>ENA-ORVG01003213-ORVG01003213.1-human-gut-metagenome-genome-assembly--contig:-NODE-3213-length-13298-cov-3.987163_pt1 | contig 13298 bp, 10 predicted proteins | sample MGYA00242091_ERZ509233 | MGnify/ENA primary metagenome ERZ509233 (study PRJEB26280, sample SAMEA2338840) | human gut metagenome | biome: human gut; feature: human-associated habitat; material: faeces... | reverse complement strand
GCTGCTTGAACAATTTTTACTTCAGAATATTGTCTAACTTTTTGGGGTCACTTCATTCTCCCGGTAGGGGTATTTTTTCTTTATTCGGTTTTATGCCTGTTTGATGGAAAGCGAAATCTTCTCTTTTCCGCCCTCCTGTTTGATGTCCAGCACTCTGGCGCGCACGGTCTGGCCGATTTGCAGCTCGTCGTCAACGGATTGGACAAAGTGGTTTGCGATTTCACGGATGTGTACCAGTCCGCTGCGGCGGCTTCCCAAATCGACAAACGCGCCGTAAGGCTTGATGCCCGTCACTCTGCCGGTGTACACCCTGCCGACGCACAAGGGCGCGTCCTCGTGCTGGGGCGTGGAGGTGTAACTCTCCCGGCGCGGCGGTGCGGCAAAGCCCTCCCGCCGTGGTGCGGGGTCAGGGCCGCGCTTCGGCTCCAGCGTAATGTTGTTGTCCAGCGGGTGCGGCAGCGTAACAAGGCTCTTTGCGTGCTTGCGGTTCTGGGAGAACCAGTTGAAAATCTTGTCGTTGCCGTTTTTGTCTTTGGCACTCGGATATTCTACGGTCTTGCTCTGGGTGCTGCGCTTGTCCGCAATCTTCAAAAGGCTCTTTACGGACGTGCTGTCTGTGTCGATGCGCCCATGGGCGGCCAACAGGGAATCTAAGGGGAGCAGCTCGGTGGTGTAGCAGAGCGTGCCGTCCTGCTGCGCCAGGGTGCGCAGCTCGCCGCCGGTCAGGGTGATTTTGCAGCTGCCGTAGCCCACCGGCTTGCCGTGGCCGATTTTGTGCAGGCGGGGGCTGGCGGGCGTGTTCTCGCCCAGCGTCAGCACAAAGGCCAGTTCCTCCAGCTGTGCGCGGGTGATGCGGTCAAAGTAGACGCTGCCCTTGAACGTGCCCTTCATGGCTTCGAGCGTGGCGTTCTGGTTGGAGCGCTCGTTCTCCGTGCGGGGTGCGCTGTGCCAGTAGAACTTTCTGCCGCGCGGCTGCGGGGTGTACACACGGAACTTTTTTATCGTTCGTTTGGTTCCGTCCGGAAAGTATTTGGTCTCTTCCAGAGAGCAGAAATCGTAATTCCAGAACCCAATGCTCGTTTCATAGGTTGATTTCGGCTTTTCAAGATAAAATTCATACGCACTGGGCTTGGGACCGCTCAAAATCGGCAGCGTTTTGTTGCCAAGGCTCTCGTACTGCGCCGCTTCGGCGTCGGTAAACCGCACGCGCCCGGATGTGCCCTTGCCCTTGACCGTGCCAAACAGCGCACAGCCGGGGCACAGGGCGTCGGTGTCCGCGCAGGGGGCGTAATTGCCCATGATCTCGGCCCAGCTGCGGCCCTGCATGACGCGGCCAATGGACGCGCCGCTCAGGTAGCAGCGCGGCGTGCCGTTGTCGTCGGCCAGTAGATACCAGACCGGCACAAGCCCGCCCTGCGCAGGGTCGCCGTTATGTACCTTTTCCAGCGCCGCCAGCAGGTCGCCGTGCGCAGCGCTCCGGGGGTCGTTGTCGGCGGACTTTTTCAGGATATTGCTCAAAGCGCGGTAGGGCGTGTCGTCCTGCCAGCGGAAGATGACCGGGCGGCCCGGCTTGGGCGCCAGCAGCCGCACATGGTAGTTTTTGTTGCGCAGCGTGATGGGCCGGTTGAATTGCAGCCAGCCGGAGGGCCTGTCCGGGCGCAGCCGGGTGTGCTGGCCGTTGTGGTATTCTCTGCCGTACCAGTTCAGCCAGCCGTTGCGCATGAGGGAGCCGTCGCGGCCCTCGGACAGTTTGAGGTAGTCCACCACATCCGCCGCATACAGCACCCACTCTCCCGTCTCCGGGTCGATGCCCAGCAGGCCGTGGTCCTTGAAGCCGTTCGTCGAGGGCAGACGCTGGCTGAACGGCTCCTCCGTGCTGTCCAGCAGCACGGACAGGCAGCTGTTGGTCACAGCCTCGTACACGCCACGCATGGCACCGCGCATCTCACTGCCCGGGATAGCCGGTGTGCCGTCCGGCAGGCGGAAAAAAGGGTATCTCTTATGGTCGATTTTCTCATCCTTCACGACCTTGGCCGAATCCGGGATGAGAAGCGGCGTGTCAGTGGTCAGGGTGTAGTCCAGCCGCCCGGTCAGCAGCGGGCCGGTATAGCAGGCGTCCAGCGAGGTGCGGGCGGGCGCGGTGCCCAGCGGCACAAAGCTGTAGGGGTTTACGACGTTTGCCATTTATTGTTCCCCCTTTGCAAAGCCCACCCAACGGGTGTCGGCCACAAAGGCCATCCCGTTTTCGGGGTCGTAGTCAAGATATTCGTGCAGAAGCAGCGCGTCGTCCTTGTCCGCGGGCAGGGTGTAGTGCCCGCCGCTGGTGGACATCATGCTGTCGCCATCCTGTTCGGCAATGTCCAGCAGTTGGGTTTCGGTCAGGTATTCTCCCGCGTCCACAGCCAACCGCCAGCGGAACGGCTGGCCTACGCGGCTCCGGCAGAGCCAGAGTTCGCCCGCCTCGCCGAACACGCGCAGTTCCAGCAGGTTTTCCGGCGTGGACAATGGGACACCGTTGGCAGTGCGGCCCGCCGCAAAGCGGTCCGTGTAAAACGCCGCCCAGCAGCCATCTATAGGGTATTTTTGTACCAACGCTGCCAGCTCGGATTCCGTCGCATGGCCGCTATCCTTCACCCATGGTTTGTTATCGCTCATTTTTCCACCTCCGCCAAAGCGTGGAGCAGATCTTCTTTTTGCAACGGGTATCCGTTCAGCGTCAGGGCTGTGATTGTGGCACGCCCGCGGCCCACGCTGTTCTCACCGCCGACTGTCAGATAGCCGCGGTCAAGGTCAAGCAGTGCTGCGCCGAGCAGCTGCCGCTGGAATACATCCAGTGCGCCCCTGCGCAGCCGGATCGTCAGCGTTCCCTGCCCGCCTTGCTGCACGCAGGATGTATACAGCGCCTTGCTGGCTGTGCCCGCGGTAAAGCGGTCCAGCGCGTTGCGGGTTAGGGTGTACGCCTGCCCGCCGGAAATTTCGGTCTCGTCAAATGCCAGGGCCGAGCGCTTTTTAAGTACACTGTCATCGGAATAGCCGAACAGCGCGTTCACGTCAGCTTTCTGCTGCGCAGTGCCGCCCATCTCATCCAGCATGGCCCGCATGTGGTGGCGGAACGCGCCTGCCCAGCCGGTGCCAGGCAGCACCGGGCGGCCATTGCCATTTTCCAGTGCGCAGTAATCCGGCCCGCTTTTGTCCTCATCAACAGCCACATCGGAAGTGTACCGCCGCACGATGAAGCTGCCTGTCATACGCAGTTCAGCGCACAAGACATTTTCCTGCGGGACCGTCTCGCGACCGGCTACGGCGTCCGCGTCGGCAAAAGCGTCCGCGGCGTCGGGGTCAAAGGCCAGCCAGGCGTCCAGATCAGCCGGGAAGTGAAACGCCTTTTTATGAATCTCCGCCGCCATGCGGCCATACCCGCGGGTCGTGCGCCCGCCGAAGGCAAGTCCATCGGCAGCGGCCCCGGCCAGCAGGTCGTCCAGTAGCGGCAGCGCGGGATCATCCGACCAGCCGCTCCACTCAATTACGGCGGTGTAAGGCGCGCTGCACTCCGCCGTCTCAAAGTCATATTTTGCCTTGGGGACGGCGACCTTGTGCTCGTCCAGACCGACGCCGTCGCGGTGGGTGAACCGCACCTTCGCGTCGGCGGGCAGGGCGACATCCCCCACCAGCACGGCGCTCTCAGTCATGGCATCGCCCACGGTGTCCCTGCCGAACAGCAAATTGGCTTCCTCACGGGTCAGTCTGCCGCGCAGCACACCGGCCAGCGCGCTGCCCGGGATCATGGGCAGACCGCGGCTGTCCAGCATCAGGTCGTTGTCGGTGCGGTCATTCTTGCCGCCGGAAAGGCGCAGGGGCGAAAGCTGGGTGAACCGGCAGCGATAATATAGCTTGAGCTTCTCACGCATTTTCCGTTTCCTCCTTCTCGCGGCGGTAGTACAGCAGGTGGATCGTGCTTTCCAGCGGCAGCTTCCAGCAGTCTGCAATGCTTTGCTGCAGCTGCGGGAAGGACTGCGCCATCTCGCCCGCAAATTCCGGGTGTGCCGCCAGCATGGCAGGCAGTGCGGGCGTGGTGTCCGTGCCGTACAGGCTTTTCAGCAGTGTGTCGGCGCCTTCCCGTTTGTTCTTGGTCTTGATGCTCTTGACTCGGTTGCGCAGGTCCTGCAAACTGTCAGCCTCGGCCAGCATCAGGCGCAGGCGGCCCAGTGCGCCGGTGTCCAGCCGGCAGGTTTTACCGTTTGCCAGGTTCCATGCCGTTGTCTGCATGACCTCTTTTGCCTGCTGCAGCATGAGCGCACGGCGCAGCGGCTCGCAATCGCCATCCGCCGTGGGATCGAATGTATCCACCGCCGCTTTGCGTTCCACGGTCAGCGTGGCCATCTCCGATTGATTCAGCACACGGCAGCAGCCGAAACCTTCCTGTACTTGTTCCGCGGTGTCCGGGGTGAAGTGCGCCGGCAGTGCGGCGTCCTCATCGGCGGTAAAGCTGTAGACACTGCCGCCGCAGACTGCGGTACGGCGCGGCTTTTGCATCTGCCACATCGCGTTATAGCCGCCAATCGTGTAATACAGTAAGTAATCTTTGCCGGTGCGGTGGGCGGCCACGCCAAGGCTGCCCAGCAGCGCAGCGGCAGCCGTTTCCGGCGTAGGGGCATCCGTGTCAAGAATCAGGTCTGTTTCAAGCAGGACGAAGAATGGCTCGCCTTTGCGGACCGTTACCTGCGCCTCCTGCACGGGCGCGGCGGTGATGCGGCCCAGCAGCTCACACACGGCGTACTGGGCAGTTTTGCTGCGGCCAAACCGCAGCGGGGCGGTGCTCAGCAGCGCAGCGGCCCGCCCGGCCAGCGCCGTCGGCAGCGTCACCGTACCGCCATAGACCAGCCCGGCCTGCACGGCTTGCTGCATATAGAGCGTCGCATCGGAGTTGGCGTCGCGATGCTTGTGGTGGTAGGTCGTTATCGTCGGGACGGATGCCGCCAGCAAACCGTTTTTGCCAGGCGCAGTGTAGACGCCAGACAAGGTCTTTTGCTTGCCGGTCGGGGTCTCAGCGCAACGGTTAGCATATACACCATCGTTTTTCAGGTAGACCAGCGCAAGCGGAGCTGGGTAGGAAACTTTCCCGCCGATCACCGGCGTCAGCGGGCTCCAGCGGGCCGTGCCATCCAAAAACAGCTGGCGGAAAGCGGCATCCGCCGCCGTTCCCTGCCGCAGATACGCCCCGGCCAGGCAGCCAATGACGCTGCGCGCCGGGATGGCGGTCAACTGCTCGCCGCATCCGGGCAGCGTCAGCGGCATTTTCAGCTGTACATGGTATGTCAGCGTGACCATGCCCGCATCGGGCAGGGCCGGATTTTGCGGTGCGGCAGGCTTGCCCGCGCCGCGGATGTACGCAAGCCGCACATTGCCCAGGCCGCGGTTGCGGTGGGTGCCCATGTGACGGGTCGCGGCGCAGCAGTGCTCCAGCAGGCGCACGGCCTCGGGCGAGGCATTTTCCAGCCGCACCGGCGCTTCAAACACAAGCGCTTTGGTTTTGTCCAGCGGGTCATACTGGCCCAGCACGCGGGTAAAGCGCAGGCTACCGTCATCGGCCACGCCGTCTTTCAGGCGGGTCTGGCCGCGGACGTCTGTATACAGCTGTTCCACGCGGCTGTGGTCAGCCCACGCAGGATTCTGTTTCAACCAGGCAGTGAACGCAGCCTCCTGCGGCAGGGCGGCATCCCCCACCCACAGGCAGCCTTGACGGCCCACTTTATCGCCGAACAGCTCCGCCGTGTACGCGGCGGCTTCATCGCCAAGGGCGGCCAGCTCCCCGGCAGCAGCGCGCAGGCAGCCCTTAAGCCGCCGTGCGGGGATGCGCGGCAGACCGGCGGCGGTCAGCACAATGTCGGTATCCACCGCGTTGCCGCGGCTTTCCCCATTTCCGGCGCACAGGTCGGAGTGCAGCGTGATTCGGATCACATCCATCGGTCATTTCCCCCTTCCGGCGATCCAGAGATCGTAAATTTCGGTAATGTCATACAGCGCTTTCAGCTGGTAATCCTCGTTGGGGCTGAACGCACACAGCGCATCGGCAAAATCCGGGTCGCGGTACTGAACCCGCGCAAGTTCCATTTTGGCAGCACCACGGCTTTCTTCCAGCGCGGCGGCGATCTTTTTCAGGTTTCTGCGGTTCGTGCCCTGGTCCTTGTGGTCCTGAATGTACTTTATCAGTGCCTTCGCCTTTTCCAGCGTGAACACCGTATTGCCATCCTCCACCAGCCAGGGGCGGGCCATCAGGGCGTCGGTTTTCTGCCAGCTGCGGATGTTGTCCAGATTGCCGTCAATGCCGCTGTGCAGGTAGTGGAAGTCCAGCCAGCACTCCTCGGCGTGGGTCTCATGCACGGGTTTCTTGGCGTTGTCGCAGGCCTGCTCGGCCAGTGTGTAGGCGCGGGCCACCGGGTAACCGCTGTGGAAGATACAGATACCCGCGCAGGAGCTGTAGTCCTTCTTCTGATGCACGGCTTTAAGATAGTTGCGCGTGTACTCCAATGCAAAGCGGGCGTTGCAGATAAAGGTAAAGTCGTCGCCGTCGGCCACCACAATGCGGTAGTGGTAGGCGGTCTCCTTCAGACCTGGGTATCCTTCTTTCTGTAGGTACGCCATCGTATCCCGCAGCGAGGTCTCGCCTGTGCGGGTGAAGGCGTCGGCGATCTCGGCGGTGAAGGCGCGCATCGTGCTGACGCAGAAATCATAGTCGATGCTGCCGTTCAGCTTTTGCTGAATCTTCACGCCCATGTTGTTGCCGTCCGCGTGGATGACCGCCAGTAGGCTTTCCTCCTGCCATTCGGTGGTCATCTCATCCAGCAGGCGGTTTCCGTCGTTCCGCTTGTCGGAGCGTTGGCCCTTCTCCCACTTTTTGCGGCTCTCGGCGGTCAGCTCCCGCTGGCCGCCCGCAAAGGGCACGCGGCAGACGATGGGCTGGTTCGTTGTGCGGTCCCGCAGGGCAAAGGGCGCGGCGTAGTCGGCGCGGCCCGGCAGCATCCGGTTTTTCTCGGCGTCCACCGCGGCCATCAGGGCGCTGTAGTCAGCGCTGTAGTTCTGGCCGTTCGCCTCACAGCAGGCGGCCATGGGGACCATGCCGGGGGCGTTTTCCAGCACAAGGCGGCTGAACCGGCGGTTGACGCGCAGATAGGTGTCCCGGTCACGGTAAAGCACCGTCAGGTTGCCGCCGCCCCGGAACAACTCCGCCATGCCAAGCGTCCCGGCAGCAAAGGCATCCTGCACCGCCTGCAGCTTGAACAGCACATCCGCAGGCTGGCATGTGACGCCCTCCTGCTCTGCTGCGGCAAACACCCAGTCGAACGCATCGCGGATCATCTCGGTGCCGCCCACAATGTCCAGCAGCCGGTTGGAACGGAAGATGTATTCCTGCTTGGAACGAATCGTATATTGTGCAAGTATCACAGATTCTTCCTCCTTTTCCTGTGTTTTTACGAACATTATACCAACTGTTTTGTCACTTTTCCAGTATATATACAAAAAAGTGACCGTTCTATTAAAAAAGCCTCCCTTTGCAGAGGGAGGCAGGCTGGCCGGCCAAGGGGCGTCACTCGCGGACGTCCTTCACGGCCTCGGCCACGCCGACGCCGCCCATGGCGGTGCCAACGGTAGCGGCGGCGGTCTCCACCGCACCGACGGCGGTGACGCTGGCCGTGACCACGGCGGCGGAGCTGGCGCCCAGGCCAACGCCCACGGTGCCGATGGCGGCGCAGACGGGGATGGCTGCCGCAGCAGCCACGGGGGCGGCGGCCACGAGGGCAGCGCCGCACAGGATCTTCCCCAGCGGGGAAAGGTCATCGAAGAAAGACATGGTAAGCCTCCTTAGGTATGGGGTGGATGGACGGAAGAACAGGGGGAGGAGTGTCAGTCCTCCTTACGGCTATCGTTGTAGCCGTCGTGGATCTGCTCGCACAGATCCGTAAAGACCTCCCAGAAGTCGGGCATGGCGTTTCACCTCCTGCAAAGTGGATTTTAACGGGTCAGGGATATTCCCGGAATTGGACGAAGCGGAACTCCGTCTGGCGGTGGGTGCAGCCGTCGGCGTCGGTGCGGCTGGCGGCGCAGCGGGCACTGCAGGCGGCCACCACGGGCACGCCGCGGCTTTGCAGCAGCCGCACCACCCGGGTCGTCAGGGTCATCTCGCCCTGGCAGAGCACGCAGGCCGGGCGCAGGACCAGGATGCGCGCCGCCCACTCGTCGGCCAGGGCGGCCACCTCAGCGGCGGAAAGCGTGGGCGGCACATCGGGAAACGGCAGGTCGAGAATCTCGCCGTAGACCTGCGCCGCCCGGCGCTGTGCCGCGCTCCAGCTGCCGCTGGGATGGTTGGTAAAGTTGACGAACACCGCGGTGTACCTCCTTCGGTTGGGGTTTGCTTTCTGCTTACACCCCTGCTATAGGGCCGGTGCCGGGGAAAGTTAAAAAGAAAATAAAAAAATATCGTTTTTTTCCTCTCGGCCCCCTCTGGGAGGGGGCTCCGCCCGCAGGCGGTGGGGGAGAGAGCCTGACGGGAGGAGTAAGGGCTTCGGGCTGCTGCAAAACGCTTTTCGAGAGCATACGGCCTGCCCCTTTGCGCGTACCTCGGTTTTTCGGCCCGGTTTTTGCCTGCAAAAGAAGGGGGTACGCGCAGGCCCCCGGCAGAAAAATGCAGTGCCGCCCGGCAGATTTTGTGCAGAACGTAGACAAAAAACGACGTGCGTGCTATAATAAAGGAGCAAAACAGGCGGCTTGCACAAGGACAGGTGCATTGACACCGTGTGTTTCCGTTGTTTTTGCAGATGTATCTTACCCGCGCCGCGGGAATTGAAACCGATTTTGAATATTTGTTTGCTTTTTATTTTTGGAAGATGTATCTTACCCGCACCGCGGGAATTGAAACTTTTCTCCGGTGCAATAGGCTTTAAAGGTGCTGTGATGTATCTTACCCGCGCTGCGGGAATTGAAACCCAAGAAGCTCCGTAAGTTTTTCTGGTGTATCCATATGATGTATCTTACCCGCGTTGCGGGAATTGAAACATGTGGCCATAGTTGACGCGTACCGGTACGGGAATGTATCTTACCTGCCCATGCGGGAATCCTCTTTTAACTTTCCCTTCCCTCCCCCTATAGAGAAAGCACGCCCTTCGGCGGCTGAAACCGGCCCGGCGGGCGTGCTTTTTTCGTTATTCTACCCTTTTATCGTCAGGAGAAGATCATGAGCAATATCCTTTTGTTCTTTATGAGTGCCTATAAGCCAGACATCAAAAACGGTGCCTACAGCCGCGCGCAAACCAACGAGACGGTCCTGTATGAGCTGCAAAAGCAGAAGGAGCGCCGCCCCGATACGGTCCTGGCCCTCTGCAGCGCCAGCGTCCGCAATGTTGCCAGCGTGCCCGCGCCGGACGGCGGCGAGGATATTACGACCCTGGACTACTTCCGGCAGCAGGTCCTGCCCGCAGCCGGGATCCCGGCGGACAGCTTTGTCTCCATCCCCGTGCCCGACAGCATGAACGAGGGCGCCCAGGCCAAGGCCATCCAGGATATTGTGCAGAAGGTTCAACCCGGTGACACGCTCTACATCGACCTGTCCGGCGGTATGCGTGACACCGCCATGCTGCTGGTGGCTGTGGCCCGCTACCTGCGCGACATCCGCGACGTCACCGCCCATGTGCTGTATACCGAGTTGGTGGAAGGCAAACCCTTACTTGTCCGCGACAGTGACAAGCTGTACGACCTGTTTGACCTGATCTCCGCCACGGATGAGTTCTTTGCCACGGGCCGCACGGGGCGGCTGTCCGGCTACCTGCGCGTTTCCGCCGTCAACTCCCCCAAGACGGCTACCCTGCTGAACAGCATCGAGAAATTCTCGGAGGATCTGCTGCTCTGCAATGCGGCCCGCCTGCTGGACGACATCTCAGCCCTGAAAGCTGCCCTGACCGATGTGCTGAAGGACACCAACGTCACCCGCAACAAGTTGGATACCCTGCTTTACGACCTGCTGAACGAGGGCTTTAAAAAGGAGTTCCGCAACCTGGATAAAAAGAAGGCCCGCGCCCTGCCCACGCTGGTGCGCTGGTGCCTGAACCACGATATGTTCCAGCAGGCGTTCACCCTGCTGAGCGAGCAGATGCCCGCCTTTGTGTGCAGCCACATCTTTGTGCAGCCCACCCAGAAGGGCGTTGACTTCCTGGCGTCCCAGCTGCAGAACAAGGGCAAAAACTGGTCGTATCCGCTGTTCCACTTCCACTTCTGCCGCACCGCCCTGATGGCAGCGGAGATCAAGAAGAACAACAAGCCGGGCCTGATTTTTGATTCGGATCTGCGGCTGGACCGCACGGCCTCCAACGCCGACGACACCACGTTCTTCCGCATTGCCACTGACGACGAGCTGAACCGGTATCTGGACCGCTCCGTTCAGGAGGGGCTGCTGCTGTTGGATGAGTCACAGCGTGGCAGGCTGATCGAGACGATCCTCGGCTACCAGAAGGTACAGCAGTACCGCAACCAGATCAACCACGCCAGCGATACCGTCGGCCTGTTGCCTTTGACGGTGCGCGATGTACGCGCCACGCTGGAGGAGATCTGCACCGCGCTGGATGCCATCACCGATCTGAAACCCAACAGCAACGGTGTGCACCGCCTTTCTCTGACAGAAAGACTCAGCTACGTTCCGGCTCAATAACATCAGCATCTTTATTTACAAAAAAGCAGACCTTGCCAGGTCTGCTTTTTTCTATACCTAATAACAGATACAATCACAGCATGGAACCCCATTTAAAGCTCCATGATTTCAGAGATATTATGTCATCATGGCATAATATCATATTTGTTTCGACTGTATTTCGCCTGGTTTTTTGCGCAGGCTGTACCAAAAGTAAGGTCGCCTCGTAAAGTATCAAAACTCATTGACAAAGCTCTGTGTTCCGCTGTATAATGTTATATCAAATCAAAGGAACGTCAGGAGTGATACCACCATGCCCGTGTACGGCTACTGCCGCATTTCCACACCACAGCAGAATATCGAGCGCCAGGTGCGCAACATTGCCGCTGCCTACCCTGCAGCGCATATTGTGCGGGAGGTCTACACCGGCACGGCCTGCCGCGGACGGCAGGAGCTGGACAAGCTGCTGCACGTTGTACAGCCCGAGGATACCATCGTGTTTGACAGTGTTTCCCGCATGAGCCGCAGCGCCGAGGAGGGCTGCGCCCTGTACGAAGCACTGTATAACCGCGGTGTGACGCTCTGCTTTTTGAAGGAGCCTCACATCAACACCGACACCTACAAACAGGCCTTGCAACGGCAGGTCAGCTCTTCGCCGGAGACCGGCAGCGCCGCAACGGACCGTTTTGTTTCCGGCATTATGGACGCATTGAACCGCTACACCGCCGACCTTGCCAAGGAGCAGATTCGTCTTGCCTTTGCCCAGGCACAAAAAGAGGTGGACGACCTGCACCAGCGTACCCGCGAGGGCATCCTGACGGCGCGCCTGAACGGCAAGCAGATTGGCCAGACGCCGGGGCGAAAGCTTACCATAAAAAAATCTGCCCCCTGTAAGGAGCAGATTAAAAAATACAGCCGTGATTTCGATGGAACTCTCACTGATGCCGACTGCATCAAGCTGATTGGCATCGCACGGAATACGTATTACAAGTATAAGCGGGAGCTGCGGGAAGAATTCACTCGGAATATGGAATCCTGAAATAGTCCAAATACGCTTTGAACCGATCTTGTGCTGCAAGGCAGGTATCCATCAGATACCCATGTTCTTGATTCCATTCGTGCAGGCCGCGGTAATAGTACAGTTTTGAATCATCTTCTATAATAAACGGTACAATATTGTTTTTCAGGCACTCTTTAAAAAGGATCAGCCGCCCTACACGCCCATTCCCGTCTTGAAACGGGTGAATACATTCGAAGTCATGGTGAAATGCCACAATTTGTTCCAGAGAATGCGTTTTGGATCCATTATGCGCAGCCAACAAGGCTTTGATCTGAGACGCTACCTCTTCCGGCTCAGCTATGGCACGCCCGCCAACTTCGTTCGGTACGCGCTTATATTCACCGACCGCAAACCAGTCTTTTCTGGAGTCACTTGTCCCATTTTTCAATGTGAAATGCAGCCGTTTGAGGAATGTCTCTGATAACGGCTGCATCGCGTTTTCAATAACAAAATCAACGCATCGAAAGTGGTTGGTGGTTTCTATAATGTCATCAACATTCACCACACTATTTTCCATTCCAACTGTATTCGTCTCAAAAATATAGCGGGTCTGTTCATGCGTCAGGCGACTTCCCTCGATATGATTGGAATTGTACGTCAAATCGATTTGATCTTTGTGGTAGATTCCGCCCTTCCTCTGCTTCCTTTTTTCCTCCCGCAGAACAGACAGCAGGTCGTTTTTTATTTTTGCGTTCTTGCGTTTTGGCTTTTCCGCTGTTTCCGGGATTTTCTAAGTCTTTCCGACAAGAATTGTCCCATGAATTTTGCCTATAGCGCAATAATTCCGGACAGACCGCTCCGACACATTCCATTTTTTTGCCGCATCTTCGACGGAAATATAGATCATAGTATCCCCCCTTGCAATATAGTATAGCACATTATCGGCAAAAAATCTAAGTCTTATTCATTTATTTTCTGTTTTTGCCGATATCAATGGCGGTCTTTTCCCCGTCGCAATACGATGATTTTATTTTTTTATTCTATCCAGTACTCTATTAAAGTCCTGCATAGATGCATCGATTATCCATAGTATAGCTGCACCATTTTCGAAATTGTTGATAGATATTCCTTTGAGAATGGGTTTCAGGGTGTCCCTGATATGCTTGTGTGTATAAACACATGCAATGCTTGCTAACGTTCGCTTTCGCTCACGTTACCCCTTCGGACCGCTGCGGCACCGTTTTTTCCGCAGCCAGAGCCGCCCATCCCGCGATAAGCCCAATGAACAAAAAATCCAGTAACTTTATAAATAGATTTCCTTCTTCCTTGCACTACTTGATTCGTATAAGGATAGGATCATATTGTATTTGTAGCGTAACAAGCAGGGAAACCCTTATGAAATAAGCGATCACAAGATTTCCCTTGCTTGTATATTGTATTAGTATTTCATTCAACCCGATCGAGTGCTCTACGTTTGCCTTCCCTTAATTTTCCGAAGCGGCTGTTGCACAAGGAAAATTTCCAAGTGCAGCAGCCCCTTTACGGTTAAATGTTTCCAGAAGCACAAAAACACTCGCCATAGACCCCCTAATTTCCAAAAAACAGATAACTCAAACAGGCCCT
>ENA-ORVG01003205-ORVG01003205.1-human-gut-metagenome-genome-assembly--contig:-NODE-3205-length-13347-cov-4.063045_pt1 | contig 13347 bp, 11 predicted proteins | sample MGYA00242091_ERZ509233 | MGnify/ENA primary metagenome ERZ509233 (study PRJEB26280, sample SAMEA2338840) | human gut metagenome | biome: human gut; feature: human-associated habitat; material: faeces... | reverse complement strand
CCTTTTAAAATCAAAAAACATGCCGGACATCCTCTAAATAAGATACCTAACCGAAGAGCGATTTCGTCAAGTTTTTTTGTAACATCTCCAGAATTAATATATTCACCATTATATTTAATACAAATTGGAGTACTTGTTTTTTACCTTTATATTTTTTCAATAGTATACCCATTCCAATTCGCGGCATCTATAGGTTCCCCCAGCCCACTAGCATTCTCCACCTCTACAATATCAGTCTCGCTGTCCTCATCTCCGCCTTCAACTTCATCCTCTGCCCATAATGTCGCATCGATGATCTGGACATAAGCATCCATATTTTCAAAGGCGTCCTCATTCCAGTGCCAGGCCTGTCCTCTGTCCGGCAACTGGACACTCTCTCCGAACAGCTCGACCGGATCGCCCTCATCCTGCCGCAACAAACGGTTTTCCGGCTCCTTGCGGTGGTCATTGAGGACCCACCGGATCTTTTCCCAGTCCTCGAAGAAGTATTCTTCCAGCAGGGGCAGGATATGGTTACGGAACACGATCGCCAGCGCCTCCGCCGTCACCACCGTTCCAAGCCCCATAAACAAAGCGTGACCAAGACGATGTTCCTTATCCAGCAGCACGGTGATACGGCGGTTTATGCGGTCCAGCAAGTCAGCCAGGGAAAACTCCGTCCCCTGCAGGCGGCTGCCCTCCAGTAGTTCAGGGCGAGGCGGCATCTCCGTAAAGGAGAAACGCCGCCGCAGGGCCGCATCCAGCCCGGTAAGGGAGCGGTCCGCCGTGTTCATGGTACCGATGATGTAGACATTCTCCGGCACTGAAAAGAGGTCACGAGAATACGGCAGGCGCACGGTGATGCTGTCCCGCGTGTGCGGACTGTTGGGCAGGCAGGCCCGGTGCGACGCTTCCACCAGAGTGATGAGTTCGCCGAAGATACGGGAGATGTTGCCCCGGTTGATCTCGTCAATGATGAGCACATAGGGCGTCGTCTTGCCGGTCTTCGCGGCCTCGTGCGCTTCCCGGCACAATTCCTTGAAGATGCCGTCCTCCACTTGATAGGTAATTTTGCCTTCATCCGTCGACGCCCGGATGCCTTCCACGAAGTCCTCGTAGCTGAAGCTCTGATGGAAGGTCACGAAACGGATATGGCCGTCAGCGACCAGCTCGTCGAAGCGCTGCCTCTTCTTTTCCCGAGTAGCGCCTACATCCCGCATACCCGCAGCGGCAAATATTTCCAGTGCTTTTTCCACTGTGGCGTAGGTCTTGCCCGTGCCGGGAGGGCCGTAGAGTATCTGGTTCAGGGGGATGGAAGCTCCTGACGCTGCTGGCTGCGGCGTACCCGTAGTCTCTCCCTTGCCATCAACGGGGGGCTGAGGTGTCATATTCCAGACCTCCTCACTGTATTCGTGCAGGTTTTTGCCGTTACGCCGGGCCATGAGGCGGCGGTTCAACTCAGCCATACTGAGTTTCTCTCTGTCCACGTCGTCCAATGCGGCAACAAGTTTATCATGTGTATACACAGAGAGGACTTGCGGATCATTCCTGTCCTGATAGAGAAAAGCTATTTTCCAGGCGACCATCTGCCACAGCACACTGTCCTCCACCGCATTCAGATTCCGGTGCTGAACAGCATTGATGATGGACAGGATATGTTTTTTGACAGCGGCGAAGGCGATCGCAGGAGAGTCCCCTAGACGGGCCTGCCAGGCATATTTTACTCCATAGATATAACCGGAACTTTTCTTATCTTCTGTGGAAGCACGTTGATAAATACCGAATTTAAAAGCAGAACCTCCCCAGATTGACCCCAGTTTTTCCGTCATGCTTTCCAGACAACGCTGGAAACACGTCGGATCATTGAGCGTATGGTACTGTTCCAGCGTCATGGCCCGCACTTTTTCCACAGGCCAGAGTTCAAGGAATTTTGTCCAGATGCCATCAAGGTGTACGATGTCGGCCATAGATTACCTCATGGTCAGCGCTGCTGGTATCACAGAAAAAAGATGCTACCACTCAAGCACAATAACTGCCTGCGAGCAACAGCACGACCAGTGTCAGTGTTCTCCGATATCGTACAGGCCACAATCCACCTGCCGAAACGGGATGTTAGCGTCCTTCGACAGTCTGTTGCCACGCACCGGCAACCAAGCCTCTGATGGCCGCTCCGTATCGGGCAGCCCTTACCTCGCAGCAGTCCCGCAATACATCCTTTCCCAAATAAAAACCGGCGCATGACGCTCTCTCGTCACACGCCGGTCTCACTGGCATGAGGATACCGCCCCGCAGGGCAGCCCCGTCATTTCAGGTGCGCTATACCATCGCCGTCTGTTCTAAAAATACATGGTCAGCAGATCGCGGGCCCGGGCCACGTCGGTGCGGATCTGGGCCACCAGGGCATCGGCGGAGTCGAAACGCTTCTCGTCGCGCAGACGGGCCACGAAGTCCAGGCGCAGCTCGCTGCCGTAGAGGTTCAGATCCGTATCCAGCAGGAAGCTCTCGATGCTCAGGCCGTAATCCCCGAAGGTGGGCTTGCGGCCGATGTTGGTCACGGCCTGCAGGGTCTTGCCAAGGTGCGGTACCACCACGCGGGTGGCGTAGACGCCCGGTGCGGGCAGCATGGTGTCCGGGATGGCGATGTTGGCCGTGGGGAAGCCCAGGCCGGTGCCGCGGCCTTCGCCGTGCACCACCAGGCCCTCGCAGCCGTAGGCATGGCCCAGCAGGCTGGCGGCCGTGGCCACATCGCCCTTGCCGATGAGCTCGCGCAGGCAGGTGGAGCTGACCACATGCCCGCCCACTTCCACCGGCGGCAGCTGGTCCACGTCAAAGCCGTACTTCTCGCCCAGGGCACGCAGCACATCGGGCTGGCCGCTGCGGCCGCGCCCCAGCGTGAAATCATGCCCGATGACCAGATGTTTGAGCCGCAGCGGCAGCAGGTGCTGCCGGACGAACTCCTCGGGCGACAGCGCGGCCAGCTCGTGGGTGAAGGGCAGCTCCAGCACACGCAGATCGCCCAGGCCCTGCAGCAGGCGCATGCGGGCGGCCCGGCTGGTCAGGGGCTGATGCGGCCTGCCGAAAAGCACGCGCGGATGCGGCCAGAAGGTGATGACCACGCAATCCAGGCCGAACTGCTGGCTGTAGGTCAGCGCACGGCGGATGAGGACCTGATGGCCCTGGTGTACGCCGTCGAAATTGCCGATGGTGACGGCCGTGGCGCGGGGAGACGCGGAAGGGGAAGTATCCATGATGGTCCAGTTGCTCAGATAAGACGGTCGAAAATGGATTGATAGGTTTGCCGCACATGCAGCATCAGGCGCAGGGCCATGGCCTGTGCGCGGGCCTCGTCCTCGAAAAAGACAGCGGCCAGAAAACGGGACACGGGACGAAAGTCCGCATCGCCCCGCTCGGCCAGCACCTCCCAGTAGGCCGGGGCACGCTCCAGGGCCAGGGCCGAGGTCTTGTCCGTATGGCTCTGCCCGAAGCTTTCCCGGAACTGCCGGAACATGGCCTCGGCCTGCTCGGGGAAGGAGCGCTGCAGGGCCAGACGCCACAGGGCCATGCACAGGCCGCGCCACTCCGCCAGCAGCCGGGCACGACGCCGGAACTGCAGACGGCCGATACCGAGGATGTGCAGGGCCCGTCCCGCATCCAGATCGAGGAGCAGGACGGGGAAATTGTCCAGGGCCTCCCGTACCGCATCGGCACGGACGGCCATCAGACTGCTCATGCTTCTGCCTGACCTTCAGCCGCAGGCTTGCGACGACGGCGACGACGGCGGCGCTTGGCCGTGCCCTCCCCTTCGGCAGGGGCGGGAGCATCCCCGCCATCCGCCGCGGGCGCGGCGTCCGCGACGGCCTCGACGGCGGGAGCGGCGGCCTCGGCGGCCTTGTCCCCGCGATCACGGCGACGACGGGAGGAACGCTTGCGGCCCCGGCCCTCGCCGTCACCACGGCGGGAAGATTCGCTGCGGCCTTCGGGCAGCTGCTGCACATGGCCCAGGCTCTCCTGATAGGCGGCATCCACCAGCATGGCCAGCAGCAGACCGTTCTCGTCGTCCTCGGCCTGGCTGGCCAGTTCGCGCACCAGCGGCGCATAACGGGCCACGCGCATCTTCTCCAGACCGGTCAGCTTGCGGAAACGGCTCTCCAGCAGGGTGGTCACGCGCGCACCGGCCACCACGGCCACGTCCTCGTCCGTGGGCGCGGGGATCTCGCGCAGGGCGATCTTGTAATGACGGGCGATGCGCTCCAGTTCCATGCGCTGCATGATGTCCACCAGCGAGATGACCGTACCGGCGGCCCCGGCACGGCCCGTGCGGCCGGCACGGTGGATGTAGCTCTCATGGTCTTCCGGGGGCTCGTAGAGGAAAACGTGGGACAGGGCCGGGATGTCGATACCGCGCGCGGCCACGTCCGTGGCCACCAGATACTGCAGGCTGCCCTGGCGGATCTTGTCCAGCACGGCCTCGCGGCGGGCCTGGGAAAGGTCGGCCGACAGCTCGTCGGCGTTGTAGCCGAAGCCCTGCAGCACGCCGGTGATATAATGGACGTTGGCCTTGGTGTTGCAAAAGATGATGGCCGATGCCGGGTTCTCGGTCTCCAGCAGGCGCACCAGCACGCGGTCCTTGTCCATGGGACGGCTCTGGCAGAACAGATGCTGCACTTCGGCCACATGCACTTCCTTCTGCGAGAGGGAGAGCATGGAAGGCTCGGTCAAAAATTCCCCGGCCAGCTTGAGCACGTGCGGCGGATAGGTGGCCGAGAACATGCTGGTGTGGATGCGGCGGCGCGGCAGGTAGCGCTGCACTTCCTTCATGTCGGGGTAGAAGCCGATGGACAGCATGCGGTCGGCTTCGTCGAAGACCAGGGCGTCCAGGTCGTCCAGCGAAAGGGTGCGGCGCAGCAGATGGTCCAGCACGCGGCCGGGCGTGCCCACCACCAGCTGGGCCCCGTCACGCAGGGCGTCCATCTGCTTTTTGTAGCCCACGCCGCCATAGACGGCCACGGGACGGATGCCCGTGCCTTCGAACAGGGTGCGCGCCTCGTGCTCCACCTGCACGGCCAGCTCGCGGGTGGGCACCAGGATCAGGGCCTGGGCGGCGTGCAGTTCGGGATCCAGACGCGGCACCAGGGGCAGCAGATAGCAGCCGGTCTTGCCGCTGCCGGTACGGGACTGCACCATGATGTCGCGGCCTTCCAGCAGGTACGGCAGGGCCAGGGACTGCACGGGCATCAGGGACGTCCAGCCCGCACGGCCGCAGGCGGCGGCGATGGTCTCGGGCAGGGTCTCCAGCGTGGCGCGCGGCAGGGCGTTCTCGGGCTCGGCCACGGAAAAATTCTCAAGGGAAGCGCCGGGGGTGGAAAGTTCGGCCGCAGGGGCGGCCTGTTCCTGCGCGGCCTCTCCGGCGGAGGCGGGGCAGGTAGGATCGGTGATGTCGGACATGATGGCTCTCTGACGCACGGCGGCCGGGGGGATCCCGTCTGCCGCCGATGCGGATGGGTTATTCTTTTGATGTCGGAAACGCACTAACCTGCCACAAGCGGCGCCCATGCGCAAGGCGCCGCCGGGGCCCTCCCGCGGCGGGCACGGGCGCGGCCTGCAAAGGCCTTCGCGATGGCGTCGCCGGACAGGGGCGCCCCCTTTGCCGGGTGCAGGGGCGGGCCCCCTTGTTGAAAGCCCGGCCACCTTTCCGTCAGGCAGCGCACGAGGCGTCCCCGTACGCAGGGGCGGCAAAAAGGCACGGGGCACGGCTCTTGTCACCCTGGCGTCGCCAGGCTGTCACCGGCAGCGGACAGGCTGTGAAAAAAGGCCGCCGGATGCGGGCGCCGCTTGCGTCCGGGCAAGAATGCGGCTAGCCTGAAAGGCCTCACCGGCGCACCCGCCGTACGGACAGGGGCACCGGAGCATGTTTTTTTGATTCGGAGGGAGCCATGGCGCAACTACAGCCGGATTTCGGTCCCGATTTTTCCAAGGGACTGGTCCCCGCCATCGCGCAGGACGCGGCCACGGGCGAAGTGCTCATGCTGGCCTATATGAATGAAGAAGCCTGGAAACGTACCCTGGAAACCGGCGAGGCCCATTACTGGAGCCGCAGCCGCAAGGAACTCTGGCACAAGGGCGGCACGTCCGGGAACGTACAGAAAGTGCTTTCCATCCGCCTGGACTGCGACAGCGACACCGTGCTGCTCAAGATCGAGCAGATCGGCGGCGCGGCCTGCCATACGGGACGGCGTTCCTGCTTCTACCGGGAATGGGACAACGGCGTGGTGCGCGAGTGCTCCCCCGTGGTCTTCGATCCCCGGAAGGTCTACGGCGCCAAGTAGCCGGGACCGCACGATGCTTTCTTCGGGCCTTCGGGCCCGTCTCTGGGAAGGAGCCATGCGGCGCATGGCCCAAACAACACAGCAGCAGGCCTTTCGCCTGCCGGAGTAGACACGATGAGCGAAGAATCGCAGGCCATCCTCAAACTGGGCGTGCCCAAGGGCTCGCTGGAAGACGCCACCATCAACCTTTTCGAGCGCGCCGGCTGGAAGATCCGCAAGCATACGCGCAACTATTTCCCGGACATCAATGACCCCGAGATCACGGCCTCGCTGTGCCGCGTGCAGGAGATCGGCGGCTACATCGCCGCGGGCATCCTGGACGTGGGCATCACCGGCCTGGACTGGCTCACGGAAGGCGGTCATGAAGACAAGGTGGTGCACGTGGCGGATCTGGTCTACTCCAAGACGTCCAACCGCCCCTGCCGCTGGGTGCTGGCCGTGGCCGGTGACTCCCCCTACCAGTGCCCGCAGGACCTGGCCGGCAAGCGCATCGCCACCGAGCTGGAAGGCCTGACCCGCAATTACTTCAAGCGCGTGGGCGTGGACGTGAACGTCTTCTATTCCTGGGGCGCTACGGAAGCCAAGGTCGTGGAAGGCCTGGCCGACGGTATCGTGGAAGTGACCGAGACCGGCACCACCATCCGGGCCCACGGCCTGCGCATCATCGACGAAGTGATGTGCTCCTACCCGGTCATCATCGCCAACAAGGAAGCCTGGGCCGACCCGCGCAAGCGCGCCAAGATCGACCAGCTGACCCTGCTCCTGCAGGGCGCCCTGCGCGCCGAAAGCCTGGTGGCCATCAAGATGAACGCCCCGGCCTCCAACCTGGACGCCATCCTCGAGATGCTGCCCTCCCTGAACTCGCCCACGGTCTCGCCCCTGCGCGACGAAGCCTGGCTCTCGGTGGAAACCGTGGTCAACATCGACGTGGTGCGCGACCTCATCCCCCGTCTGCGCGACGCCGGGGCCGAAGGCATCATCGAATACGCCCTGAACAAGGTCATCTAGCAGGGCCTGACGAAAAAATGTCTGTGGGGGAGGGCCCCCCTTATCTCTGCTGTCGATGCCCGTAGCTTCCTTGTCGCAACGGGCACGGCCCTTGCAAGCCGCCTTCGGTCGCTTGCTCGCGGCAAAAAGGGGCCCCCTCCCCCGCACCCCCTCCCTCCCCAAAACCCGCCATTCGGGGCTGGGGGATATGGGGAAGGACAGGCAGCGGCATCTCCTGCGGGAGAGGGTCGCTTTTTTGTTATCGGGGAAAGGAGTAAAAGAGATGGCTGCCATCACACAAGCAATGATTCAAGCGGTCTACGAACAGGGAAAATGCGTTTATCTCCATGAGATAGATATGAAAACTGCCATTGCTAAGGTCGTAGATCTAACTGATATGAATCCTACATCAGCGGCCAATTATCTCTCTAGTTTTATGAACATGATGAAAGGGATAACGTATAAAAGAACAGTCAGCTATACTGCAACGGCTTTCTTTCTCGACAATATAGGGAAAGAATTTGGCGTCGAGAAACAGCGGGATGCGGCCACAGCAGTTAAAAATCATGTAGCCTACTATGCAACCATCAATGGCTACCAGAAAAAAATTGATGTGCTGGCTCAGAGTTATCTAGTAGGGTAAAAGGTTTCCTCTTCCCCTTCTGTCCGCTCCACGAGGTCCCGTCATGTATCGCCAGCCTCTCCGCCTGCTGAGCGTCCTCTGCCTTTTGGGCATCGCTCCCGCCTTCGCCGCGCAGGTGTCCGCAGAAAGCGGCCCTCTCCCGTCCTCCGTCACCAGCGTGGCCGCCGCGACCGGCTCTGTCCGGCAGCCTTCGTCCTCCGTCCGGTCTTCCGCCCGTCCCGCCCAGCGGCAATGGCAGGGCAATCCCGCACGCAAGGGCTACGACGACTTCCGCAACAAGCACCATCTGCGTCCCGAAGGCCAGCACCGTCTGCCCCGGCCCCGCATCCAGCGGGACGGCTCCTGGCGTCCGGGCCGTCGCGACTGAGGACCCCGCCCTGCAGCCCCTGCGCAGGTCTCCGCAGTCCCGGCGCTGCACCATGTGGGGGACACCCGTTCTCCCCAACAGGGGCCCGAGCACACGCTGCATGGCCGCTCCTCTCCGCATAAAAGGGAAGGCATGACACCCCGTGACACCGGCCAAGGGGGGAAGCCCCTGCTCCGCTACGGCAGAAGCGCACACGCTGTCTGCACCGCAGCGGACATGGCCCTGCCAAAAGGCTGCGACGCGTCCCCCGGCACCGCAGCCCGTCTTCCGGAACGAAAAAGTTTGCAGCCAACCCCGGAAGAGGATACAAGCAAGCAGGACAGCGTGCGTTAGGGAATTTTTTCCCAAGCACTGTCCCGCTCCCACAACCTTCCAACAAGAGAACGCATCATGGAAAAAGACGCCAGCCGCGAATTCATGGAAAACCTGCCCGAGCTGGAACCGGGCAAGACCTTCTGCTTTGCCTGCCATCCCGAAGTTCCCTGCTTCAACCGCTGCTGTGCGGAACTGACCCTGCCCCTGACCCCCTATGACGTGCTGCGCCTGCGCCGCCATATGAACAACATGCCCAGCGAGGCCTTCCTCAACGACTTCACCCGCATGCGCACCTTCCCCGACACGGGCTTCCCCCTGCCTCTGCTGCGCATGCTGGAAGGCCCCGGCGAGCCCTGTCCCTTCGTGACGCCCGGCGGCTGTTCCGTGTACGAGAACCGCCCCGGCGCCTGCCGCTTCTACCCCCTGGGCCGCGGCACCAAGATGGGCCACGAGGGCGTGGACGAACGCTTCTTCCTGGTGCGTGAGCCCCACTGCCACGGCTTTGACGAAAGCAAGGAATGGACGGCCCAGACCTGGCTGGCCAGCCAGGAACTGGACGAGTACAATGCCGCCAATGACCGCTACATGCGCCTGATGGCCATGGTCAAGGCCACGGAAAAGCCGCTGGAACCGCGCATGGCCACCATGGTCATCCTTTGCCTCTACCAGCTGGACAAGTTCCGCGAACTCATCGAAAAAATGGGCATCTTCCGCCGCGTGGAGATCACCGAAGAGCGCCAGAAGGCCGTCATGGAATCCGACGAAGCCACGCTGGACTTTGCTCTGGACTGGCTGGAACTGGTCATCTTCGGACAGAGCGAAGGTTTGAACAAAAAGTAGCTTTTTTTTGCAACTGTAAAAAAAGCTGACATCTGACAGCCTGCTTCCCATCAGGGGAGCAGGCTGTTTTTGTTTTTCGTATCTCTTTTGGTTACGGCATGTTAGCTGGCGATTGGGATTTTTTGCACAAATGGCATGTTTTTTGCTGTTTTTGACGGCAAACATACCGGGAGGAGTTATGAGTTTTGGCAGATCACTGTATCAATTTCTGTTAAGCAGCTCGCAGGCCTACGCCAAATGGGACCTGGAAGTCTCCACGTCCATCATCAAGAACCGCAAAAAGATGCTGTTCCTGCTGGCCCTGGCCGCGCCCATCCTGCTCGTGTGCGGTGCCGAAGCCTATGAAGCCCACGAAATGCTGGGCGGCAAAAGCGCGTATGCGCCGGCCTTCTACACCACCACCATTTTCCTGGCCTCCATCGCCGTCGGTCTGGCGGCCGGCCTCATCACCGGCTGCATCGGCGCCGGTGGCGGTTTCATCATCACCCCGGCCCTGATGGCCGCGGGCGTCAAGGGCATCCTGGCCGTCGGTACGGACCTGTTCCACATCTTCGCCAAGGCCATCATGGGCACCACCGTCCACAAAAAGCTCGGTAACGTGTCCGTCAAACTGGCCATCGCGTTCCTGGTAGGCTCCGGTGCCGGTACCTTCGTGGGCGGCGCCATCAACAAGGGCCTGTACAATGCCGACCCGCTGCTGTCCGAAATGTTCATCAGCACCATCTACGCCGTGCTGCTGGGCTTCCTGGGCTTCTACGCCCTGTTCGACTTCCTGAAAGCCACCCGCGGCACCCAGGCCGACAGCGGCGACGCTCACGGCGGCACCGCCGGCATGACCGGCCTTTCCGTCAAGCTGCAGAGCCTGAACGTGCCCCCCATGATCACCTTTGACGAAGACCTGGTGCCTGGTGGCCGTCGCATCTCCGGCTGGATCGTTGCCGCCGGTGGCGTGGTCGTGGGCATGCTGGCCGCCATCATGGGTGTGGGCGGCGGTTTCGTGACCTTCCCCATGTTCGTGTACATCTTCGGTGTGTCCTCCATGACCACCGTGGGTACCGACATCCTGCAGATCATCTTCACCGCCGGTCTGGCTTCCGTGGGCCAGTACGCCATTTACGGTTACGTGTTCTACACCCTGGCCGTGGGCATGCTGCTGGGTTCCCTGCTGGGCATCCAGGTGGGCGCTCTGACCACCAAGGTCGTCAAGGGCGTGCACATCCGCGGTTTCTACGCCGTGTCCATCATCTCCGGTTTCATCAACCGCGCCGCCACCCTGCCCAAGAAGCTGGTCGAAATGGAATACCTCGACTGGTCCATGTCCGTGGTGAATATCATCGAAGAAGTGGGCAACGTGATCTTCTGGGTGGTCGTCGCCTTCTTCGGCCTCTGGGTGTTCAGCAAGTTCTTCCTTAATCTCGGCAAGCTCAGAGGGGAGGCCTAATTATGCTTATTCATGAAAAAGGCCCCTTTGTCCGGGGTTCCATCCTGCTGATCTCGTTCCTGGTCCTGTTCTGTGTGCTGCTCACCCCCATCATGCGTGACGAAAAGGGCAACCACCTGACCGGCCTCCAGTACGCCGATAACGTGTTCAACGAACTTTCCAAGGGTTCTTCCTACTTCATCCCCAGCGTGCGTGAACATGTGAAGACCGTGGAAAAGGTCAACGTCAAGGTCACCGTGACCATGAAGAAGGCCGAACTGGCCGAGACCGCCGTGCAGGTGCTGACCAAGGCCGGCATGACCGCCAGCGCTGACGGCGCCAAGGTCTCCTACGAAGGCAACCTGGCCGCCATGCTGAACGCCGCCACCACCGACGCCGACAGCCTGTACCACAACGACGCCGCCACCGTGAGCGCCCGTTACGACGGCACCCATGCCCTCAAGGCCGCCGCGGCCTGGTGGTATGTGCTGAGCCCCTCCATCAAGGAACTGCAGAAGCAGCGCCTGATCGCCGAGGCCCAGGTCGTTGACCAGGTCCTGCGCCGCGCCGTGGAACCCGGCAACAACTTCTACAGCGTGGAACCCGTGAAGGTGTCGGATCACATCTGGCTCATGAGCGGCATGCTGATCTTCTACGTCATCTACACGCTCTGGTATGGCTTCGCCATCTTCGAGCTGTTTGAAGGCGTTGGCCTTGCCATGACCAAGTCCAAGGTCAAGCAGGAAGGCTAGTTCCCGGTCTGGCCTTTCCAGGCGGGCAACGTCAGGCGCCGACGGGCAACCGTCGGCGCCTTTTTCATTCCCGTCCCCGGGCATGCCCAAGAGACACCTTTGTCGCTTCCCTCGTCTCTTCCCTTTCGAGCGTCATCCGTCCCTGCGGGCGCTCCTTGTTTCTGTCCTCTCCTTGCCCGCCGCCCCGCCTGCCGAGGCGTTCCCAGCCTGCCCGCGTCCCTCCCCAAAAACCGACGCTGGCTGTCCTCCTTCCCCACGGGCCCTGCCCGCGACGGAGCTGAAGCCGCGCGGGACGCCTGTTCCCCGTTCCCGCCATCCCTCGCGCACCACCTGTCCGCAGCCTTCCCTGCCGCCCGGGGCACGGCCTTTCCCTCCCCTGGAGCATGCCTCCCTTTTTCGTCCTTTTCCCCTGCGGGACATTGACACCCCCGCTTTGCCGAGGCTATCCTGCCGGGATAACGCCCGTAACGGGCCAACTCCACGCAAGGACAAGTTCGATGATGGATATTGATCGCCAAATGGCCGTGATCAAGCGCGGCGTGGCGGAACTGATTGACGAGAAGGAACTGCGCAAGAAACTGGAACGCGGCACGCCCCTGCGCGTGAAGGTGGGCTTTGACCCCACCGCTCCCGACCTGCATCTGGGCCACACCGTGGTCATGCACAAGATGCGCCACTTTCAGGAACTGGGCCACCAGATCATCTTCCTGATCGGTGACTTCACCGGCCGCATCGGCGACCCCACCGGCCGCTCCGAGACCCGTCCCCCCCTGACCGAGGAACAGGTCATCGCCAATGCCGAGACCTACAAGAAGCAGGTCTTCAAGATCCTCGACCCCGAAAAGACCATCGTGGAATTCAACTCCCACTGGCTGGGCAAGATGGACGCCTCGGACTTCATCCGTCTGGCCTCCAGCTATACCGTGGCCCGCATGATGGAACGCGACGACTTTGAAAAGCGCTTCCGCGAGCAGCGCCCCATCTCCATCCACGAATTCATCTATCCCCTCTGCCAGGGCTATGACTCCGTGGCCCTCAAGGCCGACGTGGAAATGGGCGGCACCGACCAGAAGTTCAACCTGCTGGTGGGCCGCAACCTCCAGGCCCACTACGGCATGGAAAGCCAGTGCATCCTGACCATGCCCCTGCTGGAAGGCCTGGACGGCGTGCGCAAGATGTCCAAGTCCTACGGCAACTACATCGGCATCGACGAGGCTCCCTCCGAGATCTTCGGCAAGGTCATGGCCATCTCCGACGAGCTCATGTGGCGCTACTACGAGCTGCTGTCCTTCAAGTCTCTGGAAGAGATCGCCACCCTCAAGGAAGACGTGGCCCAGGGCCGCGTGCATCCCAAGGCCGCCAAGGAAATGCTGGCCCACGAAATGGTCAGCCGCTACCACAGCGAAAAGGACGCCGACGAGGCCCGCCAGGGCTTCAATGCCGTCTTTGCCAGCGGCGGCGTGCCGGACGACGCCCCCTGCCACACCTGCGCCCAGGGCGACGACAGCACCCCGCCCGCCTTCCTGGAAGCCGCCGGTCTGGTCAAGAGCCGCGGCGAAGCCAAGCGCCTCATCAAGGAAGGCGCCCTGTCCGTGGACGGCCAGCGCTGCGACGACGCCATGTCGCCCCTGGCTGCCGGTGAATACGTCATCAAGCTGGGCAAGAAGCGCTTCCTGCGCCTGACCGTCACGGCCTAGCCTGCCGCAGCTGTTTTTTTT
>ENA-ORVG01003204-ORVG01003204.1-human-gut-metagenome-genome-assembly--contig:-NODE-3204-length-13350-cov-2.767431_pt1 | contig 13350 bp, 10 predicted proteins | sample MGYA00242091_ERZ509233 | MGnify/ENA primary metagenome ERZ509233 (study PRJEB26280, sample SAMEA2338840) | human gut metagenome | biome: human gut; feature: human-associated habitat; material: faeces... | reverse complement strand
ACTGTGCTACACCCCGATTGGCTTTGCGGCCACAAAGGTAATGTATTGATTTGGATTTTTCAAAAATATATCCGTTATTTTTTCTAATTTCTCATTCAAAATCATACTTCTACAACCGTTATCCGACTACGACCGTTAGCGACTCGCCGCACTTGTACCTGTATGGGTATACGCTCGGTCATCTCGGCCACATGTGAAATAACCCCGATTTTACGACCCTGTATTTGCAAATGTTCGAGTGCGTCCATAGCAACGCCAAGCGTCTCGGCATCGAGCGAACCGAAACCCTCATCGATAAAAAGAGATTCGATATTCATACGATAAGACGACAAAGACGAAATGCCAAAGCCAAAGAAATGAGAAACGATTCCCCTCCCGACAAGGTATGCACGCTGCGCACCTCTCCCAGCATATCATTGTCGCAAACCTGTAACGCAAGCCTCTCGGGAACCCGTTGCAACACATAACGAGACGACAATTCTTGCAAATGCAGATTGGCATATATCAACAATCGGTCGAGCGTATATCCCTGTGCTATACGGCGGAACTTGGCACCGTCGGCCGAACCCAGCAATTCATTCAGCCGAGCCCAAGACTCCACTTTCTCAAACAGCTTCTCCCCTTGCCGTTCAAGCGACAGAAGCTCTTTCCGATTCCGATCGTCGAGGGCAAGCAAAGCATTGATTTCGGCAATGCGGTCATCGGCTTTTTTTTGTAGTAAAGCAGAGTCATCGAGCTGTTGCCGGAGAAGTATAGAATCAAGTTGTTCGGGCCTTTCGGTAAGGTGCTCATGACGATTCAGTGCCTCGGAGCGTTCCCGCAAACGAGTGTCGGCCGCAGCCATATTTTCCTGCAACAACGATAAAGCCTTTTTCTCATCGGCAACCCAAGCCGGCGTATGCGCCAACAGCTCGGAAAGTCGTCCTTCACTCAAATCGGAATGTGCTAAAAGCCAATCGGCAATGATTTTCTGCCCCCGACTTATATCCCGCTGACCGGCCGCAAGGTTCTGCTGCAACTGCGCAACAGAGCCGAGCAGATTTTCCCGCATAGAAATCAATCCGGTATATTGCCGGATTGTTTCGGCCGTCCCGGCCTCGCCCGCCTTTAACGCCAGCTCATACTCTCCCTCGATATCTTTCAACGAACGCCCACCGAACAAACATGCTCGTTCTGCCTTTATCTTTTCATATTTTTCCCGCTCTTTCTCCAAAGACAAAGCACTGTTTCTTTCAAGGATTTCAAGATCCTTTATTTTCGCCTCGATCGCAGGCAACATTCGCCGAGCTGCCTCAGTATCGCTTTTCAATCGGGACAACTCCTCTTTCCGCTCATTCCACAATACGGCAAATTTCTGGATACGCCCTCCCAACCGGGATTCTTCTTCCCAGTTCGGAAGGAATTCGCTCAAGTCCGAATCGAGACTTTCTTTTTTCCCGGCTTCCTGTCGGGAAAGCGTCTCGACAAGCATCTGCATTGTATGGACTGTAATTTTGAGATTATCAAGATATAGTGAGGTTTCCTTCAAACTGTCCGCCACATCTTTCTTTTGCATTTCCAATTCTTTATATCGAAGCGTTTCCACCTTCTCGGCCGTATAAGTATGATGTATGCTTCCGCAAACCGGACAAGGCTCGCCCTCGACAAGAGATGCGCGCAACATATAGACTTCGGCCGGAGCCAACGCTTCGAGCCGTTGACCTTCGAGTTGCAAAGAGGCAATCTTGGCCTCAGTCTCTGCAATCAGCGCAACCTGCCTCTTTTGCGACTCCTGTTGCTGCTTTAACTCTTTACGCATATTCATCCATTCGGAATAATTTTGCTTGATGATTTCCGCGCGGTCCACGATCGGGGAATAGATTTGCTGATGCTCGAACCATTGGATAATTTCCGCCTCCTTACTCCTATTTTTTTCGATGGATTCGTCGATTTTATTCTTCTGGGAAATCTCTCTCCCCAAATCTTCCTTGTTCCTGTCGTACACTTTTGCGGCGTAATCGAGAGCCTCTTTACTTACAGCCGATTGTGTATCGAGCGCAAAAGCCCGCTGACGGTCGCCGGCCTGTCTTTCCCAATTTTCTTTCAGTCGGGAAAGATTTTGTTCCGCCTCATCTTTTATTTTCTCCAACCGAAGCAGTTCCTGATTTTTGTCCCGGTATTCATTTCGACATCTGTCGAGGGTTTCCTCCATTTTTTTCTTCTTTTCAAGAAGAGATCGCACCTCGTTATAAATATCCCGCACCTCTTGAACCAAGTCATACTGTGCCATGTACTCTCTCCGGGATTGGGCCTCGACAAAATTTTTCCGGGCAACCTGCCATTCTGTCTCAGCCTCCTTCGATAGTCCCGAAAGCCGACGGTACTCTTCTATCCACCGAAGCTGCATTTTCAATACATCACATCGTTTTCCCGTTCCTTCCGAATGCGTCTGTCGGGAAACACGTTCCTCGACAAGCCCTTTACGTTCTTCCTCGGAAAGGGTAGATAGAGCGCCCTTCTGCCGGACGATTTCTTCATACCGTTCTCTCACCTCTTTGGCATGAGCAAACACAGCTTGCGATATACGGGAATAAATTTCAGTTCCCGTCAACTTCTCGAGCAGATCGGCTTTTTCCTCTTCCGGGGCTTTGAGAAATGTGGCAAAATCGCCTTGCGCCAACAACACCGCCCGTGTAAATTGCTCGAAGGAAAGACCGAGCAAATCACTGATGCGACGCAAAAGTTCACCCTTTCCTCCTTGTTCCTCATCGCCCGACGATAAGTTATACAGGCGTATTTCCGACGGCTGTAAAGAGCCGTCGACCCGATTACGAGCCCGACGTACAGACCAGCGAGCCCGGTAATTCTCGCCGTCGACCGCAAGAAAATCGACCTCGGCATACCCCTCGGCAGTTCCCCGCCTCAACAGCGAACGACAGTCGTTCTGCGAAAGGGTCTTATCCTGAACATCGGGAAGCAACACGCCGTTTTCTCTCGCTCGATTCATACGGGGAGTCTTATCGAAAAGCGCCAAACATAATACATCGAGCAATGTGGATTTTCCGGCACCCGTAGGCCCGGTAATGGCAAACAATCCGGCCGAGAAAAGTGGATCGCAAGTAAAATCGACGGAAAATTCACCATCGAGCGAAGCTATATTTTTTCCTCGTATCGCCAATATCTTCATACCTGTACCTCCTTCATGACCTGTTGCAACAAAACCGCCATTTCATCGGACATTTTCCCTCCATACTTTCTCTCGAAACAATCCTGCGCGATTTGCATCGGTGAGACTTCCTGCAAGTTATCGACAGAAGCACCAACGCGTTCATTCGCACTTCCGGGGAATTCTGCGACCAAACGTGCCAACCGCACGTATTTCCCCTGTAAAGCCTCCTCTATACGTTGTCTCAACGACGGTTCGGGTTGAGATAACCGTACCCGCACTTCCAAATAAGGAGACAACCGATCGGAACTTCCCTGTGGTAACCGGTCGATAGCGGCAAATACCTCCTCTACATCTCCTCCGACAGACAGCAAAGCGACCGGAGGGACAAACGGCAGCAATTCAATGTGGCATTCTGCCTTATCGAGCGTAATGCACACGACACCGTGCCGATTGTTTTTCTCGGCAAACGACATGGGAATCGGAGCCCCGGCATAACGCACGTTATCTCTACCCGACACCCGTTGCGAACGATGCAGATGTCCCAATGCCGTATAACAAATGCCCGCAGCAAAAGCATCGGGCGACACGCATTCGAGACCTCCGATAATAGTCCGTTCCGAACGATCATTCTCCGAAATCTCCGCCCCCGTAGCCTGCAAATGCCCCATAGCGACAATCGGTTTTCCATAACCCGACACCCTCTGCAACAACATCTCATACAACATATAAACACCTTGCGCATAATTTTCGGCGGGCGGATAATCTCCCTGCCTCAAATAAGGAACGGCCAGACAGTATGCTTCGGGCTCCCGGGCATTTCCCAAAGGCACGATAAGGCGGTCGAGATCGATTTCCCCCTCGGCATTGCGACGGATTATACCACGTATCGTAATACGCATATCCTCCAATAACGGATTCGGAGCTTCGAGCCGTGCGGCCGAATCGTGATTGCCGGCAATCACAACAACCTGCAAAGCCCTATTTTCCTCGGTTATCTGGCGCAAAAAACGGTAAAAAAGTTGTTGGGAAACAGCCGACGGATTGGACGTATCGAAAACATCACCCGAAATAAGAAGCACATCGGCCTCCACATGTCTCACCTGTTCTCGCAACCATTCGAGAAAAGCCTCATGCTCCTCGCGGCGGTCATACGTAAAAAAAGTCTGGCCCAAATGCCAATCGGCCGTATGTAAAATTTTCATGATGATATGGAGTCAAAACATCGTATGTTACAAATATACAAACAAGAGAAGAAAAAACAGGCCGGAATTTTCTAAATATTCTCCCCATACCCCCATTCGTCCGGAGAACAAATCTACACACGCTTCCTTATTCCCGAACATTCAAGATAAAAGTCGGTCGACAGCCTCTGTTTCATCATCAAAAGACGACAAAAACGAAGGTGAATAAATTTTTTTTGCAAAATATTAGGTCGATTCAAAAATTTGCCCTACATTTGCACACGCAAAAGCGATGGTGCCATAGCTCAGTTGGTAGAGCAAAGGACTGAAAATCCTTGTGTCCCCGGTTCGATTCCTGGTGGCACCACAAGAAAAAGGCTATAATTCTTGGAGAATTATAGCCTTTTTCTGTATATGACATAATCAAGTCGTGAATCACCAGTCGATTTCGGGAATGCCTTTGCTGCGGAGGTAAGCGTTTGCCCGGCTGAAATGCTTGCAGCCGAAGAATCCCCGATCGGCCGAACGAGGCGATGGATGCGCCGCCGTCAAGACCAGATGTTTACGGGTGTCTATCAAGGCACTTTTCGCTTTGGCATAACTTCCCCACAACATAAATACCAAGTTCTCCCGCTCGTCGCTCAGTCTCTTTATCACGGCATCGGTAAAAGTCTCCCAGCCGTGGTCGCGGTGCGAACCCGTTTCATAAGCCCTCACGGTAAGTACCGAATTCATGGAAAAAACACCTTGTTCGACCCAACGGTCGAGATTACCCGATGCAGGTACAGGCTTATCCAAATCCTGATGAATCTCCCGGAATATATTCTCCAAAGAAGGCGGTATCGCCACACCATCGGGCACAGAAAAACAAACGCCGTAATACTGTCCGGGTGTGGGATAGGGATCTTGCCCGAGTATGACGACTTTTACCTTCTCGAACGGGCAAGCATCGAAAATATGAAAAATCTGAGAACCTTTCGGCAACACTTGCGCACGGGCATACTCCTCATGGACAAAAGCGACCAACCGCTCGAAATAGGGCTTGTCGAACTCTTCTTGCAGCCGCCTGCGCCAACTCTCTTCTATTTTTACTTTCATCTGCTATATATTTTAAAGACAGCAATCGCGCGACTTCCCGCCCGGTTCTATCGTAACCATACTGCTTCTTTCATACGAAGACTTTCGTCCACAGCACAAAATCAGACAAGCAAATCTACAAAAATTCTATATCCGGAAGACAAAATATCTCCTTAAAAAACGAGGACAAATCCCTATTCTGTAAACCCTGAATCATGACAAAGGGAAAATTAGGATTTGATTTCTCCAACCAGACAAAAAAACGCTGCTCAACTACCTAATAAAGATAGTTGAGCAGCATTATGTCGGGGTGACTGGATTCGAACCAGCGACCACACGCCCCCCAGACGTGTACTCTAACCGGACTGAGCTACGCCCCGATTGATTTTCGTGTGCAAAGGTAAGCCTTTTATTTTTTCCTGCAAAGAAATTATCCGTTTTTTTACACTTCACATCTTTTTTCACCTTATTCCGTCGGCTAAATACCGAACATATCGCGGTAAAGATCGAGTACGATTTCTATTTCCTGACGTGTGGCAGTTTGGTCGATCACCACTCTTCCCACATCGGAAAGCAATGTGAAATTGATGGTATCGGCATCGTTTTTCTTATCATGGGTCATACGTTCGTAGAGATAATCGTAATCGCTGCAAGTAATCGGGAAAACCCCATAATTTTCACGCACGAAAGCGGCAAACCGCCGTACAGTATCAAGCGGGAACCCGAGACGACGATGTGATAAAATCAATTCACAGACAAGTCCCCACGCAACGGCATACCCATGTTGCACCGGGTGATGGCGATGATGAGAGAAACTCTCAAACGCATGCCCTACGGTATGTCCGAAATTGAGAGACTTGCGGATACCGGCCTCATGCGGGTCTTGCTCGACAACCCGCTGTTTCACCCCGATCGACTCTTCGAGACACGATAACATCTCCGCACTGTCGGGCCGTGAAAGATCGAGCGTGAAAAGACGGTCATAAATCGCAGTCGTACTGATGAGCCCATGTTTCAACATCTCGGCAAAGCCCGACAAAAGATGCTCCCGGGAAAGCGTCCTGAAAAACGAGACTGCCACCAAAACCGCTTCGGCCGGCGCAAACGCCCCGATTTCATTTTTCAAACCGTTGAAATTTATTCCGGTTTTTCCACCCACGGCCGCATCGACCGCCCCCAACAACGTGGTGGGAATATTGATATAACGGATACCTCGCTTGAACGTAGCGGCGGCAAACCCTCCGAGATCGGTTACCATACCGCCGCCGAGGTTCACCATCATCGAATGGCGGGTTGCACGACGATCGCTCAACTCCTGCCACACCGATGCCAATGAGTCGAGTGTCTTATGTGTATCGTCGGGTTGGATATTGATATATCCGGCCGAAGCCAAAGCCTTGCTTGCAGAGAGAAGCGGCAAGCATCGCCGACGCGTATTTTCATCGGTCAGAACAAACAGGCGGTCGTACACATAACCGCTTAGTACCTCATCGAGAGTTGCCGCTATATCTTGAGTAAAAAGAATCTGTTGTGCCATATCCATTACATATTTAGCTGTATATACAAATCTTCAAAACGAAGAGCCAGCCTCTCCATATCCGGCAGAAGATAATCGGCTCCGGCATCGAGAAGTACGCGATCGGGCAACGGCCCCGTATTGACAGCCACCGTAAAAATGCGGGCAGCAACGCCGGCCTGCACCCCCAACGGCGCATTCTCCACCACGATTGCCTCCCAGGGTTGCACGCCAGCCTTTTCCAGCCCGATAAGGTACGGTTCGGGATCGGGTTTTCCATACTTCACATCGAAAGCCGTTACCATCGTCTGCGGCGTGAAAATACCTGGATAATCGTGCGAGAGCTTATCGAGCAAAGAATGTTGTCCCGAACCGGTTACCAATACCGGTATCAACCTGTGCGATTTCACCTGCTTCAAAAAGTCGAGCGCACCGGGCATAACCGGCGCTACACCTTTGGCAACAAAGTACTCGCACTTGCGGGCATATATCATTTGCTTCTCGTTCTCGTCAGCATTGCGACCGTAAGCACGATTGAAAATCAAATCGATGGTCGATGCGCCCGTACGACCCTCATACATAAAAAATTCTTCGGGCGTACATGCTATTCCCAACGAAGAAATCGCTTTGTACCAAGCATCGGCATGAAAAGGCATCGAGTCGTAAAGAACACCGTCCATATCGATAAGAACGGCTTTCAAGTCGATATTCCGGAAACCCGTTTTTTGCAAATAAGATGTTACGATTTTGTTCATAAGATATGAAAATACCATACAAATGTACAAACTATTTAGCAGTCGTCGAGAAAACCGTTAGGAAAAAGCGAAAAATTTTCCTTACATTTGTATGCAGGTATTCCCGCATTCACAAAACCAAGAAACACCAGTCCGTCTATAAATCATGTCTCAATTCGCCGACGTTATACTTCCGCTCCCGCTTGCGAAATATTTCACCTATCGTATTCCCGAGGAATGGCAAGAGACTCTCGTCTCCGGCAGTCGTGTCATCGTACCTTTCGGGCGAAAGCGTTTCTACACGGCCATCGTCGCCCGGTTACACAACAACGAGCCGCAAGATTATGAAATAAAAGACATTTCGACACTGCTCGACAGCACGCCCGTTTTACGTCGTCCTCAACTGCGCTTCTGGGAATGGCTCGCCGATTATTATCTCTGCTCGGTCGGCGACGTATTCAAGGCCGCCGTACCTTCGGGATTGAAAATAGAAAGCGAAACACAAATCTCCTGTAATGCCGATTTCATCGAAGAAAACGGCTCTCTGCTCAAAGAACGCGAAGCGATATTGCTCGACACGTTGAGCCGCAGCGAGAAAATGAGTGTACAGGAACTCGAAAAAGAGAGCGGACTACGCAATATCCTGCCTCTCGTACGCTCCCTCATGGAACAAAAAGCTATCGTCGTATCAGAGGAACTGCGGCACAAATACCGCCCCCGTACCGAAAGCTACATACGACTAGCACAAATCGCTCCCGGCGAGCAAGAGAAACTCCGTCCGCTTTTTGACGAACTCAAAGCCGCCAAAAAGCAGCTCCGGTTGCTGATGTGCTATCTCGAACTATCAGGCTTCATGCAGAAAGGTACGCCGAGAGAAGTTTCCCGCAAAGAATTGCTCGAAAGGGCCGAGGTTTCTCCGCAAATCCTCAGCACATTAGTAACGAAAGGCATTTTTGAAAATTACGGGAAAGAGATAAGCCGACTTTCCAACAACCCGCTGCACACCGAAAGTCCGTATCCCCTTTCTCCTATACAACAAAAGGCATACAACGAAATCATCGACCGTTTTTCCCAAAAAGAAACCGTTCTATTACACGGCGTTACGTCGAGCGGAAAGACCGAGATATACATACATCTCATCGACACGGTACTGAAACAAGGCCGACAAGTTCTCTACCTTGTTCCCGAAATAGCTCTCACCACACAACTTACCACCCGTCTGCAACGGGTGTTCGGGAACAAACTGTCTATCTACCATTCCAAATTTACAGACAATGAACGGGTAGAGATATGGAACGACCTCCTGCACGACAAAGGTGCGCAAATAATCCTCGGCGTACGATCGTCGATATTCCTTCCTTTCCGAGATTTAGGACTGGTTATCGTCGATGAGGAACATGAGGGCAGCTACAAGCAACAAGAGCCATCACCCCGCTATCATGCCCGCAATGCCGCAATCGTGCTAGCATCGATGCACGGAGCCAAAACACTGCTGGGCACGGCAACTCCGGCCATCGAGAGTTATTACAACGCACAATGCGGAAAATATGGTCTGGTGGAGCTTTCGTCCCGGCACGAAGAAATCGCCCTGCCCCGTATCCTACCCATCGACATGGGAGATCTTCGCCGTAAACGACGTGTCTCACAAGAGAGCAATCTTTCCCCGCAGCTGAAAGAGGCTTGTGAAGAGGCACTGAAAAACGGAGAACAAGTAATCCTGTTCCAAAACCGTCGGGGATTCGCGCCGATGGTAGAATGCCGGTTATGCGCATGGACACCCCGTTGTACCCAATGCGATGTAAGTCTGACTTACCATAAACGCACCAACCGTCTCGTATGCCATTACTGCGGATACTCGCAAGAAGTACCTACCCGTTGTCCCGCTTGCGGCGAAACGAGCATCGTCATACACGGTTTCGGGACAGAACGCATCGAAGAAGAGATAGAGCATACTTTTCCCGACTATCCCATTGCCCGTATGGATCTCGATACAACCCGCAACCGCAAGGCTTACGAACAAATCATTTCGGACTTCGAACAACAAAAAAGCCGCATTCTCGTCGGTACGCAGATGGTTACCAAAGGTCTCGACTTCGGCCATGTAAGCGTCGTGGGTATACTCAGCGCCGACACTTTGCTCAACTATCCCGATTTCAGAGCCCACGAACGGGCATTCCAAATGATGGAACAAGTTGCCGGGCGGGCCGGACGAAAAAGCCGGCAAGGAACCGTCATTTTACAAACGGCACAACCGCAACACCCGGTCATCGCTCAAATCATGCGACACGACTATGCCGGCATGTATGCCACACAGATTGCTGAACGTCAACAATTCAACTATCCCCCCTTCACCCGGCTTATTTACATCTATCTCAAACATCGAGACGAAGCGATTCTCGATGCAGCCGCCAAAAATTACGCACAGCGACTATATCCGGTTTTCGGGCATCGGCTATCCGACCCGCATACCCCACCGGTCGCACGCATACAACTATTATACATACGCCGCATCATGCTCAAAATCGAGCATACGGCTTCCTTGAAAAAAGTTCGTGAAATTTTACGGCAAATACAAGATTCCGTTACCGACGATCCCCGCTTTCGCGCTCTCACCGTCTATTACGACGTAGACCCGCTATAAATCCTATTTCTTAAAATAACGTCCCACAAAAGGCAATTCGGCCAACGGCAAGTCCCGTCGTACGGCATAAGCCACAAAAAGCGACAGCAATACCGCCCGGAAAGCCAGCAAAGCCCACGTATTCGAGATCGGCACATACATAGCTGCAACATAAAGCACGGCCGCCAACAACACATACCGCAGAGCAGCTCCCCACCTATAAGGAACCGGATAATATTTTTTCCCCACAAAATAGGAAGTTGCCATCATCGACAGATAGCAGAAAAACGCCGCCCAAGCACAAGCCATATATCCATAACAGGGTACGAAAAGGATATTGATAAGCAAAGTTACCGCCAAACCGAAAAGCGAAAAAATCGTACCCCAATAGGTACGGTCGGTCAGCTTATACCACAAAGAAAGGTTGTAGAAGACACCGAAAAACAATTCTCCGGCCATCACGATAGGCACTACGGCAAGACCCGAAAAATAACGGGGCGATATGAAATACTTCAACACGGGCAGAAAAAACATGACTCCCAAGAAAATCAACAGCCCGAAAATGATAAAATAATGCATCGCATCGACATACGCCTTCTGGCTCTCCTCTCCCCGACTACGGCTTTTGGCAAAAACAAACGGTTCGTATGCAAAGCGGAAAGCTTGTATAAACATGACCATGACAATGGCAATCTTATAATTTGCCCCGTAAACGCCCAGTTCAGACATCGCCCGGTCGGGATCTCCCACCAGCCAAGGATAGATGAGCTTATCTATCGTCTGATTCATAATACCAGCCAGTCCCATCACCAGCAACGGAAATGAATAGACAATCATGCGTCTCCAAATTTCCGTATCAAACCGATACCGTACCTTTACGATCTCGGGGACGAGAACCAACAATGTTACGGCCGAAGCAATGAGATTGGACAAGAAAATATATCCCACACCGAAATCGGGATCATAAAACCGGCCCACCCACTCGGGGTGTGATGTATACCATACGGGACACAGCACGATAAAGAAAAGATTCAGACCGATATTAAGAAAAATAGACAACAACTTGATTCCCGCAAAACGGAGCGGCCGCTGTTTATAGCGCAGGTAAGCAAACGGCAAAGAGGTAAACGCATCGATGGCCAATGTAACGGCAAGCATCATCACATAACGGGGATCGCCCGACGAACCGAGAACCGATGAAATGGGACCGAGAAATATCCATACCAAAATGACAAAAAGCGCAGAGGTAACCGCCAACGACATAAGACCGGTCGTATAGACACGCATCGGGTCTTTATATTTCTCGTGATTGGCAAAGCGGAAGAAGCCGGTTTCCAGACCATACGTCAGAATGATGAGCAACAAGGCCACCAATGAATAAAGATAAGTTACCACACCATATTCGGCTTGTGCGAACACATGGGTATAAAGGGGCACCAGACACCAATTGAGGAAACGCCCCACGATACTGCTCAACCCATACACGGCAGTATCTTTGGCCAAACTTTTCATTCCGGACATCTTCTCTCTCCTTTCTTCGCAATATCAGAACAACAGACCCTGATCGATGCGGTTACGACCCAAGTGCGTATAGGCAAGCTCGGTTACTTCCCGTCCGCGAGGCGTGCGCTTGATAAAGCCCTCTTTGATAAGATACGGCTCATAGACCTCCTCGAGCGTACCGGGATCTTCGCCCAGTGCCGTTGCAATCGTCGTCAGACCCACAGGGCCACCTTTGAACTTGTCGATAATCGTTACCAATATTTTGTTATCGATTTCATCGAGACCGTACTGGTCGATATTCAGAGCTTCGAGAGCGACACGGGCAATCTCTATTGTAATGCGCCCGCTTCCTTTCACTTGGGCAAAATCGCGGACACGGCGCAAAAGGGCATTGGCAATACGAGGTGTCCCACGGCTGCGCATGGCAATCTCCACAGCCGCCTCAGTCGTACAGGGAACTTGCAGAATCGAAGCAGAGCGTTGCACGATATGGCTCAATATCGTATGGTCATAATACTCCAAATGGCAATTAATGCCGAAACGGGCACGTAACGGACTGGTAAGCAAGCCGCTGCGCGTAGTGGCCCCCACAAGTGTAAAAGGATTGAGGTCGAGTTGTATAGAGCGGGCACTGGGACCTTTGTCGATCATGATGTCGATACGGAAATCTTCCATCGCCGAATAGAGATACTCCTCGACGATCGGGCTGAGGCGGTGGATTTCGTCGATGAAGAGCACGTCGCCCGGGTTGAGGTTGGTCAGCAGGCCGGCCAGGTCGCCCGGCTTGTCCAGCACGGGACCCGACGTGACGCGCATCTGCGCCCCCATCTCGTTGGCCACGACCGCGGCGAGCGTCGTCTTCCCGAGACCCGGGGGGCCGGAGAAGATCACGTGGTCCAGGCACTCGCCGCGCGACTGGGCCGCCTGGATGAGGATGCGCAGGCTCTGCTTGATATGCTCCTGGCCGCAATAGTCGTCAAGAAGCTGGGGGCGCAGACTGCGCTCCACATCGAGGTCGTCTGAGGTGAGATTGCCCGTCACGAAGCGATCGCCGCGGGCCGCAGCCGGACCGTTCGCTGCACCGTGCCACTGCGGCACGTCCTGCCACAGGTCCTGTTCATCCGCTTCCCACATCATGCATCCATCCCGAGTCTCTTCAGTGCGGCCGCGAGCAGGTCTTCCACCCGCATGCCCTCATCATACCCGTCGAGGGCAAGATCGGTCTCCTGCGGGCTGAAGCCCATGGAAAGGAGCGCGGCGCGCGCGTCGTCAAGCGGCGACGAGGCAGCGCGGCTGAGCGGGAGCTGGCCCGCGGCGGGTACATCGGCTGCAGCGAGGCCATGGTCTTTGGCAAGCGTGCCCTTGAGCTCGAGGATAAGCCGCTGCGCCGTTTTCTTTCCCACGCCAGGCACCGCAGACATGCCTGTGGTGTCTTCGGCCATGACGATGGAGTAGATCTGCGAGACGGAATACTTGGACAGCACTGCGAGCGCAAGACGCGGTCCCACGCTTGAAACCGCAACCAAGCGATCGAACATCGTGCGCTCCTCGACGGTAGCGAAGCCAAAGAG
>ENA-ORVG01003202-ORVG01003202.1-human-gut-metagenome-genome-assembly--contig:-NODE-3202-length-13363-cov-2.462504_pt1 | contig 13363 bp, 13 predicted proteins | sample MGYA00242091_ERZ509233 | MGnify/ENA primary metagenome ERZ509233 (study PRJEB26280, sample SAMEA2338840) | human gut metagenome | biome: human gut; feature: human-associated habitat; material: faeces... | reverse complement strand
CCAGCTCATCAGTACCTCAAGATAGACCAACCGGTCCACATCCAGGTCCATACCAGTGAGATAGTCATTCTCATCCAGATTCTCAACTCGCTCTTTATCAGTCTGTTTCATATCCAGCTTACGTTCGATATCGTATGGGATAGTAACAGACACCTGCTCCAGACAACGGTCACAAGGAATGCCGACAGTTAAACTGCCTTTTCCTGTCAGTTCAAGAACTTTATTGCCTGTATTTGCAATCCGTAGTTCTACCGGAGATCTGTCCAATATCGGAAACTCTCCCATCTGAAATGAAATCTTATCTAACTCCACCTCAGAACTGAACTGTATGATTTTTCCTTCACTGTCTGTAATATCTGATAAATGAATCTGCATAGTTCTCTCCTATTCACACTTTATCAATTATACATAGGAGGTACCCGTTTGTCAACGACATTTTTACTTTTATTTCTATATTTTTCCGTTACTTTTTTCTTTTACTACTTCGCTGCGAAGAGGAATGGATGCAGTTGCGCCAGGTCTGGAAACTGCAATTGCGGATGCTTTTGCTGCAAGCTCCAGTCCGTCCTGTACAGGCAGCCCATCAATAATAGAAGAAATAAAATATCCTGTACGTATCACCTGCGGCGGTTGTATCAACAGCCTTTACTTTAAAGATTCCCTGGCGGTAGATCCCCGTTTCATCCTGATATACAGAACCATCTCCACCGAGTGTCAGAACTACTTTTGCTTTTGGATAAAGTGCTTTCACTTTTGTAAGAATTTTATCTGGTTCTTTTTCGCCGGTAATCTGAAAACCTTCAATCTCATTCATCAGGAAGAGACTGATTTTCGACAGATCACAGTTTTCCAATGCATTGTCAAAAGGAGAAGGATTCAAAATGATCATCATATGTTTTTCGTATGCACGGTCAATGATATAATCCAGTTCATTGATCTCATTCTGCAAAAGAATGATGTCTCCCTCTTCAAAAGAATCCAACACAGTATCAACAAACTCCTTTGTCATACTTCTATTGGAGCCTCCAAAAAGAAGGATACAGTTCTGTCCATTTTCATCCACCTGAATAACTGTATGTCCGCATGGTCCCGGGATCTGTCTGATGAACTCTGTATTCACCCCATTTTCCTTACAAACTTCAAGAAGCGGTTCTCCGCCCTCTCCGATCAGACCGGCATGATATACAGGAATCCCGGCCTTTGCCAGTGCAATAGACTGGTTCAGGCCTTTACCGCCACAAAAGGTCTGCCTGCTTTTTGATGCCTGTGTTTCTCCGGGAATCAAAATAGATTCCACCTGGTACACATAGTCCAGATTGAGAGAACCAAAATTTAATACTTTCATGTTTCAAACCTCTAAAAAATATTTTTCATCAATTATATGGCAGTTATATGATTCTTGCAATTATTATTTATTTTTTACCACCAAAAAGAGTCGGATCATCTACAAGATCAAGCGGATAGTCTCCAAGATGTTTTACTTTAAATCCATTTGCCTTATATTCTTCATAATTAAATGCATTTAATTCATCGCAGGCAAGTTTATGGAATTCATAAAAGTTTGGCCAGTATTCATATCCATCTCCAAGATTATGGCTCAGATAAGCATCTGCTATATCACAGCCCATTTTCGGAGCTACATAAAATGCACCCATAGCCAAAACGTTGACGCCATTTCCGGTAATTGCACGAAGAGCAGCCGGCACGCTTTCTACAACGCCTGCAGAAACACCCGGGCATTTGCTTGCTGCAATATGGATACCCATTCCAGTTCCGCAAAAGATCAGAGCACGTTCAAATTCGCCTTCCGAGATCATAGAACCCACGCGAAGGCCGATTCTGTGAAACATCAGATCTGTATCTGTGTCCTCCGGTGATCTGACACCAACATCAGTTACTGTCCATCCATATTCTTTCAGATGAGCCACTACTGCTTCTTTTAACGGGTATCCCGCAAAATCAGCACCTACAAGAATCTGTTTGTCTTTAATCGTCTTCATGTCAATACCTCCTTGTATTTTTAACTTTTGAATCACATTTCCTTTGATTCTGATTATTTTGCAATATAATCCAGGATGTTCTTAAATAACACATCATAATATTTCCAGTTGCAGAATTCCGGTGGTGCCCAGTGCGGTGAACAGTCACTGGAGAAAACAGCAGATTTTCCCTCTCCGTAACTGCCAAACGCAATAAACGGATCTCCGCAGACTGTAGCGGCAAGTTCTGCTTCCGGTTTTATGGTGCTCTTATTATAACCAAGTACAGGCGGCCACTCTCCTTCGATTCCCGCAAATGCCGGATGATCCGGGAGTGTCACTTCTGCATGGACACCCTCACAGTGTTCCATACGGTCATCGTATGGAAGAATTTCTACCGGAAGGACATCCTGTACCGGTGTTGCCCACCATTTTCCCTGAGCTCCAACACCATTAAAGGTAAGATAGCCTCCAATCATCAGAAGGCCTCCGCCACCAAGTACATAATCTTTGAGTAGCTGGCAGCGATTGGGAAGAATTTTGCTTGTTCCAAATGTAGCTGATGGAATCAGCAGCGTGTCTGCTCCCACATCTGACAGAATGATACAGGAATATTCATTCAGCTCTTCCAGAGTAAATGGAAAATGATCATTTGCAATATGATTCGGCATATATACAAATTCATAGCCGGCTTTTTCGATCGCTTTGTCAATCCAGCCAAGTCCTGTTTCATATTTAGATGATAAAAAACTGTTGAATCCTTTTACTTCCATCAGAGTAGCACTCCAGGATTCACCAACAAAAAGTACTTTTTTCATACAGGCTCCTTTTGTTTATTTTGCATGTTTCGGTTTCTGGCTGACATAATCAATCACGAGTGCAAGGATCAGAACAGCTCCCCAGATCAGTGTTACATAATATGTAGATACACTCCTGAAACGGTTAATGCCGGATTCAATCATCTTCAAAAGTACGATAGCTGTGATAACACCGGAAATTTTTCCTTTACCACCATTCGGGCTGACACCGCCGAGAACGACGAGAAGGATAGACTGCATGGTATAGTTTGTTCCATAATCAGCTCTTGCAGATGAATAGGTTGCAAGCATCATCAATCCGCCAAGTGCAGCACAAATGGATGAAGTAATATGCGTTCTGAACAGCAGGCTTGTTGTATTGATTCCGGAAAATTTTGCGACATGTGCATTCGTTCCGTAAAGACGAAGTTTAGTTCCGTAAGTACAATGCTCCAGCATAAACCAGATAATGATTGCGACTACGATAAATACCAGAAGTCTTCGTGGGATAAAACCAAAGAGATTTCCTGAAAAGAAATCACAGTACTGCTTCGGGAAAGAGGAAATTGCAGAACCGTTTGTCATAACCACACAGAGACCTGTTAAGAGCTCATTTACACCAAGCGTTGCAAGAATCGGCGGAACCCCAAGTTTTGAGATCAAAAAGGCGTTCAGACTTCCAACAACAATACCTGTTACAATTGCAATCAGGAAGATCACAACAGAAAAAGCAAGTGGCATAGTTCCGTCTGCTCCAAACAATCTGGTCAGTGTAAATACCGTAAGGATAGAAGCCATATTGGCTGTACCAACTACAGAAAGGTCAATACCTCCTGTGATCATGCATAACATACCGCCCAGAGCCATAAGGCCGTATTCCGGGAACTGTCCCGCCATGGTAAGAAAGTTCATTCCAGTATAAAATTTTCTGGCCTGTGTAAATGCCATGAAGATCAGCCAGACTGCCATGATGACCAACAGGCGGGTCACTTCTTCATTTTTCTTATATATACTTTTGATCTTGTTCATCATGCGCCCTCCTTTACTGCTTTCTTTTTGCTTTTAGAGGTTCGGGTTGACTGCCATGCGGTCAGGGATACTCCAATCACGATTACAAGTCCTACGAATACATCACTCCAGGTTGTCGGAATTCCAAGAAGGATCATGGAGTTCTGTACCAGGATGATCAGGAAAGTACCAAGAATACAGCCTGTCAGTGTACCGGCACCACCGGTAAGAGCAACGCCGCCAAGAACGACACCTGCGATGATGTTCATTTCCATTCCAAGCATATTCGTCGGATGCATCTGCTGCATCATGCAGACACGACAGATACCACTCGCAGATGCAATCATACCTATAATAATATACATGATAAATTTTGTTCTTTTTACATTAAATCCAGCTGTGTGTGCACTCTGTGGATTTCCGCCGATTGCGTAAATACCACGTCCAAAGATCGTATAATGCAGTACAAAATGCATAACTGCACATACAAGAACCAGAATAATGAAGGTATAAGGAAGAATGGAAGTCAGCCCATTCGCCTTATTAGTTGCTGTCAGGAATGCAGCGGTACCAAAGCTTTTCATTCCAGGCGGAATGACAGAAAGCTGATTTGCTCTTAAAGTACCCTGCATGATGCCCTGGAAGATACTTGCAGAACCGAGAGTCACGATCATTGCATTCAGATTCAGATAACCAATAAAATATCCATTGAATGCGCCAAGTACTGCACCAATTGCGATTGCGATCACAAATGCCAGAAGAACATTTCCTTCGTAATTCTTGTCAAGAAGGAACTTTGTTGTGGCATAGGCAGAAAGAGATGCCAGTGCCGGGAAAGAAACATCGATCCCACCTGCGATCAGTGCCATGAATTCTGCGATTGCAAAAAGTCCCGGTACGATCATCGCACTCAGAAGGTCAACGATATTATTTGCTGTAAAAAACTGTCCGGAACGGATCTGTACCACAATTCCGAGAAGAATTATGATAAGAAAAATATACGGTTCATTTGACTGAAATATTTTCTTTACTTTTTTATTCATATGACCGCCTCCTACATCATATCGTCAATGATCATCTGTTCACTGACATTCTGGGTATCATATTCGGATTTGATCTTTCCATTCTTGATAACAAGAACTCTGGAACAGTTCTGTATAACTTCCGGAAGATCATCAGAAATGATAATAACACCAAGCCCCTGGTTGGCAAGTCGCTGCAGAACCATATGAATATCATGTTTGGAACCGATATCCACACCTACTGTCGGGCCATTCAGGATGAGCACATCCAGATTACATGCAAGCCATTTTGCAAGTACGATTCGCTGCTGGTTACCTCCTGAAAGAGTTGTTGCCGGATTGTTTGGATTTTTTGTCTTGATCTCCAGTTCTTTAACCCATTTTTCAATTTCTTCATCTCTCTTCTTCAGATCAAACTGTCCATTTTTCTTTTTCAGTTTGTCAATCTCAGAAATGATGATGTTGTCACCAATCGACTGGGTAAGAAAAAGGCCTTCTGACAGTCGGTCCTCAGGAACATATCCAATACTGTTGGCAATAGCCTCTCTTGGGCTGGTAAGCTTAATTTCTTTTCCATCTTTTATGATCTGACCGGAATCCGCAGGCTTCAGACCAAACATAGACAGGCCCAATTCAGTACGACCAGAATCCAAAAGTCCTGTAATTCCAAGAATCTCTCCTCTTCGAAGGCTGAGGTTAATATCTGAAAAAGAGCCATTCAGAGTAAGATGTTTCAGTTCAAAAACCGGCTTGTCGGAGACATTTTTCGGAACAAATATATTGTCGGAAAACTCTCTTCCTGTCATGTAATAGGTGAATTTCTTATCATCCAGTTCTTTTGTACTGCCTGTAGCAACCAATTCACCATCCCTGAAAATTGTGAATCGATCAGAAATTTCAAATACCTCATCCAATTTATGACTGATAAACAGGATTGCAATTCCCTGTTCCTTTAATTTCAAAATAATTTTAAACAATGCGCTTACTTCTTTTTTGGTCAGCGCTGTTGTCGGCTCATCCATGATAATCAGCTTTGCATTTGACATCAATGCGCGGCTGATTGCGACCATCTGTTTCTGAGCTACCGTAAGTTTTTCTACTTTTTCATCCAGATCAACCTGGAAATTAATTTTGGATACTGCTTCTTCAGCAATCTTTCTTACATTTTTCCAACTTACTGTTTTCTTACGTGATGCAAGTTCTGTATTAAGTGCCAGATTTTCTGCAACTGTCAGATTAGGGAAAAGTGCAAAATCCTGATAAATAACCTGAATTCCAAGATTGATCGCATCAATCGGGGAAATCTTATCGATTTTCTGTCCGTTAAATTCAATTGTTCCGCCATCTCTCTGATAGACACCGGATATAATTTTGATAATAGTTGATTTTCCGCAACCATTCTCTCCGGCAAGACAGTGTATCTCACCAGGTAAAATCTCCAAAGATACATCTCTAAGGGCATGTACATTTCCAAAGGAAATCTTTATATGCTCTGCTTTCAATAAACTCTGAGACATAGCTTCCTCCTCTCCGCCTTACGACACCTGTGATTGTTCAGGTCTTTTGGAAATCAATCCGCCGGGAGAACCGACGGATTGATCATTAAAGCTTATAAATTTTTGTGTTGTTTAGAATCCAAAATCATCAACGTTGTCTGCATCGATTGTAATCCAGCCCTGTCCTTCAAGAACTGTTTCAGATCCTTCACGGAAGTTCATTTCTGTATAACCATCAACGTTAAGATTTACAGGAGCACCAATCTCCTCACCTGCAAGTACTTTGCATGCAAGGTCAACCATTGCTTCACCGGATTTTGCAGGATCCCACAGCGTAAGGGATTTAATAACACCGGATTTCAGCAGTTCAGCATTGTCTGCCGGCATTCCTGTACCGGATGTAAAGAATTTGTCAACAAGGCCAAGTTCCTGAATCGCACGTGCAACACCAGGTGCATCGAAAGAAGAAGTTCCCATGATACCTTTCAGATCCGGATATGTTTTGATCAGTTCTTTTGCAACATTATATGCGGTATCACCATTATCATCAGACTCTACACGCGGATTATCTTCCAGAAGTGTCATGTTCGGATAATGCTCTTTCTGGTATTCAACGGCTGCATCTGCCCATTCATTATGAGAACCATTTGTAAGGGAAGCTACCATTGTCGTATAAACGCCTTCTTCTCCCATTGCTTCGGCAAGGTTCTGCATGATGAAAGCACCATAGCCTTCATTAGAGAATGCTTCGATATTGTAGTCTACATTTTTAAGATCTGCGCCTTCATGGGTAATAACTACAATACCTGCATCTTTTGCTTTCTTTAATGTAGAGTCCATGGATTCCATATCAACTGGAACTACACAGATTGCATCTACGCCCTGAGCAATCAGGTCCTCAACCAGCTGAGCCTGTTTTGTAGCATCAATTGTACCTGTATCAATCTGGTAGCAGTTAACTCCTGTTTCGTCAGCTACTTCCTTAACGCCGGTGTCCATGCGAACGAACCATGGATTGGTGGAATCCTTCGGTACAACAGCAATTTCCCAACCTTCGTCAGCCGCTTTTTTAATAGCATCATCAGATGCAATATCTGCATCCGCAGCATATACTGTAGAAACTGATCCGATCATCCCAACTGCCATAGCTGCACATAAAGTCATAACGATTGCTTTTTTCATTTTAAATTCCTCCTTTTAATTGGCTTGTGAAACATTTATGCGGCATCTCATATTTTATTTACCCATATGATCCGAACACCTTTCTCCTCCCTTCTCTCGTTCAGATATTTGTACCCCAATATACTTTTTATGCCGTTTGAAACGTTTCAATATTTTCTAAAAATAATTGTATACTTATTTCAGTATACAACTATTAATTTTAGCAAGATCCTCTCATCTTTATTTTCTGCGGTAATTCTATACTCTGATATTTTCCGGTCTTATTGTATTCTGTAATTACTGACCATAAAGTTCTTCCGAATAATTTCTGATCCTGTTCCACAGTTGTAAGTCTCGGATTGACATATCCCGATATTTCAATATTATCATAACCGACAATAGCAAAATCTTCCGGTATGGAATATCCCTTCTCATTGATGGCCCTCATCATACCAAATGCCAGATAATCCGAAGTTGCCAGCCAGGCATCCGGAAGTTCTTCGCGCTTTGATGACTCAAGAATCTCCATCATATAAAGATAACTGTTTTTCAATTTATCCAGCGAAAGATCTGGGCGGGAATAAATATTTTTTTCCGGATCCGGATATCCAAAATATTTCATTGCTTCCAGAAATCCCTCTACTCTTTCACGGATATTTTGAAGTTTTGTAGGTTCTGTAAAAAGTCCTATTCGTTTGTAATTTCTGTTTTTTAACAGACATATTATTTCAAATGGTACCCGACGATTATCAAATATAACACTTGATGTATAACCCGGTATCTCTCGCCTGTCTGCCATAATCACATGTATTTGTTTCTTCGCCAACCGTTTAATCTCTGTGAGATCATCAAACCCATTAAAAATAATGATTGATGTGCCTGGTTTGCTGCTCTCCAGTGCTCTCAGCTGCTGCCTTTCTATCTCTGACGAATATTCATAACCAGAGATATGAACGGTGTACCCAGCCTCATATGCATCGTGCATCAGTGCACTGATCGTATTTGTATAAAAAGCACTATCCAGATGCGGTGTTAAAACATGTATCGCTGTGCTGTCCTTTCTTCGAAGGGAACTCGCCAGAGTATCCGGGATATAATCCAACACATCAATTGCCTGCTGTATCCGCGCTGCCCTGTCGTGCGACACACCTGCCGTACCGTTTAAATAATTCGAAACCGTCCCAACAGATACACCTGCATGTTTTGCCACCTGTGTAATTGTGGCTCTTTTCTTCGTAGATTTATCCATTCATCATTTCCTCTATACAAAGCCACATTTGAAACGTTTCAATATGGCAATTATACATTCATGATTTAAGTATGTCAATATAATCGTTATAAATTGCATAATCTAAAATCTATTTTCAGCACTTTTCTGCAAATATTGCACAATATTTTTGTGTAATAGCTACAACAAAAGGAAGTCATAATATGAAAATACGCAAAAGAAAAGGACCTGCCAACGGCAAGCCCCCTTCGAAGTTGTTTTATAACAAATTATTTAACCAGCGCTACTGTATCTCTGCAGATTGCAAGTTCTTCGTTTGTAGGAATAACTGCAACTTTAACTTTTGAATTTGGAGTAGAGATAACAATTTCTTCGCTAAATGTATCATTTGCTTTGTCATCGATTTCAACGCCAAGATATCCGAAATAATTGCAGACATCTTTACGAAGCTGGCCTACATTCTCACCAATACCAGCTGTAAATACAATTGCATCTACACCGTTCATAGCTGCTACATAGCCGCCAACAAATTTAGCGATACCATAGCAAAGTACATCATAAGCATTCTTAGCATCTTCGTTTCCATCTGCGATAGCAGCTCTGATGTCACGCATATCACTGCCGACTCCGGACATACCCTGAAGACCGGATTTCTTGTTCAGCACATTCATAACACCTGCGATGTCAAGGTTTTCTTTCTTTGCAATGAATTCCGTGGCTGACCAGACGGCGAGCGACGCATACGGTTCTTTTCATACTGTCCATCACAACGCTTCCGGCGGATATCATGGAAAAACTCATTGTCCTCGGGACCGGCAACGCCGGGGCCACGCGCTGTTACAACACGTGTTTCATCCTTCTTGACGGCAAGGAGCCCTTGCTTGTGGATGCTGGCGGCGGCAACGCCATCTTCACCCAGCTTGAACGGGCGGGCATCCGGCCTTCCGACATCCATCACGCGTTCCTGACCCATTGCCACACCGATCATCTTTTCGGGATGATCTGGATGATCCGCTCCGTTGCCCAGAACATCCGGGGAGGAAGCTACGAGGGGACGTTTACGCTGTATTGCCATGATGAACTCGCCGGAGTCGTCCACTCCGTCGCGGACATGACCTTACCCGCCAGTATGACGCAGTACATTGGCGACCGCATCCTTATCGTCCCTGTCGGGGACGGCGAGGAATGCCCGTTCGGAAGCTACCGGGCAACCTTCTTCGACATCGGTTCCACCAAGGCGAAGCAGTTTGGCTTCATGTTGGGCCTCCACAGCGGCAAAAAGCTCTCCTGCCTCGGCGACGAACCCTGTACGCCCCGAGGCCGGAAATACGCGGCTGGCAGCGGCTGGCTCCTCAGTGAAGCTTTCTGCCTCTATGCGGACCGCGACCGCTTCAAGCCCTACGAAAAGCACCACAGCACGGTCCGTGAAGCCTGCGAAACGGCAACGGAACTCGGCGTGGAGAACCTCGTACTCTGGCATACCGAAGACACCCGCCTCCCCGAGCGCAAAACGCTGTACACGGCCGAAGGCCGCCAATACTTCTCCGGCAACCTCTTCGTCCCGGACGATCTGGAATCCATCGCCCTCTAACGCGCTTCAACTTTGCAATGGTGCTACTCCAACAGCAATCTATCCCCAAAAACCTGCGAACAGGGATTCGATAAAGTCAAAAGTCTTTGGAAAGGGAGAGGTGGGGTTTGGGGAGGGGAGGGGAGGGAAAACTTTTCTTCAGAAAAGTTTTCCCTCCACTCTTTCAAACCTTATCATGAGCTGCCCTCCCCTTGACGATTCAACAGGCAAACTTATTTTTGGGGCTGGATCGCCGGGCGCATCCCGGCCAAGATTTTGCAGGAGGATTCCCATGTCTGAACAGACCACCAATCATGAATTCCGTGCCGAAACCCGTAAGGTTCTGAATATCCTCACCCACTCCCTGTATTCCAACCGGGAGATTTTTTTGCGTGAGCTCATTTCCAACGCCTCGGATGCGCTGGACAAGCTGCGCTTCCTCCAGAGCCAGACGCAGCACGAGGCCATCCGGGATGCCGACTTGCCGCTCGAAATCCGGATCTCTTCGGACAAAGTGCAAAATTGCCTGACCATCACCGATACAGGCATCGGCATGACCCGCGACGAGATGATCGAAAACCTCGGGACCATCGCCCACTCCGGTTCGGAAGCCTTCCTCAAGGAACACACCCAGACCGCCGAAGACGGCACGACCAGCGACGCTTCCAACATCATCGGACGCTTCGGCATCGGCTTCTATTCCGTGTTCATGGTCGCGGACAAGGTTGAAGTGACCTCGCTCTCCGCCACCGGCGACGGCCCCGCCTACCGCTGGATTTCCGACGGGACCGGCACGTTTACCGTGGAGGAAGCCCCGGATCAGGCCGACATCAAGCGCGGCACCACCATCCGGGCCTTCATCAAGGAAGGCGACAAGGAGTTTCTGGAAAAATACCGCATCGAAGGGATCATCCGCACGCATTCGAGCTTTATCCCCTTCCCCATCCTCGTGGACGGCGAACGCGTGAACACGACGCCCGCCCTGTGGCGCGAGCCCAAGTTCTCCATCAAGAAGGAACAGTACGACGAATTTTACAAGTTCCTGACCTACGACCAGAAAGATCCGCTCGACGTGCTGCACCTGTCCGTGGACGCTCCGGTGCAGTTCAACGCCCTGCTGTTCATTCCCGACATCACCAAGGACTACTTCGGCGCGTACCGCGAGCACTGGGGGCTGGATCTCTACGCCCGCCGCGTGCTCATCCAGCGTGAAAACAAGGAGCTCATCCCCGACTACCTCGCCTTCCTCAAGGGCGTGGTGGACACCGAGGACCTGCCCCTGAACATTTCCCGCGAAACGCTCCAGGAAAACATCGTCCTGCGCAAGATCTCGCAGACCATCAGCAAGCAGATCCTGTCCCACCTCGAAAAGATGGCGAAGGACGACGCGGAAAAGTACAACAGCTTCTGGAAGCTGCACGGCAAGGTCTTCAAACTCGGCTACAGCGATTTCGTCAACCGTGACCGCATCACCCCGCTGTTGCGCTTCAACTCCTCCGCGATGGAAGACGCCGACGGCCTGACCTCGCTGGACGACTACATTTCCCGCGCCCGCGAAAGCCAGAAGGAAATCTGGTACGTCGCCGCGCCGAGCCGCGAAGCCGCCAAGGTCAACCCGCACAGCGAAGTGTTCCGCCGCAAGGGCCTCGAAGTGCTCTACCTTTATGAGCCCGTCGACGAGTTCGCGCTGGAGACGCTGGCGAAATACAAGGACTACACCTTCAAGGCCGTGGAACACGCCGACAGCGCCGTGCTCGACGCCTTCGCGGACACCGACGAACAGCCCAAGGCCGCGCCGCTGTCCAACGAGGACATGAACGAGTTCGACAAGCTCCTTGAGACCATCCGCAAGGTGCTCGGCGACCAGATCAAGGACGCCCGCGTGTCCCACCGGCTCGCGGACAGTCCGGCCTGCCTCGTTTCCCCGGACGACGGCGTGACCTCTTCGATGGAACGCCTGATGCGCGTCATGCAGAAGGACGACTCCATCCCGCAGAAGATTTTCGAAATCAACCGCGATCATCCGCTGCTCCGCACGATGCTGAAGCTTTCCAAGGCCGATCCAGACGATCCGCAGCTTGCCGAAATGATCCAGAGCCTTTTCGACTCCACCCTGCTGCTCGACGGCTACATCAAGGATCCGCACGCCCTCGCCAGCCGCGCCACCAAGCTCCTTGAGCAGGCCAGCGCGTGGTATGCCGATGTGAAGAAGCTGTAGCCGGTGGATTCTCTTTTGGGAGAGGGGAGGAACCTTTCTGGAGAACCCCCATAAAGGGGGCAAGCGGCTTCTCCCTCCCTTCCCCAAACCCCATCCCTCCCTCTTCCAAGACTTTTGTAATGGGGTGGGGGAGCTTCACGGGCGTTCCCTGTAGGGTGAGGGCGGAGGAATTTGTTTTTTCTTGGAATGATTGAAGAACAGCGCAGAATCTGAAAAAGCCTGTTGCGCTTTCGGGCTACTTTTGGGAAGAAGAAATGTTTGCGGGCGATGAATGGGGGGATTCCCCTCTATGCATATGGGGAACATCCCCTTCATTTTACTCAAGGGACTGATGATGAAGACTGAATTGACCTGTCCGAAATGCGGCGCGATCGTTGAAAAATATCTGAATCCCAAGCCGACCGTGGACATCGTGATCCATGATCGTGAGCGCGGGCTCGTGCTGGTGGACCGCAAGAATCCTCCCTACGGCAACGCCTTGCCGGGCGGCTTCATCGATCTGGGCGAGTCCGCCGAGCAGGCCGCCGTCCGCGAAGCCTTTGAGGAGACCAATCTGCGTGTGAGGCTGACCGGGTTGCTCGGCGTGTATTCCGCACCCGACCGCGATCCCCGCCAGCATACCATCTCCACCGTGTTTATCGCCGAACCCTTGAATCCCGAACAGCTCCGCGCCGGGGACGACGCCGCGAAGGTCGCCTTCTATTCGATGGAAGCCCTGCCCGCCCTCGTTTTCGATCACGCTAAAATCCTTGCCGATTTCAAGGGCGTCCTGTACGGCGGCCGCTCCGCCGCCGGGCTCACGACGCCTTGGTAGAAGGGAAACCATTGGGGAGGGGAGAGGGAACCCTTCTGGAGAAGGGTTCCCTCTCCCCTCCCCAAACCCC
>ENA-ORVG01003187-ORVG01003187.1-human-gut-metagenome-genome-assembly--contig:-NODE-3187-length-13451-cov-4.210511_pt1 | contig 13451 bp, 7 predicted proteins | sample MGYA00242091_ERZ509233 | MGnify/ENA primary metagenome ERZ509233 (study PRJEB26280, sample SAMEA2338840) | human gut metagenome | biome: human gut; feature: human-associated habitat; material: faeces... | reverse complement strand
CCGCAGTGGTCGAGGCTGTGGGGGCAAGCCCGTGCGGGCAGGCTTCACGGGGGACGCCCGAATGCAGCGTCACGTCGGCAAGACGCCCAAGGGTGGAGTCCTCCCGCCCCGTCATGGCGATCAGGCTGGTGCCGAGCGATTTCAGCGCGGGCAGGATGGCGTTCAGCTCCGCCGTTTCACCGGAATTGGAGATGGCAATGATGACGTCGTCTTTGCGGAGGCTCCCCAGATCTCCGTGGGCTCCTTCCACGGGATGGAGAAAGAAGGCCGGCGTACCGGTCGAGGAAAAGGTGGCGGCAAGCTTGCGGCCGACCAAGCCGGATTTGCCGATGCCGGTCACGACCACACGCCCGGTGCACGCCGCCAGAAGCCCCAGCGCAAGGACGAGGGGGGCTTTTTCCGGCGTCCGGGCGTTGAGCCGGTCCCGCACGGCGGCGAGCCCGGCGATTTCGGTATTCAGAACGTCCTGTGCGAGCTTGATGAGCGCGGCGGGTCCGGTATGGGAACGTACGGATTGTATCATGGGAAAACGTCCTTGAAGCGGCATGGCGTGCCGCCGTTACAAGAGAAAAAGAGGGCGAACAGGAAGCATAGAAAAAGAATGGTCCGCAGGCAAGCTGGCGGGGGGCGGCCATCTCTCATGCGGAGAACAATATTTCTCAGCCTGTTGACGATATAAGTCGGTTCACGTACTCACGAAAGAGGCTGTTCCGTCCGTTTTTCCCCTCCTCGCATCCTTCTTTTACGATATGGAAGCCTTTCACAATATTGCAAGGCGAAGCCCGTTCGGGTATCCACCTCTCTCTACCATTTCATTTGGGAGTCCCCTATTATGGATATTAAGGAAGTCCGCGCCAACGCCAAAGAGCGCATGAAGGGTTTTTGCCGTGTTTGTCCCGTGTGCGATGGGCGCGCCTGCGCAGGCGAAACGCCCGGTATGGGCGGCATCGGAACCGGGAGCGCGTTCAAGAACAATGTGGCCGCGCTTGCCGGCGTCCGTCTGAACATGGGTCTGATTCATGAGGTCAAGAAGCCCGTCACGGAAACGGAGGTGCTCGGATTCAGGTTGCGCCTGCCCGTGCTGGCCGCTCCCATAGGGGGGACCTCCTTCAATATGGGCGGGGCCCTTTCCGAGGCGGAATATGCGCGGGCCATCGTATCCGGCTGCCGCGAAGCGGGCATTGTCGGCTGCGTCGGCGACGGCGCGCCGGATGAACTGCACGAAGCGGGGAATGCCGCCATCACTGCCGAAGGCGGCTGGGGGATTCCGTTCATCAAGCCGTGGGAAGGCGAGGAACTGGAGCGCAAGATGTGCAGGGCCGCAGCCACCGGAACCCGTGTGCTCGGTATGGACATCGACGCAGCCGGGCTGATTGCCCTGGCCCGCATGGGACGCCCCGTGTCTCCGAAAACGTGCGCCGAATTGGCTGCCATCGTGGATCGTTCGCATGAGCTTGGTATGAAATTCGTACTCAAGGGCATCATGACGGTCGAAGATGCCATCGCCGCCGAGCGCGCCGGATGCGACGGCATCGTGGTTTCCAACCACGGCGGGCGGGCTCTGGATCATACGCCGGGGACCATCGAGGTCCTTCCCGCCATCGCCGCGCAGGTCAAGGGCCGCATGGCCGTTTTGATGGATGGCGGCATCCGTGACGGGCTCGACGTGCTCAAGGCGTTGGCCTTCGGCGCGGACGCCGTGCTGATTGGCCGTCCCTTCTGTCTCGCCGCCGTGGGGGGCGGTTCCGAAGGCGTGAAGCTGACGGCGGATCATCTTTACAATCAGCTTGTGCGCAGCATGGTGTTGACAGGCTGCCCGTCCGTCCGCGAAGCCGGGCGCCACCTCGTCAGTACGGCCCATCTCGCCTAATCCATACGGAGTTTTCATGAAAGTCAGTTTGCCTCAAAGAAACAAGCTCGCTCAGTCCATGTTGTGGAACCTGTTCCTGCTGACTGTCGGCGCTGTTTTCTTTTCTCTCGGCGCGCAGGCTGTGGCTGCGCATCACGGCTTCCTTACCGGGGGGATTTTCGGTGCCGGTCTGCTCGGCTGGTATACGACCGGGCTGTTTACGCCCGCGATCTGGTACCTGTTGATCAATATACCGTTGTTCTTCGTGTCGTGGTTCCAAATCGGGCGCCAATTTTTCTTCTACAGCCTGTACGGAAGCCTTGCGACCACGATCATCAGTGAACTTATCACGATTCAGGATCACTTCTACGCGGCGATTACGGCGGGCGTCCTTTGCGGTACGGGTACCGGGCTCATGCTGCGGACGCTGGGGTCCGGCGGCGGCCTGGATCTCATCGGTGTTATCCTGAACAAGCGCTGGAACATCGGCATCGGGCGGTTTAATTTCTGCTTCAACGCGGTGATGTTCCTCGCTTCTATGGCGACCATTTCCCTTGATATGGTCATCGTGTCGTTCATTCAGGTTTTCGTGGCTTCCGCGACTATCGAATACGCGCTCCGTATGGGCAGCCAGAGGAAGATGGTCTACGTGGTCACCGATCGGGGCGAGGCGCTGTGCGAGGCGATCATCGCCGAAGGCTACGGCGGCGCGACCGTGCTCAAGGGCAAGGGCGCGTACAGCGGCGGCGACCGCGAGATCATCCTTACCGTAACCAACAACATCATGTTGCGGCGTTTGGAGAACCTTGTTTTCGCCATTGACGACAAGGCCCTCTTCATCGTGGAGAATACCTTCTACGTTTCCGGCACCCGGTATCCGCGGAAGTCGATTATTTAGGAGAACCCGCCTTGGGAAGGAAGATGCCTTTTTTCAAAAGGGGCCCTTCCTCCTCAACATACTTGTGCCTTAGGCCAGCACTTCCATGGTGGCCTGGGCGATCTGCAGTTCCTCGTTGGTGGGGATGATGAGGACCTTGATCTTGCTGTCGGGGGTGGAGATGGTGCGGGCACCGGGCTTGCGGGTGCCGTTTTCTTCCAGGTTCAGGCGCACGCCCAGTTCTTCCAGACCTTCGCAGACCTTGGCGCGGACGATGTCGTCGTTTTCACCGATACCGGCGGTGAAGACCAGGGCATCGACCTTGCCGCCCAGCAGGAAGAAGTAGGCGCCCAGGGTCTTCTTGATGCTGCGGACCAGCATGTTGAGGGCCAGTTCGGCCTTCTTGTTGCCGTTCTCGATCTCCTTGTGCACGTCACGCATGTCGGTGAAGCCGCACAGGCCCAGCAGGCCGGACTTCTTGTTCATCAGGGTGTCCATTTCCTCGGGGGTCAGGCCCTTCTTTTCCATGATGAAGGGGACGATGGCCGGGTCGATGGAACCGCAGCGGGTGCCCATGATGAGGCCTTCCAGAGGGGTGAGGCCCATGCTGGTGTCAAAGCACTTGCCGTCTTTCACACAGCTCATGGAAGAGCCGTTGCCGAGGTGCATGGTGATGGAGCGCAGCTCGGACTGGGGCTTGCCCAGGTATTCGGCGGTCTTCTTGGCGATGTACTTGTGAGAGGTGCCGTGGAAGCCGTAGCGGCGGATGTGCATCTCTTCGTAGATCTCGTAGGGCAGGCCGTACATGTAGGCTTCCTGCGGCATGGCCATGCCGAATTCGGTGTCGAACACGGCCACGTTGGGCACGCCGGGGAAGAGCTTTTCGGCCACTTCGATGCCCATGAGGTTGGCGGGGTTGTGCAGGGGGCCCAGGGGGAAGCAGTCACGGATGATCTGCTTCACGTTTTCGTCCACCTTCACGGTCTCGGTGATGGATTCGCCGCCGTGCAGCACGCGGTGGCCGATGGCGTAGATCTCGCTCTTGTCCTTGATGACGCCCTTTTCAGGGTCGGTCAGCAGGGAGATGACCAGTTCCATGGCTTCCACGTGGGTGGGGAAGGCGCTTTCGCGCACGATCTTTTCTTCGTGGTCGCTGTCAGGAGCGATCTTGTGGGTCAGCTTGCCCATGCCCTGGCCGATGCGTTCGGCCAGACCGGAAGCCAGGACGGTCTCGGTGTCCATTTCCAGCAGCTGATATTTGCAGGAGGAAGAGCCAGCGTTGATAACCAGTACTTTCATGAGGATCCTCGTCAGGGGGGAATGGAGGGACGGAGCCTAGGCTCCGTCCCTGATATGGTGGTTGCGGACAGGATGCCGGGCGAGCCGGCGCGTGTCCGTACTACTTCTGCTTTTCGGCAGCGGCCTGGATGGCGGTGATGGCCACGGTATTCACGATATCGGGCACGGTGCAGCCGCGGGACAGGTCGTTGACGGGCTTGTTGAGGCCCTGCAGGACAGGACCGATGGCCACGGCCTCAGCGGCACGCTGCACAGCCTTGTAGGTGTTGTTGCCGGTGTTGAGGTCGGGGAAGATGAAGACGGTCGCCTTGCCGGCCACCTTGCTGTTGGGCAGCTTGGTCTTGGCCACGGTGGGATCGATGGCGGCGTCGTACTGCAGGGGGCCTTCCAGGGAGAGCTCGGGAGCCTTTTCCTTGGCCAGGGCCGTGGCTTCCACCACCACATCCACGTCGGCACCCTTGCCGGACGTACCGGTGGAGTAGGAGAGCATGGCCACGCGGGGATCGATGCCGAAGACCTTGGCGGTATCGGCGGAGGCCACGGCGATCTCGGCCAGCTGCTGGGAGGTGGGGTTGGGGTTGACGGCGCAGTCACCGAAGACCAGCACGCGGTCCTTGAGGCACATCAGGAAGACCGAGGAGACCACGGAGTAGCCGGGCTTGGTCTTGATGAATTCGAAGGCGGGACGGATGGTGTGGGCGGTGGTGTTCACGGCACCGGAGACCATGCCGTCGGCGTCGTCCTTCTTGACCATCATGGTGGCGTAGTAGGTGGCGTCGCTCATGACGTCGCGGGCGCGTTCGATGGTCACGCCCTTGGCCTTGCGCAGTTCGGCGTAGGTGGCGGCGTAGTCTTCGAACTTGGGCGAGGTGACGGGATCGATGATGGTGGCCTTGCTGATGTCGAGGTGCAGTTCGCGGGCCAGCTTGTTGATCTTGTCTGCATTGCCCAGCAGGATGATGTCGGCCACTTCGCGGCGCAGCAGGATGTCGGTGGCCTGCAGGATGCGGGGTTCCTCGCCTTCGGCCAGGACGATGCGCATCTTGTTGGCCTTGGCGCGTTCGATGAGGTTCAGTTCGAACATCATGGGCGTCATGCGGCCGGGCTTGGTCATGTTCAGGCGGGCGCTGATCTCCTTGCCGTTGACGTAGTGGTCATACAGGCCCAGCACGGTGTTGATCTTGCGGGTATCGGTGGGCTCGATGAGGCCGTAGATCTCCTGCAGGGACATGAAGGCCTTGGAGGTGTGCTGTTCGGTCAGCAGCACGGGCAGGGGGGCACCGGTCCAGCCTTCGATGAGGCTGCTCACTTCGGCGCTGGGACGGATGCCGCCGGTCAGCAGCACGCCGGCGATGTCGGGCTTGCTGGAGGACAGGCGGGAGGCGATGGAGGCCAGCAGGATGTCGGTGCGGTCGCCGGGGGTCACGATGAGCTGGTCCTTGGCCAGGTAGCCCAGGAAGTTGTCCACGTGCATGGCGGCGATGAGGTAGTCGCCCACCAGGGCGTCGAGATGGGCTTCGCCGGAGAGCACTTCGGCGTTCAGGCCCTTCTGCAGGTCGCGCATGGTGGCGCGGCCCAGGGCGGGCTCGTCCGGGATGGCGTAGACCAGGCCGGGCTTGTCGTCCACGGCAAAGATGTCGCTCAGGTCGTCGGCTTCGGCGCGGGTCAGGCTGGAGCGGTTGACGATGGTGGCGATGACGTCCAGGGAGTAGGGGGCCATGGAGTCGCGGGTCACCAGCAGGGAGTCGCGCACTTCTTCGGCGTTCTTGCCTTCACCGCTGGTGATGAGCATCACGGGGCAGCCCAGGTTGGAGGCGATCTCGGCGTTCAGTTCGAATTCGAAGACCGGGTCCTTGCCCAGGAAGTCGGTGCCCACGCAGAGCACGAAATCGTGCTGGCTCTGCAGTTCCTTGAACTTCTGGATGATGTTCTCGATGACCAGGTTGCGGTCGCCCTGATTGATGATGGTGCGCACTTCCTGGTAGGTGTAGGCGAAGGTATCGCAGTAGTCCTGCTTGAGCTTGAAGTGTTCCAGCAGCAGGTTGATGTCCGGGGCGCGGTCATCCAGCTGGGGTTCATTGATGATGGGGCGGAAAATGGCCACATCCTGCATGTTGCGGCTCAGGATGGACATGGTGCCCAGGGCGATGGCGCGCTTGCCGGTGCGCGGGCCCGTGGCGGTAAGGTATAGGGCGCGATGCATGGTTTCCTCCAGGACGGGGCGCTGGCCCCGGTGAATCGATGCCGTTATGTTTGAAGTTTCGCGAGCCGGAAACTTCCCGAGCGCGGGTTGGCTGGTGGCGCGCTGCGCGCCGCGGCCCGAGGGCCGCTGCCCTTGCGGGCGGAAATATGGTGTTGCGCCATGCGGGTCTGCCGTCCCGGCATGGGCGCGTCCTTGCCGGCGGGCCGGAGGACGCCGGGGCTCGACCCACGCTCCAGATAATGGGGGCGCGGCCGTTGCGGCCGCGCCCCTTCATTTATTCAGCGTATGCCGGCTTAGTTTTCGCTGCCGGGATGAGGCAGGCTGGCCAGCTGCTTGTACAGAGCGTGACGCTCGTTGTAGGCCTTGTCCAGTTCAGCCTTGAGCTGCTTGGACACTTCGGGATCCTTCTTGTCCAGAGCGGCGAAACGGGTTTCGCCGGCCAGGAAGGCCTGCAGTTCGCCGTTGGGATCCTTGGTGTAGTCCAGCTGGAAGGGATTCTTGCCTTCCTTGGCCAGTTCGGGGTTGAAGCGGTACAGGGGCCAGTAGCCGGTCTGCACGGCCAGCTTTTCTTCTTCCTGGCTCTTGCCCATGCCCTTGCGGATACCCTGGTTGATGCAGGGAGCGTAGGCGATGATCAGCGAGGGGCCCTTGTAGGCTTCGGCTTCGCGGAAGGCCTTGAGCACCTGCTGCTTGTCGGCGCCCATGGCGATGGAGGCCACGTACACATAGCCGTAGCTCATGGCCATGCGGCCCAGGTCCTTCTTGCCGATGCGCTTGCCGGCAGCGGCGAACTGGGCGATGGCGCCCAGAGGAGTGGACTTGGAGGCCTGACCGCCGGTGTTGGAGTACACTTCGGTATCCATCACCAGGACGTTGATGTCGTCGCCGGAAGCCAGGACGTGGTCCAGACCGCCGTAACCGATGTCGTAGGCCCAGCCGTCACCACCGAAGATCCACACGCTCTTCTTGGTGAAGAGGTCGCCCATATCCCACAGCTTGTGGGCCAGAGCGTGGTTGGCTTCGGACAGGCTGTCCAGGTTGTCCAGGATCTCTTCGCCGAACTTGCGGGAGCCTTCGGCGTCTTCCATGTTGTCCAGCCAGCCCTGCAGGGAGGCCTTCAGTTCGTCGTCGATGCCTTCGGTGGCCAGGGCTTCCTTGACAGCCAGGGCCAGGGCGCCGCGGCGCTGCTTGTAGCCCAGACCGATACCGCAGCCGAATTCGGCGGCGTCTTCAAAGAGGCTGTTGCCCCAGGCGGGACCGAAGCCGTCCTTGTTGGTGGTGTAGGGCGTGGTGGGGGAAGAAGCACCCCAGATGGAGGAGCAACCGGTGGCGTTGGCGATCAGCATGCGTTCGCCGAACAGCTGGGTGAGCACCTTGACGTAGGGGGTTTCACCGCAGCCGGCGCAGGCGCCGGAGAACTCATGCAGGGGCTGCTGCAGCTGGGAACCCTTGACGGTGTCGCGAGCCATCAGGTCGTCCTTGATGGAGACGTTGGCTTCGGCGAAGGCCAGGTTGGCCACCTGGGCGTCGATCTGGGTATCCAGGGGCTTCATGGCCAGGGCGCGCTTTTCAGGCTTGGTGGGGCAGACTTCCACGCAGGAGCCGCAGCCCAGGCAGTCTTCGGCGTACACCTGCATGCGGAACTTCATGCCGGTCAGTTCCTTGCCCTTGGCAGGCACGGTCACGAAGCTTTCGGGAGCGCCGGCCAGTTCTTCGTCATTGGCGACCACGGGGCGGATGGCGGCGTGGGGGCACACGAAGGAGCACTGGCAGCACTGGATGCAGTTGTCGGCCACCCATTCGGGCACGTTGATGGCCACACCGCGCTTTTCACAGGCAGCGGTGCCCAGAGGCATGATGCCGGCGGGTTCCATGGCGGACACGGGCAGCTTGTCGCCGCGCTGGGCCAGGATGGGACGCACCACACCGGCGATGTAGTCGTCGTCGCCGCAATGGCAGACTTCGGCACCTTCGGTGGCGTCAGCCCAGGATTCGGGGTACTTGATCTCGACCAGGGCGTCCATGCCCTTGTCCACGGCGGCGATGTTCATGTTGACGATCTTGTCGCCCTTCATGCCGTAGGTCTTCTTGATGGATTCCTTCAGCAGGGCCACGGCCTTGTCGAAGTCGATCACGTTGGCCAGCTTGAAGAAAGCGGTCTGCATGATCATATTGATGCGGCCGCCCAGACCCACTTCCTGGGCCACGGCAACGGCGTCAACGTTGAAGAACTTCAGGTGCTTGCGGGCGATGGTGCGCTTCATGGAAGCAGGCAGGTGCTTTTCCATGTCTTCCAGCGACCAGTTGGAGTTCAGCACGAAGGTACCGCCGTCCTTGATGCCGTCCAGGATGTCGTACTGGGTGACATAGGCGGCCTTGTGGCAGGCGATGTAGTCGGCCTGGGTGATGAGATAGGAAGACTGGATGGGGCTCTTGCCGAAGCGCAGGTGGGACACGGTGAAGCCACCGGACTTCTTGGAGTCGTAAGCGAAGTAGGCCTGAGCGTACATGTCGGTGTTGTCACCGATGATCTTGACGGCCTGCTTGTTGGCACCCACGGTACCGTCGGCGCCCAGACCGAAGAACTTGCACTGCACGGTGCCGGCGGGCACGGTGTCGATCTCTTCTTCAACGTCGAGGCTCAGGTTGGTCACGTCGTCGTGGATGCCCACGGTGAAGTGGTTCTTGGGAGCCAGGCCCAGCATGTTGTCGAACACGGCCTTGGCCATGCCGGGGGTGAAGTCCTTGGAGCCCAGACCGTAACGGCCGCCCACGATGGTGGGAGCTTCGCCCTTTTCCATGAAGGCAGTGCACACGTCCTGGTACAGGGGCTCGCCCAGGGAACCGGGTTCCTTGGTGCGGTCGAGGACGGTGATGGTGGTGGCGGTGGCGGGGATGGCCTGCAGCAGGTGTTCGGCCGAGAAGGGACGGAACAGATGCACTTTCACCAGACCCACGCGCTGGCCGCGTTCGTTCAGGTAGTTGACGGTTTCCTGGATGACTTCACAGGAGGAACCCATGCTGATGATCACGCGGTCGGCTTCGGGATGGCCCACGTAGTCGAACAGGTGATGCTTGCGGCCGGTGATGGCGGCCACTTTCTTCATGTTTTCCAGCACGATGCCGGGCACGGCGTCATAGTACAGGTTGCTGGCTTCGCGGTTCTGGAAGAAGATGTCGGGGTTCTGGGCGGTGCCGCGGATATGGGGATGTTCCGGGTTCATGGCATTGGCGCGGAACTCTTCGACCTTGTCCCAGGGAACCAGCTTGCGGATGTCTTCGTAATCGATGGTCTCGATCTTCTGCACTTCGTGAGAGGTACGGAAACCGTCGAAGAAGTGGCAGAAGGGCACGCTGGCGTCAAGGGCGGACAGGTGGGCGACCAGGGCCATGTCCATGCATTCCTGCACCGAAGAGGAGCAGAGGAAGGCAAAACCGGTCTGGCGGCAGGCCATGACGTCCTGATGGTCACCGAAGATGGACAGAGCGTGGGAAGCCAGGGCACGGGCCGAAACATGGAAGACGCCGGGCAGCAGTTCGCCGGCGATCTTGTACATGTTGGGGATCATGAGCAGCAGGCCCTGGGAAGCGGTGTAGGTGCTGGTCAGAGAACCGGCAGCCAGCATACCGTGCACGGCACCGGCGGCACCGGCTTCGGACTGCATTTCACGCACGGTCACGGTCTGGCCCATCAGGTTCTTGCAACCCTTGGCAGCCATTTCGTCCATGACTTCGCCCATGACGGACGAAGGGGTAATGGGGTAAATGGCAGCCGTGTCCGACAGAGCGTAGGCAATATACGCGGTGGCGTTATTGCCGTCCATGGTTTTCATTTTCGCCATCTGTTCCTCCTTGCGCGTCTATCTTGGCGCGCATGTTTTTCCGGAATGGACACACCGGCAAGCGGTGGTCTTGTGCAAACAGAGAGGATCCATCGCATCATGCCGTGGCATGAGGCCGGAGCGGCCCGGGCGGAAGAAGCCCGAAAAAACGGCCGGGACCGTGTGCCTGTTCGCAATGGATGAGCCCTACCACAAAATTGTTTGCTTGAACAGTCTAATGTGGGCAGGCTGTGAAAAAAAATGCGCAAGCATTTTTACAAGAGAAACAAAGGAGTTAGAAAGATATTGAGCCGCTGCGGCCCCGCAGGACGCGTGACCGGCGCCTTTGTCTCTCTTCAGGCTGCCTACTAAAAAGGGCGACAAAAGGCAATAACGGAAAATACCATGAAATATGTCATGTGATCATAACCCGCAAAACGGCGCTGCGCAAGGCTTTGAGGGGCCTCCCGGCAGGGCTTGGGAAGGGGCGGTGCCCTGCCGGTCATGGCACCTTGCCGCGGCAGGCTGCTGACCGGGAAAGCGCAGGGAAGGGAGGCGGGCGAAGAGGCCGTTCCCCGGTCTTCAGGGGCGGTCGGCCGGGTGCCCGGGGCGACTGCCGCCGTGCCGGACAGGGGCCCGCCGGCAGGCCATGAAAAAAGGGGCCCCCTGACGGGAGCCCCTTGAACAGGTCACAAGGACAAACAGCTAGATCTTGCCGCCGGTCTTGAGCACGGCCTGCATGCCGCCGGCGGCGTTGACCACGTCGGTGATGCCGTTGCGGGCCAGGATCAGCACGCTGTCATAGGCGCGCAGACCGGTGTTGCAGATGATGGCCACAGGACGGTCCTTGGGCACTTCGTTGACCCGGCTGGGCATCTCTTCCAGAGAGATGGAGTGCCATTCGGGATGGACGGCCTGCACGGCCTGACCGGCCTTGGCGGGACGGGCGTCGATGAAGAAGATGTTGTTCTCGGCGCGCTTTTCCCACAGCGCCATGAACTCTTCGGAGGTGATGGGCTTCACACGGCCGGCCAGCACGTTGTCGGCCACGTTGGCCACCACGTTGACCACGTCCATGGCGGAGGCGAAAGGCGGCGCGTAGGAGATCTCCAGGTTGGAGATGTCTTCCACGGTGGGCTTGCCGTACTGCAGCACGGCGGCCACGGCGTCGATGCGGGCCTTGAGGGCGTCACCGGCGGTGCAGGCGCCCTGGATGCCCAGCACGCGGCGGTCGCTCTTGTCCACCACCAGTTCCAGGCTCATCATGTTCTTTTCGGGATAGAAGTGGGCGCGGTCCAGCTGTTCCACGGCCACGGAGATGGCGTCATAGCCTTCCTTGCGGGCGCGTTCCACAGTGAGGCCGGCGCCGCAGAAGGACATGTCGAACAGTTTCACGGCCCAGGTGCCCACGAAGCCGGGGAAGCTGGCATCGCCGCCGGCCAGGTTGGTGCCGATGACGCGGCCCTGGCGGTTAGCCATGCTGCCCAGGGGCAGGTAGCCCAGCTTGCCGGTGATGAGGTTCTTGATGGCCACGCAGTCGCCGCCGGCATAGATGTCGGGGTCGCTGGTCTGCATCTTTTCATTGACCACGATGGCGCCGAAGGGGGCCACTTCCAGACCGGCATCCTTGGCCAGCTGGCCGTTGGGCAAGAAACCGGCGGCAAAGATCACCAGCTGGGCGGGCAGTTCGCGCTTGTCGGTGATGACCTTGCACACGGCGCCGTCCTTGCCTTCCAGCTTGACGACCTTTTCAGAGGTGTAGACGGACAGGCCGTGGGCCTCGCAGTCGTGGGCGGCCATCTTGCCCATGTTGTGGGAGAGCACGCCGGGCAGCATCTGGTCCATCATTTCCACCACGCTGACCTTGACGCCCCACATGTCGGACAGGGCCACGGCAGCTTCCAGACCGATGAAACCGCCGCCCACGATGACGGCCTCGTTGACCTGGCCGTGTTCGCAGGCTTTGCGGATGACGTCGGCGGCTTCCAGACGGGTGAGGGTCAGGACGTTCTTCAGGTCGTGACCTTCCACCGGAGGCATGCGCGGGGTGGCACCGGTGGCCAGCACCAGCTTGTCGTAGGGCAGCTTTTCTTCCTCGCCGGTGACCACGTTGCGCACCAGCAGGGTCTTGGCGGCGCGGTCGATGGCCATGGCGCGGGTCTGGTTGCGCACGGTGATGCCTTTCATGGTACGGAAGAATTCGGGGTCACGCACGGTGTGGTAGGGCGTGGCGCGCAGGTCGTCGAGGTTGTTGACCTCGCCGGACACATAATAGGGGATGCCGCAGCCGCCGTAGGAGATGAAGAGGTTTTCATCCACCAGGGTGATCTCGGCGTCGGGCATCAGGCGCTTGCAGCGGCAGGCAGCCTTGGGACCCAGGGCAACGCCGCCGATAACCAGGATTTTCTGTGCCATGATAGACTCTCCTTGTAGAGCATTTGGCGTTTGAAACGCCGGGCGTCTCAAACTTTGTGCCGTCCGGGGACGAGGTCTCTCGCCCGGACACGGGCGGCCGCGGGCGCGGTCGCCGGAGCATGACGCTGTTGTTGGTCGGGCCTCGGGCGGCGACCCTGCGGTCACCGGACGGGGACAGGATACCTGTCCCTAGCGGCCCCGATACTGCCGGGCGTCTCCCACCCGGACGGTGATCTTTTCCCTGTCCATGAACTCCAGCAGGGCGATGAGGTACTTGCGCGAAAGGCCCAGGATCTCCTTGAGGCCGCCCACGTCCAGATCCTCATGGTCGCTGAACCACAGGCGCACCTTGTCCAGGATCTCTTCCACGGCCTCGTTGCCGTAGTAGAGGCCGTCCTTGACGCGCACCAGCTTCTTCTGTTCGCACAGCAGGCGCAGGACGGGCGCCGCCTCCTTGCTGCTCACGCCCAGCTCCTCGAGCACGTCCTTGAGGTTGGGCGGGGTCAGGCCCGCGCTGGTGTGGGCCTCCAGCAGCTTGCGGCTCAGGCCCTCCTGGTCGGAAGCCAGCGTGACCTTGTGGCTGGCCAGGCGCAGGCCGTCGCCTTCGGCCACCAGCAGGCCCTTTTTCTGGGCCGCTTCCAGCACGCGCGCCACCAGACGCTGGGGCAGCTTGTCGCTCCAGCCGGCGCACAGGGCGCCGCTGGGCAGCGAGGGCTTGAGCGGGTTCTTGGCGTGCAGGGCGGCGGCCCTGTCCAGGCAGGCGCGGATCAGGGCCTCGAAATGCAGGCTGGCGATCCACATGCGGCCTTCCTTGTGCCAGCAGATGGCCTCGCCCTGGGAAGACAGCTGGACCAGCTGCTTCTGCAGGGCCGCGGCGCTCTGGCCGGTAAGGGCCTGCAGCTGGCTGTGGCTGGCGCCCGCGCTGCCGCTGAGGCTCAGGGCCGCCCTGGTGAGGTCGAGGCCGGAGTGGGCCGTGATGTATTCGGG
>ENA-ORVG01003179-ORVG01003179.1-human-gut-metagenome-genome-assembly--contig:-NODE-3179-length-13495-cov-3.104911_pt1 | contig 13495 bp, 6 predicted proteins | sample MGYA00242091_ERZ509233 | MGnify/ENA primary metagenome ERZ509233 (study PRJEB26280, sample SAMEA2338840) | human gut metagenome | biome: human gut; feature: human-associated habitat; material: faeces... | reverse complement strand
TGCGCACGTCCATGCGCTTGGCCGCCACCTCCGCCTCCACTGTCAGCACCGGGGCGTCGTTGTTCCGCTTCCACTGGGCGGCCCCACGGACCGCTTGGACTGCAATGCCCGCCAGGATCAGCACGAAGACAACCCCGATAAAAATGGGGACAATGGTGAACATGGCGTTGGCCATGCCGAATCCGCCGTATCCAATCATGCTGGCTCTCTCCCTTCTGTCCCCCGGGCTGTCTGCCCGCTCTTTGCGAAGTGGTCACACCAGGGCCGCAGGACGCAACTCTGGCACTGGGGACGGCGTGCGATGCACACAGCACGCCCGTGGAGGACCAGCCGGTGGCAGAAGTCGTTGGACTCCTCCGGCGGCAGGATGGCCCGCAGCTGCTGCTCCACCTTTCCCGGGTCCTTGGTGCCGTCGGTCAGGCCCAGAAGGCCGGAAATGCGGATGCAGTGAGTATCCGCCACCACCACCCCCGGGGTGTGGTACACGTCCCCCAGGATCAGGTTGGCCGTCTTCCGGCCCACCCCGGGCAGCTTCAGCAGCTCCTCCATGGTGCCGGGGACCTTTCCGCCGTAGTCCGTCAGCAACATCCGGCAGGCCAGGACAATTTCCCTGGCCTTGTTTTTGTAAAAGCCGCAGGAGTGAACCAGCTCTTCTACATGGGAAATGTCCGCCTCTGCCAGGGCTTCCAAGGAGGGATAGGCGGCAAAGAGGGCAGGCGTCACCTCGTTGACCCTGGCATCGGTGCACTGGGCGGACAGGCGCACCGCCACCATGAGCTCATAGTCCTTCTGATACTCCAGGGCGCAGCGGGGCTCCGGATAGTCCCCCTTCAGCGCCTCCAAAATGGCAGTCACCTTTGTATTTTGTTCCATATGTCCTCCTGCATGGGTCATACCGTTACGCACCAGCGGCGCAAGCTAAGCTGCCCAGATGCAGCAGCTTTGCGCCGTTATCCCAGGCGATGAGGCGCCGCTCCTCCTCTGTGAGGGGCAATGCCAAAAACTTTCTCACCTCATCCTTGGGACACCACATGGGAAAATCCGTGCCAAAGAGCACCCGCTCTGCTCCATAGGCCCGAACCATGTCCACAGCCTCCTCCGGGGTCACCCCAAAGAAGGTGGAGGAAATGTCTACATACAGGTTCTCATACCGGCCGGCCAGTACCTTTGTGGCCTCCTTCCAGAAGGTATGACCACCCATGTGAGCCCCTACAAAGGTGGTCTCCGGGAAGGCCAGCAGAGCCGGTATCAGCTGCTCTGGGTTGGAAAAGGAGAAACGGGGGTCCCCAGTGTGCAGCAGAAACGGCACCCGTCCGCCCACCAGCTCATAAAGCTTCATGGCCTTGGGATCATTCAGGGCGAAGCCCTGCATGTCCGGATGGAGCTTAACGCCCTTCAGTCCCAGCTCCAGCAGATGCTCCACGTCCCCCTTGGGATCTGGGCTGTCCGGATGCAGGGTGCCGAAGGACAGGCAACGCCCACCGCTGGCCGCCGCCTTTCGGGCCAGGAACTCATTGATGTGCTGTACTTGGTGTGGCACCGTGGCCGCAGAACACAAAACAGTCTTGGCAATGCCCGCCTCAGCCTGAGCCTGCAGCACATCATCCAAAGCTGCCGTCTGGTCGGGAATCTCCACTCCCCGGTGGACCTGGTAAAACCGGGCCACTGCATCGGAGGCTTTCTCCGCAATGGCGTGAGGGTATACATGGCAGTGAAAATCGAGAATTTGCATCACAGTCGTCAATTGCTCCTTACAAACGCTTGAGAATTTCCAGAAGATATCGCCACATCCGGGCTGTGGAGGCAATATTCAGCTTCTCCCGGCTGGTGTGAATGTCCTGCATCTGGGGACCATAGGAAACGCAATCCAGCCCGGGCAGCTTGTCGCCCAGAAGGCCGCACTCCAGGCCCGCATGAATGGCCACCACCTGGGGCTCGCTTCTGAACATCTCCCGGTACACCTCCACCATCAGCTCCCGCAGAGGGGAATCCTTCCGGTACTCCCAGGCGGGGTACTCGCCCATCTGGCTGTAGCTGCCGCCGAACTCCCCTGCGATGTCCCGCAGCCGCTGAAGCAGCGCCTCCTTCTCCCCGTTGACAGAGCTGCGGACGGAGAAGGTGAGATGCAGATGATCCTCCTCCACCTGTGCAATGCCCAGGTTCAGGGAGGTTTGGACCAGGCCCTCGATATCGCTGCTCATAGCCTGAACGCCATTGGGCACCGCCTGCAGAAGCGCGGCAACCTTCTTGGAGTCGTCGGTGCTCATGGCCAAGCCGCCCAGGGCCTCCACTTCCCGCAGGGTGATGGTGAGGTCCGGATCACTGCACCGGCACTTGGTCTCTGCCGCGACTGTATCAGCCAGCTCCTGCAGCACACTCAGCTCCAAGCCCATGGCTACCAGGTTCACCCGGCAGCTCCTGGGAATGGCGTTATCCTTGGAGCCACCTGCCAGGCTCACGATGCACACCGGCATTTTCTCCTGAATCCGGGCCAGCAGCTCGCCCATAACCTGATTGGCATTGGCCCGGTTTTTGTGAATCTCCACGCCGGAGTGGCCTCCCTGGAGTCCATCCACCAGAATCTCCACACAGGGGCCATACACCGGGCGGCGGTTCAGGGGCAGGTCGATGAAAGCCGTGGCGCCGCCTGCACAAGAAACAGTGAGGATGCCCTCATCTTCGCTGTCCAGGTTCACCATAGTCCGGCCCCGAAGGTCCGACAAGTCCATGGCGGCAGCGCCCAGCATGCCAATCTCCTCGTCCACAGTGATAATCACTTCCAATGGAGGATGGGGAATCTCCTTGGAGTCCAGCAGGGCCAAGGCATAGGCCACAGCCACACCGTCATCCCCGCCCAGGGTAGTACCCCGTGCAAAAATGTCGGTACCATCGTGGGTCAGGTCCAGGCCGTCGTGCTCAAAGTCAATGGGACAGTCCGGCTCCTTCTCGCAGACCATATCCATATGGCCCTGGAGAATCACTGGGGGATGGTCCTCATACCCCGGGGTGCCCGGCTGGAAGATCACCACATTGTTCCACTCGTCCTGCCGGAAGCGGAGGCCTCGCTCCTGGGCAAACCGGACCAGGTAATCGCTGATGGTCTTTGTATTCCGGGAGCCGTGGGGGATGGCACAGATTTCCTCAAAAAAACGAAACACGCATGCCGGCTCCAAACCGGCCAGGGGACGCTGTTCCATACAAAACACTCCTTGTTTGTAAAAGTTTTTGGCTATTTGGCCCCATTTTACCACGCCTCCCCCGCCTCTGTCCAGGGCAAATCGTCAGCAAATTAGCTTGCTGCGCATTGGGGCGTCCGTGAAAAGCGCCCCGGCCTGTGTGGGACCGGAGCGCTGCTTGCTTTTAGGCCGTTATTTCTCCCCGGCCAGGTCATCATTCTGAAAGAACTCCATCATATGGTCAAAAATCGTCTGGATATAGGAGATTTTCGACCGGTAGAGGAAATGGCCGCCGTGGTTTTCGCGAATGAGCAGCTCGGCATTATACAAGCTGTTGATGTTCCGGAAGACGGTACCGGAGTTGACCTTCAGCCGGTGGGCCACCTCCTGCATGGTCATGGCCTCCTTCCGCAGCACCCGGATGATATCCCGGCGGCCCTTGTCCCCCAGAAGCTTAAAGGCGGCCGCCTCCCGGTCCAAGCTGGTGGCGCTTCTCACCTGATCCTCATCCGTCAAAATCAAGTCTACCCCCACGCCCATATGAAAGCCAAGGGCACGTTCCTTTGGGGAACTATTGCCTGTAACATAACGGGAGTGGAGATAACGTAAAACCAAGTACACCCGGTCAATAAAATCCTCCTCCACCACCCCGGCCCTGGACCTTAACAGCTCGTAAAGCATCTCCCGATTCTGAAAAAAGTGGGACCAGCGCTCCGCCAGCGCAGCCGCGCGCCGCACATAGGGCCGCAGCAACGCCAGCAATCGCTCCGCCACCGGGCGAATCACCCGGAGCAGCTGAGCGGCGCTGAAATCCAGGTCAGAAAAGGCCTCATGGACCAAAAAATAAAAGTCTGAGGAAAGGGGCAGCCGCTTCAGCTCATCGGAGAGTCGAACCGGCTCCTGGGTTGGCATGAGGTCGATGTCAATTCCAAAGCGGTCAACTGCGCTGATGTGATAGCCTGTCCGCCGATAGACGTTCCACTGGTTTACCACAAAGGCCAGCTGCTGCTCCAGGGTTGTCTCCTTCATGGAAATGTTGAAGATGCTATATGCGATGCAGGAAGCCAGGCAAGTACTTTGGTCGGAATCATCTAAGATGGGATACTCCAAGAAGAAGTGCCGCACCCACTTGTCCTCCGGATCCACCCCCTGGCAGGCCGCAGCCATAACGTCTCTCACCTCCTGGGGCGCGAGGCAAAATTCTCCCTCCATGGTCAGCTCTTCCGGATCGGTTTCGTTCACAAAGGCCCGAAGCAGCTCCACGGTTTCATATAACATATAAGGTTGATTTGTTACGAAAACCTCCATTGGCTTCCTCTCTTGATCCAAATTTTCGCCCATGCTCTCCACTCCCCATCCTTAAACTATTCCAAAGTATACCATGGGCATAGCAAAAAAGCAAGGCACATAGCGGGAGCTACAGGGGTGGGCCGTGGTTTCCGCCTACCCCGGGCGGTAGGGTGCGGCCCCGGATTCATGGATGATTAAAACCATATGCCCTTGTAGGGGTTGCCTTAGGTGTACGACGCCCCACCGGTACATTTAGACGCAGCAAGGGGGCCGCAGCCCCCTTACTGTCTCAAATCATTTCAAAATACTTTCACAAAAGCGCATTAGAACCGTGGCCATCTGCGCACGGGTAGCAGGGCCCTTGGGGTCCAGCTTCCCATTGCCCATACCCTGCACCAGGCCAGTCTCTACGGCCCAAGCCATAGCCTCCTGGGCATAGTCACTGACGCTGCCAGCGTCCGTGAAATCCAGCTCCGCGCTGCTGGCCGTATCCACGTCCTGCAGCTGTGCATACCGGGCCAGGAAGGTGACCATCTGCTCCCGGGTGACAGGCGCGTTGGGGGCAAAGGCAGTGGCGGTCATGCCCTTGGCAATCCCGGTTTCAAAGGCCCAGGCAATGGGCTCTGTGTAGTACTTCCCTGCCTTCACATCGGCGAAGGGCGACTGCCCCTTCGTCTCCGGCTCCCCAGCCATCCGGTGCAGAACCGTCATCAGCTGGCCCCTGGTCATGGTTCCATTGGGCGCAAACTGGGTGTTGCTCATGCCAATCATGAGCTCTTGCTCCAGAACGTAGTCCACACCCTCATGATACCACTGGTTGGTATCCAAGTCGGTAAAGGCTTCCGAGGGACAGTGCAGCTCCAGAGTTTCCGTCCGGATATCCACCTGCTTCTCAGCCGTGCCAGTCTTTTCCTCCTGCTGGAGGTAGGTGTAGGTGACGTCCGTGCGATTCGGAGCGTCCTCCTTTGCCGCAAAGGTGAGGGTAGCGGCGGTGGTGAGGCCCTCCAGGTCTGCAAAGCCCAGGGTCACGAAGCCCTCCTCCTGGCGCAAGCTGGTCAGCTCCCCATAGGTGGCCACATCCTCCAGCGTCAACGCTGTGGCATCGTAGTTCACAGTTACAAGGCCACTGTGACTGCCTGCGGAAATCTCCACCGGCACCCGGAGCTTGCCATCGCTCTGCGTTGCTGTACGCTCGTTGGGCACTGCATGCAGCGTTCCAGTGGGGATGTCCTCCTCCACTGCATTGTGCATCGCAACCTGGTCCATGGCGGCGAACTCCGCCGTTTGGATGGTAGCATCCCGGTACTGCTGGCACAGCCGTTTGCCACTGGTCTGCGCATCGATGGCGGTTGCCTGGTAAAGGGCCACGGGCCAGACATCCTCCTCCAGACCCCCAAGCTTACCCGCCCGGAAGGACTGAATCTTACCGTCTGCATCCCGCTGCGGATACAAGCCGTAGAATTCTGTGCTGTTCCCGGTGAAATAGGACAGATAGAGAGCGCCAGTGGCAGGGGCTTCGACCATAGAGCAATTTTGGTACTCGCCATCCATAGGGAACGGAAGAGTTCCTGCAAGTGTGGTTGGGTAAAGCCCCAGTACTGCTCCATAGCCATCGTCCAGGTGGTACATCCAAACGGCCCAGACATACCCCTTGTCATCAAGAAGACAGAAGCACTCTGCCTCCGTTTCCTCACTTCCGATGACATTTCCTTCTTCATCGGTTACATCCACGGTAATTTGCTGCTCTCCGGCGGAGGCAACTGTCGTGAGCTGAGTGGCAGCCGTAGTCAGATGTAGGTAGTCGCTCAGGTCCAAGGCATAAACCAGCTGGTTGTTATCCATAATCCGCTCCGGCGCACAGATGTACGTCCCATACACGCTCAACGCCGCATCTTCCTCCAGGTATTGGCAGAAGGCCATATCCCAGGAAGCGACACTTTTTGCTGTAGCTTGAGACGTTTCCAGCAGCTCCCCGGTGCCGGCTTGGAATTTATGCATATAGTGGCCGTCACCCCGGTCCTGCGCATACAGCCAATCGTTGCCCGGATCATAGGCCACAGCCCCGACATTCACCGGCAAGTTCGGCCCGGCAGTATTCGTTCGTGTTTCGGAGCCCCAGCTAAACAGTGTGGTGTTTCCGTCCGTATTCTGCATCACACCTTGGAGCGTTGCCTCGTAAGCTTCAACCGTTACCGTGCAGCTGCTTGAAATCTGCGGCGTCAGGATGGACGTGGCTGTAATGGTGCATTGACCTGCGCCCACAGCGGTAACCTTGCCGCTCTCATCCACAGACGCCACCTCAGGATTGGAGCTGGACCAAGTTACGCCCCGGTCTGCTGCCGTCCATGGCAACACTGCGGCAGGCAAGGTCTGGGTTTCGCTTCTCAGAAGGGAAAGGGTCGCAGGCATATCGATCTGGGCGGCAGTGTCCACTGCAGGATACCGGCTGCTGTCCCATCGATCGTTGCGCTTTAAGTCAAATATAAACAAAGCGGGCATAGGATCGCTAAACAGATATCCAAATTCCTGGGTAGCGCCAGTATTCGGATCTACCTGGAGCACATAGGAGGTAATCCACCAAGTATTGTTTGGATTGTTAGACCAACCCCAGTAAAGCTGACCATCATTGCAGTTCCATTCCAAGCTTTGAATGCCGTACATTTCACGGCCAGTCTCTCCCACCATAGTAGGGGCAGCATAGGTCTCTGCGGTGAAGGTATACAACGCCCCGGTAGGATACTCCAGGCAGTAGAAATTTCCGCTGCCGTCGCAAGCCAGTGTGTTGGTATTGAGTGCGCCAATGTTTCCCAGCTGCTCCACCTTGGTGCAAAGCTGGTCAAAGCGGAATAGGGAGCCAGTATCTGTCACGCCGTAGATCATTTCGTCCACAGGATTATAGGCCAGATCCACGGGTATAAAATCAAGCTTCCGAATCCACGTTTCATGGCGCAGGTCGTTCTCATGCATCACATACAGATTCCCGTTTTCATCCGAGGCAAAGACAAAACCGTCCGCATTCGTAGCCGCCTGGAAATACGAGTTGCCGCCATAAACTTTCAGAACGTCGTATATGCTGGGATCATCTGTGTTTGGATGATTGAATGCATACCACTCTGTGCTCGTATTATGGATTGCGAATTCGTGCTCGATATCAGGCTTCACGTCAAGGCTGCTAATGTCGAATTCATAGTATTTATAATTGTAGGAATAATCGTAAACCCAGATTCTAGCCAAACTTTCAAACCGTTTCGAATCTACGTCAAAAAGACGGGATACCTCCTGACCAGCCTCCATCTGGTTCCCGCCCCACACGCTGCCGAATATGCCAGTTGCAATCCGGCATGCAGCAATAAAGCGATTATCCCGGAACGTCAGTTCGAGGGTGTTTTTCTGTGGATCCAGGCTTATGCTCACCAGCTCCGGCTCCGTATTGTCAATGTAGGCGCGAGTCGTTAAGTACGCTCCTTCACCCAGAGCATCCCAGTCTACTTCCCCTGTTTCATGGTCCACGTAATATTCTGGAGCTAGAATCACAGTGACATCAAAGGCTGTACCCTCTTCCAATGGGACGCCCTGCGCGTCTGTTCCCTTCCAGTTCAGCGCCAGTGCTTTTGCGGTAGAGGCCCACGCATCTGCTGCTGCATAGTAATACGCAGCAGCTTGGGGACCAAACTCCCGCTGGAAGTATACCTCGCCGGTGTCGCAATTGGTGATCATCAGCTTCCCTGCCGCCGCATTGCGAATGGGAGTGATGAAATACTGCCGCAATGCATCCCCATTTTGGTTATTCAGAGAAGCGCGCTCTGGCACATAGGTCTCATCCCGGACAGTGGTGGGGTTCCCTCCGAAATAGTACAAACCAGAGGAACCCTCAACGGTATAAGTTAAATAGTTAATGGAGGTCTGGCTGGTATAGGGCCATTTCTCGATAGACAGGTCATTTGCGGCCTTGCATCCCCGATCAAACATGGAAGCATCCGTCCAGTTTCCATAGAAAGCCAGCACCGGAATGGAGTGGGTTACACCCTGGACCCCCTCGCTGGTGGCAGTGGGGGCCGCGAATACATAGCCCTGCACATATGCGCCCGATTCGTACTTCTCATCCAGAGCCTTCTTCTGCGCCTCGGTCAGGGTCATGGTCACGGTGATGTCTGTCTTCCCACCGGCAGGAAGGGTTACGGTACCGCCGTTCAGGCCCTTCAGAAGCAAATAAGCGTCATAGGTGGTCACATCCCCGCTGCCGTCCAGGTCGGCGTAATCCAACGAGGAAATTTCCTCCCGGTTGCCGGAGGCGTAGTCCAGAAGTGCCTGGGCATCGTCCCGGTTGACGGTTCCATTGCCATCAAAGTCCATGTGGATGAGGCGATTGTCCATTTCCACGGCTTTGCCGTCCACCGTCCAGGCAATGTCCGCATCCAGGGCGACTGTAGTCTTGCTCAGATACCAAGCAGTCTGAAACTCCTCCCCGATTTCATCCAACCACTTTTCATCCATTGAAGCATAGTCTTCAAACAGGTCCTGGGTAAACAGGTCCGCAGACAGCAGGTATTCCTGGGCTTCATTCGTCAGGTTGTTCAGGGTAAAGCTAAATTGGTATGTCCCCGTCCGCTCTGGGTCATCTCCAAGCTCTGCCTTGACCTTGCCGTCAGGCTGGCCGTCTACCAGCACATAGGAGCTGGCGGAAATGGCGCTGCCCACATTGGCAAGGCCCGCGCCCTGCTGGATGGCGGGGTAATAGGAACCGCTTTCTGCGTCCACCAGGGGTTCGGCCGTACTCATGAGGAGAGATTGCGCCAAAACCCGGGTGCTAAGGCCTGTCTGCTCCTGCAAACCGGCCTCTTCCATGTACTGGGCCACCAGGGCGGTCATGCCTGCAATCTGGGGGGAGGCCATGGAGGTGCCGGACATGGTCTCGTAGCTCTCGCCTCCGGGAATCACGCCGTTCACCGAGTAGATGTTGCCGCCAGGGGCGGTGATCTCCGGCTTCAGCTCCAGGGAGCCGGGAACGCCCCAGCTGGAGAAATCGCTCATGGTGTAGGGCTCGTCGTAAATCACGGTACTCACATTCTGGGCAACGGTTAGTTCACCGGTGTAGTACTGGATTTCTCTGGTGACGATTTCGCCCCAATTGTCCACCTCGATGGTTTCGGTGTGGAGCTCGCCTTGATCCCGCATCCACTGACCGTCGGACTGGGTGAGGGAGACACAGGGAGGCTCGTACCAGTACTCCGACAAATCCATGCTAAGGGCGCCGGGGACATTGTTGTAAATGAGCACGGCCACGGCGCCAGCTTCAGCCGCTTTATTGGCTTTTTCCGAGAAATTGATGGTACCGCGGGCACAGACGGCCACCTTGCCGGTCAGGTCGATTCCGGTCCAGTCGTCGCCAACCCCTTCGACCAGAACATATTCCAGGGGCTGCCCGGCCAGAGTCTCCAGGGGCTTATTGCGGGAGATCGTTTCTGTATAGAAGATAGCCCGTTCCTGGACGGTGAGATACCGGCCGGTGTAGCCCACGTTGTCAGCAGAGGCCACAGTCAGGGCGTTGGTGTAGGAGCCGGGGGAGCCCACCATATCCAGGCTCACGGCGTCGCTGTACAGATGGCCATTCCAAACGCCGTCAGCCCAGGAGCCGGCATTGCCCGCCGCAACGGAGACCACCACATCGGTCTCAGACAGCCGGTCCAGAAGATCCTGGTAGACGGCATTTGTGGCGTAGCCGGGGCTGGTGGAGCCCAGGGACAGGTTCACCGCATCGCAGCCCAGCAGGATGGCATCTTCGATGGCCGCCATGTAGTCCGAGTCATAGGCGCCGCCGTTTTTACCGAAGACCTTCATGGTGAGCAGCTGGGCGTCAGGGGCCACACCCTGAACATGGACGGCGGTCAGAGCGTCGGTGTAACCGTCTTCCGAGGGAATGTACCGGTTGGCCGTGGCGATGCCCGCCACATGGGAGCCGTGCTCTCCCTGGTCGTCGTGGTCGTGGGTGATGTCCAGATCATGATCCACGTAGTTGTAGCCAAAGGGAAGCTTCTCGTTCACGTACAGCTCCTGGGCAGAGGGGCCGCCGTTCCGGCTGATGTTCAGCTGGGCCAGCTTCTCCCGGATTTCGGCCTCATCCAGCAGATCGTAAGTACGGCCGCTGTTTTTTGCATCCTCCGCCAGGGCGTATGCAAAGGCGGCGGCGTCAAAGGACTGATGGTCCGTATCCGTGCCGGTGTCGATGACGGCAATCCGGGTCCCCGCGCCGGTGAGCCCGGCGGCATAGGCGGCGCTGCTACCGATCATCTCCGCGGAGGTGGACATGTTGGGGTCCGCCGGGCCCTGGGAGTAGACCGCCGGTTCATACCGGGTCTCCAGCACCACGGTTTTCACCCCGGGCATGGCCTGAATTTCCTCAACCTTGCCATAAGGGACGTTGGCGGAAATCAGATTGGCCGCCAGGGTCAGGTTCCACACCACGTCCAGGGGCTCGCCCCCGAGGACCTGATTGGAAATCCGCCGGGCCAGGGCCGCCTGATTGGTCTCCAGGGACTGACGGGTCTGCTGCATCTGGGGACTGACGGCCAGGTCGGCAGTGGACAGGCCGCTGGACGCTTCCATCTGCTCCAGGCCAGGGCGGTCCTCCAGGACGATGGAGACCCGAACCAAGTCGGTAGGTGCATAGGACGTATCCTGGGGTAGGTCCGCAGGCTCCCGCTCCAGGGGAGCGTCTGCCTCTACCTGCCGGAAGGGGACGCGCTGCTCCTGGGCGGCCAAAACCGTTGGCCCCAAGGACAGCACCATAGCTGCCACCAGCAGGATGGACAGAATCCGGTTGAGACATTTGCGTTTCATGGTATTCCTCCGTTCTGATGTTTCAGTGCAGCAAGTCTACCTTGCTGTCTGACAATAGAGTAACACACGTCTTGTTAAAATGCAAGAAGTATTTTCCCCTTTTTGCTGAAACCGGTCAAGCCGGCGGCAGTTCCGCTCCCAATTGGCAAATTATGTCACAAACTGAAGGATAAACGCCAGATCTTACGTGTTTTTACTGGTGCGGCGGGTCGGATGAGGAACGGCGATATCTTGCGGGACGGCAAGGAAAAGCGATTCAGACGTAACAGGTTCTCTTTTCAACGAAACTGTCTATCAATCAGTTCGGTTTTGCCGTTTCTCATCTGTTCCGGCTGCGCTGTGCCGGTTGGAATGGTAGAGTCGCTTGCCAGTTGCGCTGCTGCCGTGGCAAAATATCCCCGGGAAGTTGCAACCTGCCAGTACAAATGGTACAATGGTCCCAAAACGGCCTTCCTGACGGATCAGATGGCCCTTGCAGAGGAGGAAGTGGTATGCCCTCATATATCATGGCCCTGGATGCCGGGACCACCAGCAACCGGTGTATTCTGTTTGACCGGGCGGGGCATGTATGTAGCATGGCCCAAAAGGAGTTCACCCAGTTTTTCCCCAAACCGGGCTGGGTGGAGCACGATGCCGAGGAGATTTGGTCAGTACAGTTGGAGGTGGCCCAGCAGGCCATGCGGAACATCGGCGCGTCAGCCTCGGACATTGCCGCCATTGGCATCACCAACCAGCGGGAAACCACCGTGGTTTGGAACAAAAAAACAGGCCGCCCCGTCTGTCCGGCAATCGTCTGGCAGTGCCGCCGGACCGCCGGGTATTGCGACAGCCTGAAGGAGCGGGGCCTGGTGGAGCCCATCCGGCGAAAGACCGGCCTGGTGCTGGACGCCTATTTTTCCGCCACAAAGCTCCGGTGGATTCTGGAGCAGACGCCCGGCGCCCGGGCACAGGCGGCGCGAGGGGAGCTGTGCTTTGGGACCGTGGAAACCTGGCTCATCTGGAAGCTCACCGGGGGCAGACTCCATGTGACGGATGCCTCCAATGCCTCCCGGACCATGCTCTTCAACATCCACACCCTGCAATGGGACCGGGAAATTCTGGAGGAGCTGGGAATCCCCCTATGCATGCTGCCGGAGGTCCGGTCCAGCAGCGAGGTGTACGGCATGACGGAGCCCGGCTGGTTTGGCGCGCCCATTCCCATCGCCGGTGCGGCGGGGGACCAGCAGGCCGCCCTCTTTGGTCAGGCCTGCTTCCAGCCAGGGGAGGCAAAATGCACCTATGGCACTGGGTGCTTTCTCCTGATGAACACCGGGGACAGGCCGGTGGACTCTCAGAACGGCCTGGTGACCACCATCGCCTGGGGCCTGGGTGGAAAGGTGCAGTATGCCCTGGAGGGCTCCGTGTTTACGGCTGGTGCCGCCATCCAGTGGCTGCGGGACGAGCTGCACCTTCTGGACAGCGCGGCAGAATCGGAGTATCTGGCCCGCCAGGTGCCGGATACCAACGGTTGCTACGTGGTCCCCGCCTTTTCCGGTCTGGGCGCGCCTCACTGGGATTCCTACGCCCGGGGGACCATCGTGGGCCTCACCCGGGGAGTGAACCGCAATCACATCATCCGGGCCACCCTGGACGCTCTGGCGTACCAGACGGTGGATGTGCTCCGGGCTATGCGGGCAGATTCCGGCATCGATCTGGCCTCCCTGAAGGTGGACGGCGGTGCATCGGCCAACAATTACCTGATGCAGGCCCAGGCGGATCTCACCGGCGCGCCGGTGCTCCGGCCCCGGTGCGTGGAAACCACGGCCATGGGCGCATCCTATCTGGCCGGATTGGCGGTGGGGATTTGGAGTAGCCCCCGGGAGGTGGCCCGAAATTGGTCGGTAGACCGAACCTTCCAGCCGGAGCTGGAACCGGAGGAGCGGGACAGGCGGCTTACAGGCTGGCACAGGGCAGTGTCTTGCAGCCGGGGCTGGGCAAAGGAGGAGGCATGAAAGAAATACAATACCGGCCCCTCGGGCCGGAGGAAATCACCCGGGATCTGTTCCGCAGCTTTGAGCGGCGGCAGGTGGTAGACTGGTGCTGGCGGCGGGAGAGGGGCCAATGGGTCATCCGTCAGGACCCCTTTGTGGACCAGTGGAGCGAGGCGGACTATGCTTTCCTCGTGACCTGCCTGCAGCACACCCTTTCGGCGG
>ENA-ORVG01003178-ORVG01003178.1-human-gut-metagenome-genome-assembly--contig:-NODE-3178-length-13495-cov-5.416592_pt1 | contig 13495 bp, 11 predicted proteins | sample MGYA00242091_ERZ509233 | MGnify/ENA primary metagenome ERZ509233 (study PRJEB26280, sample SAMEA2338840) | human gut metagenome | biome: human gut; feature: human-associated habitat; material: faeces... | reverse complement strand
CCTATGAGCAAGCTCATGTGGGCTTAGACCTTTTGACCCTGGCATCATAAAATAAAAAACCGTACATTCATTATAGAATGTACGGTCCTTTTTTGTAAAGATGAAATACGCTGTCAGGCAGCGGATAGCATCGAAGATGGTACGTGTGAGCTTATTTGTCGCTTAAAAGCTCCTTCGCACTGGTCAGCAGTCCCGCCATGTTCTGAATTTCGGACGGAATGATGATCTTTGTAGACTTGCCGTCCGCAACCTTTTCCAGAGCCTCCAGACTCTTTAAACGAAGTACAGAATCATCCGCTCCTGCATCCTTGATGAAACGCAGACCGTTTGCAGTCGCCTGCTGGACTTTCAGGATTGCTTCCGCTTCACCTTCTGCCTCACGGATCATCTTTTCTTTCTCTGCTTCTGCGCGCAGGATTGCAGACTGTTTTTCTGCCTCTGCTTCCAGAATTGCGGATTCCTTTTTACCTTCTGCTACCAGGATGGTAGATTTCTTTTCACCTTCAGCACGCAGGATCGCTTCACGGCGTTCACGCTCTGCCTTCATCTGCTTCTCCATCGCATCCTGAATTGCTGCGGGAGGAATAATGTTCTTTAATTCGACACGGTTTACCTTGATGCCCCAGGGATCAGTTGCGATATCCAGGGATGCACGCATCTTGGCATTGATCGTTTCACGGGAGGTCAGGGTCTGATCCAGTTCCAGGTCTCCGATGATGTTACGCAGGGTTGTCGCGGTCAGGTTTTCAATCGCCATGATCGGATTTTCAACTCCGTAGGTAAACAGCTTGGGATCTGTGATCTGGAAAAAGACAACGGTATCGATCCGCATCGTAACGTTATCCTTTGTGATAACGGGCTGAGGCGGGAAATCCGCTACCTGTTCCTTTAACAGTACACGCTTTGCAACCTTATCGACAATCGGCACTTTAAAGTGAAGGCCAACGCTCCAGGTATCCTGATATGCGCCGAGACGTTCTACGACATAAGCCTGCGCCTGCGGTACGATCTTGATGCAGGACGCTACAATTGCAATTGCAAGAATTAAAATAATGAGTATTACCAATCCACCTATCATAATTACCCTCATTTCCGCGGTCTTACCGCATGTTGTCAGCAGTCTCTCTGCTGTTTGTTACAGGTTCTTCTGTTTCGATCTCGTCCGGAACAACGATCAGCTTCACGCCGTCGATCTTTTTTACAATGACGACGGTACCCTCTTCAATCGTCCCCTCAGTTTCCTGAGATCTCGCTGACCACTCCATGCCTTTGAGCGTAACCTGTCCGCAGCTGTGCAGGTTATCAATCCTGCCGGTCACGATACCGCGTTCCCCAAGCATGCTGTCCACATTGGTCTTCGCCCTTCCAACATTGAAATAGCGCATGGCAACCGGTCTTGTAAAAACAAGCATCAGCACGGACACTACCAAAAACAGGATGACCTGCACCAGAACCGGCGCACCACAGGCAGCTGCAATCGTCGCAACAAGAGCTCCGGCTGCAAACCAGATTGTCGTCAGCCCCATCGTCGCAAGCTCAATCAGCACAAGTAAAATCAACAGAGCCAGCCAGGCAAATACTTCCGTCATGTAACTCCTCCTTTCCTGTGACTTATGACTATCATACTACAAAAATCATGCCCCGTCTACCAAAATACATGATGTCCGATCACAATACCTTCCCTGCTTCCTGCCCGTCTAAAATGCGTTGCCGTTCCAACCGGGGTGCTTCCCGCCATCGCTTCCTGTGCCGCCTGCAGGCAGCTTGCCTTGATCTTTCCACTTGCGACAACGCGTCCAACCTGTCCGCTTCCCGCCGGTGTAAACTGTCCCGAAGCATAGATAACTCCCTTGACCGTATTCGGATAAGCGCCGCTTCTGACCCGGTTCATCACGACTGCGCCGACAGCCACCTGTCCTTCGTAGGGCTCTTCTCCCGCTTCACACTGAATGAGCGCCGCCAAAAGCACGCTGTCGTCCGCAGCCAGTGCAGCAGCCTTGTTCGCTTCCTTTTCCGCCTGCGCTGCCTTTTCCTGCTTCTGTTTCTGTGCAGCAGCTTCTTTTTCCGCCTGCAGTCTCACAGCTTCCGCTTCCTCGCGCGCTTTTACCTGCTCAACCGTCTCTCCGTAATCGATTTCAAAATTAACCTGGACATATTCCGAAGACACATATCCGGTCTTTCCGCCGTAATTGACCGCAACCCAGTCCGCCGTGATTTCCTGATCCTCGCTGAAACGGATCTGCTCTTCATCCACGACCTCATACTTTGCACCTTCTTCCAGCAGATCATAAATCGCAGCATCTCCTGAAGGTTCTTTCCGGATTCTCAAAGCGCCTGTTTTGGTCGTTGCCACAATCCGTCCCGCGTCTTTTGCCTCTTTCCGCGCTTCTTCCCCAAACAGCAGATAATCGTTATTCGCCCAGCCGGTCAGTTCGCCGGACTCAAGCTTTGTCCAGCCGTCCTTTTGTTCCAGCACTGTACCGCCACAGTCTGCATACAAATACCCTGCAAGCTCTGCCTCGCTGTCCGGTTCCGTCCTGACATTCAATACATTCTGGACGCTCGTCATCACGATCGTTCCGGTCAGGTCGTCCATTTTCGTTCCATCGCCGGACGAAGCCTTGGTTTTGCTGTCCGCACTGTCGGACGCTACATCCGTTCCCTGCCCGCCGACTGCGGCGATCGCTGTATCTGCCGCATCATTTTGGGATGCTGCGTTCTGACTGACCTGTTCATTATCCGCTCCTGTCAGCCACGCCTCCACGCCAACGCCCTTGTGCCAGTGCGCGCTTTTGCTCGATTCTGCCTCTGCCTGCAGACTGCTTCCGGCCGTCCACAAAAAGACGACTCCCAGCGCTGCAGCCCGCAGCCAGTGCTTCCCCCTTTTCTCACATTTTCTGCTCCAGCCCATAAATCGATGATCCTTTCTATCCCCTCATATCCGCAGACAGCAACGATAGCTGAACCTCCATTGATTTTCCGCGCCTTTGGCGCTCCCAAAATCGGCTCATCAAATGTTACAATTATATTACATGATTAGCGTCATCATATCAAATCCGTCAATTACTGTCAAGTGTGCGCCCTGCGAGGATTCTATTGTCATGAATACAAAAAAGGCGTGTGAAAAACAATCCTTTTCCACATGCCTTTTTTCGTTCTTTTTCTGTCAGAAGCAATGGATTTTCCCTATCATCTTCTGACGATTCCCTTACAATGCTGTTGGGACAAATGCCCCGGCTATGATACTGTTTTAGTAAAAAACGTGATGTCCGATTACCTGTCCGGAACGACCGTTATTTCTTCTGAAAAACAGCTTGCCGCCGACCGGCTGTGCACCGGCTAATGCTTCGATTGCTGCCTGATAGCAGGCTGCATCTGCCTTGTCACTGCTCAGTGCCCTCTGCAGCGAACCGTTTCTAACAGGGGAAAACTGTCCTTTTGCGTAAACAACCTCGGTGATCGTATTGGGCTGCGATGCACTCTTGACGCGGTTCATGATGACATTGCCTACCGCAACCTTACCAACGTAGGATTCACTGCCTGCTTCACAGTAAATAATATTTGCAAGCAGTTTTAATTCCTCTGCGGATATCGCTGCAGTCTGCGCCGCCTGGGCAGCCAAAGCTGCCTGCTGAGCTTCCGCTGCGAGCCGCGCTGCTTCCTCGGCTGCCTTTGCCTGCGCCTCCGCTTCGATGCGTGCGGCTTCCTCGGCTGCTGCCTTTGCCTGCGCTTCCGCTTCGATGCGTGCTGCTTCCTCGGCTGCCTTTGCCTGCGCCTCCGCTTCGAGCCGCGCTGCTTCCTCGGCTGCTGCCTTTGCCTGCGCCTCTGCTTCAAGCCGCGCTGCTTCCTCGGCTGCCTGTACTTCTTCTATCTCATTCTGTGCTGCTTCACTCGCCTCTGCCTGTAAAGCTGCTGTTTCATCCTGCTGTACTTCTTCCTCTGCAAAGAATTCATCTTCGGATGCTGTTGCTCCTGTCCGTTCAGCGATCACCTGCTCATTGGCTGCAACAGCCTCTTCGTTGGAAATCTCTGTCTCGACCAGATTTTCAGCCGGTACCCATCCTGCAATTTCTCCCGCCTGGATCTGCACCCAGTCGTTGTACTTTGCAAGGATCGCCACATGACCGTCCTCCATGACCTGACCAATCACCGCAGACGCTGTATTTGCTTCTGCATGAATGTCCAGCATGTCTTTCGCATCAATGACACCGATACCACTTGCCATAGCGGTTGTCGTATATGCACCCATCATCATAACAGATGTTAAAATGCCGACTGCACTACGAAACAACTTTCTGCCTTTTCCGTTCATTCTTACCTCCATAAATCTTACTCTGCTTCCCCATCCATTCTGCCGGTGAAATTCAGGAGCTTTTTGTGGGACGCTCCTTGTTACAGAGCTGTTTCAATTGTTACAAACTTATTAACAATTGTTACGCATGATATGATAGCAATATTACAATCAAATGTCAAGTCGTTCGCCCGGAACCACAAATTTCCGTTAGTTCCCCACAAAGGTTTTTCTTCTATTGTGATATTTTTACAACAAACCTCCGAAATCATCGCCTTTTTATTACTATTTTTCAAAGTTTTCAACAAATGCCGCTTTAACATAGTAAATTCTCTTTTCATAAAAAGGACAGCCATTTTCTGCGGTTTTTTCGATTTTTTATCAAAAAAGAAGACCTGACGGGATTATTTTTTCCATCAGATCTTCCTTTATTCCTGTTTTTAACATTTTTGTAACAAACTATTTTACAGGCTTCTGGACTTTTCCACCGCAGTGATGACCGCATCGGTCACTGCGCCGCGGAAGCCTTTTTCCTCTAAAATGCGTACCGCCTGAATCGTGGAGCCTGCCGGGGAGCAGACCATATCCTTTAACTCTCCCGGATGCTTTCCGGTCTCAAGCATCAGCTTCGCGCTGCCGAGCACAGCCTGTGCAGCGCATTCATATGCCTGGCTGCGCGGCATGCCTTCCGCAACTGCACCGTCCGCCATCGCCTCGATCAGCATAAAAATCCAGGCAGGCGCACAGCCACTAACGCCGGTCAGCACATCCATCAGACGTTCCGGAAGCTCAACCGTCTTGCCGAAACTGTCCAGGACAGCCGCCGTTTTTTCTTTCATCTCAGGAGTTACCCTGCTGCCATAGCAGACTCCGGTACAGCCTTCCCCGACCAGCGCCGGCGTATTTGGCATCGCACGCACAAACGGAAGCGGCGCACAGAACTGCTCTTCCAGCCACGCAAGGCTTTTGCCTGCCGCAATGCTCAGAATCGTCTTACCGGTCAGGTCAAGGTCGCTGATCTGTCCGATCACTTTCTCCAGAAACTGCGGCTTTACGGCAAGAATCAAAAGCTCTGCCTGCCGCGCGGTTTCCAGGTTATCGCCTGTCACCGTGATGCCAAACATTTCATGCACTTTGCTTTCCGTCTCCGCCGTTTTTGCAGAACCGAAAATTTCCTCCGGCACAGCCAGGTGATTTCTCAAAACTCCTCCAATCATCGCCTGCGCCATATTTCCAAGTCCGATAAAACCGATTTTCATCTGTGCCTCTCATTTCTGCGCACGCTTTTTGCGCATGTCGAGTTTGTGTCAAGTGCGCGCAGACACAAATCTCGAGCTTGAAAAATGTTATTTTTCAAGCTTCGACCTTCTTTCAAATCGCCCTCTGCCGATGCGCTTCATACATCAGAATCGAAGACGCCACCGCTGCATTTAACGACTCCACTTTGCCCTCCATCGGAATCCGGATGTAACAGTCCGCAAGCTCTGCAGTCTCTTCCCGCAGGCCGTTGCCTTCGTTACCGATCAGAAATGCCGTCCCCTTTGTGTAATCCTGACAGGCATAGGAATTTTTCCCGCGCAGATGCGCCGCGTATACGCTGACACCCGCCTGCTGTACCTGATGAACCGCCGCCGCAAAATCGTCCACATAATAAAACGGAACGCGGTAGATGCTGCCCATCGTTGAACGGATAACCTTCGGGTTGTACAAATCGACTGTATCCCGGCTCATGATAATCCCGGAAACGCCTGCGCCCTCGCCGGTTCGCAGCATCGTGCCGAGGTTGCCGGGGTCCTGTATATTTTCCAGAAGCAGAAACAGCGGTGCTTTGTCCCGCAGCATTTCTTCTATATTATAGTGAAACTGTTTCAGCACGCATAAAACGCCCTGTGGCGTGCAGGTGTCCGATATTTTAGAAAAAACGCTGTCGGAAACAACTTCGTAGCCAACCTCTTCCAGATGCTCCCTGCAGCTGCACTTTTCCAGAAAGGATTCCGAAACATAGACCTCCTGCAGCTGCTCTCTCGGTGCTTCCAGAAACATCTTCACACCCTCTGCCAGAAAAACGTCCTCCGTTCTGCGCAGCTTCGACTTTTGATTCAATTGTACCAGCCTTTTGATCCGGCTGTTGGATGCTGCAGTAATCATGCAGGTTCCTCCGTTGATCTTTATGAAAACGCACAACGGCCACACACATTTCGTGTGCAGCCGCCCCTTTGCGTCCTGTATCGTCAGGTGGCCAGCGCTTTGCTGACCTGATAATGATATTCGGGAATCTCTTTCTGCATCGCAAGTGCTTCCTCGATATCATAGTCTACAAATTCGCCGTGTTTGTAAGCCACAACACGGTTCGAGCTGCCTGCGCAGAGGATGTCTGCCGCATAAGCGCCCATGATAGAAGCATAATAACGATCCAGACAGGTCGGGCTGCCGCCTCGCTGCATGTACCCCAGGATGGTTGCTCTGGTTTCCACACCCGTTGCTGCTTCAATTCTCTTCGCCATGGAAGTAGAATGACCGATACCTTCTGCATTGATGATCAGATGGTGAGTTTTGCCCTTTTTCCGGTTGTTGATAATATTGTTAATCAGCTGCTGCTCGTCATAGTCGTACTTTTCAGGAAGAAGGATATCCTCCGCGCCGGTGCCGACGCCGCACCACAGTGCGATATAACCGGCATTTCTGCCCATTACTTCGATAATACTGCAGCGTTCATGTGAAGATGAAGTATCCCTTACCTTATCGATTGCCTGCATCGCGGTATTGACTGCCGTGTCGAAACCGATCGTATATTCGGTACATGCAATATCCAGATCGATCGTGCCCGGCAGACCGATCGTATTGATCCCAAGTCTGGACATCGCCTGCGCACCTCTGTAAGAGCCGTCGCCGCCAATAACAACCAGACCGTCGATGCCGTGTCTGCGGCAGATCTCCGCGCCCTTTTTCTGTCCGGCTTCGGTCTTAAATTCCAGACAACGTGCGGTTCCCAGAATCGTACCGCCCTTCTGGATGGTATCCGAAACGCTGCGGGCATCCATATCTATGATTTCTTCATTTAACAGGCCCTGATAGCCTTTTTTAATGCCTTTTACTTTGACGCCGTTGCAAATCGCTTTCCGAACAACCGCACGGATTGCCGCATTCATACCCGGCGCATCTCCGCCGCTTGTAAGAACTCCAATTGTCTTTATCTTAGCTGCCATTGTTCCTCCTGTCTGCCGCTGCGGGCTGGACTTCAATCTTAAGATTTCAAAATCCGTAAAACCATTTTTTATTTTAATCGAAACGGGCTTTCTTTTCAATGGTTTTGTGAAACTTACATCAGCTTTACGTTTTCTTCTCCAAACAACTCTTCCAGCTGCTTTAAAAGCGCCTCGTCCCCATGAACGGTCTGATTCGCCCCAAGCTGCTTCATCGCGCGCGGATTTTCCACATAAATCACCACGGTATCCTTGCCGTCGGAAGCTGCGATTGCCGAAAGCAGCTTTTTTTCCTGCTGCTGATAGGCTTCCATCGTCGGAAACTTAATCCAGAGCTTTTTGGGGATTTCGTCAAACGTCTGCACGGATTCACAGATCAGCTTTGCGTCTTTGTCCTCCTCTGCGGAAACGCGCCCCCGCAGGAGAACCTTTTCATCCTCCATCAGCTTGCTGCCGTACTGCTCATAGGTTTTCGGGAAAACGATAACTTCAATCGTTCCAACCAGATCCTCCACCTGTAAAAACGCCATCACCTTATCGTTTTTGGTATATTTGATCTTCTTTTCTTCGATAATTCCGCCGATAACCGCCTTTGCTCCGTCCTGAATATGGACGCTGTTTGTCTCCTCATCCAGCATAAAATCTGCCGTCGTATTAGAAATATTCCTGCGCCAGAGCTGCTCGTATTCCTGCAGCGGATGCCCGCTGACATACACACCGAGCACTTCTTTTTCAAAGGTCAGAAGAATTTCCTTCGAATATTCCCCGACATCCGGAAAGCGGATTTCATAGTTTTTCTTTTCCGACTCGTCCACCAGATCGAATAAGGAAAGCTGTCCCGCCATATTATTTTTCCGATTCTGCTGATTCTGATCCATCAGCTGCACAAATACGCTCATAAACTGCTTGCGTGTTCCCTCAAGGCTGTCGAATGCACCCGCTTTGATGAAGTTTTCCACGTTGCGCTTATTGACTTCCGTATCGGACATTCTGGATAGAAAATCCTGCAGGTTTTTGAACACGCCCCGCTGCTTCCGCTCTGCGATCACCGCGTCCGCAACCGGATGTCCTACACCCTTGATCGCAGTCAGTCCGTACCGGATTGATTTTCCCGATACCGAAAATCCCGGCTCTCCCTCGTTGATATCCGGCGGCAGAATCGCGATTCCCATCTGGCGGCAGACCAGAATGTATTCCGCCACTTTTCCGGGGTTATCGATTACAGAAGTCATTAGGGACGCCATAAATTCCACCGGATAATAATATTTCAGGTAAGCCGTCTGGTAAGCGACAACCGCGTAGCATGCAGCGTGGGACTTGTTGAACGCGTATTTTGCAAAATCCATCATTTCCGCGTAAATTTCCAGACCGACCTTTTCCGGAATGCCCCGGGCCACACAGCCGGGCACGCCCTCTTCGGGATTGCCGTAAACGAAATTCGCCCGTTCTTTTTCCATGACAGACTGCTTTTTCTTGCTCATCGCACGGCGAACCAGGTCGCTTCGTCCCATCGTGTAGCCGCCGAGGTCGCGCACAATCTGCATAACCTGCTCCTGATACACGATACAGCCGTAGGTCGGAGACAGGATCGGTTCCAGCTCCGGACAGGAATAGGTGATTTCGTCATGATTGTTTTTTCCTTTAATATATTTTGGAATAAAGTCCATCGGCCCGGGACGGTACAGGGAAATACCCGCGATGATATCCTCCAGGTTCTGGGGCTTTAGCTCCTTCATGAAGCTTTTCATCCCGCCGCTTTCCAGCTGGAACACGCCGTCCGTCCTGCCGGTGCAGAGCGAATCCAGCACTTTTTTATCGTTATAATCCAGATGCTCCATATCGAGCTTCACACCGGTGTCATGCTCAATCATCTTGACCGCGTGGTCGATTACTGTCAGGGTTCGAAGCCCCAGAAAGTCCATTTTTAACAGTCCGAGCTCTTCCAGCGTCGTCATCGTAAACTGCGTTGTGATCGAACCATCCGACCCCCGTGAAAGCGGTACAAAATGATCTGCCGCCTCCGGGCAGATCACAACCCCTGCTGCGTGCATCGAGGTGTGGCGCGGCAATCCCTCCAGCCGTTTACTCATATCAATCAGCACGTGCACCTGTTCATCGCTCTCGTAGAGCTTGCGCAGCTCTGCATTCATTGACAGTGCCTTATCAATCGTCATGTTCAGCTCGTTCGGGATCATTTTTGCAATCGAATCTACAAAGGAATACGGCAGATCCATGACACGCCCGACGTCGCGGATGACACCCTTTGCCGCCAGCGTACCGAATGTGACAATCTGCACAACCTTTTCTTTTCCATATTTGCGTCCGACATAATCGATGACCTCCTGTCTGCGTTCATAACAGAAGTCGATATCGATATCCGGCATGGAAACTCGTTCTGGGTTCAGGAAACGCTCAAACAGCAGGCTATAACGGATCGGATCAATATTCGTGATATGCAGGCAGTAGGAAACGATGCTTCCAGCTGCACTTCCACGTCCAGGTCCTACCGGAATACCGTTTTCTCTGGCATAGTTGATAAAATCCCACACGATCAGGAAATAGTCCACATATCCCATGCGCTTGATAATACCCAGCTCGTATTCCAGACGCTTCTGCAGCGTGCCGTCGTCCTCCGGATAGCGCTCTTTCATGCCGTCAGTGCACAGCTTGTTCAAATATCCCCAGGAATCATAACCCTCCGGCACATCAAAATGCGGCAGCTTCGTCTTACCGAACTCGATTTCCACATGACAGCGGTCTGCGATCCGCTGTGTATTTTCCACTGCCTCCCATGCATAGGGAAACAGTCCCTTCATCTCTTCTTCGCTTTTGACGAAATACTGACCGCCCTCGTAACGCATCCGGTTTTCGTCGGAAAGCTTTTTGCCGGTCTGGATACACAGAAGGATATCGTGGGGCTTTGCGTCCTCCGCATAGGTGTAGTGCACGTCGTTCGTGCATACTAACGGAATGTCCAGTTCTCGCGACATCTGTAAGAGCGCCATGTTTACGGTCTGCTGCTCCGGAATCCCATGATCCTGCAGTTCCAGAAAATAATTATCCTTCCCAAAAATCGACTGATACTTTAATGCGCATTTTTTTGCTTCCTCCGGCAGTCCTTTCTGGATATAGCGCGGCACTTCACCTGCCAGACACGCAGACAGCGCGATGATTCCCTCGTGAAATTCCTCCAGAACCTCCATATCGACACGCGGCTTGTAATAGTACCCCTCCGTAAAACCGCGGCTGACGATTTTGCTCAGATTCGCGTAACCAGTATTATTTTCCGCCAGAAGCACCAGATGGTAATACCGGTCATCCCCGCCGGTAATCTCCCGGTCAAAACGGGAATTGGGCGCAACATAGACCTCACAGCCCAAAATCGGATTGATACCCTCTGCCCGCGCCGCACGGTAAAAATCGATCACACCGTACATTGCGCCATGGTCGGTAATCGCCGCAGCCGTCATGCCCAGCTCCTTGACTCGTTTTACATATTCTTTGATTTTATTGGAACCGTCCAGCAGGCTGTACTCTGTATGGACGTGCAAATGTGCAAATGCCATATTTTTGTAATTTCCTATTCTTGTTCTGTCTGAGTTTCCTTTGCTGTCCCATCGGGCGCAGAGAAGTCGAAGGCAGGGCTTTCTGTCCCGTTTTCTGACTTTTGCCCGCTCTTTGTCACAGACCTCGTGTCGATGCTGCCTGTCCGGTCGGATGCTGCCGCATTGTTTTCACTGATGCTGTCTGCTTCCCGGTCAGATACAGCGCTGTTTTGACTGACTGCGTTTTGTCCGGACACATCACCGCTTTCATGAACCTCTTTTACACTGCCTTCTCCGCTGTCTGTCAGTACAAGTCTGTCGTTTTCCACTTTCCATGTCTCGTACCAGCTTCCTTCCGCGTCCGAAAGGTTGACATGAATCCTATCGTTTTCCCCGGATAAAATCTGTATTTTCCCGGAATCTGATCCAACCTGCCGAAGGATACTCTTTAACACTGCTTTGCCGTTTTTATACTGTAACAGCTCTTTTTCACGGATTTCTTCTAATCGATACTCTGTCAGTGTGCGCAGGCTGATGTCATAATATCCCGGCGCGGCTTCTGTCCCGGCAGTCCATGCCATCAGATCGCCGTCATCATCCAGCTCAAAGTGCCCCATCTGTTTTAACAGGCGCACTGCTCCTTGCTCCTGCACGCCAAACAGCATGTCGCTGACGCCGGACACTTCGTAGCCACGATACAGCACAAAAGCGCTTCCCAGCTTTTCCAGCTCCTTAAAGACAAAATTCTCTTCTTCCAAAACTGCGCCGTCCGCGCCGACAAACCACAGGTCGCATACCGGCGCGCCGAACGCTCCGTCGTACCTGCCGATCGCCGCAAACGTTTCTTTTTTGCCGTTCCCATCGTAATCCGCCGTCTCTGCAAAACACAGCGCATCGTCCGGGTACTCCTGTACCTCCAGAATCTGTGCAACCGCCTGACCGACCGTCGCGCGGGCTGTTTTCTGCACTTTATTCAACCGGTTTTTCGTAAATTCGTTTGGAATATCCTCCAGGCTCTCCAGTGCTTCTTCCTGCCCCAATCTCGACGGGAAGAAAAATCCATCCCCGCTGATCGTCTCCGATGCTTTGGTCAGCTTTCCCTGATCCAGGCTGCTGATACACCAGCTGTACTTCGCAACCGCATGATCAATTCCTTCTTTCTGTCCGACCGACTGCCCGGCTTCTCTGCAGCGATAGGCGATTTTATCCTCTCCAATTGCATAAAACCAATAGGTATATTCTGTATTTTCATCCGTCTGCGTGTAGAACTGCTCTTCCAGCGCTTCCTTCCACGCCTGTGCCTCTTCATCCGAATCCTCTGCAGACACATACGCCAAATATTCCGACGCTGTCAGCTCCCGATACGAACGCTCTGCAAATCTGTCCGCTGTTCTTTCATAATAAACAGGAACCGTCTCTTCTGCACTGTCCCATTCCGAAACAAGCGGATCGTACACAGTCTTCTCCGCAGGATAAAACGTACAAACGCCGTCCTTTGTCGCTTCGATCGTCTCGGCATCCTCCAGAAGCTTTTCGCACTTTTGATCTTTTACCGTCCAGACAGCCGCCTGTTTTTTGCCGGAGACTTCCGTTTCCAGAATAACAAACGGATTCCCAATTCCCGTCACCTGCTGCAGTCCGGTCACGACGATTCCTTTTTCCAGAAGCCTTGCCGACTCGCCGTCATAATACCAGAGATCGCCGGAAATCCGCCCGCGCGCTGTCAACGGCGTGCTCTCAAACATCAGCAGAAAGCTTTCATTTGCATTGCTGTCATACTTCGCCATGTTCTGCAGGCAAAGCGTCTTGTCACCGTACTCCTTCTGCGAAAGAACTGCTGTCAGCGCTGCGTTTTCTGCGCGGCTTAAGCGGTCGTGTCCCGCCAGCTTACCGGTAAACGCATTCGATTTCTGCGCGTATGCTTCATAAACGGAGTCGGTCACTTCTGTCATCAGGGCCGGAATTTGAGGAGCTGTTGCTGCCGCAGATTCTGTAGCGGTGTCGGTCTGCGTTTCGCCGGTCGCAGGCATCTCGCTGTCTGCTGTTGCCGCGGTATCGCCGTGCTGCGCTTCTCCGCCGGTCGCTGTTGTGCCGCCCTGTATCTCGTCATCGGTCGCAGCGGCGCTATCCTGCACCTTATCATCGTTCGCTGCAGCGGTGCCGGTTCCTGTACTGTCATTCTGTGTTTCACCTGCTTCAGACGTCTCGCCATCTGCTATTGCCGCAGCATCGCTATCCTGCGCCATAGCGTCTGTTGTTTCCCCTTCCCAAAAGCTCTTTCCGGCTTGCTGCGCTCGCGCTGCATATTCACTGATATTCGGCGTGCAGCCTGAAAACAGCATCGTTGCCGCCATCAGGCATGCTGCTGTTACCTGTTTTCTTTTCATTCGTATCGATCCCCTTATTTTATGATGCCAGGGTCAAAAGGTCTAAGCCCACATGAGCTTGCTCATAGG
>ENA-ORVG01003172-ORVG01003172.1-human-gut-metagenome-genome-assembly--contig:-NODE-3172-length-13520-cov-2.457037_pt1 | contig 13520 bp, 10 predicted proteins | sample MGYA00242091_ERZ509233 | MGnify/ENA primary metagenome ERZ509233 (study PRJEB26280, sample SAMEA2338840) | human gut metagenome | biome: human gut; feature: human-associated habitat; material: faeces... | reverse complement strand
TCTGGGCGGTAGCCCAGCGTACCCCACGATAAGGAGATGATCCCATTGATCAACGAAACCTACAAAGCCATGCTCACCGGCAAATCGGTCATCCGGGAGCTGAACGAATACGCCAACGACATCAAACAGCATCCGCATCTGAAGATGGAGGACATCTTTGATTACAGCCTGGGCAACCCGTCCGTGCCCGTGCCGGAAGCTTTTAACGCGCGCATCCATGAGCTGCTAAGCAGCGGCAACCCGATGCTCGTGCATGGATACAGCCCCAGTCTGGGCATTCCCTCCGTGCGCGACAAGATCGCCGCGTCGCTGAACCGCCGCTTCGGCATGCGCTACACGATGGACGACATCTTCATGACCAGCGGCGCGGCGGGCGCGCTGGCACACGCATTCCGGTTGGTGACAAAGCCCGGCGACGAAATTCTGACCTTCGCGCCGTTCTTTCCGGAATATCGGCCCTACACGGCGGGCGCGGGGCTGACGCTGCGCGTCGTGCCGGCAAATACGGAGAACTTCCAGATCAACTTCGACGCGTTCGAGCAGATGCTGACCCCCGCCGTTCAGGCCGTGCTCATCAACTCGCCGAACAACCCCTCCGGCGCAGTCTATTCCGCCGAAACCCTCCGGCAGATGGCCGACATGCTTCTCCAAAAGGAAAAGGAATTTGGCCATGAGATCTGGCTGATTTCCGACGAGCCGTATCGCGAAATCGCCTTCGACGGCAAACAGGTGCCCTATGCGTCGCTGTTCTATCCGCGCACGATTTCCTGCTATTCCTTCTCCAAGAGCCTATCCGTGCCGGGCGAACGCATCGGCTATGTCGCCGTGAACCCGGAGAGCGGCGTTTCCGCGATGCTGGTCAACATGTGCGGCCAGATTTCGCGCGGAATCGGCCACAACTGCCCGTCTTCCGTCATTCAGCTTGCGGCGGCGGACTGCTGCGATTTGACCAGCGATCTTTCCGTGTACGAAACGAACATGAACATCCTCTACGACGCGTTGACGGACTTGGGCTTTGACATCGTGCGTCCGGGCGGCACGTTCTACCTGTTCCCCAAAGCGCTGGAGGACGACGCGGCGGCGTTCAGCAAAAAGGCGCTCCCCTACGGGCTGATTCTCGTACCGAGCGATTCGTTCGGCGTGCCGGGCTATTTCCGCATCGCTTTCTGCACGGATACCGAAAAGGTCGTCCGCTCCATCGACGCGTTCAAGAAATTCGTAAAAGCGGAATACCGTTAATCCATACAGTTCATCCTGAACCCGTTTCTCAGTTGAGGACGGGTTTTTTGTGCGTATACGCAAACATATACAAAAAACTCACTTGTATTTACTCCAGTTATGCTGTATAATGAATCCACTTGAGGTTGGGGCGCGCGTCTTGGCGTCCCTTCTTCCTGTCCAGCAATCAACAAGGAGGTGTCCGTTTCGTGTCACTTCATGCGGACGAAAGCAAACATATCAGCTTTTCTTTGGGGCAGATTGAGCGCCTGTGTCAGGTCGCTAAAGCCCTTTCTTCCCCGCAGCGGGTCAAAATGATCGGGCTGCTCGCTTCGCGTTCCATGAACGTCAACGAGCTGGCCGACGCGCTGGGCATGCCGGTTTCCACCGCCGCGCTGAACGTGCGCCAGCTGGAGGAAGCCGGTCTGATTTCTTCCGAAATTCAGCCCGGCATTCGCGGAGCGATGAAGCTCTGCTCCCGGCGCATCGATTCTGTCAGCATGCACCTTGTTCCGGAAACGCAGGAGGGCGTGAGCGCGCTGACGCTCAAGCTCCCGCTGGGCAGCTATGCCAGCGCGCGGGATATCCGCCCGGAATGCGGCCTTGTCTCCGAACACGCGTGGATCGGCGAAAGCAATGCCCCGCGCGCGTTTTATCATCCGGACAGGCTGTCGGCCCAGCTGCTCTGGTTTGAATCCGGCGAGGTGGAATACCGCTTCTCGCTGGGCGAAATCGATCCCGTGCAGGTGGAATGGCTGGAAATCTCGATGGAGCTTTCCTCCAACGCGCCGATGTATCGCGAGAATTTCAAGAGCGACATTTACGTCGGCCTCGGCGAAACGGAGCTGGGCGTGTGGACAAGCCCCGGCGACTACGGCGCGCGGCGCGGGCGCTTCAATCCGTCGTGGTGGAGCGACACGTCGTCGCAATACGGCCTGCTGAAAACGTGGCGAGTGGATAATCAGGGCTGCACGCTGGACGGCGAGCCGCTGTCAAGTGTGACCCTTGCCGACCTGAACCTCGGCGGGCAGGATTATCTGGCGCTGCGCATCGGCGTGCACGCGGACGCGGCGCACGTCGGCGGCATCAACCTGTTCGGCGAACAATTCGGCGATTTTGCGCAGGGCATCGTCGTGCGCGTGGGCTATGCCAAGCCTTGAGTCTTCCAAAACCATCCAGACATCAAAAACCTCCCGGTTTGTCCGGCTTCGTCTCGAAGCGCAAAACAAATCGGGAGGTTTTTTGAATCTTTATTCCGCTTCGCTCGTGCTCAGACAGCCCACAGAACTGTCATCCAGCAGCACGTAATAATAATCGCCCTTGGTGCCGATGACGCGCACGTCGTCGCCGACTTCCAGCATCGACACCGCGTCATACGAATTGCTGGGCGTATCGCGCACGACGACGCTCTGCGTGCCGTAGGGCGAAACGACCTGCATGTCCTTCGTCGCATCCTGCACAGACGCCGTATCCGTGGAGAGATATTGGCTCATCATGTAGCCGCTCAGGCTGTTTGCGCCGCCGCCGATGGTCACCTGCGACCAGCCGCCGCCCGCATCCGAAACAATTTCGACGGGTGTGCCCGTGTAAAACTGGCCGACGGAACCCGCGTCTTTGCTGGGCTGATCGCGCATGTTCAGCCGACTGCTCGGATCGGAACCGTTATCAACCACTGCGCTCTGTGCCATCGCCTGTCCGCCCCAGAGCATCAGCAGCGCCATTCCCCAGCAAGCAAGCCTTTTTTTCATCGCAACCACCCCTTCCCGCGGTCTGTCTCCGCGGGATTTCTTTTTCTGCCATAAAGACGAATCAGCGCCGCACATTCTTCCTGTTTTTTGAAAAAAAACGCGATTCCTTCCACAAATTCCACTTTACGTCTATTTTACCACGATTTACCTGCGAAAAAAAGGAGAACGTGCGCGGAAAATGCACAAAAAACAGCGTGCGCCTCACATTCTTTTTGACAAAAGCAAATTCCCGCCTTGTTTGCGGGTTTACGCTTTTTCCTTTTTGTACTATACTATTCTCTAAACATTGTGTATTTTCGGGGAGGAAGCGGCGGCATGAAACTTTATCTGACAGGCGAGCCTTGTACCCAGCAGCGCCACTGTTATTTTGTGGAAGGCGAAAGCGCGTCGTTCATCATGGACTGCGGCTATCAGCGCTGCTACCGCGGGGACGAACTGCCCCATCTGCTGCCCGACCAGATCCGTGCCGCGCGCTATCTGTTTCTCTCCCACTCCCACGAAAACCAGTCCGGCGCGCTGCCCTATCTGCTTTCCAACGGTTTCACCGGGCGCGTGGTGCTGACCACGGAAACGGCGCGCCAGCTTCCGCTGGGCATCGACGATCCGATTGTTTTGGAGGGGCTGAGCGTGCCCTATGCCGAAGCGCCGCTGCCCGGCGGCATTTCGCTGACGTGGGGACGCAGCGGCCATTGTTCCGGAAGCGTGTGGTTTCGGATGGCAGAAAACGGGCGCTCGCTGTTCTTCTCCGGCGATTATTACGACTGCGCGCGTGTGCATGCCCGCGATCCGATTGAAGGGATCAGCGCGAATCTCGCCGTGCTGGACTGCGACTACGGCATGCAGCCGGGCGCGGCCTCGCGCGACGCCCAGGTAGAAGCGCTGATCGAGGCGATTTCGGCGGCGCTGGCGGATGGGCGGCCCGTGATTCTGCCCGTGCCGCGTTACGGGCGCGGACTGGGCATTTTGACCTATATCTGCGAGCGTCTGCCGGAGACGGATATCTTCGCCGACCGCCACTTCATGACCGAGCTGGGCCACATGGACGCGACGGCGATGTGGGTGCGCCCGCAGGTGCAGGACATGCTGGCGGGCAAATTCATCCGCGCCATTCCGGAGGATTTTGTCGCGCTGGGCGTGTATTTCGTCTGCGATCCGCAGCTGGACGACATCTGGACGCGCAAATTGATCCGCCGCCTGCTCATCTGCGGCGGCCGCGTGATTTTCACCGGCACGGTCGAGCCGAACACGCACGCCTCCCTGCTGCTGCACGCGGGCAAGGCAAAACTGCTTCGTTACAGCGTGCATTGCACGCAGGCGGACATGCTGCGCATCGCGTCGCAGAATCATTTCGACCGGATCATCGCGTATCATTCGGACTTCGCGCCGACGCAGAAGGTCTACGAAGTATAAAGCAGGCTGAGCCCGCCCGCATTTCCGCCGCAGTCTGGAACGCTTTATCCGCGCGGACAGTCTCATGCGATTTCTTATGCGCTAAAATATGTCGGGGCTTCGCCCCCTCCTTCTACAAAAACCTTTTTCCATGAAAAAGCAAACTCCTTTACGAGCGTTTTTGCCCACAAAAGAGTTTGCTTTTCTTTATTTATTCCGCGTTTTAAGGCGTTTACTTCACCGCGTCCAGCACGGCCTGCGCCATTTTGTCCTTTTCGCAGACGGCGGTGTGGCGGATCGGCAGGTCCGGAAGGGCGAGAATCTGTGCCGGTTCCCTGGTGCCCGTCAGTTCGGCGAGCGCGCGGCAGCAGGCGAAATCATCCAGCCCATCGCAGGCTTTCTGCCCCGCGACAGCCCCCAAAACGGACGCGCCGAACTTATACGGGCTGGCCGTAGAGACGATCACGCTTTGGCGCGTATCGCCCGTCTGCGCCTGATATGCGCGCAGAACGGCGCTGGCCACAGCGGTGTGGGTGTCCATCAGATAATGGTTTTCCGCCCATGTCCGCCGGATCTCCTCGCGCACGCCGTTTTCATCCACGCAGCCCGCAAAATAGCGTTGCTGCAAAGCCGCTTTCATCGCGTCGTCGATTGCATAGCGCTTTTTGCCTGCCAGATCGCCCATAAACCGCGCGATGCGCGCGCCGTCGCAGCCGCTCAAATCAAACAGCAGGCGTTCAAGGTTGGAGGACACGAGAATATCCATCGACGGAGTGATCGTCTTGTAGAACGGACGGTTTTCGATGTCGTATACGCCCGTGTTGATGAAATCGGTCAGCACGTTGTTTTCGTTGCTGGCGCAGATCAGCCTGCCCACCGGCAAGCCCGCTTTGCCCGCGTAATCCGCCGCCAAAATATCGCCGAAATTGCCCGTCGGCACGCAGAAATTCACCTCGTCGCCGAGCTTGATCGCGCCGGATTTCAGCAGATCGGCATAAGCCGAGAAATAATAGACCACCTGCGGCACGAGACGACCGAAGTTGATGGAGTTTGCGGAGGACAGCACGCGCCCCTGCGCATCCATCGTTTCGGCAAACGCGCGATCCGAGAAAATGCGCTTCACACCGGTCTGCGCGTCGTCAAAATTGCCGTTCACGGCAATGACGTGGGTGTTCGCGCCGCCGGTCGTGACCATCTGCATCTGCTGAGCCTGGCTCACGCCTTCGCGCGGATAGAACACGCAGCAGCGCGTGCCCGGCACGTCGAGAAAACCTTCCAGCGCGGCCTTGCCCGTGTCGCCGCTGGTCGCCACAAGGATGAAGATTTCGCGCTGCTCGCCGTGCTTCTTCGCGCTGAGCGTCAGCAGGTGCGGCAGAAGCTGGAGCGCCATGTCCTTAAACGCGAGCGTCGGCCCGTGCCAGAGTTCCAGCGCATGCGCCCATGTGCCGACCGGGCGGACCGGGGCGATCTGCGCGTCGTCAAAGCCCGTGCCATATGCCCCGGCGATGGCGTTTTTCAGCTCGTCCGCCGTGAAATCGGGCAGAAACTTTTGCAGAATCGTCAGCGCACGCGCCTGATAGTCAAGCGCGGAAAGCGCGGCGATTTCATCCAGCGAAAAATGCGGAAAGGTCTGCGGCACATACAATCCGCCGTCCGGCGCAAGCCCGCGCAGAATGGCTGTCGATTCAGAAACCGCGGCCGCGCCGCGGGTGGAAAGCATCGGCATGTCTATCAGTCTCCTTTTTGGGGGAACGGTTGGGGCGCTGCCCCAAACCCTGCCAAGAACCTGAGGTTCTTGGATTTCCCATATTTTATGAATCAAATTCTCATACGCCATCGCGAAGCGAAGGAGGGGAGTCTGAGGGACTTCGTCCCTCAGGCAGGCGCGGGCGGCAGCTCGCCGTAATCCCTGAAAACAAAGAAACCGCTCCCCGATCAACGGCAGGAAGCGGCGTCAGAAAAACGGGATCAGATCTGGTACTTGCGGATGCTCTCCGGCACGTTCTCCGCGTCCTCGCTGAAGCTGATCACCAAATCGCACTGGGCGTTGGCCACCAGATGCTCAAGCTGAGCGAAGAAATCCACCAGCTCGGCCGCTTCGGCCTGTGCCAGCTTGAGGAACGCATCGACATAGATCACGCTGATATCATAGTTGCCCGCAAGAATGCCGGCCAGGAAGCCGTAGAACGGCGCCTTGCCCTTCACGGCGTACTCGCTCGCGTCGATGAAGCGAATCTGCGGCTTGAGGCTGAGCGTGTAGCTCTTGTCGTCATCGATGAACAGAACGTTGCCCTTCGCTTCCTTCACGGAAGCGTTCGCCATATCCAAAATGCGCTTGGTCTTGCCGGAACCCTTCTTGCCAAAGATAACCTGGATCACGGTCAATCCCTCCCTTTCTTGTTTTCTGATTACCCACATTATAGCTTAAAACGCCATTTCTGCATAGCCCCTAAATTGTTTTTTTCTCCAAAAAAGGTGCAGGGTCAACAGAGAAATTTGTCTTTTTTGTTGGATTGTCTTGCTTTTTTCACGCGGGCATGCTATAAATATTTCATACACTTTGCCAAAAAGAATATGCCGTCTGACGGGCAACAATCCCAAATCCGGCCGCATATGAATGGAGCGGAGTGCTTGGCGAAAGGAGCGACTTTTCCGTATGAAGCGTCTTGTTTCCGTTTGTCTGCTGATGATGCTGTGCCTGTTTGCCCTTCCCGCGCTGAGCGAAGCGGCCCAGCCCTGCTACTGGCAGCTCACCGACGTCTCCGTCGCCCAGGTCTGCGACGATAAGCTGGGGGACGCCGAAGTTTTGACCAGCGCCGTCCCGCTCCCCGATTTGAGGCCGATCGACATGATCAGCGCGCTCTCTCAGGGGCATACCTTCTCGCTGGATGTGACGCGCGCCGCGACAGGCTCAAGTGCGCATGCGGATTACGTTCTTTCCGGCGTGCCCGCGCTGATTCCCGGCGCAGGCAGCGCGCGCCTTTCGCTGACCGGCGCGACGGCCAATTCGACCAGTTCGCTTTATCTCTATGCCTCCGTCTACGCCAATAAAGCGCGGGCGCTTCGCGTGCGCAGCACGGGCGCATGGGTGTTCCGCATCGCTTTCCCGCGCACAGCCGTCGCCGGAACCACGCGCGCCCTGCGGTTTGACGCAAAGGAATTGCAGGGCTATGCTTCGGTTTCGGTCGTCTATACCTATACCGCCATGCCGGGCAAAATGCTGGTGGACGGCAACGGCGACACGGTGCTCTACGACGCGCTGGGCAACGAAATCGACCGCATTCCGCGCGCGCTGGCGGACGTGCTGCCCGTTTTCGCCGCCTCTTCCGGCGCGGATGGGGACATGCTCTTCTCCGCCGAGGTGCAGCGCGACGGCGGCCTGCTGGTGCGCTTTCTGCCCGGCGGCGGGCTGACGCTTGAAGAAATGCTGACGCTGATCCGCAACGCCCTTTCCGCCGCGCAAAACGACGCGGCCAGCGGCGCTTCCATCGTCTCTTCGCTCGCTTCCGATCCAAACAGCGCGACGCTCTACCTCGCGCCCGACGCCAATCTCTCCGACGACGCGCTTTCCCTGCTCATCGAGGCGGCCTCCGGCAGCGCGGTCAGCGTGCCTTCCCTTCAGGCGGCCGTAGACGCGGGTGAAATCGCGCTGGACGCTCAGCCCACGCCCGTGCCGCAGGCGATGACATATGGCCAGCTGCGCCAGCTGCTCGCCGACGGCGTTACGCCAAACCCGACGGCCACGCCCGCTTATCTCTCCGCCGCCGCGAAAGAGGCGCAGAACGCGCAGGCCCTCGCGCTGTACGGCGAAAACGGCGTGGAAGCGATTGCGCTTGCGCCGAATGCGGCGGCAACCGGCGAATCCCTTTCGGCGATCGCCGACGCGCTCGCGCAGGCCGGACAGGACAGCGACGGCTATGAAGCGTTGTTTGGCGAAAGCGTCGAAACATTCGGCCTGACCGACACGGACAGCGCGCTGCATTTCAAACCGGATGACGACGGCGCGGCGGCTGTTTCCATCGCCAAGGTCGATGACAGCACGTTGATGATCGTGCAGCCGGGCAGCGTTGCACAGCTGCAAAAGCAGCTCGATCAACTGTTGACGACGCTTCACGCAACGCCTACGCCGACTCCAACGCCTACGCCGACTCCAACACCTACCCCGACTCCGACGCCTACCCCCACTCCGACACCTACCCCCACTCCGACGCCTACCCCGACTCCAACGCCTACCCCGACTCCAACGCCTACCTCGACTCCAACGCCTACCCCGACTCCGACGCCTACGCCCACTCCGACGCCTACGCCCACTCCGACGCCTACCCCCACTCCGACACCCAGCCCGTCTCCCACGCCTTTGATGGCGACGACGCTGAACGGCGTGCCGCTGAGCATTGTGATTCTGCTCACGGTTCTGATCATCATTGTGCTGACCATGCTGATCATCGTGGCGCACAAGAAGAAAGACTGATCTCCTTTACGTCTCCCGCTGATGTGCGGGAGACGTATTTTTTCGTCCTTCCGGCATAAGGTGTAGGGAAATCTGCCAAATCGGAGGGATGCTTTTGACTACCGCCAGAACCCTTTTCCCCGGCGCGATGGGGCCGGAAGGCTTTATCTCCTGCTTTGACCACCTGATGGATGACGCGCTGCTGCGGCGCAAGCTGATTCTCAAAGGCGGGCCGGGCGTGGGCAAATCCACATTCATGCGGCGGGTGCATGCGGCGCTCTGCGCCAACGGCGAACCCTCAACCCTGTACTTCTGTTCCGGCGATCCGGACAGTCTGGACGGCGTGGCCGTTCCGCATGCCGGGCTGCTCATTTTGGACGGCACCGCGCCGCACATCGTCGATCCCGAAATTCCCGGCGCGCGGGACAGCATCATTAACCTCGGCGAATGCCTGAACGAACCGGCCATGCGCCCGCGCCTGTCTCCTATCCGCGCCTGCATGGCCGACAACGCCGCCTGTTCCCGCCGTGCGCGCGCCTGTCTGGCCGCAGCCGCCGCGCTTGCGCGGGAAAATGCCGCCATCCTGCAAAGCGCTGCGGACACGGAACGCCTCTTCCGCATGACACAAGCGCTCACACAGGCCGTTCTCGTCCCCAGCGCCCCCACAGAATCCGCGCCGGGCATGCGACCGGTCATCACCGAAGCGATGACCCCGAAGGGCGAAATCAGCCTGATTGCCGAAAACGCGCAGCCCCGCGTCATCCGTCTGCTCTTCCATTGGGGCATGGACGGCACGCCCGTCCTTCGGCAGCTCAGCGCCGCCGCGCGCGCGGCCGGATACAGCACGGAAGAACACCTCTGCCCCACCGTACCCGGCCGCCTGCTCCACGTCGGCATTCCGGCATTGTCTACCCTTGTCACCACGAGCGAACAGCTCACCGCCGAACAGACCTTCGACTTTGCCGCCTGTATCCCGCGGGGCGCGTTGCTGCGCCACGAGTGCGCGCTGGAACAGGGCCGCGCCGGGATTCAGCTCCATCTGCATCGCGCAGGCGCCGCGCTCGCGCAGGCCAAGGAATTGCACGACGAGCTGGAATCCTTCTATGTGCCCAATATGGATTTTGCCAAATGGCAGACGATTCTGGATCGAACGCTGGAAAGCCTGAAATAAAAAGCAAGGCGAAAGGGACACACGCCCTTTCGCCTTGCTTTTCACTCCCACGCCTGATCGATGCTCACGCCGTTAAAATAATGCGTCACGATCTCCTCGGCGGTTCGACCTTCCTTCGCCATCGCATGCGCGCCCCACTGGCTCATGCCCACGCCATGGCCGTAACCCTTGCCGCTCATCTGAACCTGTCCATCCTCCACGCGCAGGCTTTCCAAAAGACATGAGCGCATCTTTGTCGAGCCGATGGCGATTCTGAACGCAGGCGCGGAAACGGACTTTCCGGAAATCAGCAGCGTTTTCGCGCGGCCGGATTCGCCGCGCTGACCGATGGCGATGCTCTCTACCTTGTCCACGGCCACGCCGGAAGCTTTCGCCGCGGCCATCACTTCATCCATGGAGAAGCTGGCCTGCCAGTGGGCGGCCTCCGCCGGGGCTTCGTCGTTTTCCATCCCCTTGACGCACTGCGTATAACCCGGCTCGGCTTTTTCGTAATCCAGCCCTTCTTTGGCGCGCGCCGTCAGCCCGCCGGAATGCGCATGGAACCACGCATACGGCAGTTCGCCGCCCGCGTTGAGCACCTCGCCTCGCGTCTCCTTCACGGCCTCGCGAATGCGCGCGTTCACGCCCGCCGCGTCATACGCCTGCGCTTCTTTGATGTCGGTGGAGATATCCGCGCCGTCGTACATGGATTCCTTTTGGGAGACGAATTGCAGCACGAATGTGCGCGCCAAAATCGCCTGTGCCTTGAGCGCCTCCAGCGGCCAGTCGCCCGCCATCTCTCCGGCCAGCACGGCGGGCAGATAATCTTCGACGGACAGGGTTTCCAGCTTCTCGTTTTTCACGTCGTAAACCTTGAGCATCGGCACGCCGGACTCGTTTTTTTCAAGCCGATCCGGCACAAGCTGCGCCGCGCTTTTGCCCGGCGCCCTGCCCGCCGTCTGTTCCGGCTGTGGCAGGGCGGGCTTGTCCCCGCCGCCGCTCCCCGCCGCGCACCCGCTCAGACACAGACAGGCGGCGCACGAAAAAATCAGCCATCCTCGCTTCATGTTATCCCTCCGGGGAATACTATGCGCGAAAACAGCTGAAATATACTCAATAGTTCACATTCCACGTCGAGACGTAGGCCACGCCGCCATCCACCAGAATCATGCAGACGTTGTCGCCATAGCTGAGCATCGTCGCCTGCTTGCCGCCGGTGTACGTCGCTTTAAGCGAGGTCATCGCCTGGTCATAGTAAACGTTGATCGTGTTGCTCGAACTGCCGTAGGCCACCGCCAGGGTGATGATCGAGCCGGACGTGGGCGCGGCGGGTTCAGCCGGCTTCGGCGTGATGTATTCCACCAGCGGCGTCGGGGTCGGCGTGATGTAAATCACCTGCGGGGTCGGCGTAGGCGTCACGTAGACGTACCTCGGCGTGGGCGTGACATACGTGCCGTTAAAGCTCAGGAAGCGCGTCATCATGTAGCCGTGGCGCGTGCCGACATAGACCTCGCACCACGTCGCGCCGTAGGAAACGACCTTCACCTGCGTGCCGTTGGCGTACTGGCCGAGCGCCTTCGCGCTCTGCGACGGCGATTCGCGCAGATACAGTACCTGCGTACTCTTCGGGTTGTTCACGTAAGCCGTCCGCGTGCTGACCGTGCCGGAATTGCTGTTCGAGCCGCTGTTGGTCGTGCCCATGTTGCTCAGGTATCTCGTCGCCATGAAGCCCGTCAGGCCGCCGCCCATGATCTGACACCAGCCGTTCCCCTTGAGCAGCACGGTCACGCGCGTGCCGGATTTAAGCGAACCGATGCTTCCATAGGACGACGACGGGCCGCGCCGCACATTGACCTTGCCGCCGTTTCGCGTGGAAACGGTCGCGGTCGTCGTGCTCTTGTTGATCAGCGAGTCGTGCATGTAGCCGGTATAGGTTGCGCCGCCCACGTTCACGCTGACATAATTCCACTCATAAGAGGCATCCAGAATATTGACGGTCATGCCGCTGGTCACGCGCGTCACCACCGCGTAATCCAGAGACGGCCCCTGCCGCAGATTGACATAGCCGCCGTTTGCATAGGCCACCGTGCCGATGCTTCCGTTCTGCGCGAAGGTCAGGTAGTTGCCCGCCATATAGCCGGTTTTGCCATCCATTGTGCGCACGGGATACCAGCCGGAAGTGTTCTGCCCCTGCACCGTCACCCACGACCCGCTGTCGTATTTGCCAAGACTGCGGCTCGTTTTGCTGGCGTACTGGCGCAGATTCAGCCTGCCGCCGCGCACCACCGCGAAATCCGCGGCCAGCGCCATCGCCGGCACAAGAGCGAGCAGCAGCAGCAGCGCGATCAGTTTGATTGTTTTCCTCACTTGATTTCACCAACCCTTTTATCCTGTGCATACAAGACGAACGAGCATGCCGGATTCTTCCTGTTTTTTTCATTTTGTTCAAAATGAACTTACACGTAAAATGTATTTCTCAGCCGCGAAGCGAAACAGGGAGTCCGAGGGGCTCAGTCCCCCAATCCTTCAAAAAACAAAGTTTCAGAACAGGATACGGAGTATCCTGCGATTGAAACGTCATCGAACCGCTTCCGTTGTTTCTTTCCCCGCTAAACAAAGCCAGTATACCATACTCCGCCGTTTTTGACCAGTATCCGGCGGCAGTTGCGGGTTTTTTCTGTTAGTTTTCTAAAACGCATCAATTCCGCTCTTTCCATCGCTTCAAAAGCGTGGTACAATAAGCAACGAAAAGCAACACAATCAAAAGGGGGCTTACCCATGCATAAGCTGGATCGCAACATGCCCTGCTGGTGCGGCAGCGGCAAAAAATACAAGCATTGCCATTATGATTTTGACGAGAAGCTCGACGACATGCACCGCCGCGGCGCGATCATTCCGACACACGACATGATTAAAAACGAGGCGCAGATCGCGGGCATTCGCGAGAGCGCGAAGATCAACGTCGCGGTGCTCGATTACGTCGCCGCGCACATCCGCGCGGGCATTTCCACGGCGGAAATCGACCGCTGGGTGTATGAGCAGACGACCGCGATGGGCGGCATTCCCGCGCCGCTGAATTACGAAGGATTCCCCAAGAGCGTCTGCACATCCATCGACGATCAGGTGTGCCACGGCATCCCGTCCGAAGACGACATTCTCTGCAACGGCGATATCATCAACGTCGATTGCTCGACGATCTACAAGGGCTATTATTCCGATTCATCCCGCATGTTCATCATCGGCGAAACCACGCCGGAGAAAAAGAAGCTCGTGGAGGGCACGCGCGAATGCGTAATGGCAGGTCTGGAGCAGGTCAAGCCGTGGGGCTTTTTGGGCGACATGGGGCAGGCTGTGCATGATTTGGCCAAAAAGAACGGTTACAGCGTCGTGCGCGACGTCGGCGGCCACGGCGTGGGCATTCAGTTCCACGAAGAGCCGTGGGTCAGCTATGTGACCCGGCGCGGGCAGGAAATGGTGATGGCGCCGGGCATGATGTTCACCATCGAGCCGATGATCAACCAGGGCAGCTACCACGTCAAGCTGGACTCCCACGCCGACACTGCTG
>ENA-ORVG01003171-ORVG01003171.1-human-gut-metagenome-genome-assembly--contig:-NODE-3171-length-13522-cov-3.870944_pt1 | contig 13522 bp, 10 predicted proteins | sample MGYA00242091_ERZ509233 | MGnify/ENA primary metagenome ERZ509233 (study PRJEB26280, sample SAMEA2338840) | human gut metagenome | biome: human gut; feature: human-associated habitat; material: faeces... | reverse complement strand
GGCACAAGAGCGAGGTGAAGTTCGGCTGATAACGCTGGAAGACCTTTACAAGTAAGAAATGGACAATTGATTTGTAAACGTTGTTTTTCACAAAATTATTGAGACCCAAAAGTTTTCATGATATCATTATTGGTAGAAAATAGTGATACTGTGGAAGCTTTTTTATATAGGGAGTGTGTGTGATGGGAATATTAGTGAATCCAGATAATTTGGCTTTTCAGGTAGCATTGAATTCCGAGATATATGTTGATAAAAGCGGACTTATTAAGTATACGAATAAAGTTTTGAATACATTGCAGGCCTATATTTGCAATAGCCGTCCGAGAAGGTTTGGAAAATCTATTACAGCGAATATGCTTACAGCTTATTACAGCAGAGGCTGTAATTCAGAAGAAATGTTCGCCGGATTGGAAATTAGTAAAAGTGCAGATTTTAAGAAGCACTTGAACCAGTATGATGTAATACATCTTGATATCCAATGGTGTATAGAGCCAGCTGGTGGACCTGAAAGGGTGGTTTCTTATATTTCGGAAAAGACGATTGCAGAGCTTGCGGAATACTATCCAGGTGTATTGAAAGAGAAGACGGAATCTTTGCCAGAAGTGTTGTCTCGTATTAATGGTGCAACTGGAAAAAAATTTATTGTCATCATTGATGAATGGGATGTCCTTATTCGTGACAAGGACGTTAATAAAAGGGTACAGGAAGAGTATATTAATTTTCTCAGGGCGATGTTCAAAGGAACAGAACCAACAAAATATATTCAACTTGCATATCTTACTGGCATTCTTCCAATTAAAAAGGAAAAAACTCAGTCGGCATTAAATAATTTTGATGAGTTTACAATGCTGAGCGCAAGCAATCTGGCTCCGTATATTGGTTTTACAGAAGCTGAAGTGAAAAAGCTGTCAGAAAAATATCAGCAGGACTTTGCTGAAGTGAAGCGATGGTACGATGGCTATCTTCTGAAGGATTACCAGGTTTATAATCCCAGAGCCGTTGTCAGCGTAATGCTAAGGGGGGAATTCAGGAGTTACTGGTCAGAAACAGCATCCTATGATGTGATTGTGCCTTTGATTAACATGAACTATGATGGGCTGAAAACAGCTGTTATTGAGATGCTTTCCGGAGCCGAAGTCAAGGTGAATGTGGCAGCTTTTCAAAATGATACGGAAGATATTAAAAGTAAAGATGATGTATTGACTTATATGATCCATTTAGGATACCTTGGTTATAATGAGAACAGGAAGACTGCTTTTGTACCAAATGAGGAGATACGGCAGGAACTGACGACTGCTGTTGAGAGTAAAAAGTGGAATGAAATGCTGATATTGCAGCTGAATTCGGAAAATCTGCTGGATGCTACATTGGATATGGATGGTGTGGCGGTTGCAGAAGAGATTGAAAAAATCCATAACGAGCATGTGTCAGTAATTCAGTATAATAATGAGAATTCCTTGAGCAGTGTGCTTACAATTGCCTACTTAAGCGCAATGCAATACTATTTTAAGCCAATCCGTGAATTTCCTACAGGACGGGGATTTGCTGACTTTGTATTTATCCCAAAGCCAGAGTACAAAAATGATTATCCGGCATTGCTTGTGGAATTGAAGTGGAACCAGAATGCGCAGACTGCATTAACACAAATTAAGACAAAAAAGTATCCTTCTTCAATCCTGAATTACACAGGTGATATTCTTCTTGTTGGAATCAACTATGATAAAAAAAGTAAGGAACACCAGTGCTTGATTGAGAAGTATGTGAAGGGTGAAAATAGAGGAACAGGCGTTGTATGATGCATATGTGGAAAGCAAGTGTCCGTTGGATGAAATCATTGACTTGATTCAGAATGCTGATGAATGGATATAAGCTGGATTTAGTTGTAAAATTTCTGGAAGTTCACACGTGAGTTTTTGAAAATGTGAATTTCCAGAAAAAGTTCGTATTTTACAATTGACTTTTTCAAAATGTGGTGTATAATTAAACTTGTAATAACAAGTAATTATAACCAAGCTGGGGTTAGAAAATGTCAGAGAATATTTCAAAATATGAAATAATTAAAAATAAAATTGAAGAACAGATCAGCCAGGGATTTTATAAGGAGAATGATAAGATCCCTAGTGAGAATGAATTGTGCCGGGCTTTTGCCAGCAGTAGAATTACAGTACGTAAGGCTTTGGATGAGCTGGTTACTACTGGGGTGCTGTACAGACAGCAAGGTATAGGCACTTTTGTAAAGCCAAAAACAGTCGAGGTATCCGCAGATGTAGATAAGGTTTTACTTATATTACCTAATTATCCGGAATTGTTCGCTGCAGGAATTGTTTCTGATATGCTATCTGGCATACAGAAATCTCTCAGGGAAACACAATACACGCTGGTAACACTGATGGAACCAAGAAATGAAGCGGATATTGAGAAATTCCTGCAAAGCATAAAGACAATACGGCCAAATGGAATCATATACAGCTTTTATTACGGAGATTCAATGATCGTAGATGAATTAAAGAAATTTGAGGTTCCTATTGTTTTTCTTGATGCAGAACCGAAGGATAATGAATTTGATATTGTTACAGGTGAGGATTTTGAGAGTGCATATCGTGTTACTCAACTTGCAATCATGAGTGGAATGAAGAATGTGGGATTCTATTCATCCTGGAATCAGGATTTTTCTACGTGCTCTGCCAGGAAGAATGGTATAAAGAAAGCCCTGGAGGATTCAAGAATTCCTATCCGTGAGGGACAGCTTTTACTTAGGAATACAGAATCTGAATTTCACGAAAGCGTAACAAAATATGACATCGTTACAGATATAAAAGAATATCTGCAGAAAAATGATTATCTGGATGTTCTGATCGTAATGAATGATACTGTTGCATTTGCAGCATATAAGGCTGCCAGTGAACTGAGAAAGGATATACCAGCTGATCTGAAATTGATCAGCTACGGAAACTACAACTGGAGCAGTTTTCCGACAATTGGTCTTACCACATTCGAACAGCATTTTTTCAAATATGGAAAAGAAGCTGTGAAATTATTATTGAAGCGTATGAGTGGAACTTCTTCCATGATACAGCAAAGAAGAATTATCAAGTACGACCTGCAGCGCAGGAAATCATTTTAGTGCAAAGATGGCATAATAGGAGTTATGCCATTTTTAAAAAACTAACTTGTCATATCAAGTAATGTCGTGACAAGAAAAAACAAAATACATGTATTAAAAAGGAGGGTAGAATTTACATATTGGGGTAAAAGTAAAACAGTATTGTGTAGCATATAAACTTAAGAAAAATGTTTAGGAGGAAAAGAAATGAAAAAAATTACATCTATCGTATTGAGCGTATCTATGGCGGCAGGAGCATTAGGAATGAATTCAGCAGTTGTTCATGCAGAAGAAAGTGCAAAAAAGGTAGCTTATATTTCGGCTGCTAATCAGTTTGATTTCTTTGTATACATTGGTGCAGAGATTAAGAAAGTGGGAGAAGAAAACGGTGTACAGGTTGATATGTTTGATGCTGCTCTGGATGTAAGCAAAGAAGCTGATCTTATGAGTCAGGCAATTTTGCAGAAATATGATGCAATTATTGTAGGACCTGTAGACACACAGGCACTGATACCGTCAATTAAAGAAGCAAATGATGCTGGAATACCTGTAATTAACTATGACTCTTTCATTGAAGGTGCAGAAGTTTATGCCCGCGTTGGAAGTGGAAATAAAGATATGGGTAAAACTGCCGGCGAATATGCTGCTGATATGCTGAAAGAAAAATATGGAGAAGTAAAAGGTAATGTAATTGTACTTAGCTATCCGGCTCTGGAAACAATGAATCAGAGAAATGAAGGTTTCATTGAAGCTTTGAAAGAGTATCCGGATGTAACAATTAAAGAAGAAACGGTAGAAGAGTGTACAGCTGAAGGAGGTCAGAAATTAACAGATAACCTTCTGATCGCAAACCCGGAAGGCACTCTGGATATTATCTACGGCAGCAACGCTGGTGTTGCACTTGGAGCACTTGCTTCTGTAAGCTCTGCAGGCAGAGAGGATATTGCTTTAGTTGGAATCGATAACGAAGAAGGTCAGTTAAACGCATTGAAGGATGGCCGCTATTATAAAGCAACTGTTGCGCAGGATTCCTATTCAATCGGAGAAGAAGCTATGAATGCTGCTCTCTCTGCAATTGAAGGTAAAAAGACTGGTGATGTAGTAGTACCTGGAATCCTTGTAACAGCAGACAACGTTGAGGAATATCTGACAGATGATCAGGCGAAGAAAGATGAATTAGAAGAGTACAAATAATACTTACGTGAAAGAAAGGTTTGAGGTATATGGACAAAACAATTATCAGATTGGACAATATTGCAAAATCTTTCGGAAATGTGCGAGTAATACATCATATCAGCTTTTCTATCGAAGCTGGTAAGGTATATGCTCTTGCCGGTGAAAATGGTGCCGGCAAGAGCACTCTTTGCAATATTATATCTGGAAGTCTTAAACCTGATGAAGGCACTATTTCTTACGGTGATAAAGAATATAGCAGTTTTACCATTCAGCAGGCAAAAGAAATTGGAATTAAAATGGTTCATCAGGAGTTACAGATTCTTCCATTAATGAATGTAGAAGAAAATATTTTTATTGGAGAAGAAAGCTCCAGACGCGGTTTTGTAAATAAAAAAGAAATGCGGAAGAGAAGCCTGGAATTGCTGGAAATGGTTGGATTGAATGCACAACCAGAGACAAAGGTCGCAGAGATTGAAATTGCAGGTAGACAGCTCCTTGAGATAGCACGGGCAATTAATCACAATGCCAGGATCATTATTCTGGACGAGCCTACTTCATCTTTGTCTCAGGCTGAAATCCGTAAGTTTTTTACAATCATAAAAAAATTGAAAGAGCAGGGCGTATCCTTTATTTTTATATCCCATCGTTTGGAAGAGGTCTTTGAACTTGCTGATAAGATCATAGTTCTGAAGGATGGAGAAAAAGTTGCTGAACTGAACACAGAAGAAACAAATGAAAAAGAAGTAATTCGTTTGATGGTGGGAAGAGAATATTCGGATTTTTACCAGAGGGAACGAAAGTGTCATGGCGATGTGTGTCTGGAATTGAAAGATATTTCCGGAGTAAAAGAAGGAATGCTGAACAATGCATATATCCCCCAGCACGTGTCGTTTAAAGTGGAAGAAGGCGAAGTATTAGGGGTTGCTGGCCTAGTTGGAGCTGGAAGAACAGAGCTTGTCCGAATGATATTTGGGGAAATGCCAATTGGAAGCGGAGAAATTTTTGTTCAGGGGGAAAAAGTACAGATAAAAAGTAGTCGTGATGCCATAAAATTGGGAATGGCATGGGTAACAGAAGACAGAAAACAGGAAGGATTGATTCTGGAGGATACTTTAGTTAGAAACCTGAGTTTGCCAACTGTACATAAGCATAGAAAAGCTGGAATTATTGATGACAATTTTTTGACAAAAATGTCGGAGGAATATATTCAAAAGCTAAAAGTAAAGACCACAGGCGGGCAGCAGAAGGCAAAGAATCTATCTGGAGGAAATCAACAGAAGATAGTTCTTGGAAAGTGGTTATCCACAAATCCTAAAATTTTAATTCTTGATGAACCGACCAGAGGAATTGACGTAGGTGCAAAAGCAGAGATTTATAAGCTGATCAATGAGCTTACTGCGCAGGGAATGGCAATTGTTCTGATCTCGTCAGAGCTTCCGGAAGTAATGGGTATGAGTGACCGGCTTTTAATAATGTATGAAGGCAGAGTGACCGGACAATTATTAAAGGAAGAATACACGGAAGAACGAGTTATGGAGTACGCGACAGGAAGGAAGGTTCACAATGAATGACAAAAAACTCATGATAAAGTCAAAGGGAATTTTAAATCAGATTGGCTTATTGGGTGTGATCGCAGTATTATGTATTATTTTTACATGCTTGAATAGTACTTTTATTGCAGCTGCCAATTTGATGAATATTGTAAGGCAGTCTGCTGTTATGATCATCGTGGCAATGGGAGTTACCTTTGTTATGATTTCAGGCGAGCTGGATCTTTCTATCGGCGGGGTTGCCTGTTTAACCGGTATGGTTGTATCAAAATTGCTGACATCAGGTGTTTCAATTCCAGTGGCAATTCTTATTGGTCTTTTACTTGGAGCCTTACTGGGATTATTTAATGGAATATTGACTACAAAATTCAATTTACCATCTATGATCGTTACACTGGCAACTATGAATCTGGCAAATGGAAGTGCAAGCCTGATCACTGGAGGAACAGCTATATACAATTTGCCTCAGGAATTTGAATTCTTAGGACGCGGCTTTATCTTCGGTATTCCGGCGCAGGTTGTTTTTATGGTGATACTGGTAATTATCTGCGGTATTGTATTATCGAAAACATTGATTGGAAGATATGCACTTGCTATTGGAGGAAATGCTGATGTAGCGAAGCTGGCAGGAATTTCTGTTATTAAATACAAGCTTCTGTATTTTGTATTCTGCAGCTTATGCGCAAGTTTTGCAGGAATGATCCTGACCAGCCGGCTGGCAACTGGTCAGCCGAATCTGGCGTCAAATATGATGATGGATACGTTAACTGCAGTTGTGCTTGGAGGAACTGCAATGTCAGGAGGAGAGGGAAGTATTGCAGGAAGCGTTATGGGAGCACTTCTTCTTACCATTATTTCCAATGGCCTTACCATAAATGGTGTTAATTCTTTCTGGCAGATGATTATTTCAGCATTGATCCTGATCGCAACAATTATTGCGAGACGTAAAAAGGATTAATATATCGAACGAAAACTGAGAAGAAAGGAAGGTATTTATTATGAAGTTTGAACCAACTGCTGAATCTATTTCTAAACACGAGGTACCACAGTGGTATAATGACGCAAAATTTGGTATATTTATTCACTGGTCACTTTTTTCTGTTCCCGCATGGGCACCAGTAGAAGGAAAAAATCTGGCAGAGCTGTCAGAGTCCGATGATGGATTTGGAAATTCTATGAGAAATTCACCCTATGCGGAGTGGTATCTGAACACATCAAGAATTGAGGGAACACCTACAAATCTTCATCATAAAGAAGTATATGGCGAAAATTATAATTATTTTGATTTCCAGGGGAAATTTGAAGAAGCAAATAAGACAATGAGTGCAGATGAGTGGGCTGACTTCTTTAAAGAAGCAGGTGCAAAGTATGTAGTACTTGTTACCAAACATCATGATGGATATTGTCTGTGGCCAAGTGAATATAAAAACCCCAAGATGCCAAAGTATCAGTCAAAACGTGATCTGGTTGGAGAAATTACAGATGCAGTACGTGCAAGAGGCATGAAGATGGGTCTGTATTATTCCGGTATTTTCGACTGGACATTTAAGGATTACCCAATTGATGGTATGGAAAACTGGGTAAATCACCATGTGGTAACAGATGAATATGCTGAGTATTCATGGAATCAGACAGAAGAACTTATCCATAAATATAAACCGTCTATTCTGTGGAATGATATTGGATTCCCGGCACAGTGTGATTTGAATAAGTTGTATGCGGATTATTATAATACAGTTCCCGAGGGTGTGATTAATGACCGTTGGCGTCAGTATAGCGTACATTCTGATGAAGAGAAGAAACGCCTGGTTGAAAAGCTGAATAAACAGCTGGCTGAGGGTGGAATAAGTGGTATTTTAGTTCCAGAGGGATTCTGTGATTATACTTCTCCGGAGTATGCAAATGAGATGAAGCTTCAGAAGAAAAAATGGGAGCTGACCCGTGGAATGGGAATGTCTTTTGGATACAATCAGAACGAAGATCCTAAGTATATGCTGAAAGCCAAAGAGATTATTTATATGCTGGTTGATGCAGTGAGCAAAAACGGTAACTTACTTCTTAATGTAGGTCCGAGAGCTGACGGAAGCATTCAGGATGAGCAGAAAAAGCCTCTGCTGGAAACCGGAAAATGGCTGAAGGTTAATGGAGAGGCTATTTACGAAACAAACTATTGGGAAAAACAGGAAGCAGAAACTGAGAAGGGACAGCAGGTTCGATTCACAAAGAAAGGAAATCAGCTGTATGCCGTGCTCCTGGATGAAGAGCTTTGCGATTCTGTAGTGATCAAGGATCTGGAAATCCCTTCCGGAGCAACTGTTACATTATTGGGAGAAGCTGGTGAATTATCCTGGGAGCAGAAGGGAGAAAATCTGGCAGTAAAGATCCCGGAAAATATCCAGAAACAGTATGCGTATACATTAAAAATCAGTTGTTGATGGATTTTTTGATCCTGTGAAGAGCATGATAGATCTTTTCAAAATTGAATAAATTTCTTTTATGAAGAAGTGTTTGTCGCTTGTCTGCGTAGCTCATTAATTGCTGCATGGACAAGCGGCATTTTGTTATGTCGCGGTTAAAAATCATATGCAAATTACGATACTAAAAAGGGCAGGTGTGGATGTTCTCCACAACCTGCCCTTTCGTGAGGGGAATGTATCAGAAACCTGTAAGTCGGAATACCATTAATTCGCTTGCAGAGTCGTCGTCACGGTCCTGTGTCATAAGAACCATCACAGAACCATCCTCTGCAACTTTCACATCTTCAATCCAGGGGTATCTGGTTCCAAACATATCGTAGCAGTCTACTTCGGCGAGGAGAGTTCCGTCCTTTGACCAGAAGTAGAATTCTCGCATATTTCCATCTGCTGCAATATAGCCATTCGCTGTCTCTGCTATTCCCGTGAGACTTCCGAAATAAGCAGGATCCTCGTGCTGGTCACCGCCAAGAAGCAGCTGCTGGTTGCCCTCCAGATCATAAACTGCTATTTTCGATGGGGTGTCATCTCCTGCAAGACGTCCGTATACCATAATATGATCATTGCTGATCTCAACCAGGCTGACAAATTTAAAAATACCGGTTCGTGCCTCGTCATCATTCATGGAGGTTAAGATCCAGGGCTCTGTAAGCACGCTGCCGTCCTGGAAGGTTACTTTTTCCGTGTCATAGCCAAGGTAGCTGGTAATGCCCCAGGCACCGGATGGGTGTACAGACAGGTAACCGCTTGTGCCGGTCTCCAATATGGTCTGCCCGTCTTTCATAACGATTCCTTTTCCACCGTTACGGGAAATATAAAGTTTTCCGTCCGTGTCTGTAAAAAGATCCATTCCCTGCTCGTCCATTGTGTCAGAAGAAAGAAGATTCAAGGTGCTTCCAGTATATTCATAAGTTTCCAGAGTATTATTCAGCTGATGATACATCCGGTCTCCGGATATTGCAAACTGGTGACGCATGATTTCAAATCCGTTCTGGGAAACACTAAATGGAATATACTCCGGAGTGACGGTATAATCTCCAACAGCTATACTCTGTGGAGCCGGTGTGAATGGAGTTCCATCCCAGGGGTAAGGTGATTCCACATTGCCAGTGTCCTCTAATTTCAGTTCCAGATTGTTAAAAACATTTCTGACAGAATCATTTTCTTCTCCGGAAATGATAACTTTGTAGGTCACACCGGATGGCTCGTGACGATAAATGTAGTAAATTCTGTCAAAATTGTCTGTGGTTCGTATATAATCCACATCACCAATGGTTGTTTTTTCAATAGTGCCGTCTGCATAGTCATGAAGATCGATATCGGAGGTCTGCAGATATTTGCGGAAAGAGTAGCTTGATTCTTCATTTGCTTTAATGGTGAAATCATTTTGTGAGCTATCCTTGTCTGCACCTTCGAATACGCTGACAGAGCAGGTGTATTCGTAATCGCTGATATCATTCGGATCATAGCTCCAGTCATCTGGAAGGTTAAGCTTGAACAGGGTTACGTCAATGGTGTTGTCACTTTCTCCATGAACGGTGAGAGCGCTACTGGCAGTCAGAAGCACAAGTCCGGTCACAAGAGGTAGTATTTTCCATATTTTTTTCTCATATTCAGCACCTCTTTTCTATGTGGAATGTTTTGTATTTTTATTTTCCCAGATTTTGGAGACTTTGTCACTGACACAAATGACAGGTAATCCGTAAGGAAAGCGTTATTGCTGGAAAAATGCGGATATCCGGAAGCGGCAAATGGGAATAAAAGTAATTTGTCCTGCATAGGCTATTGAAAAAAAGGATATTTGGAATGATATCAATTGGCCTGTGTATGATCGTAAAAAATGAGGAGGCGGTACTTCGCAGAATCCTCACTCCGATGAGCAAGCTTGTGGACAAAATCTATATTTGCGATACCGGTTCGGTGGATAAAACGAAGGAGATTGCCAGGGAGTTTACCGATGAGGTTTATGATTTTTTGTGGAGTGATGATTTCTCAGCCGCCCGCAATTTTATTACGGAAAAAGCAGATACAGATTATTGGATGTGGCTGGATGCAGATGACGTCATTACGTCGGAAAATCAGGAGAAGCTGCTCAGGTTGAAAGAAAGCATGGATTCAGATACGGATGTGGTTATGATGGATTATGCAGTGGGATTTGATGAATGGGAGCATGTCACGTTTTCTTATTACAGAGAGCGTATTATGAAGACTTCCCGGAATTTCAGATGGCAGGGGCGCGTCCATGAAACGGTTGTTCCGGCGGGGAATATTTTATATTCGGATGTGGTGATTGAGCATCGGAAAATAAAGGCTGGAGAGTCTTTTCGCAATCTGCATATATATGAGCAGATGATTGATTCCGGTGAAAAAATGGAACCGAGACATTTCTTTTATTATGGGCGGGAGCTTTTTTATCATAAGCAATATGAGTATGCAATTTTAATTTTAAAAAAATTTCTGGAAGAACCAGATGGCTGGATAGAGAATAAACTGAACAGCTGTCTGGTTCTTTCCTGCTGTTATCAGGCAATGGGAGAGAATGCAGCTGCTTTTGATATACTTTTTTACAGCTTTACGATGGATGTTCCGAGAGCGGAGATCTGTTGTGAGATAGGAAGATTGTTTATGGAAAAAAGGGAGTATGTGACGGCAGCATATTGGTATCAGCAGGCTCTTCTTGCGCCACGGAAAAAGAAAAACGGCGGTTTTTATATTGCAGACAGTCATGATTTTATACCGGCGATACAGATGTGTGTATGTCTGGATAAAGCGGGAAGGCACAGGGAGGCGTTTGAATTTCATAAAAAGGTAAGAGTATTGAAGCCTCTGCATCAGGCGGTTATTGGGAATGAGAAGTATTTTAGGGATGTTTGGGGGATGGAGTGAGAGGGAAAATTCACCTGTATTGTTAGTATTTCATATATTGATAGTGAATATCTAAGCTGTTATGGGAGAATGTGTATGTTTTTTGATCGTCATAATCAGAAAAATTCTTCTGAAAAGGAAGCTTCCGGTGATATTACCTGTACATCCTGTTTTGGAAACAATAATCGCTGCGGCTGCGATTGCGGTTGTCCGGGACAGGGAGCCACAGGGCCTCGTGGTGCAACCGGTCCTATGGGACCTATTGGTCCAAGAGGGTGTCCCGGTGTGACTGGTCCTATGGGACCAAGAGGATGCCAGGGAGCAGTAGGCCCTGCAGGTCCTATGGGTCCGCAGGGAGAGCCTGGCATGCCAGGAGTTATGGGCCCAGCCGGGGAAGCCGGCCCTGCCGGAGCGACAGGCTCAACCGGCCCAACCGGCCCAGCCGGAGCGACAGGCTCAACCGGTCCAGCCGGAGCGACAGGCCCAACCGGCCCCGCCGGAGCAACAGGCCCAACCGGTCCAGCCGGAGCGACAGGCCCAACCGGTCCTGTCGGAGAAGTCGGTCCAACCGGTTCCGCCGGAGCAACAGGCCCAACCGGTCCAGCCGGAGCAACAGGCCCCGCCGGTCCCGCTGGAGAAGCAGGTCCAACCGGTCCAGCCGGAGCAACAGGCTCAACCGGACCCGCCGGAGCGACAGGCCCAACCGGTCCTGTCGGAGCAGACGGCCCGATTGGTCCTACTGGCCCAGCGCCAACTCCGGCAGCGGCAGTAGCAGATGCTACTGGTACAGAGGATGCTGTGACACAGTTAAATACACTTCTGGCAAATCTTCGCGCTGCCGGAATTTTGCAATCATAGTTTGGAGACGAGGCAAGACGTATTTTGAAAGTTTTGTTTTGTTGCATATGTAACTGAGAGAAGGGGCTGGAAATGGAGTGATCCGTTTTTAGCTCTTTTCTTGGTTCGTTTTGTAGTGCAAGTTCTAGGGAAAATAAGAATATGAAAATAAAATTGAAAAGGATTATGAAAAATATATATCTTTTAAATTTTATTCTGTAAATTAGAAAAATTCAGGGATAAATTCATATGAAGATAGACTGACAATAATTGCTTGGTAAAAAACAAATAAATATCTGTATATATTGCAAAAATTAGCCTAATATTATATAATGAATAAAAATAATCAGGAATATATTTGATAGGGAGAGACAATATGGCGAAAAAAGTTACACTGGATGATATTGCTGCGGCAACAAATTTATCGAAATTTTCAGTTTCAAGAGCAATTGCTGGAAAAAGTGGGATTAGTGAGGAAACCAGAAAAGTTGTATTGGAAGCATGTGAAAGGCTGGGCTATGTAAAGAAAGGAAGTCCCTCTGGAAATGAAAAGAAATATGTTCTTTTTGTAATTCCAAAGATTGATGCCAAGGATACTACGTTTTGGATGAAAGTAATTTTAGGCGTGGAAAGTGACTTGACATTGCGAGGATATTCATTACATTTGAAGGTGACAGATCAATCGGAAAATGGCGTAGCAGAAAGAGAACTGGATGGGGCTGCTGGAGTTATTTTTGCAGGACATAAGAGTTTGGAATATATTGATATGCTTCAGAAGTATAATCGCCCCAATCTGGTGCTGACATATCCTCCATATAATTTATTCCCATACGATACAATGTATTTTGCAGATCGTGAGGGAGCATATGCCTTATGTGAACGAATGCTTAAAATGGGGCATAAGAGAATTGCATACTTAGGAAGTGCTGAAAGACCTTCAACTAAGAAAAGATTTGCTGGTGTCAAGGAGGCTATTAGTGAATATGGTGTGGAATTGATTAAAGTTTGGGATCAGAGTGATTCAATAGAATCTGAACAAGTGTATGAGGATCTAAAGCGGATGAAAGAAGAAGGTAGTTTACCTACTTTGATCATGTGTAGTTCAGATGCAAAGGCACAGTCTCTGATTTTTACCTTAAACCGTTTGGGACTGGAGGTCCCTAAAGACATTTCAGTAACTGGATATAATAGTGATCTTGATGAGACAGAAACGATTCCTCTTACCAGTATAGGTTTTAGCAAAAGAGAATATGGAAGACTTGCAGTACATTATCTAATGGAAAAAATGGAAAATCCATGGATTCCGGTTAGAAGAATTTCTATAATCCCACAGTTTAGTCAAGGTGAAACAGCAAGAAAAATTTAAAAAGTTCAATGATTCAGTTACCCTGTGGTTTTTACCACAGGGATTTTTAAAAACAAAACATAATAAATAACATAATTATAAATAAAATTAGGCTAATAAAAAGTTGACAACAAAATAAAATTATGCTAATATGACAATAGAAAAAGGAATG
>ENA-ORVG01003169-ORVG01003169.1-human-gut-metagenome-genome-assembly--contig:-NODE-3169-length-13526-cov-3.072303_pt1 | contig 13526 bp, 8 predicted proteins | sample MGYA00242091_ERZ509233 | MGnify/ENA primary metagenome ERZ509233 (study PRJEB26280, sample SAMEA2338840) | human gut metagenome | biome: human gut; feature: human-associated habitat; material: faeces... | reverse complement strand
CGACGCTCTGCATGGGCCACTTCTTTCCGTCGGTATGCTGCAGGCATTGCCGCCGCCTTGTTGGTCGGATTTGCAGGCAGCTATGCATTCTTTGCCTTCCGGCTGAGCGGCTGGGCCCAACAGCAGACCGTCATCGAGGCTCCGGCGGGCCAGCATGTCCGGATTTCACTCAACGACGGCTCGGAGGTCGATCTGAATTCCGGAAGCCGGCTCATCTACCCTTCGATTTTCAGTGGCAAGGAACGCCGGGTCAAACTCGTCGGTGAAGCCCGGTTCGATGTCAGCCACAACGAAAAACAGCCTTTCATTGTGGAGACCTTCGCCTACGATGTCCGGGTGTTGGGAACCGATTTCAATGTGATTGCCGACGAGGCGAAAGGCCGATTCTCGACGGCATTGTTCGAAGGCCGTGTGTCCATTCGCAACCATCGGACCAGCGAGCAGGTCGCTATGGAACCCAATACGGTCGTCCGGCTCGAAAACGGATACCTGTATGTGGACGAACTTGAGAATTGCGACGAGTATCTATGGACAGAGGGGATTCTGTCGTTCCGGAACGACTCGTTCGACGAGATTGTCGAAAAACTTCGGAAATATTACAATGTCGAGATCGAAATCCGGTGCCCCACACTCCCGAAAGTAACCTATGGGCGCCTCAAAATCCGCATTTCAGAAGGAGTCGAACATGCCCTGCGCGTATTGCAACTCGCCTCCGATTTCACTTACGAATACGATCACGATCGAAACAGAATCATCATTCAGTGATGGTTTCATAAAGTTTAATGCCAACCCAAAACAAAGACTGCTTATGAAGAAATGACCGAACGATCCCCCTTACTCTTCCGGTCGGATATGAAAAAACCTGCAGGCGGGCAAACACCTGCAGGCCGGAGTCCAATCGGAAAACGATCAACCTTTTCTCAAAATTGAACTTTAATTCAACAAATGTATGAATAAAAAGATTATTCAGCGAATTAGTTTGCTAATTCTTTTATTCGTTCTGCCTGTCGTATATCCCGTAAATGACATTCATGCGCAAGACGTTCGTGTGACTATCCGCATGGATAAAGTCCGTATGGAGCAGGTTATGAATGAGATTGAGCGTCAAACGAAATATCTTTTCGGAAGCGCCAACAACGTGGATGTGAATCGCATCGTCACGGTGCAGGTCGTAGACCGCCCGCTGCGGGAGGCACTCGAAGTCATGCTCCGAGGAACGAACATCTCCTACACGGTTCAAGGCTCGAATATCGTGCTGAAGAACGGAAGCACCGAGGCCGGCGACAATCTCCGGCGTCGTGCGCGACGCCACCGGAGCTCCCGTGATCGGGGCCGCCGTGGTCGTGAAAGGTACGACAATCGGTGTTAGCACCGATACAGAAGGTAAATTTTCACTTCAAGTACCCCCCCCCGTTTCGCAGGCCGTTCTGGAAGTCAACTACTTGGGGTATAAACCAAACGACATCCGGGTGGGCAGCACCACGCACTTCAACATCACGCTCAAGGAGGACAGCCAGCAAATCTCAGACGTGCTCGTCGTAGGCTATACGCCGATGCGCAAGAGCGACTTCACAGGCTCGATAGCCAGCGTCAAGTCCAGCGAACTCACGACGACGACGCCCACCATGGCGCAGGCGCTTGCAGGTAAGGTTGCCGGTGTCGAAGTCCGTCAGGCCAGCGGAGCTCCGGGCGAAGGCGTACAGATTCGTGTGCGGGGCGTAAATTCGCTTTCGGCCGGCAGCGATCCGCTGTATGTTGTCGATGGTTATCCGGCCTCGGAGGATGTTTACATCAATCCCGGCGACATCGAGAGCATCGACATCCTGAAAGATGCCGCCTCGGCCGCGATCTACGGTTCGCGCGGCGCTTCGGGCGTCGTGCTGATTACGACCAAACGTGGTAAGGAGGGCGAGCGTGCCAAGATCAGCTATGATTTCTCTTATGGCATTCAACAGCTCGAACGTAAGGTTGATCTGCTGGATGCGAACCAGTTCCGCGACCTGTACATCGCTTCGCGCAACGACTCCTACCGCCGGAAAGCGACCGCCGCCGGCATTGCGTGGAGCACGAACGACGACAACACGATCCGTGCGGCCAAGGGCTTTTCGCTCGCCGACGTCGGCATCCACCCCATGTTCTACGACTTTACGACCCGGACGCCCGTCGAACAGCAATATAATACCGATTGGCAGGATGAGGTGTTCGGCAATGCCGGGATGATGCGGCACAACATTTCGGTGACCGGCGGCTCCAAAGCGATTCGCTACATGGCCAGCATCGGCTACATGGATCAGGACGGCATCATTGCTCCCTCGAATCACAACCGCATCAATGCCCGCCTGAACCTCGATGCGCAGATCACCAAACACTTTTCGGCCAGTTTGAGTTATTCGATGTTCGATGTCAAGAACAAAGTGGTTCAGGCTGAGGGCCGCATGATCAATGACGGTGTCATCCAGAGCACGCTGATGTACCTGCCCAACCTGCCGGCTTACGAGGAGAACGGCGATTACGCACGCAGTGCCATGATTCGCATGAAGACCGACTGGGGCATCAATTTCCCGGAAAATCCGCTCGTCATCGCCAACGAACTGGATATCTCGGAGAAGGCTTCGCGTCACAACCTGAATTTCAATCTGGTCTATGAGCCGCTGCCCGATCTGAAGATCTCGGCACGGTTGGGACAGCAATGGTACAACTACCGCTATTTCTACTATCGTCCGATGAGCATCGGCCGCAACTCCTCGCCGGCATACAGTTCCGAACTGGCCGCCTATAATATCGCCCGTTCGAGTTCGACCTACGACATTGACCGGCTCGGGGAATTTACGGCAAGCTACAAAAAACAGCTCGGCCACCACCGTTTCGACGCCCTCGTCGGCTATACGCTCCAGCGCAAGACCTACGACCGGCTCGGAGTCGAGGCTACGGGATTCGCCGACGACCGCATCCACGAAGTGACGGCTCATGGGCCGAAGGATTCGGACATATCGCTTTACGAAACCCGCAAGGCGGCTTGGTCGATGATGTCTTATTTGGCGCGTCTGAACTATTCGTTCGACGACCGTTACACCGTGACCGGAACGTTCCGCGCCGACGGTTCGTCACGTTTCGGTGTCAATAACCGCTGGGGATATTTCCCGTCAGTATCGGCAGGTTGGACGATCTCGAACGAACCGTTTCTGAAAGATGCGCTCGAAAACATTGCTACGATCCGTATCCGTGCCAGTTGGGGTAAGAGCGGCAACAACGACATCGGTAACTACTCCAGCATCGCAGGCATCTCCACCGGGAGCTATGCTTTCGGCACGACGGCCGTATCCACTTCCCGTCTCGGCGGGTTTGCCGATTCGGAACTCGGATGGGAAACGACGACGCAGACCAATATCGGTCTGGATCTGGGCTTCTTCAACAGTCGCCTGAACGTGATTGCCAACTATTACAACTCCATCTCGACCGACATTCTCTATAACGCACCGATCTCCGCGATTTCCGGATTCACTTCCTCGACGACCAATATGACCGACGCGAAGATCCGTAACCGGGGTTTCGACTTGCAGATCGACGCCCGGCTGTTGACTGGCAAGGTAAAATGGAATGTCAGCACGAATATTTCGATCAACCGTAACAAAGTAGTCAGTCTGGGCGGACTGGACGACATTCTCTCCACCTCGGAGCGTTCCGTGCAGTCGCATATTACCAAAGAAGGCTATCCCATCGGGTCGTTCTATGGCTATAAGGCCGTCGGTATCATGTCGGAACTCGATTACAAGAACGCGCTGAAGGACCGGGAGGTTTATCTGGCCAACGGCAGCAAGTTCCCTGCCGGCTACACGCTGCAAGGGCCTGCCGTACCCAGCTATGCTCTCGATGATCTTTCCTACGGCAATACGATCTGGAAAGATGGGAATGACGACGGAGTCATCGACACGAACGACAAGACAATTTTGGGCAACGCCTATCCCGACTTTACGGGCGGTTTCTCGACTTCGCTCTCGTGGAAAGGCTTCGACCTGGGCGCGAGCTTCACCTACTCCTACGGCGGCGAAGTAATCAACTTCCAGGACTACTACCTGTTCAATATGGAGGGTTCATCGAACCAGTATGCGATTGCGGCTGACCGCTATGTGTCGGATGCGAATCCGGGCCGCAACAACGTGCCCATCGCTACGCGCATCTCGGTGACCAACCAGTCGCTCAAACTCTCCTCGTACTATGTGGAGGACGCCTCCTATTTCCGCTGTTCGAACATCACACTGGGCTACACGCTGCCCAAGCGCCTGCTCGGAAAGATCGGCATCGAGTCGTGCCGGGTCTACGTCAGCGGCGACAACCTCTTCACTATTACCGACTACCGCGGTTACAACCCCGAGGTTTCGTACAAGAGCAGCAACCTGATGCCCGGATTCGACTGGGGTTGCTATCCGCTGTCGCGTATCTACTCGGTAGGTTTAAATTTAACGTTTTAATCCGTTCTGTTATGAGAATCAGTCATCTGTTTATTCTTCTTGCAGCGTCGGCTATGCTGACTGCGTGCGATTTTCTCGACGAATATAATCCCAACTCAGTGACGGTTGGCAATTATTACACTTCCGAAGAGGATATTGTCGCATCGCTTAACGGCGTCTACACCTCGCTGACGCAAAGTTATGTTGCCAACAACAACCACTATTTCACCGATGTGCGCGCCAATACGACCGTCGTGACGAGCAGCGGCGCCAACAGCGGCATTCCCTACCAGTTTTACAATTATACGCTTACCGAGGAGAATGTCTATGTTTACAACCGTTATTCGCAGTTGTACAAGATCATCTCGCGGGCCAATACGCTCTTCGCCCATCTGGGGGATGTGAGTTATTCTGCTCCTTCGGCCCGCGATACATATGAGGCCGAGGCGCGGTTCCTGCGGGCATTGGCTTATTACTGGTTGGTGACCGAGTGGGGTGATGTGCCATTGGTGCTTAAGGCTTTGGAGAGTGCCGAGGAGGTTAGGGCCAACAACTACCGCCGGCCAAAGGCCGAGGTTTACCAGGCAATCTTCGACGACCTGAAATATGTGACCGAAAGTCCTCTGGCCGATGTGCAGCCCGCTTCGGCATGCGGCAAGGTCAGTAAGGCTGCCGCATGGGCTCTTTGGGGCAAAGCCTTGTTGCAGCAGGCTTGCGATGAAGATTTCGTCAGTTCGAAATCCGAATTGCTCGGACAGGCGATTGAAAAGCTGACGGCAGCCTGGAATTTGCGCAAGTTCGGCGAACTTACCTCGATTCCCTATTCTGCAATCTGGGACCTTTCGACGCAGAAGTCGTGTGCCGAAAACATTTTCCAGATCAACTACATTCAGGGAAACGCCGATCTGGGATCGGTGTGGAATTACCTGTACGGACCCGAAGGAACGGGTGTCACTTCGCAGAAGAAGGGTGAGATGCAGAACGTCACGACACAGGCTGTCTACGATTCGTTCGAGACGGGGGATGTCCGCCGCTCTTTCCTGCGGGCGACGAATATGGCGGGACAAACTTACTATCACACCATGAAGTACGCCGATCTGGAGTGTGGGGCCAATGGTTATGGCGGCAATAACTGGATCGTGCTGCGTTATGCCGATGTGGCGCTGATGCTGGCCGAAGCCTACTACTGGCAGGGCACGGAGCCGACGGCCAAGAGTTTCCTGAACATGGTCCGCAAACGCGCCGGACTGGGCGACTGGTCGGGCACCGACCTGCGTCAGGGCATCTACGACGAGCGCCGCAACGAGTTCATCCAAGAGGGACTCCGCTGGCAGGACCTGCTGCGCATGTACTCCAAGCAGGAGATGATCGAACATTTCAACGCGATCAACCCCAACTTCGGGCTGAAAGACCTGTTGCTTCCGATCCCCTACAACGAACGCATCCTCAACACCGAGGGACTTTACCAGAATCCGGGCTACGGCGTAAAATAAACCGACGACGTCATGCGATTCACAAACAGAATCATATTGATCCTCTGGGCGATCGGAACCGGGCAGTTCGCTGCCTGCTCCGACGGCGGCACGGAGGCCCCCGGACCGGAAAACGGGACTCAGACCATCGTCTGGACGCCCGCAGTTCCGGTCAGGGACGCCGCAGTCGTCTTCTCGCTCGAAGGCAGTCCGGATAACGTCCGCAGCGTGCTGTGGATGTTCGGCGACGGCGCGACCGCGACTTCGGGCGCAGACGAATCGGCCGAACACACCTACCGGACGGCCGGCACCTACACGGTCAGGGCGACCGTCACCCGGCTGCATGGCCCGATGACCGAACTCTCGGCCACGGTCGCCGTCGCCGATACGGAGGCCGCGATCGTCGTCAGCAACGACCATCCGGCCCGGATGGAGCAGGTCGCCTTCGCGCTCAGCCGCATCCCCGGCGTGTCGGGCGTCGTCTGGAATTTCGGCGACGGCAGCGCGGCGCAGCGCGTGACCGACCCGACGCAGCGGGTGGAACACCGGTATGAAGCCGACGGACAGTACAGGGCCGGCGCCGCCATCTCCTACACGGACGGCACGACGCAGACCCTGACGCAGACCGTCACGGTCGAAGGAGCTTCCCTGAGCCGCTCGTGCCTGAATTTCGACACCGGCAAAATGTGGATCATGGCCCACCGCGGCAACTTCAACAACGGCTACGATCTGGCCCCCAACTCTATGGCGGCGTTCCGCAAGTGCGTCGAACTGGGATGCGTGGACTTCATCGAAACCGACGTCCAGATCACCAAGGACGGGCAGGTCATCTGTCTGCACGACAACTACCTCAAGCGGTTCACCGACTACAGCTCCTATGCCGGCGACGAAGGCTACGTCATCAACTTCACGCGCGAGGAGCTGCGGAAATTCCGGCTGAAAACCACCGACGGCAAGGTGACCGGCGAACAGATTCCGACGCTGGAGGAGGTCCTCACGGAGCTGCGCGGCAAGGTCTGGTTCAACCTCGACAAATGCGGCAGCGACGACGTGGACATCGCCAAGGTCTACGAGGTCGTCAAACGCTGCGGCTGTCTGGACCGGGTGCAGTTCTATGTCGGAACCAACAGCGACAGAGCCGCTTGGCTGGCCCGTCAGGAGCAGCCGGGAATCATCGCCCCGCACGCCAACAACGCCTCGGCGCTGGCCGCCATGTCGGCATTCGCCCCCGTCTACATGATCCAGACCTCGACGGGCTATGTCAACAGCGCATGGATTTCGTCGCTCAATGCCAAAGGGCTTTCGGTCTCGAACCTGCTCGACGACGAGGGCGCGGCCTTCCGCAACGGCAACACCGTCACGATGGACGGCTTCGTCGCCGCGGGCCTGCGCATGATCCAGTGCGACTACCCCGCCCTGATGGACGAATACCTGAGAGACAAAGGGAAACGCTAAACCTTAAAATTTCAAAAAATCAATTTCAATGAAAAGAATACTATCATATCTGAGTATCGTGTTGCTCTCCGCATCGGTCGCATGTTCGGACAGCAGCGAGATGGACAAGGCCTACAACTCGGTCATCACTCCCGGCTTCACGTTCGGCGAAGAGGAGATCATCGCGGGCATCACTCCGGTCACCTTCACCAATACGACCACGGCGGAAGGGACGACCGTTTCCGAATACTTCTGGCACTTCGGCTTCGCCGGAGAGGGCAACTGGTCCGAGGAGGCCGCTCCCGACCCGATCGTCTACAACCGTCCGGGCGACTACACGGTCACCCTCACGGCATGGGGCGCCGACGGCAACCGCGCCACGACGACCAGAACAATCACCGTCCTTGCGGACAACGTGCTGCCGACGGCCGACTTCAGCTACTCGCCCCAGATGATCAGCATCGGCACGACCGTGACCTTTACGGACAAATCGACCGATTCCGACGGCGAAATCGTGTCGCGCGAATGGCTCTTCCCCGACGGCACGACCTCGACGGACATCAACGCGACCTACACGTTCGAACAAATGGGCATGTTCAACGTCCAGCTGACCGTGACCGATGACCGCGGCGGCTCGAACAGCACCTCCAAGGCCATCAACGTCCGCGCAGGCGACGTCAACGCCTTCACGCTGCTCTGGTCCACTGCGGTAGCCTCCGCCGATGCGCTCTGCGCGGCGAGCGTCGTGGCCGCGAGCGACATGGGCTATATCTATTCGGTATCGGGCGACGGCAAAATGGTCGCGCTCAACACCGACGGCGCCAAGGTATGGGAATACGACGCCATGGCAAAAGACGGCGTATACCTCAAGAGCGAAATCTCCTATCCTTCGGTGGACACCGACGGCACGGTTTACTGGGTGGCGCACGGATACGGCGGCTCCTCGTCGGCATCGCTCGTCTATGCGTTCGACGGCGCGACGGGTTCGGTGCTCTGGAAGAACACGACGGCCTACGCCCCGGCGGCGCGCATCGCCTTCTCGACGCCCTGCATCAGTCCGAGCATGGTCATCGTCGGCAGCCGCGGCACCAACGGCGCGATCCGCGGATTCGAGAAGGGCACCGGCAAGAACACCGCTACGGCCACCCCGGCCAACGGCGGCGGCACCTCCGGCACGATCGCGCTCAAGAACGGCGTGGTGATCTTCACCAACACCGCCCAGTACGGCTACGGCATCATGGTTCCCGACGCATCGTTCGTCTGGTCGCCGGTTCCGACCTCCGACACGTTCGCTCCCAACAAGATTCTCTCGGCCGGCCGCTGCCAGCCCTGCGTCGATGCCGACAACTGCGTCTACCTTCCCGGCATCGCCGAAGGATCGGGCACTTGGAACCTCGCGAGCTTCGACTGCACGAACCTCACCGCATCGTCGAAGAAGACCCCGAAATGGAGCGTGAACCTGCCCGACGGATTCCAGCAGACGGGCGCATCGCTCAGCGCCGACGGCACGACGCTCTACATCGTCGCCGACAAGGCCACCCCCTCGGTGGTCTACGCGCTGAACACCTCGAACGGTTCGACCCGCTGGTCGTACACGCTCGACGCGGCAAGAAACAGCATCCCGGCCGTCGATAATCTCGGCCAGATCCACCTCTGCACCAAGACGGGCGATTACGTCGTGCTGAGCGCCGAGGGCGAACTCCGCTACAAGGAGCATCTGGCCGACTCGGTGGACGGCTCGCCGACGATCTCCGAATGGGGCTACTCCTACTTCCTCGGCAAGGACTCGGCGGCAGGTGCGCTCAAGGTTTACTCCGTAGCGCTGCCCGGCGTCACTTCGCCCGCAGCTTCGGCGTGGTCGCAGTACGGACAGAACGCACGTCACAGCAACTACCAGAAATAACCGAATGTAGAATTCCGGAGGGGCGGCGGTCCGCAGGGCCGCCCCGCCTTCCGGGAAATATAAAGAACCTGAACATGAAAAAAACAATAATTCTCGCGATGTTCGCGGCGCTCTGCACCCTGACAGCCGGATGCGCCGACGATTTCAAAACGGTACTCAACGACAAGTACTACGAGGACGACACGCCCTCCCGCGAACCCGACATCACCGAGCAGACGCTCACGCTCGGCAGCTACAACCTCTGGATTTCGAGCAAGGGCACGGGCGACTACCTGTGGACCAACCGCCGCACGGTGCTGGCGCAGTCGATCGTCAAAAACAAATGGGACATCTTCGGCTTCCAAGAAGCCAACGGAACGATCCAGAACGAGCTGCCGACGCTCGTCGGGCAGCAGGGCGGCAAATACGAATGGTGGTTCGTAGGCCGCGACTCGCAGGACGGCGTCAGCGGCGAAGCGCTGGGCATCGCCTACAACCCCGATCGTTTCGAGCTGACCGACAAGCACTTCTTCTGGATCTCGCCCACGCCCGACGAAATGAGCTACGGCTGGGACGAGCTGGGCTATCACCGCATCGCCGCCTGCGCCATGGTGACCGACAAACTGTACAACAAGCAGTTCTTCATGATGGTCACCCACGCCCCGCTGGGCGCCACGGCGCGCGCCGAGGGCGCCAAACTGCTGATCGAGCGCGAAAAGATGTACAACCCCGACGGCATCCCCTCGATTCTGGTCGGCGACATGAACGCCGCCATGGACGACGCCTCGTCGAAGACGCTCCGCACCCATTGGAACGACTCGTTCCTCACGGTGGAATCGGATTTCGTCAGCGGTCCCGTCGGCACGTTCAACGGCCACAAAATCACCGCCGACCTCACGCAGGCCACGGCGCGCATCGACTACATCTACTCGCGCGGCGACGTGGAGCTAAAATCCTACAAGGTGGACAACACCGTTTACGGCAACATCTACCCTTCGGACCACTGCCCCCTGACGATTCAGTTCGACACCGACTACGAGAAACCCGCACCCGACGTGGTCGAGGGCTCCGGAACGGCCGCGGACCCGTGGCAGCTCAACTCCGTAAGCGACTGGAACACGGTCGCCGCGTCGATCAACGGACAGGCCGAAGACGCCGTCTACACATCGGCGGCCTACTACCGTCTCACGGCCGACATCGACTTCGACAACAAGAACCTCACGCCGATCTCCTTCACGGCCGACAACACGATCTACTTCGAGGGCGAATTCGATGGTGCGGGACATAAGCTCCTCAATGTGAAGATCGTCGCTCCGGGCAAATCCTGCGGCGTATTCGGCGCCAACAAGGGCACGATCCGCGATCTGGCCGTCGAAGGTGCGCTTTCGACCGAATTCGAGATCGCGGGCGGCATCGTCGGCATAAACGCCGGCGTCATCGACGGGGCGACCTTCAAGGGCGACATCACGGGCGGCACCGGAGCCAAGACCATCGGCGGCATCGCGGGCCAGAACAAGGGTACGCTGGTCAACTGCGCCAACCTCGGCGGCACGATGAAGACCGACGCCCCGAAAGACCCCAACATGGGCGGCATCGTCGGCCAGATCGCCAAAGGCGACGACGGCTTGGGCCGCTATGTCATCAACTGCTACAGCCGGGTGGACCAACTCGAAGCGAAACACAACGACGTCGGCGGCATCGCCGGCATCGTCAGCGACGACAGCTTCGTCATCAACTGCTACTCGACCGTGGAAAAGATCACAGCCAACAGCTCCTACGCATCGGTGGTGGGTTACAGCAAGAAAGGCAACCTGCAGAACATCTACGGCAACTCGGCATGTCCGTCCAAGTCTGCGGCGAACTCCGCCGTCGGCAGCGACAAGGCGGCCGGAACGGTCTGGAAAAAGACGACCTTCGCCCTGCTCTCGCTCGACGAGATGAAGTCGGGCGCCGTCACCGTACCTTCGAGCGGCGAGTCGTGCGCAAACTTCGCCGCAGCGCTCAACGCCGGCGCAACGCTCTTCAACGACACCCCGGCGGCAACGCTGCCGGGCAAGCCCGACGTCGTCCTGCGCAAGTGGACGGCATCGGAGAGCTATCCCGTACTGGAAAAATAACTCTTCAGGAGAACCGGAACTTTCCGGTTCTCCCTTTTTAACCCGAACGAAATGAAACGTTACCTACTCATCCTCTGCGCAACAGCCGGTCTGTACGCCTGTTCGCAGCCGGCGGCCGAAACGACGGACAAAGCCCGGTTCGTCCGCGCGGAACTCCACAACCCCTCGTCACGGTACGTCGTGGTGGTCTCGCACCGCGGAGACTGGCGCAACTGGCCCGAAAACTCCATCCCAGCGATTGAATCGGTGATCGGCATGGGGGTAGACATCATGGAGCTGGACCTCAAGCTCACCAAGGACAGCGTGCTGGTCCTGTGCCACGACAAGACGATCGACCGCACGACCAACGGCCGCGGCCGCGTGTGCGACATCACCTACGACTCGATCCGGCGCTGCGTGCTGAAAACCGGCCACGGCGTGAAGACCTCGCTCAAAATGCCGACCCTGCGCGAAGCGCTCGCCGTCTGCAAGGACCGCATCGCGGTGAATATCGACCAAGGCTACGAATATTACGACCTCGCGCTCGCCATCACCGAGGAGCTGGGCGTCACGGATCAGGTGCTCATCAAAGGCAAACGTCCGGTGGAGACCGTCTCTGCAAAATTCGCGGAATACGGACACAACATGATGTACATGCCGATCATCGACATCCTCAAGCCGCAGGGCAGGGAGCTTTTCGAGGAATATGCCTCGAAGGGCGTCGTCCCGCTGGCTTACGAAGTGTGCTGGGACGACTATACGCCCCAAGTCGAAGCCTGCATGCGGCAGGTCGTCGCAGGCGGTTCGAAACTGTGGGTCAATTCGCTCTGGGACTCGCTCTGCGGCGGTCTGAGCGACGACAAGGCCTTCACAGAATCGCCGGACGAGGTGTACGGCCGCCTGCTGGACATGGGCGCTTCGATCATCCAGACCGACCGGCCCGAACTGCTGATCCGCTACCTCGAAGCGCAGGGACGGCGCAAATAACCGAGCGACATGAACAAATTACTGATCTGCATGGCCGTCGCATGCGTGACGGCCTTCAACGCCGCGGCGCAGAGTTTCTCGGCCGCGACCTACAACATCCGCCAGCTCAACGCCAAGGACACGGCCGAGGGCAACGGCTGGGAGCGGCGTCTCCCGGTGATCTCGTCGCTGATCCGGTTCCACGACTTCGACATCTTCGGGGCGCAGGAGGTCTTCCACAGCCAGCTGCAGGGCATGCTCGCGGCGCTGCCCGGCTACGATTACGTCGGCGTCGGACGCGACGACGGGGCCGCAGGCGGCGAATACTCCGCGATCTTCTACAAGCGCGGCCGCTTCCGACTGCTCGATTCGGGCCATTTCTGGCTCTCTGAAGACCCCTCGAAGCCCGGCAAGGGCTGGGACGCCAAATACGTCCGCATCTGCACATGGGGCCGGTTCTATGACAGACAGAGCCGTCAGCGGTTCTGGTTCTTCACGACCCACACCGACCACCGCGGCGAACAGGCTCAGGCCGAGAGCTGCCGCCTGATACTGGCGAAGATCGAAGAGTTGTGCCGCGGCGAGCGGGTCATCCTCACGGGCGACTTCAACGTGGGCGAAACGAGCCGGAGCTACGCGATCCTGCGCGACTCCGGCATCCTGTCCGACACCTACGACACGGCCGAAATCCGCTATGCCGAAACAGGCACCGAAAACTGGTTCGACCCCGACATCAAGACCTTCCGCCGCATCGACTACCTCTTCGTAACGCCGGGCTTCCGGGTGCTCCGCTACGGAATCCTGACCGACACCTACCGTTCGGAAAACCCGGACGGCGGGGAGCGGAAATTCCGGGCCCGGACTCCATCGGACCACTTCCCCGTGCAGGTCGAACTGGAATTCACGAAGCGGTAAGACTCCGATTAACCTGATAACGCAACCAACCTGCTTATGTCAATACTCTCATTTTTCAGAAAAAGCGCACCGGCGCCGCGTCTGCCGAAGGACGACGACGCCATGATGCGTCTCTACAAAAAACTCCGCTGGCAGAGCTTCATCGCCGGCACCGTCGGCTACAGTCTCTATTACGTCTGCCGCACGAGTCTCAACGTGGTGAAAAAGCCCATCCTCGAAAGCGGGGCGCTGGACGCCACGCAGCTGGGCGTCATCGGTTCGGCGCTGCTGTTCGCCTACGCCATCGGCAAATTCGTCAACGGATTCCTCTCCG
>ENA-ORVG01003158-ORVG01003158.1-human-gut-metagenome-genome-assembly--contig:-NODE-3158-length-13603-cov-2.178329_pt1 | contig 13603 bp, 6 predicted proteins | sample MGYA00242091_ERZ509233 | MGnify/ENA primary metagenome ERZ509233 (study PRJEB26280, sample SAMEA2338840) | human gut metagenome | biome: human gut; feature: human-associated habitat; material: faeces... | reverse complement strand
TCTTGTGGATTCAGACCAATTATGGTCTTGATCGTTTGGAGAAGTATTCTCAAACGGTACATTCATTCAAGCAGTTTAAGGGGAAAAACTGGGTAGTGAATAGTACGGATAATAGAATCTTTGTCGTTAATAGTGATAATTACATCTATTATTATGTGCCTGAAGAACAGCAATTTCTTGGAATACAAGTAGATAACCTCATAGCAGATGACATCCTCGAGGTTGCTATTGACAAAAGAAATATATTGTGGATATTTATGAAAAGCGGAATCTTAGTTTTTCAATCAATTCTAATCCTGATGGAAGTATCTCTTTAGAACCTAAAAAACTGTTTGATGATGAGGAGAAGGTCATGTGGTGTTTTTATGATGACGATACCTTTTATATTGTGGATAATAAATATGCCCTTTATGAATATGACCCTGCTAGTTGCAATAAGTATTATATCTATGATTTGTCTGATGAAGTAAAACGGTACGGAGAAATTTCAGCTATAATTCAGCATAAAGGTGAATATTTTATTGGTTTTAAATCAAGTGGACTGATTGTTTTGCAGCATATTCCAGAATCTAAAGATAGATATTCTATTCACGATATAAATATCAAATCCGGTATCTTTTGTATAGAAAAAGATAAATTTCAGGATATTATATGGGTGGGTACTGATGGGCAGGGGGTGTATATGTATTACAATGATTCCTATACTCTTAGGACGACGTTGTTGAGAGATTTGCCATACAATCTAAATACGCCGATAAGAACATTTTATATTGATGAATACGGTACTTTTTGGTTTGGAACAAAAGGGAATGGCATTGTGAAAATTGAAAATTATGACGTGGCTGTTAATGAAGGAGAAAAATCAGTACAGTTTCTTACGAATAATAGCTTGTTAAAAAGTAACTCTGTCTATACAATAGTACCTGGTAAGAAAGATATTTTATGGATAGGCAGTGAAAATGGTCTGAATTATTATTCATATAAAAGTAGTAGTATAAAGAATATAGATATTTTAGGCGGTAACAAACCTTTAAGATATGTATATTCTGTTTGTGAATTTAATGATTCTACTCTTTGGATTGCTACGGTGGGTGAAGGGATTGTAAAGGCTAAGCTTGGCGAAAAAGACGGCAATCCGGTATTGAAGAAAGATACGACCTTTTTGTTTGATAATGGTGTAATTCCTTCCAACTATTTTTTCACCTCTTATAAGGAGAACGATTCGATTATCTGGTTTGGCAATAGAGGATATGGAGCCTATAAAATTAATAATCGTACCAATAAAATAGAAGTTTACAGTTTAAATGAAGGAAGCGAAAGCCAGACATTGAACGATGTGTTTTCTATTTTAAAGAGTGACAAAAGCTATTGGTTTGCTACAAGTTATGGGCTTGCCCGAATTTATTATGATAGAGATAGATATGTATTTGACAAGACAAATGTTTTGCCGAAGAATGTGATACATGGAATGTTGCAGGATGAATACAATAATTTGTGGTTGAGCACTAATCGAGGATTGATAAAGTATAATGTTTCGGAGAATACCTTCCAGACATATTGGAAGCAGAACGATCTTCAGGTAACAGAGTTCAGTGATGGGGCATACTTCAAGCATATACCTTCCGGCACTTTGTTTTTTGGAGGGATAAACGGTTTTGTCACTGTTTCGGTCAATGGATTTCCTAAACTGGATTATAATCCGGAAATTCAATTTAGCAACTTATCTATATTCGGTAAAGAGTATAATATAAATGATTTTGTAAGTATTGAAAATAGTAGGAAAAATATAACTTTGAATTATGAACAAAATTTTTTCTCTTTATCGTTTACTGCTATAGATTATATAAATGGGAATGATTATACTTATTTTTATAAACTTGCAGAACTTAGTTATATTTGGATTGACAATGGAGGCTCCAATTCCGCATCATTCACCAATATTTCTCCGGGCAGATATACTTTGTTGGTGAAGTATAGGAATAATATTACAGGTAAGGAAAGTGCGGTTCAGTCACTTGTGATAAACATATCATACCCGTGGTATCAGACTACTTTGGCATATGTGGTCTATACTTTATTGTTGTTATTGGTTGGTTACTGTATTGTACGGCTGAGTATTAAATGGTATAGAATGAAAAAAGAGAATATCGTAGAAAAGCTGACAAGAAAACAACGCGAAGATGTTTATGAATCAAAATTACGATTCTTTACTAATATAACTCACGAACTGTGTACTCCCTTGACGTTAATATATGGTCCTTGCGAAAAGATTATTTCATACGACAAATCAGATAGCCTCATTATTAAATATGCCAAATTGATTAAGCATAATGCGGAGGAACTGAATAGTCTGATTTCAGAACTAATTGAATTCAGACGTTTGGAGACGGGACATAAAAAAGTAGAGATAAAATCCTGTCCCATATCAGAATTAGCCCGTAATATAGCTGAACCTTTTTCAGAATTGACAAGTAATAAGCTGCTTGATTATAGAATAAATATAGTCGACAATATATATTGGAACTCTGATTCGGGATGCTTGAATAAGATAATTACTAATCTTATATCCAATGCTTTTAAATATGCATCAGTCAAAGGAAAAATAAGTGTAGATGTGTATGTTGAAGACAAAAAGCTGTATATTGTTGTAGCTAATACAGGCAAAGGGATTAAAGAAGATGATCTTTCTAAGATTTTTGATAGATATACCGTACTCGATAATTTTGAAGACCAGAATAAAGCACATGAAACGTCGCGAAATGGATTGGGTTTGGCTATATGCAATAATATGGTGAAATTGTTAGAGGGAGAAATAACCGTAACCAGTGTGCTTAATGATATAACGACTTTTACTGTAATTCTCCCTGAATTGTCAATAGAGCAAGCTACGGAGGGTGATGAGTTTTCTGGTAATGCAAGTGTGACTGTTATAGAGAACGTTTCCCGAAAAATGGAGGAAACAAGTTCTGTTCCTGAGATTGTCATTCCTGAATATGACAAGAATAAGCAGACAATAATGATTATAGATGATGATTCGGCCATGCTATGGTTTGTTACAGAAATATTTATTGATAAATATAATGTAATTCCCATTAATAATTCAACAGAGGTGATGTCTTGTTTGGAGCAGAGTTCACCGGACATAATCATATCGGATATTATGATGCCGGACATTGACGGTATCTCTCTTACTACATTGATAAAGGGAGATAAATTGCGCAAACATATACCAATGATTCTTTTATCTGCCAAGAATACGGTGGAGGATCAGGTAAGGGGTATTGATTCAGGAGCAGAGGTTTATATAACCAAGCCTTTCAGTGTGAGATATTTGGAAAAAGTAGTGGAACGGCTCATCAAGAGAAAAGAAGACTTGAAGCAATATTTCTCTTCGGCTGTGAGCTCATTTGAGATAAATGAGGGTAAGCTGGTGCACGAGGAAGATAAGAAATTCATGGAAAAAGTATATCAGGTAATCGATTCGAATATTACTAATCCGGAGCTTTCTATTGAAACCATTAGCTCTTCTTTAGGATACAGTACGCGTCAGTTTTATCGGAGAATAAAAGAAATAACTCCTAAGAAGCCGAATGATATAATCAGAGAGTATAAGCTGGATATTGTGAAGAAACTATTAATTAATACAAACTTGTCTGTTGAAGAGATTATGGATAGGACCGGCTTTATCAACCGGGGAAACTTCTTCAAAATATTTTCTCAGAAATTTGAAATGACCCCTAAAAAATATAGAGAGCAGATGCGTAAAGACATCACAAAAACAAATTTGGAAAATTCTTAAGAAGCTTTCTGGCTTTCAGACCATATTCGTACATCTTTGTCGCGTTTGAGTACTCTTATTAAGGAAGGGATGCACTAATTTTGCTATCAAATAATCTAATACGGACTTAAAAATTGGATGTATGAATTGGAATATTGTAAAAGGTGCATGTCTTGCACTACTGCCTGTTGCCGGTACCTTAAAAGCACAGGAGAAACCGAACATTGTAGTAATCTTGGCAGATGATCTTGCTTCGAATGAGATTAGTTGCTATGGAGGGAAGAACCTCAAGACTCCGAATATTGATCGGATAGCTGAAGAAGGAATCAGATTCACTAATAACTTTGCCTCTTGTGCAATGAGTGTGCCTATTCGGGCTTCCTTATATACCGGACTCTATCCTGCTCGGCACGGCTCTTATCAAAATCATAAAATATCCTATTCTGATATAAAGAGCGTCACGTATTATCTGCCCCAGGCGGGTTATCGGGTAGGGCGTGCAGGAAAAACGCATACTGTTCCTAAAAGTGTTTTCAATTTTGAGAAGGTTCCGGGGTTTGAGGAGAACTGTATTGCTGTGACTGCTGACTATACAGTGGATGGCATTCGTGACTTTATGCGACAGGACAGTCCGTTTTGCTTATTTGTTTGCAGTACGCTTTCCCACGCTCCGTGGACATGCGGAAATAAGGATGAATTTGATGCAGATAAGGTTATACTGCCTCCTAACTGCGTTGATAATAAAGGAACGCGTGAACTTTTCAGACGTCTTTTGGCTGAAATCCGGGCTTTGGATAATCAGGTTGGTGATGTATTGAAAACTATTGAAGAGGTTGGCAAACTGGATAATACTTTAGTTATATTTCTTGGAGAACAAGGTCCACAGTTGCCGGGAGGAAAATGGACTTGCTGGAACTACGGTCAAAGCAGTGCATTGGTGGCTCGCTATCCTGCAAAAATAAAGGCTAAATCGACCAGTGATGCTATCGTTCAGTATGAAGATATTCTACCTACTTTAATGGAATTTGTCGGTGGAGATGAAATAGAGGGCATTGATGGGAAAAGTTTCTTGAAGGCATTGTTCGGCAAAGAGAAAGAACACCGTCGCTTTGCTTACGGTATACATAATAATATCCCGGAAGGGACAGCCTATCCGATACGTAGCATCAGGGACAAGAGATATAAACTTATATTGAACTTGACTCCTGAAGTAGAGTATTTTGAAAAACATCTGATGAATCTTAAGAATGAAAGAAGCGTTTGGGCAAGCTGGATTGAGAGTACAAAAACAGATAAACGGGCAAGATATTTTGTTGACAGATATGTAAAACGTCCTGCAATAGAGTTTTATGATATGCAGAAAGATCCTTGGGAGTTGAATAATTTGGCAGAAGAAAAGAAGTATGCGAAACGTATTGCTATGATGAAAGGGGAACTTGAGGCGTGGATGCGGCAGCAGGGTGATACGGGAGCTCAAATGGACGTGAAAATAAAGAAGCAATGATGAAAAAGGAAAAAATGTGTTTACTGGGACTATTGCCTGCCCTGACAGTCCCTATGACATTGCCTTGTCTGGCAGGGAATAACGCTGAGTTGCCTCCTAATATTATAGTTGTGCTTACGGATGATATGGGTTATGGTGATATTGGTATATATGGTGGTAAATTTATACCTACTCCCAATATTGACCGTATGGCAGAAGAAGGTTTACGGTTCAATCAATATTATAGTGCATCTCCTATCAGTTCTCCTTCGCGTTGTGGCCTGCTGACCGGGATGTACCCGGGCAAGTGGCATATAACCACTTATTTACAAGGAAAGGCTGGAAACAAAGCTGCGGAAATGGTCGACTATTTGGACCCTTCGGCTCCCACCTTGCCTAAAGTGATGAAGAATGCCGGATATAAAACCGGGCATTTCGGGAAATGGCATTTGGGAGGGGGACGGGATGTCCGGAATGCTCCCCCTTTTGTCGCTTATGGATATGACGAATATTGCAGCACCTATGAAAGCCCTCAACCGGATTCGTTACTTACGGCAACGGATTGGATTTGGTCTCCGCAGGATAGTGTAAAGCGATGGAATAGAACAGCCTATTTCGTTGATAAAACGCTGGCTTTTTTAGAACGTCACAGAGGAGAAGCTTGTTTTGTGAACTTATGGCCGGATGACATGCATACTCCGTGGGTTGGCAACTTTGAACAACAGCAGGTCTTTCCGGACGGGCAGGAATCGGAAAAGAACTTTCGGGTGGTGCTTGCCGAATATGATAGGCAAATAGGACGTTTGCTGCGTGAAATTAAAAATATGAATCTTGAAAACAATACCATTGTCATTTTTACCAGTGACAACGGGCCTGCACCCAGTTTCAAGGGAAGCCGGGCCGGTAATATGAGAGGATGTAAAGCTTCATTGTTCGAGGGAGGTATACATATGCCCTTTATAATATGGGATACAAAAGGCGAAATTCCTTCGGGGAAAACGGACGATACTACCGTTGTCAGCGCTCTGGATTTGTACAAGAGTTTGAGTTCACTTGCTAGAATCAAATTGCCTGCTGATTGTAAAAGTGATGGCATGGACATGAGTGCGGCTTTGAAAGGGGTTCCGCAGGAAAGGAGAGAACCTCTCTTTTGGGAATATAGAAGAAATGAAAGCAAAGCATTCCCCCGGCCTGCAGACAAAGATGTCAGTCCGGCTATTGCGGTGCGGTATGGCAAGTGGAAATTGTTGGTTGATAAAGACAGCACAAATGTCTTATTGTATGATTTGGAGGATAATTTGAGGGAAAACGTTGATTTAAGCAAGAAACATCCTCAAGTAGCAAGTCGGTTGAGTAAATTGGCTCTTGAGTGGTGGAACTCTTTACCGGAATTTTGACCTTATATAATAATATGTAATACTAATTGAAATACAAAAAATGAGAAAGAGTTATTTCTTGTACGGAACATCCGCCTTGTCGATGTTGCCTGCTATGCCGTGTATGGCAGACGAAACAATACAAACCAGTAAGGAAACTGATGAAAGACCTAATATTGTACTTATTATGGCAGATGACATGGGATATTCGGATGTTGGGTGTTATGGTGGTGAGATTCCGACTCCCAATATTGACCGGTTGGCACAAAAGGGAGTACGATATACGCAGTTTTATAATTCCGGACGTTCTTGTCCTACTCGTGCCAGCTTGCTAACTGGACTTTATCCGCAGCAGGCCGGCATCGGAGCTATGTCTGAAGACCCCGGCATCAAGAAAGGAGAAAAACATCCGGAAAATAGAGGAGTCCATGGCTATATGGGTTTTCTCAACCGTAATTGTGTGACAATTGCCGAGGTGCTGAAAGAGGTTGGCTATCATACATACATGACAGGCAAATGGCATGTTGGGATGCATGGCAAGGAAAAGTGGCCGCTGCAGAGGGGCTTTGAGCATTTTTATGGAATACTGGCCGGTGCTTCCAGTTATTTGAAACCTCAGGGCGGCCGGTGCTTGACTCTGGATAATACGAATTTGCCTGCTCCCCAATCCCCCTATTATACAACGGATGCTTTTACTGATTATGCCATTCGGTTTATAGATGAACAGACGGATGATAATCCGTTCTTTCTTTACTTGGCGTACAATGCTCCCCATTGGCCGCTACATGCCAAAGACAAGGATTTGGAAAAGTTTGCAGGCAAATATGACAAGGGATGGGAAGCCGTTCGTGAAGAGCGTTACCGGAAAATGGTTGAATTGGGTATAGTCAATCCTGATTGGAAATTGGCCGAATGGGAATCTCGTGCCTGGAATGAGCTTACGGAAGCAGAACGTGATAGTTCGTCCTTGCGGATGTCTGTTTATGCCGCCCAAGTTTACTGCATGGATTATAACATTGGAAAGTTGATTGATTATCTGGAAGAAGAAGGTAAGCTTGACAATACTCTTATACTTTTTCTCTCGGATAATGGGGCATGTGCAGAACCTTATTCGGAAAAAGGTTTCGGAAGCACAAGTGAGATTAATAAGCTTGACAGCTGGGTTCATCCTTCTTATGGACTGCCTTGGGCACAGGTTAGCAATACACCGTACCGGAAATATAAAGTACGGGCCTATGAAGGAGGCATTGCTACCCCATTGATTATTTCCTGGCCGGAAGTGCTTGGAAAGTATAGCAACCAGATAAGAAGAAACGTAGGTTTTGTTCCTGATATCATGGCTACATTTGTAGAGGTTGCCAGAGCAGAATATCCGACAACTTATCATGACGGAAATTCGATTATTCCTATGGCAGGAACTAGCTTGATGTCAACGGTTCATAATCCTGATAAACAAATACATGAATATATCTTCGGTGAACACTTCAATAATTGTTTTGTACGGTGGAAAAATTGGAAAGCTGTAAAGGATGAAAAAATGAAGGAGTGGGAACTGTATGATATTGAAAAAGACAGAACTGAGTGGAATAATGTAGCTGCTGAGTATCCGGATGTGCTGAAGAAGATGGTCCGGAAATGGGAGGAGTGGGCGAACGAATGCTACATCTTCCCTAAAAGGCTGAACTAAACCATCGTTTCCAACAAAGTTTAGTTGTTCTATCCCCATTTGCTTGCACTTTTTTGATAGTTTGATAATAATCAATCTGTTATGTGTGTAAGCAGGATTTTTTACTTCCATATTATTTCTACTAATTCATTGAGTATAAGTGTATTACAGGTGGAGGTAACTGTGGAAGTAATAGTGTAAGCAGATTTATCTTCCACTTCTTTTATATAACTGTTCCGTTGTATGGTAAAAGTATAATGTATTAGTTCATAGTATTGAACACTTTGTTTCATACCTATAGAACAAAGTGTTTTCTATAAGGAAACAAGTTGTTCCTAATAGTGAAACGAACTGTTTCAAGGTATGGAACACTTTGTTTCATCAAGACAAACAGACCATTTGACGGTTACAACGGGTTTCCGGTTATAGATTGGGGGCTGTCATTAGTAGATTTAGTCATTAAATAAAAAACATTATGAATTTGAAAGTGAAAAACAAAACCTTGTTTTTATGCCTTCCGGCATTATTGAACATGCCTTTTTTCGGACTCTCTGCATTCGGAGCGAATACGGAGAAAGGTAATGATAAGGGGAACGGGCCGAAGCGTCCTAATATTCTTGTCCTGCTGACGGACGACCAGACTTTCAGCACTATCCATGCTTGGGGTAACGGTACAATCCAGACCCCGAATATGGACCGGCTTGTCAGCCGTGGTATATCATTCACCCAAACTCACGTAATGGGAGGTTTCAATGGTGCTATTTCGCAGCCCAGCCGTGTAATGCTTCTTACCGGGCGTGGTTTGATGGATATACATCGCAATGGCGGTGTTATTCCGGAAAATGAAAGAACTTTTCCGGAACTATTCCGTGAGAATGGCTACACGACTTTTGCAACTGGTAAATGGCACAGTGACAATGCCTCGTTCACCCGTTCGTTTTCTACAGGTGCAAACCTTTTTTTCGGTGGAATGCATCCTTACGGGAAATACAATGAACTGGGACATCGGTGCCCTTACCTGCATCAGTACGATCCGGCAGGGAAGTACAATAATACCAACGGTAAATGGGTGGATGCGTCACTCAATACCTTTTCGTCCGAATTATATGCCGATGCTGCTATCAGATTTCTTGAAGCTAAGGCGTCGGACGACACTCCTTTTTTGATGTATGTTGCATTTACTTCGCCTCATGATCCGCGCAATGTGTTGCCTCACTACGGACATAAATACGATAGTACTGAGGTTCCGATGCCCGAGAATTTTGTTGCACAACACCCATTTGACAACGGTGACCTTAATGAACGCGATGAAAAGTTGCTTTCCACTCCTCGCATTCCGGCTCAGGTACTTACCGAAAGGGCTAATTATTATGGCATGGTGAGCGAAGTGGATTTTCAGATAGGACGTATCCTTGATGTACTTGAAAGCAGTGGCAAGGTTGATAATACCATCATTGTTTTTACGTCGGACAACGGTCTTTGTGTCGGGGAACATGGGCTGCTGGGCAAGCAGAACTTGTATGAAGCAGCAGTGAGAGTACCTTTGGTAATATGCGGTCCCGGCATTCCACAGAATGCGATGTGTGATGCTTATTGTTATCTTTATGATATTTATCCCACTCTTTGTGAGCTTGCGGATATAGAAGTGCCGCCTACTGTTAAAGGCCTTTCATTGGCACAAACCATACAGAACCCCATGGTAAAAAAACGCGAGGACATACTATTGGCATACATCAACCTCCAGCGTGCCATTAAAAAGGATAACTTTAAACTTATACTCTACAATGTTGGAGGGCAACGTCATCCTCAGCTTTTCGACCTTGAGGCCGACCCGATGGAGATGAACAACCTTTATGATGATCCTGACTACAGCAAAAAGCGCGACGAACTTACCGCATTGCTTTATGCCCGGATGAAAGCTGTCGGTGACTTTTGTGATCCAGCAAAACCGGATTGGGGATATCCAGTAAAACTGAAATGGAATCAGGTTATTCAAGTTAATCCGTGAAGCCAGTGCTTGGGAGAAGTTATAAAAATGCCTTAACACGCTCTTTTATAGATGGGGAGTACGATATTGGTACAGAAAAGTACGAATTCCTACTTTTCCCTATAGTGATGCTTTTATGGCTGGAATCCGTACTCAGGATGTACTTATTCAGTCTATATTTGCACCATCAAATCATGATGAGAAACACATATCGCGAATATGAGTAGTTAATTAAATCTTAAGTATTATGAAAGTAATAACCGGTTCTTTTAGTTTCTGAATTTTAGAATTAATAAGTTTAATCATTAAATCAAGACTTGTATGATTTTTGAAAAGTATAAACCACTGATTTTAGGTTTATGGGCTTTGTTTTCCTTCTCTGTATATAGTGGAAATATATATGCCAAACAAACCGAAAATACTACTGTCCCTCAGCCGGTACAAAATGCAACGGTAAAAGGTGTGGTAAAAGATGCGACAGGAGAACCTCTGATTGGGGTGAGTGTAGTTGTCAAAGGAACCACCAATGGTGCCGTAACAGATGTAAATGGTAATTTCTCGATTGCATGTAGTGCAAATGATATTTTGGTATTTTCATATATTGGTTATGATAAAATAGAGGTGAAGGCAGGAAATGCTTCTTTCCATACAATTACTATGAAAGAAGATAGTGAATTGCTGGATGAAGTAATTGTCATTGGTTACGGTACGACTACCCGTAAACATGTAATTGGCGCAGTAGACCAGATTCGTGATGATGTGATAAAGGATCGTCCTGTAGCCAATATAACTCAAGCATTACAAGGTGCGACGCCAAGTCTATCTATACAACAACGCAACATGAATCCTAATAATAATAATATTAATATTAATATCCGTGGAGTCAGTTCTATGAATAACAATGATCCCTTGGTTGTGATTGATGGCATGGCAGCAAATGATGTTAATGCAATGAATCTGCTTAATCCGAATGATATAGAGTCCGTTTCTGTTTTGAAGGATGCGGGTACGGCGGCCATCTATGGCTCTCGTTCGGCAAATGGAGTTATCTTAATTACAACTAAGCAGGGACGAACTGATATGAAACCGGTTGTTACGTTTACTGCATCTGTAGGAAATCAAAATCCTGATATATTATTAAAACCTGTATCAGGATATCAGAATGCATTGTTACGGAATGATTCATATGTGAATGCTGGGAAAGATCCTATTTATACTCCAGAACAGATTCATGAGTTTGCAAAAGGAGATAGTGAATGGGGATATAAAGCCATTATGAAGAATGCATTGCAGCAGAACTATAATATTAATGTGCAAGGTGGCTCGAAAGTGACAACATATAATGTGTCTTTTGGCTACTATGATCAGGAAAGCAACTTTAAAGGACAAGATTTTGGTATCAAGAAATATAATTTCCGAAGTAATCTGACTTCTGAAATCCAGCGTTTAAAGTTAAAGGTTCTTCTTGCTTATGATAGAAATGAGGGACGCTCGGATAGAGGAGATATGCAGTTGGCAGACGTTATGCGTGTTCCAACCTATAATACTTATTCACTGTATCCAGATGAGGATGGCAAGTATTATAATAATGAAATAACGACCGGTGGTAATTATTTGGCTAGATTGAGGCATGGTGGACTAACAACTAATGACAAAGACCATTTTCAGGGAATTGTTTCTGGTGATCTGAAAATCTGGCAAGGACTGAAATTGAGAGGTGTTGTTGGTTATGATATTATTTCAGAGCATCGATTGATTAAGAGAAGATATTACCCGGTATATAAATATTTAAATAAAGATCAGATTGCCAATGCTGGACAAAGTAAAAATTATAGTATTCAGGATTATAACAATAAAGCAACAATGCTGAACTTGCAATTTTTCCTTGATTACAATCATACTTATAATGATGTGCATCAAGTGACGGGTTTATTTGGATTTACATCTGAATCTTTCCGTAGTGAAAAAAATGAAATCAGACGTAATTTTGTCGATCCAGACCTTTATCAGGATACAGATGATACAGTTTATGAAACTTCAAGTTACAATACTCCGAATGGTTTCCGTGAACGTGCTTTGCATTCATGGCTGGGAAGATTAGGATATTCCTATAAAGATAAGTATTATGCAGAAGTGAATGCTCGCTATGATGGTTCTTCCCGTTTTGCAAAAGATAATCGTTGGGGCTTTTTTCCATCAATGTCCTTAGGATGGAGAATATCTGAAGAGAACTTTTTGTCATTTTGGAAGGACAAAGTAGGAGATATGAAAATCCGTGGTTCGTATGGTTTGTTAGGTTCACAAACTGTTGATGATTATCAGTACTTGACTACCTATAAAGTAAATTCAGATCAGTATGGTTTTAACAATTCTTCTGTAACAGGTACAGGATTTACATTTGGAAATTCTGAATTGTCTTGGGAGAAAACCAAAACCTTTAATATTGGTTTTGATGCTTCTTTTTTGAAAAATGCATTGAATGTTACTTTTGATGTATTCCAAAAGAATACTTCAGATATTTTATTGACACCATTAAGTCCCGGCACATTAGGAGGGGCTGTCCCAAAAGCTAATATTGGTAAGGTGCGCAATAATGGTTGGGAACTTACTGTTAACTATAGATTCAAGCATAAAGATTTTTCTCATTTGTTCGGCTTCAATATCGGAGATTCCCGTAACAAGGTACTGGAATATGGGGATGAGTCTGTAAAGCTGACTGATGGTGTTGAACGAATCATTAGAGAGGGGGAAGCCATTAATAGTTATTATGGATTCCGGACTGATGGACTGTTCCAGACTGAAGAGGAAATCCAGAATTCTCCGAAATTCGAGGGAGTAAAATTGCAACCGGGAGATGTGAAATACGTTGATATAGATAAGAATGGAGTAATAAATGATGATGACCAGGTTGTACTTGGAAATGCTTTCCCGCGTTATGTCTTTGGGTTTAATTATAATTTCAGTTGGAAAGGTCTTGACTTCAGTATGTTGTGGCAAGGAGTTGGAAAACGTGATATGGCCCTCCGGGGAGAAATGATTGAGGCTTTCCATGGAAGTTATTCATATGTGATATATGAGCACCAACTGGACTATTGGACTCCGGACAATAGGGATGCCAGATATCCTCGGTTGATAAACGTGGCTTCGTCATCTTATCAGCACAACTATAAACATTCATCGGATAGAAACTTATATAATGCTGCTTATCTTCGTTTGAAAGATATACAGATTGGTTATACAATACCTGCTTCCTATACGAAAAAAATAGGAATGAAAAAGGTTAGAGTGTTTTTGAATGGTCAGAATTTATTGA
>ENA-ORVG01003157-ORVG01003157.1-human-gut-metagenome-genome-assembly--contig:-NODE-3157-length-13605-cov-3.843542_pt1 | contig 13605 bp, 9 predicted proteins | sample MGYA00242091_ERZ509233 | MGnify/ENA primary metagenome ERZ509233 (study PRJEB26280, sample SAMEA2338840) | human gut metagenome | biome: human gut; feature: human-associated habitat; material: faeces... | reverse complement strand
GAATACTTCCATCAGGGTTCTTGCTGCCTGCCGCTGTTCTTCCAGATCCTTGCTGTCGATCAGTGTATTTCCTGCTGCCACAAATTCCTCTGTAGGTGTCCAGCTTCCTGTTTCCGGGTTTGCCGGTCCGGAGCCTGTTCCAAACAGGAGCCATAATGCACCAAGGGGATTATCAAACCGGGAAGCAGAGGACCATGCCCGGATGTCTGCACTGAAGGAGAATTTGTCTGTAAATACGACTTCTGCTTTTACGCCGATATCCGCAAGCATGCTGACAATGGCCTCACCTGCCTGATTGCCGTTTGTATAATAACCGTCCGCCATTTCGATGGAAATAACCTCTTCCCCGTCATATCCGGATTCTTTTACTAATTCACGAGCTTTTTCCGGATCATACTGTACACCGGGATAGTCCTCAATATATAAATCTCCATAGCTTTCAAACTGATGCCCATTCGGAACCTTTGCATATCCGGACCAAAGGGTATCTACCAGTGTCTGGCGGTCTATTGCCATCGTCAATGCCTGTCTGAATTTCTGATTTGACATAATGCTGTCTTCATTTCTGGTATTAAATGTGTATATATGGATATTTTTAATGGAGGTTCCCACCACGCTCACACCGGAGGTTCCATTGATCGTATCTACCGCATCAGAAGGCACATCATTGATAATATCTACTTCCCCTGTGATCAAAGCGGTCATACGGGCAGATGCTTCCGGATAAGAAATAAATTCTATACTCTTTGCAGCAGGCTTATCTCCCCAGAAGCCGTCGTAACGCTCCAACACATATTTTTCAGGAGAGTACTGTGTCAGCTTATACGGGCCGGTACCGATGGGAGCAGTCTGAAAGGCTTCATCTCCGATTTCTTCAATATAATCCTTCGGTACAATGCTTGCTCCCCAGATAGAGCCCAGTCTCTGTTCAAACGCAGCATCCGGTTTTTTCAGCTTGAACTGTACCGTAAGATCATCTATCTTTTCGACGGAATCCAGTGTTTCATATAATACTGCAATGGTTCCATCTCCATAGCCGCTTAAAATTCGATCAAATGTAAATTTCACATCCTCTGCATCACATACCTCGCCGTTCTGGAAGGTAACATTTTCCCGGATTTTTACATTTAATGTTGTATCATCCTGCCATTCCCAGCTATCTGCCAGCTGTCCGGTGATATTTCCTTCTTTATCCGTGAAAAGCAGGGTATCAAAAATATTATAAAAAAGCTTAATGCTGGCAATACCGATGGATCTGTCCGGATCTAACTGTGTCGGCAAAGCAGCAAGACCAATTTTCAAAACATCCAATTCTGTTTCTTTTGCTGCAGCTTCTGCTGTATCCTCCTGTGAAGACGCAGTCTGCTCAGCAGTCGTCTGAGTCGCCTCTTTCTTATTTGCGGTATTTGCAGCAGAGCCGCAGCCACCAAGCGTAAGCATCATTGCCATTACTCCGGCAATCAACCGAGTCCTTTTTTTCATACATTCTCCTTCTTGTTGTGTTTTCTATTCCCTTTCCTGCAGTTCTAAGTTTTGTGTGCACATCATCAAAAGAACTGTTAACATCTTATGTCTCTTTTCTATTTGTCACCATCAGGAATGCGTAAATCGTTTGTAAAAGTTCTGCATATAAAAAATGCAGGATTTCCTTTCCGGAAAATCCTGCAAATCAGAAAAGCATTTTATGAAATTATCCAATTTGGAAAACTGCCGCTCTGTACTTCTATTACTGTGCGTTACCCGGTTCCAATGCCAACCCAATCAATCGATCCGCCTGATCTGCCATGAATAGCGGAATGTTCAGCACATCATCATCCAGCTTCGGATTTGACCTCCACTGGGAAGATGTCGTTCTCCCGCTGAATGAGGAAATCAACTTCGTAAGGCGGGTTGTTCTGACTCCAATAACGGGGCATGACTTCAAAAAATTTCTTATATTTTTCATTTCATCAAAGTTAAAGTAAGCTGTATTTTCATAACAGCGTCCGCCGAACTCTTTCAGAATCCAAGTCTTACCCACCTGACGTACACCCTTCAAGATTAAAGGCTTGCGGTAGGGAGAATTCTTCCAAGCCAGCAATTTTTTAAGACAAATCGTTCCATAGAATCGTTCCTCACATAACTGCAGTATGGATTCCCCCGATAAACAGATAGGGAATCGAGCACATCGCTCCGAATCCAAGACCGAACGCTTTCTTCCTTTCTATTCATCAAACATCATATATTCCATATAAAATTCCTGAAATTTCGCACTCGTTCCAAGATTGATGGTCTTTGCCCGCTCTGCCAGTGCTGTTGCTTCTTTTTCCATCCTGCGGTCATGCAGAATTCTTACCGCACCCGCCAGTGCCGCGTTTCCGCAAATTTTAATACGGGACAGGTCAATTTTGGGAAAAAGTCCGATTCTTTCCGCGCTTTTGGCCGACATATAGGAGCCAAAGCCACCTGCCACATACAGGCCTTCCAGCCCGGCAGCATCCATTTTTTCCTCCGCCAAAAGTGTCTCCATTCCTGCCCGGATCGCTCCCTTGGCAAGCTGAACCTCACGAATATCCTCTGCAGTCAGACCGACGTTTCCAGCAAAACATACATCCTCTTCCAAATAACCGGTATCCTCCAGCAATCCGCTTTCCAGCAATCCTGCCACACCGTCGATCACGCCGCTGCCGCAGATGCCTTCTGCTGTAGAAGCCTCCCTGTCGCCAATCACATGTACCTTCCAGCTGCCGTTTTCCCAGTTTACATGGTCAATGGCACCTGCCACACCTCGCATGCCGCAGGAAAGCCCAGCGCCCTCAAAAGCCGGTCCCGCCGCTGTCGCGCAGCAAATCAGGCGTTCCTTATGAAACAGGACAATCTCTCCGTTCGTCCCCACATCCACCATCAGCCGGGACCTGCCGCTGCGCGCGGCTGAGACGCCATCCGCTTCTCCGCAGCTGACATTCGTGTCAATTGCTGCCGCAGCTTCTTTGCGGCTGCCGTCCGCTCCGGGTATGCGGTCCGTTTCTGTAAGACCCGATCCAAGAATCGCTGTCGTAATATCCGCACCGACAAACGCAGACATGCAGCGCGGAAGATATACGTCTGCTTTCCGGCAGCTCAAATCCAGTGCTTCTCCTATCGTCCACCAGCCAAACAGCTCGTCCGCTTCAAACGGCGCTCTTGACAGGCATCTGGGATCCTTCTGCGTCAGGAAATACAGCATCGACGTATTTCCGGTAATGATAACTGTCTCAATGGCCTCTGCACTTTCTCCTGCGTGTTCTGCCAGCTCTGTAAGCAGGCGCGACACTGCCTCCCGGACGATTGCCGCAAGTTTACCTGCTTTTCCCTCCAGAGAAGCTTCCATCCGGCTGATGACATCCGCTCCGAACACGGACTGCGGATTCCATGCACCCATCGTTCCGACCGCCCTGCCTTCCCGATAGAGGGCGGCTGCAATTGTCGTTGTACCGATATCCACCGCCGCTCCGAGATGACGGTAGAGCCGCGCGCTGGGCGCAGCTTCTGCAGACGGCGCAGCACTGGCGCGCTCTGACGGCTGTGCGGGCGACATGCCGGCGGCGTAGGCAACTGTCGGCGCAGACGGCGTGCTTACACAAATCGTCTCATCCCCGTCTGCTTCCTGCCGCAGCGCATCGATTTTCCCGTCCGGCACTGCTTTCAGAAAGCAGGCAAGCCGGATTCCCTGCGCAAGGCGCTCTGCTCCAAGAAGTTTTTGTTCCGTCTCAGACGGCGCTGCAAAACCTCCCTCCGCATACACCATACACTTCCCGCAGGCATGTCGTCCGCCGCAGGGCATCTCCACACCATGTGATTTTTTCAGCAAACTGCTGACTGTTGTTCCCAGCTCTGTGAAAAGAGCTTCTCCATTGATCCAAAAACGGATTTTTTCTCTGTTGTCTGTCATTTTTTTATTCTGTCCTGTCAAACAGGCTCCGAACCGTCTGTTTTCTGCCTGCCAGCCAACAGTCCGGTCTCCTATTTGTCCTTTGCTTCATATGATGTCGGGGTCAAAAGCCCCCGACCTTGATGCCTGCGGATTGTTCCGTGCTGCGCACTCCCACAATCCTGCCCGATAGTCGCATATCGTGGGATTATCATCCCACTTTTATGCTCCTATCGGGGCGGGTCAAAAGGTCTTTCACCCACCTATGAGCAAGCTCATGTGGGCTTAGACCTTTTGACCCTGGCATCATAATATTCCGATACAGCCACAAAGAACGCGCCGATATTTTCCCATTTGGACATCGGAGGAATATCACATCCGGAGGTCTTCCTTATTGACTGTATTTCCAAAATGATATCCCATCGCACCGATGGATGCAAGCGGATTTGTCATCTCAGTCGCAGTGTTGCCGCAGAATAAAATCAGGGCGTGCAAAAAATGATTTCTCATCCTTCACACGCCCTGATTATTTCCGATAAGCCTTTATTTTTCTGCGAAACACGCAGATATTTTTCATTCGCCCTTTAACAGACTGCTGTCCTCGAAGTAATTGATCTTCATCGCTGCCTTGACATCCTTTAAGGTTTCCGCAGCCTTTGCTTCTGCAACCTCACTGCCCTTTTTCAGAATGTCGTAAACATCCGTCAGATGCTCTTCCCAGTATTTTCTTCTCTCACGGATCGGCGCAAGCTCAGACTGCATAACGTTGTTTAAGAACTTCTTCACTTTGACGTCGCCCAGACCGCCCCGCTGATAATGTGCTTTCAATTCGTCCAGATTCTGGTAATCCGGTAAAAACTCTGCAAAATGCTCCGGTCTGCAGAACGCATCCAGATAGATAAATACAGGGTTTCCGTCTACATTGCCGGGATCCTCCACACGCAAATGATTCGGATCTGTGAACATGCTCATAACCTTTTTCTTCACATCTGCTTCTGTGTCAGACAGATAGATACAGTTGCCAAGGGATTTGCTCATCTTCGCCTTGCCGTCGATGCCGGGCAGTCTTAAGCATGCCTTATTGGAGGGCAGGATGATCTCAGGCTCTGTCAGGGTGTCCCCGTAAACGCTGTTGAACTTATGTACGATTTCCTTACACTGTTCCAGCATCGGCAGCTGGTCTTCGCCAACCGGAACAGCAGTTGCACGGAATGCAGTGATGTCTGCAGCCTGGCTGATCGGATAGCAGAAAAATCCAACCGGAATGCTTGCTTCGAAATTACGCATCTGGATCTCTGCTTTAACGGTAGGGTTTCTCTGTACTCTGGAAACCGTTACCAGATTCATATAGTAAAAGGTCAGCTCTGTCAGCTCCGGAACCATCGACTGAATGAAAATCGTTGCCTTTTCCGGATCAAGGCCGCATGCCAGATAATCCAGCGCTACCTGTAAAATGTTCTGACGTACCTTTTCCGGATGCTCTGCATTGTCTGTCAACGCCTGTGCATCCGCAATCATAATATAAATCTCGTCAAACTGACCGGAATTCTGCAGTCTTACACGCTCCTTCAAAGAGCCTACATAATGGCCCACATGAAGACGTCCTGTGGGGCGATCCCCCGTTAAAATAATCTTTTTGCTCATATGCCTGTCCCTCTCGCTTCTCTTGGGATACTACAGTGCTGTCTGCAGCCTGCCGCATCCTGATAAACCTGCAGTCTGTTGGTTTCAACAGCTGCAACTCTTTCCAATTATATCCCGTAAAAAGCACAGAGTCAACAGTTGCGTATATTCACCGTTACAGTTCACTCGTACCGTTTGTGGGCAGATTTCATGCTCGCATGAAAATCTGCTTACAAAAAGGTACGGAGGGAGCGCCACTTTATGAGCAAAAATGAATCCTGCTTTGCAGGATTCTTCGCCTGCGGAGGGTCGCGTAAGCGACAGGATTCCGATCCGCCGCAGTGCGATCTGCGCGAAGCGTTTGTTATCGCACGATAACAAATCTGCGAAGCAGCGGAGAGCGTCGCAGACGCGTTTTTGCGAATGGCGCGAGTGAACTGTAAAGAACCTGCCTGTCACGCTTATCATACCGTAACTTGCGGTGGCATGCAAGAATTATTTGTGCTATACTGAAACAGGATTGAAAAAAGGTCAGAAGGCGGGAACAGGAACGTGAAAGAAACAAAAGAGATCAGAATGGAAAAAGGAAAACCGTATCCGCTGGGGTGGACGGAAAATGCGGATGGCAGCGTCAATCTCGCAGCAGTGCTGGAACGCAATAAAGAGTGCGGGGTCCTTCTGTATCCCAGAAGAGGCGGTGCGCCCAGACGGCTGGCATTTCGGGAAGAAGACCGAATCGGAAAAATCTGCTGCATGAAGCTGATCGGGCTGGATGCACAGGAGTATGAATATAATTTTTACTGTGGCGAAGAGGTGATTACAGACCCGAAGGCGCGCAGAATCTGCGGCAATGAGAAATGGGGCAAAAAAATTTCCCCATCTCTTCGCAGCGACAGCACAGAGGATGCGTTTGACTGGAAGAATGACAGACGCCCGCAGATCCCTTATGAGAACAGCATTTTTTATCAGCTGCATGTCAGAGGGTTCACGAAGCACACGTCTTCCGGTGTGACGGCGAAAGGGACGTTCGCTGGTCTGGCAGAGAAGATTCCCTATTTAAAATCGCTGCAGGTAACGGCAGTGGAGCTGATGCCGGTGTATGAATTCACAGAACTGGAAGCGGTAAAGCCGCTGCGGCAGAAGGCTTATCCGGCAAAAGATCAGGAAGGAAATCCTGTGGAGGAAACCCTGCCGCGGATCAATTACTGGGGCTTTAAAAAAGGCTATTATTTCGCACCGAAAGCGTCATACAGCGTTAAGGATCCTGTGTTGGAATTCAAGGAAATGGTGCGTGCGTTCCACGCAGAGGGAATGGAGATAATTCTGCAGTTCTATTTTCCGAAAGAAATCAATCGGGAGATGATCCTGGAAGTGATCCGATATTGGGTGTGCGAGTACCATATCGACGGCGTGCATCTGATGGGAGAACAGATTCCGGTGGGAATTCTGGCAGCTGACCCGATGCTTACGGATACGAAGCTGATTTATTACGGATTTCCGTATGAAGAGATTTATCCGGTGGGGCAGGTTCCGGACGTGCGCAATTTAGCGGAATGCCGGGATGAATTTCAGTATGACATGCGCCGCTTTTTAAAGGGAGACGAGGATACGCTGCATCAGGCGCTGCGGAGAATGCGCTGTAATCCGGTGCAGAACGGCGTGATCAATTATATCACCAGCTATGAAGGCTTTTCCCTGGCGGATCTGGTTTCCTACGACCGCAAGCATAACGAGGCAAACGGGGAGGACAATCAGGACGGAAATCCCTACAACGCGAGCTGGAACTGCGGCGTGGAAGGACCTACCCGCAAGCGGACAATTTTGCAGCTGCGCAAAAGGCAGATGAAAAACGCACTGGCGCTTTTGCTGTTGTCGCAGGGGACCCCGATGCTGACAGCCGGGGACGAGTTTGGACAGAGCCGGGAGGGCAACAACAATCCGTACTGTCAGGACAACGAGATCAGCTGGCTGAACTGGAAGCTTACGGAGAAAAATAAGGATTTTCTGGACTATACAAAGGAGCTGATTGCGCTGAGGAAAGCGCATCCGGTACTCCACCAGAGCAGAGAGCTGACGCTGATGGACTATGCGGCGTGCGGCTATCCGGATTTATCTTATCATGGAAAGGATGCATGGCGCTTGATGGCCGACCGGTTAAACCGGGAGGCAGGTTTGATGTACTGCGGTCGTTATGCCCCAAAAGACCGTGCACAGGAGGATGACTTTTTCTATATCGCTATGAACATGCACTGGGAGCCCCAGCGGCTGGCGCTTCCTGATCTTCCGGCAGGCATGCGCTGGGAAAAGGTGTTGGATACACAGGGCGATGTGGTGGAAACACAGGCCGATCCGCTGACAAAATCCATCACCGTTCCGGGACGCTGCATCCAGGTTCTGGAAAGCACAGGAAATCCGGTCAGGAAAGGAAAGAAAAGAAAAGAAAAGTGAAAGCGTTACAGCATTTTAAGACGATTACCTATCATAAGTATCTGGTGATGAAAGGATGCTTTGCGGTCGGCTTGTACCGGCAGGGCATCTGTCATGACCTTTCCAAATATTCCTGGACGGAATTTAGGGTCGGAGCAAAATATTATCAGGGAAATCGAAGCCCGAACAACGCGGAGCGGGAGGATATTGGGTATTCTTCTGCATGGCTGCATCATAAAGGACGCAACAGGCATCATTACGAATACTGGGTGGATTACAGCACGCAGAGCATTGAGGGCGGAATGGCTCCGGTGCCGATGCCGCGCAAATATGTGGCAGAAATGCTGATGGACCGGATTGCAGCGTCCAAAACCTACCGGGGAAGCGCCTATAAAGACAGCGATCCTCTCGCGTATTACAAAAATGCAAAAGAGCCGCCGTTTATGCACATACAGACAAGACGGCAGCTGGAGCACCTTCTGACGATGCTGGCAGAAGAGGGCGAGGAAAAGACGTTCGCTTATGTTCGCAGGATTTTGAAAAAAGGCCGTCGAGCAGACAGACATAGTTCCTGATGTACAGCCGGGCGGACAGACACAGAGCCAGAAAGGTTTGCATACAGTGATATCAGATCTGTTTGAAACAGGGGAAAACGATGAACGGTTTTTACTTGCTGGTATTGCTGATGTGCTGCAGCTGTCAGAATCGGGCGGACTGCGCAAACTGGAACGAAAGAAGAGACGCAGGAGATAACCGACAGCAGGATATGCGTATGCGGGATACGGACTGTGGCTGCAGAAACGGCGACAGGGTGCAGTACGGTTGCAGCTGCGAAAATGATGGCTGGACCGGACAGTCAGGCTGCAACTGCCAGCGGGAGAACGCAGCAGGGATGCAGCAGCGAAGCGGCGAAACTGCCGGACCTATGTCGGGACCGCAGGACTGCAACTGCCGACAGCAGATGTCGCGGCAGGGCGGTATGCAGCGTTACGACCGGGAGCTAAAGGAATCTGCGGCGTTTGACAGCGTACCCGGAATGGAAATGACAGACGGAGACCCGTATCCGGTGTACCGGGAAACGGATGAAGTTCGATAGAAAGAAAACAATAGAATGCACGCTCTGCGAGCATTCTATTGTCATGAATCAGGGGATTCATTCTCAAAGGCTGGGGATGAATCCTTTTTTCCTGTTTATTTTTCAATCTTTCATTGACAAAACAGCTATAAGGCGCGTAAACTCAGAAGAGTTTTGTAGTGATAGAGATTAAAGGAGATTAAATGGGAGAATTATTGGTACGTTACGAAGAATCAGGAATTGACGAGCGGATTTTGCGCGCAGTGGAGGAGATGGGCTTCGTCCATATGACGCCGATCCAGGAAAAGGCGATTCCGGTTTTTCTGGAAGGAAGAGATGTGATCGGACAGGCGCAGACAGGAACCGGTAAGACCGCCGCGTTTGGAATCCCGATGCTTCAGAAGATTGACGAAGAGGACAGATCGCTGCAGGGTATGATCCTTTGCCCGACGAGAGAGCTTGCGATGCAGGCGGCTCAGCAGCTGAGACAGTTTGCAAAATATATGCACAATATTCGCGTGCTTGCCGTATATGGAGGGCAGGATATCAACAGACAGATCAAGGCGTTAAAGGGCGGCGTGCAGATCATTGTCGGCACACCGGGACGCGTGATGGATCATATGAGACGCCACACGATCCGCTTAGACAACCTGAAAATGGTCGTTCTGGATGAAGCAGATGAAATGCTGAACATGGGCTTTCGGGAAGATATGGAGGCGATTCTGGGACAGATTCCGTGCGAGCACCAGACGGCGCTGTTTTCCGCAACGATGCCGGAGCCGATTTTACAGATCACTGATCAGTTCCAGACCGATGCGGAAATGGTAAAGGTTGTCAAAAAGGAATTGACGGTAGAAAGAATCCGGCAGTATCTTTATTATATCCGCAGATCGGATAAGGAAGCTGCAGCTGCAAGGCTGATTGAATATTATAACCTGAAAAGAGGACTGATTTTCTGCAACACCAAGAGTATGGTGGACGAGCTGGCAGAGAATCTGAAAAACAGAGGCATCGCGGCAGAAGGGCTGCATGGCGATTTGAGCCAGGCGCAGAGAGATACCGTTATGAACCGTTTCCGGAACGGAAATCTTCAGATGCTGATCGCGACGGACGTTGCGGCGCGTGGAATCGACGTAAACGATGTGGACGGCGTTATTAACTACGACGTTCCGCAGGATATCGAATATTATGTGCACCGCATCGGACGTACCGGCAGAGCGGGAAAAGAGGGTATGAGCTTTACGCTTGCAAGCCGTCGGGAATCTTTCAGAATCCGTGAGATCGAGCGGGTTTGCAAGACGAAGCTGGAAGAAAAGCATCTTCCGTCCGGAGAAGAAGTGCGTCAGCATAAGGAAGCTTCCGTGCTGCAGAAAATCCGCGAGGTGATGGAAGAAGCAAATACAGCGGACTGCTACCGTGCGGTGGAGCGCTTTGAGAAAGAAACCGGCATTTCCGCAATCGAGCTGGCAGCAGCTTTTTTGTATGAGCAGGTCGGCGGCGAACCGGAAGAAATCATTGAAGAACCGAAGGTAGTCAGACGTGAGGGCGACAGACGCCGGGATGGATATGGAAGCAGAAACGGCGGACGGTTTGGAGATCGTGACCAAAGAGGCGGACGCTTCGGAGATCGGGATCAGAGAAACGGCCGACGGTTTGGCGATAAAGACCAGAGAAACGGAAGCTACCGTTCCGAGCGTGACGGCAGACAGAGACGCTTTGGCAACGACAGTCGAAGATCGGACAGACGTCAGGCGGAAAACGGCGGCAGAAGAAGAGCGTCCGGTGAGGGAAGCTATCGTGCAGCCGGAAGCGGTTTTAAAGGGGAGAAAAGATAAAATTTAAAAAATGTGGGTAACAAAAAATGAAAACAGCGGTATTTTATGAGCACATTTTAGAGGGCGCAAAGCAGTCCGGAAAAAGTGTGGCAGAACTGATGGAGAAATGCGCATCCTGGAACATTCGGGGGATTGAGATCGGAGATGCGCTGCTTCGCGAGAACAAAGAAGAAATCAAAGAGCTGCTGGAGAAAAACCATATGCAGGTCAGCTGCAGCAATGCGTTCTATGATTTTGGGCATAACCCGGATGCAGCGCAGGGAAAAAAACAGATCGACCTCGCAGAAGAGTTCGGCGTGTCCAAGGTGCTGATTATTCCGGGCGAGCTGTCGGAAAACGAATCGGCTGCACTCAACGCACTTTCTGCGTCGAAAGAGCAGACTTATTCCTACATGTCTGAAAATGCTTCGCTCCGGAACATGGTGCAGGCATTAAAAGAACTGGTTGCTTATGGAAAAGAAAAGAACATCCTTGTGACGCTGGAGGATTTTGACGGTCCGGTACAGCCGTTTGCAAGAATGTATCAGCTGCTGTGGTTTATGGAGAATGTTCCGGGTCTGAAATTTACGCTGGATACCGGCAACTTCGCGTACAGCGACAAGGATGCTGTGCAGGCGTATGAAGTGCTGAAGGATTACATCGTTCATGTGCACTGCAAGGATCGAAACGTTGATCCTGCATTGACCGGGGAGCACAGGTACAATCGGGGACTTCTTGCGGCAGCAGTCGGATCGGGCTATCTGCCGATGAAAGAAATTCTGGATCGCCTGAAAGAAAGCGGTTATGAGGATTATCTTGCGATTGAGCATTTTAATGCCGCAGATCAGGTGGCATTTATGGAGCAGTCGGCTGCTTTTTTACAACAGTATCTGTAAGGGTGAGTTATGAAGCTGATTTATTTTGATGCGGGCAATCCGCAGAAGAAAAAAGAACTGGAGCAGCTGGCAAAATCAGCGGGCTACGATTTCGTGCCCGTTACCGCCATGCAGACCGGACAAAAGATCGGTTATCTGGCGGGTGTTTCCGGATATCGGGAAACACCTTTGCCCGTGTTATCCCTGCCGCCGCGAATCGGAGAGGATATGCTTTTATTTGCGCAGGCGACGGCAGATACGATCGACCCGGCGCTGGAGTTGTTAAAAAAGAATCGGATTTTGATAGCACTCAAGGCGATCGTTACGCCCTATAATATCGGCTGGACGCTTTCGGAACTGTATCAGGAGCTTGTAAAAGAGCGGGAAAAAATAAAATAATAAAATAATGCAAAGCCCTTGGAAATTATGTGAAATTAATTTCTGAGGGCTTTGTTATAGAAAGAAATCTCGTTGCAAAAGAAAATAGTTATTGAATAGGCACGTATCCAGAACAAATAATGTCGCAAGATACGTTTACGGTTCTATAGTTGATAAGTAAATTTAGTTATTTTATAATGATTACAGTGTCAAAAGGTTTTGCCCCGCTTGCATTTGCATAATTTTGAAAGTGCGAAGCGCGGAACAAGATTTGGGCATTTTGACATTCAAATCTTGAAAATAAGCTATAATCAAAAATTCAAAAGGAAATAATCATGAGCAACAATTTATCAATCAAAGATATTGCCAGAATGGCAGGGGTATCTATTGCAACTGTATCAAGAGTAATTAACAAAAACGGAAAAGTGGCAAAAGATACTGAAAAGAAAATATTGAAGGTTATGGAAGAAAACAATTATGTTCCAAATCTTTTTGCAAAAGGAATTAGAACTAGAAAATCTACCATTATAGGAATTATTGTTCCTGATATTTCCAATGAATTTTTTAGTGAAATTGCTCAAAAAGTTCAAATGCTTTTTTTCGAAAAAGGTTATGCTAGTATTATTTGTAATACAAATGAAGATTACAGAATAGAAAACCAATGTTTGGATATGTTGCAGGCTCAGCAAGTTGCTGGAATAATTCATATTGTTTCCTCTACAAGAAAGAGAAAAAAAGCAATTCCAATGCCGACAGTTTATATTGACAGAGAAACAATGTACCTTGAAGGTGAAGAGGTTGTAGTTGTGGAGAGTGATAATGTTGAAGGAGGGTATCAGGCGACAACGGAAATGATAGAAAACGGATGCAAAAATGTAATTTGTATAAGTCCAGAACACAATGTTTCAACACACAAAAATAGATATTTAGGTTACAGGAAAGCTATGGATGAAGCAGGATTAAAGTCGAAATTGATTAAAACAGGAAAAATATCTCAGATTGATGGTTATGAAAAAGCAAAGAAATATATTAGGGAAAATAAAAATGTAGATGGTATATTCTCTACAACAGATATAATTGCCATTGGAGTAATGAAGGCTTTAAAGGAACTAAAAATACAAGTCCCAAAGGAAGTAAAAGTATTTGGATACGACAATAGTATAGCATCTGCCATAGCAACCACATCAATATCAACTGTGAAACAGCCAATTGATGAAATGGTGAAAATAGCTGTTTTACAATTAGAAAAATTAATGAATGAGGTAGAAGTAATAAACAAAAAAATAGTATTACCAATTGAAATTATAAAAAGAGAAAGTGTATAGAAGAACCAATATACCAAAGATGGAAATGTTACATTTGGTAGATAACAATGAAAAAAAATGAAAAAGTTTGGAAAAATTATCATTGACATTGTATTTGCTACAGTATAAACTAAAAATAAATAAGGAAGCTGTGGATGCAGTTTCTTTTAATTGCAAACGAATGTAAACGTTTACATTGAAGTAGGAATAAAATTACAAA
>ENA-ORVG01003149-ORVG01003149.1-human-gut-metagenome-genome-assembly--contig:-NODE-3149-length-13627-cov-3.090849_pt1 | contig 13627 bp, 12 predicted proteins | sample MGYA00242091_ERZ509233 | MGnify/ENA primary metagenome ERZ509233 (study PRJEB26280, sample SAMEA2338840) | human gut metagenome | biome: human gut; feature: human-associated habitat; material: faeces... | reverse complement strand
CTAATGCCCCAAATATTCCCGATGAATTTTGTGCAGATTCACCATTAACTGCCTTGAGTGTGGGGCGTACATCGGAGAACTTCGTTCTACCAACTGTGCTAATGCCCCATGGCTTATTCACTTTGTTTGCTCGGAACGTTAGATAGTATAGCATAGCCACGCAGAAAAAGCAACCCCTTTTTTTACAATTTTTTTCTTTTTTACGAAAAAACGGAGCGGCTCCTTGAAGCCGCCCCGTTTTTCCCTGTATTCTCTTACCTTTCCGCCGAGGCGCTCATGCCGATACGCATCAGGTCGTTGGCTTCCAGCTCGATCGTCACGTCAAACGACGTGCTTGTGCCGTCATCGCCGCTGGCGGAAGCGATTTTCACAATCGTGCCGCTCAGGGGCTTATCTTCATATGCGTCCAGCGTCACCTGCATCACATCGCCGACAGCCAATTCGGAAAGATCCTGTTCATCCACCGAGCAGGCGAGACGCATCGCGTCTTTCGGGCAATACGTCGCCAGAACAGCATCCTTGGCCGCCTGTTCGCCGCTCACCGCCGAAACGCTGAGCAGCACGCCGTCTTCCGGCATATAAACGTGACCGTCGCCGCCGACCATGCCGTCCAGCACATCAGGCACAACGTCAAAGAGCACGTCGCCGCGGCTGACATGCTGGCCGTCCTCCACATATGCGGCGAGCACATAACCCGTAGCCGTCACGCCTTGTGGATCAACGCGGGAAAGCTTGCCCGTGCCGATACAGCTGGAATTGGCGTGGTTCGCGCTGCGATAAACCTTGATGTTTTCGCTCATACGCATATCCGTCTGACTCGTCACCTCCAGCGTGTAGCTCTTGCCCTCCACGCCGATGACGCGTGCCTCGCCCACGCGGTCGTTGTTGCTCGTCGAGCGGATATATACTTTCTCGCCGACGTGAATCATCTTGTTTTCGTTGTCGCTGTCGCCGCCGGTCGTGGTGCATTCTGCGCGATAGAGCACATCCTGCTCAATGTAAGCCAGCGCGCCGTAACGCTCCTCGACAGAAGCGGCGCTGTCGCCGGGCTGCGCAAACACGGCGGTCACCGTGCCGTCAAAATCGGCATAGACCTGTTCGGTGCGCAACGCAAAAAGCGCGTCGCCCATGTTCACCGCGTCGCCCGCAGTCACGGCGTAATTGCCCACCACGCCGCTATACGGCGCGAGGATGGTTTTGGTTTCAGCGCTCTTGATGCTGCCGTCGATCTTGACGCCTTCGGCGAAGGCGGTGGTCGTGACCAGGGAAGCCATCATTGCAATCATCGCAATCCGTTTCTTCATATATCCGTATCCTTTCTTTTGGGCCGTTATTATTTTGTTTGCATTTCGCCGCCGTTTCAATCGTAGACTGCTACGCAGTCTGCTCTGAAATCGCTTGAAAAGAAGAGCATTCATGGGGCTTTGCCCCATACCCCACTGAGGGATGATTGATATCCCGTTGAATCCCGCACAGCGGGCACGCGATATCAATCCCCATCAGACTCGCTTTGCGGCGGTTTTAAACCTTTTTTACATACTCCTCAGCGCGTCAATCGGGTTCAGGCGGCTGGCCTTGCGCGCAGGCGCCCAGCCGAAAATGATGCCCACCGCCGCCGAAAAGCCCACGCCCAGCCCAATGGCAAAGGTGTTCAGGCTGAACGTGATATCCGTATTCATGCAGATGGCGAACGACACGCTCAGACCGACAATCACGCCGATGACGCCGCCAAGCAGCGAGAGGATGATTGCCTCGATCAAAAACTGCATTTGAATCTGCCCAGGTTCAGCGCCAAGCGCCTTGCGCAGGCCGATTTCCGTCGTGCGCTCCGTGACGGTGACGAGCATCATGTTCATGATACCGATGCCGCCGACGACCAGCGCGATGGATGCGATGCCCACCAGCAGCGACATCATCATGGAGGTCATCAGGTTCATTGCGTCCGTCATGGATTCCATATTGATGATGGTGTAGGTGTTATCCTTATCATTGAAAATGCCGTCCAGCGCCGCTTCCAGTTCGTCCACCGCCGCATCCGTGTCGTCCGGATCGGTGACATAAACCTCTACGGCGGTGACGGTGGAGGTGCCCAGCAGCTTTTTCGCCGAGCTGTACGGTACGTAGACCGTGCCGTCCGTCTTGCCGCCCATCAGGATTTGAGAGAACAGGCTGGCGTTTTCGTCCTCGTCGATCATGCCGACGACTGTATACTCAAACCCGTCGAGATAAAACGTCTGCCCGACGGGGTCTTCGCCGAAAAACAGCGTCTTGGCCGCGTCGCCGTCCACCAGGCAGACGCGCGCGTTGTTTTCCACATCCAACACGTCGATGGCGCGGCCGCGTCGGAGCAGATCCGGATTATGGCGGAAATACTCGTCGTTGTTGCCGTTGACGGAGATTGAATCGCTCCACACGTTCCCGCGCTTGGCCGTCACGGTCGCATTCAGCGACGGCGAAATGCCTGCGACATGTTCGCAATCCAGAATCGTCTGCAAATCGTCGTCCGTCAGGCCATGCTTGATCGCTGTGCCCGCCACGGAGACGCGCAGCGTACCCAGACCCATCGCGTCAAACTGGGCGTTCATGGTGTCCGTCGCGCCCTGCACAACGGTCATCAGGGCGATGATCGCGCCCACGCCGATGATGATGCCCAGCGTGGTCAAAAACGTGCGCATCTTGTTGCCCGCGATGTTGGAAAGCGACATAGAGACGCTCTCCGCGAACATATCCCACTTCTTTTTAATCATAGGCGCTCACCCCCTCGGAGAGCACGCCGTCCAGAATATTGACGATGCGGCTCGCGTGGCGCGCGATTTTGAGGTCGTGGGTAATCATGACGATGGTTCGCCCCTCGTCGTTCAGCTCGCGGAAAAGCGCCATCACCTGTTCGCCCGTCGTCTGATCGAGCGCGCCGGTCGGCTCGTCCGCCAGCAGCAGCGTCGGGTTGGTCGCCAGCGCGCGCGCAATCGCCACGCGCTGCTGCTGACCGCCGGAAAGCTCGCTCGGATACGCTTCCGCCCGATCCGCCAGACCAACCTTTTGCAGCATCGACAGGCCGATTTTCCGCGCTTTGGCTTTCTCCATCTTCCGCGCGATGACCAGCCCCTCGGTCACGTTCTGCAAGGCCGTCCGGTTTGCGAACAGGTTGTAATTCTGAAAGACAAACGCCGTCTTTCGGCGAATGCGCGCGATCTCCTTCTTTCCCGTGTGCGCCAGATCGAACGTCTCGCCATCGAAGGTCATGGCGCCGCCATCCGCCGTTTCAAGGAAATTCAGACAGCGGAGCAGCGTCGTCTTGCCTGATCCGCTTGGGCCGAGAATCGCCACCACGTCGCCGCGGTTCACCGAAAGGCTCACGTCGCGCAGCACATCCGTTTCGCCGAACGCTTTTTTGACGTGCTCCACATGCAGCATCATTTCGCGCGCCTCCTTCCGCCGTAAACCGCCAGCTTCTTTTCGCCCCAGCGCTGCACAAAGGTCAGCACCGTCGAAAACATCAGGTAGACCACCGCGACTTCGCAGTACAGCGGCAGCATCTCATAAGTGCGCGCCGCAATGCGCTGCGTCGCCATAAACATTTCCATCACAGTGATGTTCGAGGCCAGCGACGTATCCTTCACCATCGCAATCAGCGAGTTGGACAGCGGCGGGAACGCGGTGCGCAGCGCCTGCGGCAGCACAATGCGCCGCATGATCTGCATATAACGCATGCCGACGCAGTAGCCTGCCTCGATCTGCCCGACCGGAACGGATTCCAGCGCCGCGCGCATCGTCTCCGCGCAGTACGCGCCCTCGTTGATGGAGAAGACAATCACCGCCGCCGGAAACGGGTCGAGGATGATGCCCAGCGACGGCAGCCCGTAGAACACCACGAACAGCTGCACCAGCAGCGGCGTACCGCGCACGACCCACACATAAAACCGCATAATCTGCCGCAGAACCGGCACGCGGGCATATTGAATCATGGCGGCAATGACGGCAATCACCATTGCGATGGAAAAGGCGATAACCGTCAGCGGAATGGTCATTTTCAGACCGGGCAGCAGAATCTTCGGGAAAGATTCTATCAGCAGTTTGACAATGCGTTCACTCATGGTTTGCTTAAAGTTCCTTCCATACCCAACCGTAGGCAGCGGCAAAGCCGCTTTCTCGCGCAAAAATGACGGCGCTGTCCAAATCAGACAGTATCCGTAGGTTTATCCTACCATGCTGATGGCGGAAATGAAACGATTGGCGAAAACTGCTTTTTCCTTTTTCCGATTGCGGCAGGCGAAAATCAACGAACAGGAAAGTCGGTCAACCTAAAAGTCGGCTTGATGGTTGACCGGCATTGTTTATTCGGTTATTGCGCCGTCGGTGTCGGCTTCACTCCTTCCTCGGCAAGGTAGCTGACCATGCAGTAGCCCTCCACCACATCCGTTTTCACATGCACCCACTCTGGGTCGTCGCACACCTCCAGCACAATCACCCGCTGATTTGCCTGCAAGCGCATCAGCAGTTCGCCCACCATACTCGGCTCGGCGCGCAGATTCAGGCTCGATGCGTTGACGTACATCACCTTCGCGCCCTCCGGCAAGCTGTTCGTCGTCACGGGCATCAGTGTCGGCTTCGGGGTCGGTGTCGCGGGCGGGGCAGGCGTTGCGGCAAGCTCCGGCGGAACGGTCGGCAGCGCCGGCGCACCCGTGCCGCCCTGCATCAGCACCATGCCGGGATAGTAGAACGCAAGGATTTCGTCGAATTTCTTGCTGTACTGCCCCGCCATCCACTGCGCCCCGCGCTGGCTCATGCCCACGCCGTGCCCGTAACGCCGTGATTGCAGCAGGAACTGCCCGTTTTCCTCCGTCACCGAAAAAATCTCGCTGCCGGAAATGTCCAGCGACAGCGCGGCGGTGTTCTGCCGATTCAGCGCAATCGTCACCGTCGCTTCCCCCGCCGACAGGAAGTCCGTCAGCCGATTGTCCGGCGTCGGGGAGGGCGTCGGCACGGGCGTCGCCGTCGCGGTCGGCACGGGGCTGGGCGTTGCCGTGGCTTCACCTAATTCCCATTCGTCGCCTTCCGCGGGCGCAACGTCGTAGGTCGCATCCCCCGCGGGCAGCGGAATCGCCGTTTCCTCCGGCCGGATGGCCGCGAACGGCTTCTTGCCCGACCATTTCAGCGCCACCACAAGCTCCGTCATCCGGCGGCTCGGCGCGGCGAATGCGGGAGATGCCAGCGTGACGGCGGTGATTTCGTCAATGCGGAAATTCTCTTGCCCTGTGGCGTACCCCTCCCGCGTCAGCACAGGCAGCATCTGCTCGTAAATCAGCGTCCGAAGTGCTTCTTTGACCGTGCCGTTTTTGCTGATTTTCATCGTGCGGACGATGCTCTGCGGGTTCTCCAAATCATACGGGTCATCAACCATTGCGTAGTAGCCGTAGTCGCCGCTGCCCGACCACACATTTTCAACCAGCTCCGTCTGTCCGCCGTTGCTGGCGCTGTAAAAGCATTCCGCCAGCTTGCCATTGTACATGCCGACGATCCCCGCCGTCTCCTGCACGGCACGGGCGGCGTTTTTGGTGGATGAATCAACGCCCTTGAACACTTGGTCGTTCGTCGTGTCCACCACGTCATAGGCGCGGGAAGCGTTCAGGTGGGACAGCGCATAGGTACGCGCACAGACTGCCTGCGCCTTGAGCGCCTCCAGCGGGAATGAGTCGCTCATCTCATACGGTACGACGCCCAGCAGGTAATCCTCCACCGACAGCGACAGAATCGGCACGAGCGTCCCGTTCTCCACCGTCAGCATCAGCGAACCGGGATAGAGATTGCCGTTTTTCTCGAAGCGCAGCCCCGGCATTGCGCTGCCGGACTGATTCCGCCGGAACTCCGCGCTCTTGCCTAGGCGCATACTCATGCCATCATAGAACAGATACAGCGCACCGGAGCGAATCTGCACCGTCACCTGCGCGTTTTCCGGCAGCGCCATCAAGTCCTCGCCGCCCACGCGCACCGTGTACGCTCCCGCGAGGGTCAAATCCGCGCGGTCAGTCAGCTGCAAACGGCGCAGCAGGACGCGCACCATAGGGGCGGCCTCTTCCGCCGACGCCTTCCCCGGCATCCCCGCCATCAGCAGCGTCCAGCACAGCACCAGACACACCGCCCGAAGCAGTCGTTTCATGCACATACCTCCTGTTTGCGGCAGAATCTGCGGTTTTTCAGACTCCACCTTACTAAAAAACGGATGACACGCATATGTTCATCCGCTTGGAAAATATTTATTCGTCGGAATTGGGAAAGTTTTGGAAGTCGTCCGAGGTTTCCGCCAGCATCGTCTGGAAAATCACATTCAGCCGCCCCAGATCCGGTGCAGCGGGATTCGGCAGCGCTTCCAGCACCTGCTCCGCATGGGCAAATTCCGCCAGCAGATACGCATCCAGTTCCGGAATCCGCGGCGCTGTTTCCTTTTCTCGCGCCTGTTTCTTCTGCGCCAGCAGGTCGTCCACCGCGCCGCGCATCGAATCCGGCAGCACCGCCGCGCACAGTTTGTCAAACGGCACAGGCGCGACGTTCCCGTACTGCTCCACATAGCGGAAGCACAGCAACGGGCGCAGCGCATACAGGTACTTTTTCAACCGCACCTGTTCGCCCTGCAAGAAATTTCGCCATGTGCTATGCGCCGACGCATACTGATGATGCAGATTCCGCTCCACCGAAAAATACGCATCGGTACAGTCCGCGAAGTGCCGCCATGCCGCCGTCTGCGCATACACAATCGGGGAATGCAGCCATTCTATCAGCGACGGATTCGACTTGCCCAGCAGCCCCAGCGCCTTCTTGATGTCCCACCCGGAATAGTCCTGCACTTCGTCCAGCGGACCGTCGATATGGTCAGGCAGCGGGTAAATGCGCAGATAATCCTTTATTGGGCGAATGAACACATATCGCACGTCATAGTCGCTGTCCGGCGAGGCAAAACCCCATGCTCGGCTTCCCGATTCCACCGCATACAGAATTTTCACTTGATTCGCCGCTTCGATTTCGCGCAGCTTTTGGCGAATCGTATCCGCCTGATTCATGGGCTTTGCCCCTCCTTTCGCGCAGGAATTACTTTTCCTTCGCCATCGCCTGATATTCCCCCGGCGTCATCCCGGTGTACTTCTTGAATACCTGACAGAAATAGCTCTTGTTCGGATACCCGCACGCCGCGCTGATTTCGCCCAGCGTCTGCGGTTCTTTGCTGGACAGCATCATCTGTGCCTTCTCCATCCGCGTCCGGGTCAGGAAGGTCGAGAAGTGCTGCCCCGTTTTTTCGTGGAACAGCCGACAGAAGTACGCCGGCGTCAGCCCCAGCGAACGGCTCAAATTTGCCTGTGAATACGGCAGCGAGCAGTCCGCCCGAATCGAGTCAATCACCTTCTCAATCGGCTTGGCGTTCCCCGGCTGCGGACACGCGCGCAGAGACGGCTGCAATGCATTCAGCCACGCCAATAGCGCCTGACGCGGGCGGCGCGTCATCTCGTTGAGATTCAGCCCCTCCGTCAGCGTCCGCAGGGACAATTCCGCGTGCTGGCTCCAAATCGCCTCAATCACCAGCGGCACGAACGCAAAGCACGTCACCGACAGGTTCTGATCCTCCCGCAGCGCGCGCGATACATACCCGCCCAACACCGCGTACTGCCGCCGCTTGATGCATGTCTGCAATTCCTTCCGATGCCGATGCGCCGCCGCGCCGTCCAGCGGCGAGACGCGCGTCCACCAGTCGCTGATTTCCCGCATGGGCTTCAAGTGTTCCGCCCACGTCGCCGCGAGGTCAAATTCCTCCCCGATGAACATTGTGCCGTCCTGTTCCAGCGCGACGGACGCCTGCTCCATCAGCGCATGGGCGCACAGCCACAGCACCGGGTCGCGATGCGCCCGCGCGGGGAATCGCGTCAGCGCCAGCAGCACCGTCATCACATCGCCATCCGCCGCGAAGCAAGCCGCGCTCACGCCGCACAGCGCCATCGCCTCCGGCACAATCGCCAGCGCCTCCTGCCGCTGCTCTTCCGTCAGCGGGACGTCCGCTTCCCAGCGAATCAGCCGCCACGCGTACACCGGAACCTCCACCGTGCTTTTCGGTGCGTCGCCGCCGCTCTGCATCATCGCGAGCATCGTCTGCGACAGCTGCTGCTCCTGTTCCTGCGTCATGAGAGGGTTCACCTGCTTTCTTGGGTGGAAATTTAATTGCAAAAAAGCGTCCCAGCTGGTGAATCCTTCAGCCCGCACGGAACGCTCCTATTTCCGCATTCTCTATTGTACGCCATTTTTCGTGATTTGGGAAGGGGTCAGCAAAAAAATTGTTGTTCCTTGTCAGTTTTGTACGAATTTCTGCGCCGTCATGCCCTGAAAGAAATCAACATCCGTCGGTACAATGCGGCACACGCCGATTTTGTCCAGCGTAATCACGCGCAGCTGTTTCCCGGCGGACTTCTTGTCCAGTGTCATGGCGTTCAGCAAGTCCTTTTCCGGAATCGCCGGAAGCCGACGGGGCATTCCCAGCGCATCCAGCAGGCGATTCAGCCGCGCGCTCGTCCCCTGCTCCGTCATGCCCTTCTCTTCCGTCATCGCGGTAATGACGCGCATCCCCAGCGCGACCGCCTCGCCGTGGCGCATCCCGGTGTAGTGCTGGCAGGTTTCGACCGCGTGGGCGATGGTATGCCCAAAGTTGAGCGTCATGCGCAGGCCGGTATCGCGCTCGTCCTGCGCCACAATGTTCGCCTTATACTGGATACAGTGCGTCAGGATTTCCCCGATAACGCCCATGAGCGCAATCCGACCGCCGTCCGCGTTCTCTTCCAGCAGCCGGAACAGCGCCTCGTCCCCGATGCACCCGTACTTAACGACCTCGCCCAGCCCGTCGCGCCAGAAATCATCCGTCAGCGTCCGCAGCGAATCCGGGTCTACCAGCACCAGTTCCGGCTGATAGAATGCGCCAACGAGGTTCTTCCCCTGCGGCAAATCGACTGCGACCTTCCCGCCGACAGAGGAATCAACCTGCGCCAGCAGCGTCGTCGGCAGCTGCACAAAATGCACGCCGCGCAGGTACGTCGCCGCCGCCAGCCCCGCTAAATCGCCAATCACCCCGCCGCCCAGCGCGACGATGGCATCCTTGCGCGTCAGATGATGTTCGCAGAGGAAGGCATACAGCGTTTCCAGCGATTTCAGGCACTTCGTCTGCTCGCCGTGCGGCAGGACGATGCTGCACACGCGCAGACCGACCTTTTCCATCGACGACACGACTTCTTCCATATACAGCGGCGCAACATGGTCATCGCTGACAACCGCGACCGCAATGTCGCCGAGGTTCTCGCGAATCATTTCGCCCGTTTTCGCCAGCAGACCGCGTTCGATATGAATCGGATAGCTTCTTTCGCCCAGCGGTACGGTAATGGTCTGCATGAAAATCGCCTTCCTTATCATCTTAAAGCATCCATCATATCACCAAATATGATTCCCTGATTATTCCACCCGAATCATATTTTCCACCGTGCAGACCTCCGGGTCAAACTTCGCCAATGCCGCCCGAATCGCCTGTTCATTCGCCTCATGCGTAATGATAATCAGCGGCACGCGGCTCCCCGCCAGCTCCGCCTTCTGCATCATCGTTGCAATCGACACCTGCTCGCTCGACAGCCACGTCGCAATCTTCGCCAGCGAACCCGGCTCGTCCTGAATCGACAAGCGCAGGAAATACCGCGTCTTCCAGTCATTCGTGAACACCAGCGACGCATCCGCATTTGCGCTGTTCACAAACGTCGGATGCACATGCACATCCACCGTTGCGGCATGGAGAATGTCGCCCACCACCGCGCTCGCCGTCGGCAAATCGCCCGCGCCGCGACCCTGCAGCATCATTTCCTTGCAAGCGTGACCGTGCAGATAGACGGCATTGAAGCTGCCGTTGACCTGCGATAGCGGATGGTCGTTCGCAATCAGCGTCGGATGCACGCGAACCTCGATGGTGTTCCCGCTGCGCTTGGCAATTGCCAGCAGTTTCAGCACATAGCCCATCTCTCGCGCATAGGCAATATCCACCGCCGTAATTTTCGTGATGCCTTCACGATAGACCTTGCTGAACGGTACGCGCGCGTGGAAAGCAAGGCTCGCCATAATAGAGAGCTTATAGGCCGCGTCCAGTCCCTCGACATCGGCGGATGGGTTCGGTTCAGCCAGCCCCAGCTGCTGTGCATCGTGCAGCACGGCTTCGTAGTCCTCGCCGTTTTCGTACATACGGGAAAGGATGTAGTTCGTCGTGCCGTTGATGATGCCCATCAGAGAATCAATGCGGTTCGCTTGCAGGGGCTGCATGAGGGTGTTGATAATCGGAATCGCGCCGCAGACGCTCGCTTCGTAGTACAGACCGACGTGGTTGCGCTGTGCAGCGGCTTGCAGGCGGTGCCAATTCAGGGCAATGGCGACTTTGTTCGCCGTGACAACGGTCTTGCCGTTTTCCAGCGCGCGGAGCATGTAGTCCGTCGCAGGTTGTTCGCCGCCCATGAATTCGACAACGATGCTGATTTCCGGGTCGTTCACCACGTCGTCGGCGTTCGTTGTCAGCAGTTCATGCGGCACACCGCAGGCGCGGGTTTTGTTCACATCGCGCACCAGCACCCGCTTGATGCGGATGGAGAGACTGTCGCGGTGAGCAATCTCGCGGGAAAAGCCTGTCAGCAGCGACCACACGCCCCCGCCAACATTGCCGCAGCCCAGAAATCCGATTACAACTTCCTTCATTTTGTCTGCTTCCTCCTGCTTTCAAATGCCTTCTTTTCTCGCTTAATCAGCCCTTGTTCCGCTCGTAGATAAGCCGCAGCCCTTTCAGCGTCAGCAGCCCATCCAGCTTGTCAATGACCTTGCTTTCCTCGGCAATCATCACCGCCATGCCGCCCGTCGCGACGACGGTGGCTTCCTGCCCCAATTCCTGCTTAATTTTGCGGACGATGTTCTTCACCAAGCCGACATACCCGTAATACATGCCGGATTGCAGGTTCGTCAGCGTCGTTCGCCCGATGACGTGCTCTGGCTTCGTCAGTTCAAAGCGCGGCAGTTTTGCCGTCCCGGTGACAAGGGCTTCGCTGGCGAGCTTCACGCCGGGGCAGATGCATCCGCCAAGGAACACGCCGCCCTCTCCGACCACGCCGAACGTCGTTGCCGTACCGAAATCGATGAAAATCGTCGGCGCGCCGTACTCCTCATACGCCGCCACTGCGTTCGCGATTCGGTCGCTGCCCAGTTCGCGCGGGTTCTCGTAGCGGATGTTGATGCCCGTTTTGATGCCCGGCACCACGAACAGCGGCGTCTGCCCGAAGTAGTTCTGGCACATGTGTTCAATGGTAAAATTGATAGTCGGCACGACGGAGGAAATCATGATACCCTCGACTTCTTCCGGGCGAACGCCGACATGCTGAAAGAGGTTCACCAGCACGATGCCGTATTCGTCGGACGACTTCTGGATGTTCGTGGACATCCGCCAGTAATAGCGCATTTCCTTGCCGTCAAAGAGGGCAGTTTTGATGTTGGTATTGCCAATGTCGAGGGTGAGGATCATCCTCCATGCCTCCTTATAGAATCGCTGATGGCCGACGTTTCAGCCATCAGCGGGAATCGTTCACTTATCGTGCCATTCAGCACGCCGCACGCGGACACTGCATGAAGATGTGACCAGTCCCATCGCGCGAAAGGGTCAAGGGAGGAACTCCCTTGTTACGCCGTCTTCTTGTGCATTGCCTTGCGCAGCGCCAGCACAATCGGGGGTGTAATCAGCGCCGCAGCAACGGCTTCCAGCGGGCCAGCGCCGCCAGCGGTTGCGCCAATCGCCGTCAGCACCGCCGTATTGTCAATGCCGCAGATCATGTAGAAAATCAACATCAAGCCGAGATACAAAATCGTGTTCGTCAGGCTGCCGCAGGCCGCCGCAACCGCCAGACCCGTCTTTTCCAGCTTATGCGCCATTGCCTTGTGGACGAAGTGAATCACCACCGGCACCATCAAACGCGGCAGGAAGGTCATCACAATCACCATCGGCAGCGACGCCCCCATCAGCGTGCCGACCAGCGTAGATGGACGAAGCAGCGCCGACACAAAGCTTGTTGCACCGAAGGTCAAGCCCAGCAGCACGCCGTATTTCAGCCCCATGAACAGCGTCCCGACCGCAACCGGAATCACCAGCAGCGTCACGTTGCAAAATCCCAGCGGAATCAGCCCCAGCGGTGTCTGTCCCATCAGGAAAATCAGCGCCATCAGCAGCGCCAGCGTCACGAGATTGACCAGATTGCCATTGCGAGTATTCATTTTTTCCTCCGTTCGAGTCTCTTTTCGAGTACCCTACGATGATTATTTCCGCACCAGCTGCATTTTCGTCTGATACTTTCGCTCTCAGCGGCATCATTGGCGCGGATGCTCTCATTATACCGAAAAAAACGCCGCTTGTAAAGGTTGAAACAGTATTTGAACAGCGCATTATCGCAAGCTATTTATATGAAAGCAGTTCACCCTGCGCAGGTTTCCTTCTCCATACGCTCCGGATTGCTTTTTCCGCCGGATTCTGGTATGATACAGACAAATTCGCAGGAGAAGCCGCGCTGCTTTTCCGTCAGGAGGCAAGGAACATGAAGTTGTTGATTTTAGGCGGCAGCGGGTTCGTCAGCGGACGGCTGGCGCAGATAGCGACAGCGCAGGGGCACGAGGTCTGGTGCGTTACACGCGGCAATCGCCCGATTCCCGAAGGCGTTCACGCGCTGACGTGCGACGCGCACGACCCGGCTGCCCTTCGCGCCGCGCTCGCCAGCGCGCAGCTGCAATGGGACGCTGCGCTGGACTGCATCTGCCGCGACGCGGCCTCCGCATCGGTCGATTTGTCGGTGCTGCCCGCCTTCACGAATCGCCTGCTGGTGATTTCCACCGATTCCGTGTACCACCCCGCCTACAAGCGCGTTCCACAGGACGAAATCGGCGTTTATCTGCACGACGGCGGCTACGGGAGCAGCAAGCGGCAGATGGAGGAGGTTTTTCTGGACGCAGAGGCGCATTCCGAATCTCCTTTCGCGTGGACAATTTTCCGTCCGGGGCATATTTTCGGCGCGGGTTCACAGGTCGGCTGTTTCCCGGAGCATTCCCGGCAGCCGGATCTGATCGCCCGTATGAAGCGCGGCGAACCGCTGCGGCTTGTAGGCGGCGGCAAATTTCTGATTCACCCCATTTATGTTGATGACCTGTGCCGCGTCCTGCTGGAAAGCATCCCCGTCTCCACAGCCTTCAACGAGATTTTCTGCATCGGCGGACCGGATATTGTTTCCAACGCTGCCTATTACATTTTGCTCGGAGAAATTTTGAACGTTCCCGTGACTATTGAAGAAATTCCGTTAGCCGGCTATCTGGAAGCGCATCCCCAATTCAGCGGGCATTTGTGCCATCGCGCGTATTCGCTGGAAAAGCTGCGCCGCACGGGGATTGCTTTGCCCGGCACCCCCCTGCGCGCAGGGCTGCAGAAGCAGGTCGAATGGCTCCTTTCCCTTGCGCGGTAAAGCCCCGAATCGGCGAATGTCTCTTGCAGCATTCGCCGATTCGTTTCGGGCACAAGAAAAAGAGCCGATCTTTCAATCAGCTCTTT
>ENA-ORVG01003148-ORVG01003148.1-human-gut-metagenome-genome-assembly--contig:-NODE-3148-length-13638-cov-2.752926_pt1 | contig 13638 bp, 16 predicted proteins | sample MGYA00242091_ERZ509233 | MGnify/ENA primary metagenome ERZ509233 (study PRJEB26280, sample SAMEA2338840) | human gut metagenome | biome: human gut; feature: human-associated habitat; material: faeces... | reverse complement strand
GCCACTTTTCTGGAGCTGCTAGCCAGATTCGAACTGGCGACCTCATCCTTACCAATGATGACATATTCGGAACGATACGGGAGACGGAATTCCTCCAGCGCGTGGCGATATCCTTCCAGCGCGTCCCTGCGGACGCTGCGGTTCAATGGAGGACAGAGAAAATCTTCTCTTCCTCAACCTTGAAGCCTGGATGTTCTTTCAGCGCATTGTTCAGGGTGTTGAACTCGGTCGTGCCGGACTGTCCAGCTTTGATGAGGAAGGACTTCGTGGCGTAGATGGTCTTCTTGTCGCGGTCGATGCGAGGAGTGTTGTTTTTCATAGTTATTTCTTCCTTTCTTGTTGTTGGGCTTCGGTGTTTCCCGTCCCTGTGATTACAGTATAGAAGAAAAAGTGTCCCAATAGATGCCCACATCTTGTTTTAGATGTTAACTCTCTAAGAAAAGGGACAAAATTTGAATAATTTAGTTGGTGCGCTTGCAGATTAAAGAACAAATCAAGCGATATCTACTCTGATTTCTGCGGAATATGAAAGAAATAAAAACTAAAAAGTCAGTTCTGGACTTTAACCCAAAATTACGGTGGGGTTGACAAAATCGGAAAAATGTGGTATAGAGCGCACTCGTAAAATATGTAATTCTAGCCTTCCGCGTCGATGGGCACCTATGCGTTCTCAGCCGGAATATACTCGATAAAGCACTTGCCTCTCTCTTCGCTTCTGTAAAAGACAAGCCTTCGCTAAACCGTTGCCTGAGCCACTCCTTTTTCGCATGGCTCTGCATGCCGGACATGGCGCAGCAAATGTGCTCCCTGTCGATATTGTTCTTTTTGATTCTCATACAGTTCATCTGTGTGCCGCCTCCCTTTCGGCTCCATAAGATTCAGAGGACTAGAATACTTCCGAACTCTCCAAACACTGTTCTCATGCGTCTGCATGTTCCAACAGTTTTTGAAACGTGTTGATGAGGTTAAGCGCTGAGTGCGACAAGTGTTTTTCCTTGGCATATACCGCACAATATGCGCGTGTAGAATCAATTCCCGCTATGCGATAGAACTTTGGCTCGTGCAGATGCTTATGGATAAGCACCTTGGGCAAAAAACCCACGCCAATACCCTGTGCAACCAGCATGCAAACCGTATCCCAGTTCGTGGATTCATATATAACTTTTGGCGTGATAGAAAAGTGATTCAAAATGCGCCGGCTCATCTTGGAAAACTTAAGCGTTGGAACCAGGGATACAAACGGCTCGTTTTGCAGCAGAGACAGGTTCATATAAGGAATATCGGCTGACGAGATGGCACAGGCATTGATAGGGTGCGCGGGAGGAACGGCAATCATAATTTCCTCCATATAAATAGGATGGTAGTTTAATCCCTCCCGCATGGGTTCGGCAGGGATAAAGCACAGATCCAAATCGCCATTGAGCACATTCTGCTCAAGTTCTGTGGAAGGGCGCTCGATAATGTTTAGCTGGATGTTGGGACTGTTTGCTTGATAATAGGGCAAGAGGATGGGCAAATAGTATTTGCTGTAAAACGGCGAGACGCCAAAGCGCAGCGTTTCAACCTGTTCTCCAGACAAACTGGCGATTTGTCCCAGCATTTCCTCTCGGGCCATAAGCAAAAGACGCCCATTTCTGACTAGAATCTCTCCGGCAGAGGTGAGAGTCATCGTTCCGCCGGTACGCTCAAATATGCGCATTCCTAGCTCTTTTTCGATTTTAGCGAGCTGTTGGCTTAATGCAGGTTGGCTGACAAATAGGTTTTTTGCAGCCTGCGAGATGGTTTTTGCCTCGCTAATTGCAGAAATATACTCCAGCGCTTTAAAGTCTATCATACTCAACTCTCCTCATAACATATAAGTAAAAGCTATACTTATATTCTACATAAGTATTTGACTTTGGGCAATACACATGTTTAAATATCATTAATTAGTTGAGAGTTTACAAAGAAATTCGTGCAGGATTATAAGATTGTTGGATAATTCTGGAAATTATGAAAGGATGCAAAAGGGAATGAATCTTAAACTGATTGCGCACCGTTCGGGTACAGATCGTTATCCCGAACAATCGCGTCGGGCTGCCAGGTTTTCGCTGTCCCAAAATGTAGATTTTGTGGAAATGGACGTGCGCTTCACGCGCGAGGGTGTGCCTGTAATCTGCCATGACCCCAATGTAGAGCGTGTATTCGGTGTGAATTGCCGAGTGGAAGACATGAGCATTGAAGAGTTCCTGAAGCTAAAGAATCGGGAACAGCCAGAAGATCGCACCTTTACGCTGGATACGGTCTTTGAAGAACAGCTGGTGCCGGTATTGCTGCATCTGAAGTGCGACGGTAAGGACCTGCAGACGGTGCTTGACCACATTGCGCAATACAATATGCAGGATAAAGTTGTCATTGGCATCGGCGATCCGCTGGCAGTAGCTCAAATCAAGGCGTTTGACAGTCGGATCCGCGTACTGGCATTTATGCACACTGAAGCAGATATGGAAACCTTCCTTTCCTCTGCTTGTGAATTTATTCGTCTGTGGGAACCGTGGCTGACCCAGGAAAAAATTGACCGTGTTCATGCTGCGGGCAAGGAGGTTTGGATCATGAGCGGCACATTTGATACCGTAGGCTATACAGATCTTGCAAATCTGAAAAAGTGGGCGCGCATGGGTGTACAGGCGGTGCTGATCAATGAGATACTCAAAGCCAAAGCTGTTTTGGAGGAATCAAAATGACAAAGAAGAAGCTTAATCAAGTAAAGCAGGAGGCAATCGGCATTGCCTTTATTCTGCCCGCACTGATTCCCCTGCTGGTCTTTGTGATCTACCCCATCATTCGCTGTTTCGTGCTGAGCTTCTATTCCTACAACATGACATCGCCAATGAAGTTTGTGGGCTGGAGAAACTTCCAAAAGCTGTTCAGTCGCAAGGAGATCTGGGATACCATCTTTAACACGCTGCGCTATGCGCTGATCGTGCTGCCGGTTATTCTGCTCGGAGGCTTTGCGCTGGGCGTTGCGCTGTCGAAGAAGAGCAAGGTCAATGTGGTTTATCGTACGCTCATTTTTGCGCCGCATGTCACCTCTATGGTCGCCATCTCTTCCGTTTGGCTGTTCGTCTTTCATCCGCAGTATGGTGCGGTAAACATGCTGCTGGAGACCTTCGGCATGATGCCAGTTCGCTGGTTGAACGAACCGGCGACAGCGTTCTGGGTGATCTCCTTTGTCAACATTTGGCGTATGATCGGCTATGATACGATCGTGTTTATCGGCGGCATCCAGAACATCTCTAGCGAAGTGTTGGAGGCGGCTACCATCGACGGCGCGAGCCGCTGGCGCACGATTTGCCACATCATCTTCCCGTTAACCTCGCCCACCACGTTCATGTTGATGATCCTGAATACCATTGGCATTTTGAAAATGTTTACAGTGATCAACGTGCTGACGGGCGGCGGTCCGGCGAAGTCTACGCAGAATCTCGTCATTATGCTGCATGACTACGCATTCAACCGCTTTCAAGTAGGCTATGCGTCGGCGATTTCGACGGTACTGTTCCTGCTCATTCTCGTTATTCACATCGTGCAGCGCACGCTGGAAAGGAAGGTTCAGTATGACCAGTAAAGCACAGTTCCGGAAAAGCAGAGGGCCGCACATCACGCCAGGTATAGTTTTCAAGTATGTCCTTCTCACGTTGGTTGCAGCAATCATCGCCTTTCCGTATATTTGGATGATCCTCTCTTCATTCCGCGAAGGCTCGGAGGTTTTTGTAAAGGGTTCCTGGCTGCCAACAACCTGGCACTTTGAGAACTATCCGCTCGCGCTTAAAATGGCGCCGTTTGACCGGTTCTTTTTAAACAGCCTTTTTACGTCTGTTTTGACAGTTATAGCGCAACTGATCACCTGTCCTCTGGCGGCATTTGCCTTTGCAAAGCTTGAATTCAAGAGCAAGAAATTCCTGTTTACGATCTTCCTTTGCACGATGATGGTACCCAGCGAAAGCACGATTATTTCTAACTATCTCACTATGTCTTCCCTGAATCTGACCAATACGTACTTTGCCATCATCGCGCCCAGTTTGACAAGCATGTTCGCCATCTTCCTGCTTCGCCAGTTCTTCAAGACCATTCCTGATTCGTTGCTGGAAGCTGCGCAAATCGATGGCGCCAATACGCTGCAGCTTTTATGCAAAATCGTGCTGCCGATGGCCAAAAGCGCCATGGTGACCATTATCATTTTCGCGTTTGTCACCAGCTGGAACGCATATCTCTGGCCTACGCTTGTGACCACCAGCACGGAAATGCGCACGGTACAAACAGGCCTGCGTTACATGATCAACCCTGATCTGGGCACCGAATGGCCGAAGATCATGGCGGCATCTACCGTCATCATTATGCCGATGATCGTTCTCTTCGTCAGCTTGCAGAAATATTTTGTGCAGGGCATCACGAAGGTTGGACTCAAGTAATTTAGGATTCAAGGTGTAGGTCACCTGAACAAAATATGAAGGAGGAAAAAACATGAAAAAGGTACTCTCTCTGACCCTGGTGTTGCTTGCGCTGAGCGCGCTCTTCCTGGCAGGCGCTGTCGCTGAGGAAGAAAAGACGGAACTCATCTTTTGGACTCGCATGAATGACACGTTTGAGGATGAAATCGCTGCGTTCGAAGCGCTTCATCCGGATGTGAAGATCAATCGCGTGGGCATCGGTTCCAGCTACGATGATCTGGTCACGAAATACATCGCCGCGTCTGTAGCGGACGAACTGCCGCATGTAGGCCTGCTGAGCCAGCGCTATGGCATTCCGCAGCTTTACGATGCCGGTGTATTGGCTCCGATCTCCGATTTCATGAGCGAAGAAGAACAAAACGACGTGATGGAAGCCTATTGGGGGCGCTATTCCTACAAGGGCGTCCGCGTTGCCTTGCCCTTCCAGTCCAGTATGCCTGTGCTGTATGTAAACACCGATCTGTTTGAGCAGCAGGGCGTGGAGATTCCCACCACTTGGGAAGAAGTGCAGGAAGCTGCCACGAAGATGACGCTGGATATCGACGGCAACGGCTCCATCGATGTGTACGGTTTCAACATGCCCGAAGACGCGCCGTGGTACCTGTATGGCCTTGTGAAGGCTGACGGCGGCACGATCGTGAACGAGGATGGCACCGTCACCGTGAACACCCCCGAAATGCTTGATGTGCTTAGTGACATTCAGAAAATGGTGGCGGGCGGAAGCATGCCCTCCAACCAGCACGCCACGGCCAAGGATGACTTCAAGAACGGAGCGCTGGCCATGCTGCTGAACTCCTGCGCGGGTAACCGGAGTATTGAGAAAGGCGTAGACGGCAAGTTTAATTATGCGCTTGTGACATTCCCCTCCATTAACGGAAACGTATGCGCACCTTTGGGCGGCAATGCACTGGGCATCTTCAAGTCCGACGAAAAGATGGAGCAGCTCTCTTGGGAGTTCATTCAGTTCATGACCAGCTCTGATGCAGTATCCGGCTTCACCATGTCCAAGGGATATCTCCCGATCAAGCATTCCTTTATGGAGACCGATTTCATCAAAGAGCGCCAGGCGGACAGCTTCTGGGCAGCGACGTATCAGCAGATTCCGAACATGGTGGGCCTGCCCGTAAGCCCGGTGGATGCCACCATCTGGAACGAAATCAATGACGTGCTCAGCATGATTGAAAGTGATCCCAATGCAGACATTGAGGAACTGATTGAAAACGTACAATATGAAGTGGACGATTTCCTCCTGGATTATTGATTTTCTTCAAAAGCCGTTAGGTTCGCTTGCATGGGGCAAAGGTTCTCTTTGCCCCATGATGCATAAAACGTAACAAAGAGGAGCAGCAAAAGAAATGATCAATTACGCGCACAGAGGCGCCAGCGAATACGCGCCTGAAAACACCATGGCGTCTTTCTGCATGGGCATTGAAATGGGCGCAAATGGCATCGAGACGGATATTCAGCGCACGCGTGACGGCGTGCTGGTGCTCTCTCACGACGCCACGCTCAAGCGAACGGCTGGCATGGATTGCCGCGTCTGCGACAAGAGCTGGGCGGAATTGGCCGATGTCGACGTGGGACTTTTTAAGGGTGAAAAGTATAAGAGTGAACGCATGGTGACGCTCGAGGATTTCCTTCGCTACTTCGGCAAAAAGGATTTGCACTTTGCGATCGAAATCAAGCAAAGCGGCATTGAGCATGAGGTTTGGGAAATGATTCGCCCCGTCGTTCCCTGGAAGCGTGTGACGATCACTTCCTTCATGCTCGACAGCCTGCTTGCGCTGGCCAAGGAGCCCAATAAGCCGCGCCTTGGCTACTTGGCGCGAACTTTCAGCCCCCAGTTGCTCGACGAGCTGAAGTCGCAGGGGATCGAAGAGTATTGCCCCTCCGCCGAATGCCTGGACGAGGAAATGGCAAAGACCGTGCGTGAGCACGGCATGGGTCTGCGCGTATGGGGTGTCTCTACGCAGGAGCTGATGCGCCGCATGTGTGAACTCCAGGTGGATGGCATGACGGTCAATTTTCCGGACAAGCTGACGCAGTATCTGGCCGAGTCATCCCGTTAATCCAGCGAATCGGACAAGTGAAACATCCCCATGCCCTGAGCTATGCAAGCGGCTTTTTCTGCGCATGGTTCAGGGCATCGCTTTACCTATTGAAGATTGGAGCGGCGGAGGAGAAATATGGAAAATCAAATGAAGGCACTTTTAGATACGCTCTATCATGCGAAAACAAAGCAGCGGAGATGGAATGCCAGCGACTTTCTAACTGGAAACACGTCCTTTGAAGTGTGGCGCAGCAGCTTGCTGACGACACTCAAAGAGGCGCTCGCGTTTCCAAGCTGCCCCCATGATTTGAAGCTGACGCTATCCCAGGCGCAGATGCAGCCGTTTGGTACATTGGCGCGCATGACATATCTTTCTGAAGAAGGCCTGTACACACCCGCTTATCTATTAACCCCACATCATGTGGACGAAAGCACGCCTGTCATCCTCTGTCTGCACGGGCATGGGTTAGGATGCAAAGATATCGTGGGCCTCTGCCCGCAGGAGAGCTACCAAAAGCGTTTTGCGCGCAAAGCATGTGAAGCCGGCATGATCGTCGTCGCACCGGAAATGGCGGGGTTTGGCGAACTGCGTCTTCCGGAAGAGCTTGAAAGCGGCGATGCACACCAGAGCAGCTGTCATCGTTTGGCCATGAATTTGCTCGCTTGCGGTCGAAGCCTGTTGGGGATGCGCGTGAATCAAGCCATGCGTGCGTTGGATGTCATGCAGCAGCTATACGCGGGGCATCCCATGGGGATTATGGGGATTTCGGGCGGAGCCACCGTATCCGTACTGACCATGGCGTTGGATCAGCGGCTTTGCGCAGGCGTCATCAGCGGATACGCCAATACGTTTGCCGACAGTATTTTGGCCATGCGTCACTGCGTGGACAATTACTGGCCGGATATGATCGGGCAGATGGAGATGCCGGATTTGCTCTGTACGATTGCGCCCAGGCCGATGCTCTGGGAAACGGGCAGCCAAGATCCCATCTACCCGCAGCTTGCAGCCCGTAAAGCCGCTGACATTGTTTTCCATTGCTACGAACAGGAGCATGCCGAAACACACTTTGAAGTGGACGCCTTTAAAGGCGGACATGAGATTCACGGCGAACGTGCTTTCAGCTTTTTAAAGGAATACTGCACGGTATCATGATATTCTATCGACATCAGAGGACATATGGACATCCTTTTGTTTAGCTTTAACGGCGTTGCGCCAATCTGCGTGATGGTGCTGCTTGGCATCGTACTGCGGCGCACAAATACGGTGACACAGTCGACCGCAAAGGCCATGAATAAGCTCTGTTTCCAGCTGTTCATCCCGTGCAAAATCTTCAGCCAAATCTATCAGTCGGATCTGACAAACGTGACGAATCTGCGCACGATTGTGTTCGCCTTGATGTCTACGGCAACATGCCTTCTGCTTTTATGCATCATTGTACCTAAATTTATACCGCTTAGCCCGGCCTGCGGCGAATTCATTCAAGGAACATATCGCAGCAATTCCGCGATGTTGGGCATGCAATTGATGACCGATCTTTATGGGGAGGCAGCCTGTACCGCATTGGCACTGCCATTGCCGCTGATGATCATCTTCTATAACTTCACTGCGCCGCTCATCCTGACGCGCTACACGGGTGGAAAAAAGGTGTCCGCGAAAGATACGTTTTGCAGGGTCATGACCAATCCGTTCCTTCTGGCGGCGCTGTTAGGGCTTGTTTCGGCTCTCCTGCAGATGAAATTCCCGCTGTTTATTAGAAACACCATCAGCAGCTTGGGAGCAGTGGGCTCTCCGCTTGGTTTGATCGCTTTAGGTGCTGTTACGGAGATAAGCTCTTTTCGCAAGAGCGGTCGTCTGGCGCTGCTGTCAAGCATCTTGCGGCTGGTGATGTTTCCCCTGATCATCTTGCCCATTGGCATAGCACTTGGCATCCGCGGGGCGCAATTGACGGTTTTGCTATGCTTTTTCTGCACACCTACGGCTGTCGGCGGTTATGTGTTGGCGCAAAACATCGACGGAGATGGCGAATTGGCGGGCCAGATTCTCCTGCAAACTACCATGCTCTCTTTCCTGACCCTGTTTGTGACCATCGCTCTGCTAAGGGGATTAGCCGTTTTGTAAAAGTCATGTGTCCATAAAACAGGCAATCGTGTCTTATCATCTTCGCTCATGAATTCAGCATACAGCTGTGGAAGAAGTGGAGATCATGCGGAAGCTGCCCAAATCATCAAATGCTTTTGTAAGTATCCACTGATCGCATCGAGAAAATCCTGCTGCAAGGAATATGCTTACAGATGGTTTGAAATCTTCTCAAAGCCGAACGTTGAGAAGGTAACGTCAATCACCTATGAGCGGCAGTTGAGGCTTCATATCTGCCCGGTATTGGGCGAGAAGAATGTAGAGGACATTACTCCGCTTGACGTGCAAGCCCTGTTTAACCGCATGGAGAACGCCTCCAAAGAGACAAAGAACAAAGCCAAGATTGTCTTGAACATGATCCTTGAGCATGCGGTTGATGATGAGCTTTTGAAGCGCAATCCCCTTGCGTCAAAGAGCATCCGCATTACAGGCCGGAGCAGCAAGCCCACCGAACCATATAGCGTTGAGCAAATGCGGTATCTGGTTCAGCATATTGAGCAAGTTCAGAAGTCGCAGGATAGGGCTTATCTGGCGATACAGGCGCTTCACCCGTTGCGGCTGGAGGAAGTGTTGGGCCTCAAGGGCGCGGATATTGACGAGCATTGCATCCACGTCAGAAGGGCGGTGACCCATCCAAGGCGGAATCAGCCCACGATAAAAGAAACGAAGACAGACGGAAGTGTGCGCGATTTGGATTTGGTGGAGCAAATCAAGCGATACCTGCCGGAGATAGCGCCGGATGATTTTATCTTTGGCGGTTCAAAGCCTCTGTCTTATCAGCAGGTTCGGAAGATGTGTGAGCGAATCCGGCAGGACACAGGATTTGGTGAGCGGGTTACGCCCATCCGATTCAGGACAACGGTTCTGACAGATATGTACGATCAGACCAAAGACTTGAAGCAGACACAGCAGGTGGCAGGACATGCGAATGCGTCAACCACCATGAAGCACTATATCAAGGGACGGTCTGAGCACCGCAACACAGCAGCGCCAGTAGCGGCGGTATATGGCCTGAATTGACGAATCATTTGACGAGGAAGAGGCTCAAAAAATCCTTGTGTCACAAGAGAAAAATGAACGCGATAGCCAACAAAAATTGAAAGATGATTTGAAAATCAGCCGGAATTCGGGTGCGAGACCTTGAAGCGGCGCATGATAACCCGCTGGAAAACCAAAGCAGCATAACGAAAAACCAAGAAATAGCACAAAAAAATCACCCTCCGCGTCTATAACGGAAGGTGACATTTCGTGGAGCTGATGGCCGGATTCGAACCGGCGACCTCATCCTTACCAATGCCATGGTAGGATTGCTATACAGCCCTCTATGCGCATAGAAGCAGGTTAATTCACCCTATTCCCCAGAAAGAATGAATTTAACTGCACTGTGGGTCAACGTTAGTCCGATGATGTCGTATACGCCTGATTAGCAGAGGTGTAGCAGAGAACGCTGCACAAGCGCGTGACGATTAGCACAGGATATACTTTGAGGCAAATGAATGGAGTTTCCGAAGGCGTTCAGAAATGGGCGCCTTTTTTCTATGCTCTTATAATTGCCTTGACAGAAGATATGATCTGCTGGCAGCACGGGAGATCATAGGATCAATAACACAGTGCTCATGGAGAATGCCACGAATGTAGCGCAGATGGCTCAGTGCTTTCGACATTTTCTCATAATGACCATTTTATGAAACGGAGGATTCACCGTGGCTGTTTTTCGCGTAGAGAAGAATCGGGATTACACGGTTATGAGCAATGTTCATCTCAAGGACAGGGGAATTTCCCTCAAGGCCAAGGGGTTGCTGTCCGTTATTCTGTCCCTGCCGGAGGACTGGAATTACACGACGCGCGGACTGGCTGCCATCTGCAAGGAAGGTGTGGACAGCATCGGCGCAGCCCTGCGCGAGCTGGAAAGCGCCGGGTATCTCATCCGCCATCGCCTGCGCGACAAGGGCGGACGCATCTCGGATACGGAGTATGTCGTTTATGAGAGCCCGCACAAGATACCGGAAGCGGATTCACCATATACGGCTTCACCATGTACGGAAAACCCGTATATGGTTTTCCCGGATACGGCAACACCACGAACGGATGCTCCGGATACGGAAAACCCTGCGCAATTAAATACTCAGGTATCCAATACGTATGAATCAAATACCCAAAAATCAAATCCTGATCCAATCATGATCCAAAGACAAAGGGCCCAGCAAGCCGATACGGGCACGAGTGATATGGATCAGATGGATGCACCGGAGTACCGGAGAACGCTCGCCGAGGTCAAGGAGCAGATCGAATATGATGCGCTGGACACACCGCACGACCATGAACGTCTGGACGAGATCGTGGAGATCATGACGGAGACGCTGTGCAGCCGCAGGCCCTATATCAAGGTCGCAGGAGAGAATTACCCCGCCGAGGTGGTCAAGAGCCGGTTCAAAAAGCTGAGTTATCATCACATCGAGTACGTCTTTCTGAGCCTCGATAAGAAGCACACGGAGGTGCGCAATATCCGGCAGTACCTGATGACGACACTCTATCATGCTCCAACGACGATGAGCAATTACTACGACGCGGAGGTGCGAAGCGCCGGGATTTTGTAATCCCATGCAAAGGACTTGCTGGCGGGCATTCTACCAAAGCTGGTCGAGGAATGCCTGTTGAGCAGAACAATCAACGACTGCATATCAGGAGGCCCAAAGTGTACAGAAATCAGGAATGCTATGCGGACCCGACAGCCGGGGAGGCATTGGCCCGCATTGCGCGTGAGGAACAGCTTCATGCCCAAGTGAAACGGATTAGTGAGATAAAATACAAGCTGGCGTGGACGAATCCAGCGTTCCTTTGTTCAGCCGACCATGGGAGGAATTGCATTGGCTATAAGAAAAACCTGCAGTGCCAAAGGTGAAGAAAACCCGTGGCAGGCGCTTGCCGATGCCATCATTATTCAAGCGGTCAAGGATTATCGAAACCGCGCCCGGATGATGAAACGAATCCGTGGACGCCTCAAAAGGAATAAGGAAATGACTCCATCTGAATTGGCTTGTCAGGCGCAGCGCTTGCAGCAATATGAAGAGAAACAGGATGCTGCCGGCAATTTCTTCTTTTCCAGATGGTTTTCGGTTCTGTCGGATTTGGATGGATACGATCTGCTGGACAGACTGCAAAAGGAGGTGATGTAATGCCGGTTGATACACTTTTTGAAAAGCTGCGGTTTGCAGAACGCCGCCTGACTGCGGCAGAGGAGCGGGTAGTCTTCTGCCGGGCAGCAGCGGCAAAAGCCTCGGCAGTGCTGGGCGGTGAATGTGTTTCAAGATCGCGCGACGTTACCGCCAACGAGAACGCCGTTATCCGCCTGATGGAAGCTGAGCAGGAGTATGCCGAAGCGGAACAGCAGTACAGTGAATGGCGCAACCAGGTTTGTTCTCTTTTTCAAAGGCTTGATGATCCGATCAATGCTGAAATCCTGAAGCTACAGTATGTGGAGCACAAGCGGATGTCAACTATTGCGAATGAGCTTCATCTCAGTCGATCTAATGCCTACTACCGGCATGGAAATGCTTTGATGATGCTGAATAAGCTTCTTCAGAATCAGTCTCATGAAAGGAAGTAACCTTGCCCCATAAACAGAAGGAATAATCGCCCTCACTATTGTTTTTCCTTCCTCTATCGTTAATGGTGACTGCCACATTGAAGTTTTGTTCCTTTGAGCGATTGATGTTGAAGGGTTTACCCCAATATAGAGGGCGAAAAACATTCTACATGCTTGCAATAACACTAAGCGGGAGTACAGTTTATCGGCGATTTCATCTGCACTCCTGTTTTTACATATTTGTAGTAATATATTCTTCAATACGGCATATTGTGGAATCAACATCAGCAATATTTTTTCGAAGAAGTCGATGCAGGTCCTGATTAATTTCGACATCTTTTCCCTTAATGCGAATTGTTTTCTCGCCAAATGTGATGTGCCCCAATCTATTGCGATAAATATTCACTTTGTCGATATAGTATTGCTTAAAATCAGACTGGCAGGCAGTAGAGGGTAAGTGATATGTTGTGGAGAGAATCGGCAAAATCGCTTGAAAAATATCTAATCTATCGGAAATACTTAATAAGTGTTCATCGTTGTTAGCATATTCAAAAACAACCGATGCTGATTTTGCAGTTTCGACTTGCTTTGTAACCCATGCTTTCTTTCTGTCTAGCGAGCCTAAGAGGACTTCTATTAACGATGATTTCTGGGTATCATCAAATTTTTGCCAACAGATATTCAACATTTCCTTTATTCTCAATTCAAAATCACTGGTATTATCGAGAACGAACCCACGTAAATTAACAACATCTTCTGAGCGTTTTACGATTTTACCAATAATCTTTTCAACTTTTTCAGTAAAAACTGTGTAGTCTCGTTTAGTTAGATAAACTCCATCAATTGGTGGCATCTTTGCTCTAATAGCAGTTAACATAGCTTCTTCTTCTGAAGAATAAAACAATATGTCTGTTAGTATACTGCTTTCTCGTAGAGCGGCAACAATAGTATCACCAGTTACTTCGTCTGCCAATTTGAAATCCATTAAAATCAAATCGTAATCGTTCCCGGTTAATTCATCGATATTGAAATCATCCCCGCTTTTACGAATAATTGATGGTACTAAATAGTGTGTTTTTAGAATACCTTCAACGCGTAGCCTTTCCATATTATACCAAGTTGGTTCATCTTCAAACCAAAGTATCTTGAATATCGTATTCATTTTGTTAGCCTCACAATCAGCTTAAAACCTTGGTGATATGTAGTGTCGATTTCAACAGTACCCTTCATCTCGCCTACCAACTGCTTGACATGAAATAGCCCTATCCCATAGCCCTTTTTCTGTCTGTTTGAAGAAAATCCCCACTCAAACAAGGACTTGGGATCAATGTTTTCGGCAAGACCTATGCCGTTATCTGAGAAAGCGGCTTCTACA
>ENA-ORVG01003142-ORVG01003142.1-human-gut-metagenome-genome-assembly--contig:-NODE-3142-length-13691-cov-3.791654_pt1 | contig 13691 bp, 11 predicted proteins | sample MGYA00242091_ERZ509233 | MGnify/ENA primary metagenome ERZ509233 (study PRJEB26280, sample SAMEA2338840) | human gut metagenome | biome: human gut; feature: human-associated habitat; material: faeces... | reverse complement strand
CGCCGGTGCCGAAGGTGTCCACCATGATGGAGACGGGCTTTGCCACGCCGATGGCATAGGCCAGCTCGACCTCGCACTTGGTAGCCAGGCCCGCGGCAACCACGTTTTTGGCGACCCAGCGGGCGGCATAGGCGGCGGAACGGTCCACCTTGCTGGGGTCCTTACCGCTGAACGCACCGCCGCCGTGGCGGGCATAGCCGCCGTAGGTGTCCACGATGATCTTGCGGCCGGTAAGACCGGCGTCGCCCATGGGGCCGCCGATGACGAAGCGGCCCGTGGGGTTCACGTAGATCTCGCAGTCGTCGGCGAGCGCCACCCCCTCGGCCTCGAAGACCGGGCGGATGACCGTCTCGATGACGGCCTCGCGCAGCGCGTCCTGTTCGATGTCCTCGGAATGCTGGGTGGACACGACCACCTTCTCCACCGCCGTGGGCGCCCCGTCGATATAGCGCACCGATACCTGGGTCTTGCCGTCGGGGCGCAAAAATTCCAACGTGCCGTTCTTGCGCACCTCGGTGAGGCGCTCGGAGAGGCGATGGGCCAGGTAGATGGGCATGGGCATGAGCGTGCTCGTCTCGTTGCAGGCATAGCCGAACATCATGCCCTGGTCGCCCGCGCCCACGGTTTCGTAGGGGTCGGCCGCGGCCGCCTCGTCGCGCTGGGCCTCGAAGGACTCGTCCACGCCCTGGGCGATGTCGGAGGACTGCTCGTGGATGGAGCTCATGACGGCGCAGGTGTTGCCGTCGAAGCCGTACTTCGCGCGGTCGTAGCCGATGGAGCACACCACGTCGCGCGCGATGGACTGCACGTCCACGTAGGCCTGGGTGCGAATCTCGCCGGTGACGAAGACGGTGCCCGTGGTGACGAGCGTCTCGCAGGCGCAGCGCATTTTCGCCGGGTCGGCCGGGTTGCCGTCCGGCGCGATGTAGCCTTCCTCGGCCAGGGCGATCTCCTTGGCGAGAATGGCGTCCAGAATGGCGTCGGAGATCTGGTCGCAGATCTTGTCCGGGTGCCCCTCCGTGACGGATTCGGACGTGAACAAATACGATGAGTGCTTTTCAGCCATAAGAGTCCTCTCTTATCGGTGTTGGCCGGACCACCTTGGCGCTCAGGTGAGGGACGCGTCAGGTTGGTGTCGGGATCATCGAGCCAACTCTCTACCCCGACTCTGGATAATGCAGATCGCGCGTCCGATGCGGGCGCGCGATCAAGTATGCTAACGGTTCGAAGGAGCGGGCGCAAGGGGAGGAGTCGGCCTACGCGGTAACTTCATCGGCGGCCTTCTCGGCCCTCTCGGCGGCGCCACCTGCGGCCTGCTCCGTCACGGCGGCGTCGGCCTGAGAGAGCAGGGCTCCCTCGTCTAGGGCGCATCTCAGCTCATCGGCCAGCGCCGGCTCCAGTGCCATCTCGTCCACGGGGCGGTCCGGATCGAAGGCCCCGTGCATGGTGCGGCCGAGCCGCGCAAACTTCGCCTTGTCGGTTTCGGCCATGCCGCAGAACTGGCGTGCTCGGTAGGGTGCGCGCTTGTCGGCGCCGTTCGTCCACAGGCGCTCGGCCTCGGGCGCCCATGCCCGGGCCGCCGGGCGGCATTTCTCGGCCAGATCGTGGGCGCTTTCCGTTTCTACGAGGTCGGTGCCGCGGGCGCCGCTCTTCTCGACCATCTCCTCCAGGCGGTCGGGATTCTCGAGCATCGGACAGGGCCGCAGCAAGTTGTCGTTGAAGGGCTGCCCCTCGTAGTAGGCCATGAACAGCGGGCTCTTCAGGCATTCCAGCAGCGGTTGCTCGCGGATGTTGGCATTGGAGTAGTGGATGAAGACGCACGGTTCTGCATCGCCCGCCGAGTTGATATGGAAATAGTTTCGTCCGCCTGCGATGCATCCGCCCACAAACTCGCCATCGTTCTGGAAGTCCATCGGATAGAACGGAATATCGCTCTTTTCGGAGCGAAGATACCGGATGCGCTCGATCATGTACTTGCGCTGAGCAGGCGTGGGCATCAGCTCCGGCGCAGCCTCGTTGCCTACCGGCATATAGTGGAAGTAGAACCCGAAGTGCGCGCCCTTGTCGCAGAGCATCCGCATAAAGTGGTCGCTGGTGACGGCTTCGAGATTGTCTCTGGTATAGCAGATGGAGGTGCCAAAAAGGATCCCGTGGGCCTTGAGCAAGTCCATCGCATTCATGACAGCGGCATAGTGGCCGTCGCCCCGCCGGGCATCATTGGTAGAGGGAGTTCCCTCGATCGAGAGCATGAAGGCGATATTGCCCAGTTTTACGACCTCTTCACAGAACGGCTCATCGATGAGGGTCGAGTTCGTGTAGATCGCAAACTGCACGTCGTTGTGCTTTTTTGCCAGACGGAGAATATCCGCCTTCCGCACCAGAGGCTCGCCGCCGGTGAGCATATAGAGATAGACCCCCAGCTCCTTGCCCTCGGTGATGATCTTGTCCATATCCTCAAAGCTGAGGTTGTTTTTGTGGCCGTACTCGCCCGCCCAGCATCCCACGCAGTGCATATTGCAAGCCGAAGTGGGGTCGAACAGGATCAGCCACGGAATGTTGCAGTGGTACTTTGTGCGGTTCTCGCGGATGGTCTTTGTCCCCCGGAAGAACGCTTCATAGCCAAGGTTGAGCGCCGTGGTGCGTGCCACGTTGGGCGCGGTCTGGTCGAGCACACAGTTGATGAGCTTTGACCACTTGCTGTCCGCATCGGTCAGCACTGCGCGGGCGTGCTCATACGTCTCCTCGCTGAACGAGTCGCCATAGAACTGCTTTGCGACGTCCACCATCTCGGCAAACACCTTCTGACGGTCTTTTCTGACATGAGCCAGTGCCACATCCACCATCGTTCCGACAGCGGCACGCTGTACCTTATGGCTCAACGGCTCCAACGCGATACTCATAAAAGTCTGCCTCCTTATGTGGGTCTTTGCCAGCCCTTTGTTTTGACAATACTTTAACATTTTTCCGACAAAGGTTCTATAAACAACAAAAGCAGGGTGATAGTTTTTCTATCATCCTGCTCTGCTTGTTCAAATTTTTATCATTCGTCGATTTTTGATGCTCTGCCGTCGGTGCTGAAGCGCAGCAGCGCCCGCTTCAGATCCCCGTGCATCATGGTGTTGAGCCGTTCGGCCATGATGGCCGGTTCGGTCTTCATATCGCGGCGTATCCATTCCAGCACCATGCCCACAAAGCCATACTTATAAAAATCAATGATGAACTGCTTGTCCTCTTCCTGCACCGGAATGTTTTCACGCTCTATAAACATCCGCAGCAGAGGGTCAAGCATTTTATAGAGGTACTGCTCCACCTGTTCCCTGCTTACCGAGCGGTAGACGTTGAGCACCAGCACCCGGTTGGCCTGCACCTTTTCCAGCATATCGCGGAAGGCGTCGCTCCACGTCTCAAAGTCCTGATGGCCTTCCAGTGCCTCTGTGGCATCCTCCACCAGGATCCAGTCCACCAAGTCGTAAATATCTTTGAAATGGTAGTAAAAGGTCATGCGGTTCACACCGCAGTCCTCGGTAATGTCGTTTATCGTGATCTTATTCAGCGGCTTGCGGAGCAGCAGCTTTTTGAGCGATGCTTCCAGCGCGCGTTTTGTCGTCTGTGCCACGAGAATGCCCATCCTTTCGCGTTTGCCCCGTTCTGTGCGGAGTTTCCCGACTTCTATCTATTATGATACCTCATCCGCCCGTACAGGTGCAAGCACCTTTTTCGACTTTTTCATGAACTTTTTATGTTTTCTTAAGATTCGGACAGCAAAAAAGCCTGCGCCGCCGCAGCGCGTCTATCAGGAGCTTTCCGAAAAGCTTTGACATTTTCCGGCTTTCCTCTTGATTTCTCCCCCGGCCCTGCTTACAATGGAGACACAGAGGAGGCATCTCCCCCTGTTCTTTTGATTGGGAAAGAGGTTTTTCTTATGCTGAATACCATCGGATTTTTAGGCTGCGGCAACATGGGCGGAGCCATCGCCCGGGCCGTCTGCAAGGCGGCAGACCCGCAGAACGTCTGGCTCGCCAACCGCACCGCCGCCAAGGCAGAGGCTCTGGCCGCTGAACTGGGCTGCAACACCACCATCAACGACGAGGTGGCAGGCCGCTGCGACCTCATCTTCTTAGCCGTCAAGCCCCAGATGATGGAGGAGCTGCTGGCACCGCTCCGCTTCACGCTGGCCGAACGGCCCAGCCGCTTCGTGCTGTGCAGCATGGCGGCGGGCCTGTCCATCGCCCGCATTCAGGAGATGGCAGGCAGCGACTGCCCCGTCATCCGCATCATGCCCAACACGCCCGCTTCGGTGGGGGCCGGTATGATACAGTACTGCACCTCCAACGTCACCGCCGAGGAAGAGGCCGAATTCCTGAAGCTGATGGCCCCCGCCGGGCGGCTGGATGCTGTGCCGGAAGGCCTCATCGATGCGGCCAGCTGCGTGTCCGGCTGCGGCCCGGCCTGGGTGTACCAGTTCATCGAGGCGCTGGCCGACGGCGGCGTGGCCTGCGGCCTGCCCCGTGCCAAGGCGCAGGAGTACGCCGCCCAGATGGTCCTGGGCAGTGCGAAGCTGGTGCTTGAGAGCGGCCAGCACCCCGGCGCACTCAAGGACGCCGTGTGCAGCCCCGGCGGCAGCACCATCCAGGGCGTGCGGGTGCTGGAAGAAAAGGGCCTGCGGGGCGCGGTGATGGACGCCGTCATCGCCTCCTACAACAAGACCAAAGAGATGGGAAAGGGTTGATCTATGCGCATCGTAGTCAAAGTCGGCACCTCCACACTGGCCCACTCCACCGGGCGGCTGAACATCCGCCACACCGAAGAGCTGGTGAAAGTGCTCAGCGATTTGAAGAACGCCGGACATGAGGTCATCCTCGTGTCGTCGGGTGCCATCGGCATGGGCGTGGGCAAGCTGTCGCTTTCCGCCCGCCCTACCGATATGTCCTCCAAGCAGGCTTGTGCCGCCGTGGGTCAGTGTGAGCTGATGTACACCTACGACCGGCTGTTCAGCGCCTACGACCACACGGTGGCGCAGATCTTGCTCACCGGCGTGGACATCGAGCACGCCAGCCGCCGCGAGAACATCCAGAACACCCTCACCCGTCTGCTGGAGCTGGGCGCACTGCCCATCATCAACGAGAACGACACCGTCGCCACCGACGAGATCACCTCCATCGGCGACAATGACACCCTCGCCGCCATCGTCACCTGCTGCATCAAGGCCGATCTGCTGGTGCTGCTGAGCGACATCGACGGCCTCTACACTGCCAACCCCCACACCCACCCGGACGCAAAGCTCATCCCGCTGGTGGAGGACATCACTCCCGAGGTGATGGCGCTGGCCGACGGAGCCGGTTCGGCGCTGGGTACCGGCGGAATGTCCACCAAACTCCGGGCCGCCCGGATGGTGACCTCCAGCGGAGCTGACATGGTCATCGCAAACGGCGCCCACCCCGAACTGCTCTATGACATCGCCGAGGGCCGTGCCGCAGGCACCCGCTTTGCGGCCCACAGACAGGAGGCATAACATGACCACACAGGAAATTCTGGAAGCTGCCCGCGGGGCCAAGACTGCCGTTGCCCTTTCGGACAGCGGCACCCGTGATTCTGCCCTTCTCGGGATGGCTGACGCCCTCTGCGCACCGGAATCCATGGACGCCATCCTCGCCGCCAACGCCGAGGACATGGCCGCCGCCAAGGGCCGCATCAGCGACGTCATGCTGGACCGCCTCGCCCTGACGCCCCAGCGCATCGAGGCCATGGCCAAGGGCATCCGGGACGTTGCCGCCCTGCCAGACCCGGTGGGCCGGGTGCTGAGCCGCATCGAGCGTCCCAACGGCCTCGTCATCGAGAAGACCGCCGTGCCGATGGGCGTCATCGCCATCATCTACGAGAGCCGCCCCAACGTCACCAGCGACGCTGCCGCCCTCGCCATCAAGAGCGGCAATGCCTGCATCCTCCGCTGCGGCAAAGAGGCGTGGCGCTCGGCCAATGCCATCGTTCAGGCCTTGCGGCAGGGTCTGCGGGCAGCAGGTCTGCCCGAGACGGCAGTCTGCCTCATTGAGGACACCACCCATGCCTCGGCCAACGCCCTGATGACTGCCGTCGGCTATGTGGACCTGCTCATCCCGCGCGGCGGGGCCGGACTCATCCGTGCCTGCGTCGAGAACGCGAAAGTCCCCTGCATCCAGACCGGCACCGGCATCTGCCACATCTTCGTGGACGACACCGCCGACCAGACCAAGGCCCTGGACATCATCGAGAACGCCAAGGCCAGCCGCCCCAGCGTCTGCAACGCCGAGGAAGTCTGCCTCGTCCACAGCGCCATTGCGAGCGAGTTCCTGCCGAAGCTGGCCCAGCGCCTCGGTCCCGACCGCACCGCCAAGGGTCTGCACCCGGTAGAGCTGCGGCTGGACGAGCGCGCCGCCGCCCTCATCCCCGGCACCCCTGCCGGGCCGAAGGACTTCGACACCGAGTTCCTCGACTACATCCTCGCGGTGAAAGTCGTGGACAGCGTGGAGGAAGCCATCGCCCACATCGCGGCTCACTCCACCGGCCACAGCGAAGCCATCCTGACCCGGACCGACGCCCACGCCGCCCTCTTCACGGCGGCAGTGGACAGTGCCGCCGTCTACGTCAACTGCTCCACCCGCTTCACCGACGGCGGAGAGTTCGGCCTTGGCTGTGAGATGGGCATCTCCACCCAGAAGCTCCACGCCCGGGGACCCATGGGCCTCGGCGAGCTGTGCAGCTACAAGTACATCATCCACGGCAACGGTCAGACCCGGTAAGTTTCGGATTTTTCCGGGATAGCGCACCGCCGTGGCAAAAATTTTCTCCACAGGCCGGGGCCAAATGCCCCGGCCTGTATTTTTGTTTCATCGAGATGGACCGTTTTTTTCTCAAGCACACTTTTGGTTGAAAAAATTTTGCAAATACATCCGAGAATAATTTCTTGTATCCAAATTTTCTCCATTCTCCACAAAGTAATAGTCATACTTTTGCCATTTTGTCTTGCAAAAATCACAACAAACCTCTTGACAGACGGGCCTTCTGCGGGTTAAATTTAGAATGAGGGTGTGATTCGACACAATCTCACTGGTCTAGTCTGTTTATTGAGAATTGTTCTCCACAAGACTTCAACTTTTCAGACCGTTTTACTGCGGAGAGCACTCTTCCGAGCATATCCGCCCACTCACAACACTATACTTGGAATGAAGGAGAGAGCGTTATGACGATTGCTATTCTTGCACATGATTCCCGCAAAGAGCTTGCGCTGCAGTTCTGCACAGCTTACAGCGGCATCCTATCCCGCAACACAGTCATTGCCACCGGCACCACCGGTCGGATGCTGGCGCAGGCCACCGGCCTGCCCGTACACTGCTACCTCTCCGGGAAGCTGGGCGGCATCCAGCAGATCTCGGCCCGGGTGGCCTGCGACGAAGTAGACCTCGTGCTCTTCTTCCGCGACCCGCTCAAGGCCGAGACGGGCAGCGGCAGCGAGCAGAACCTGCTGCGGCTGTGCGATATGCACAGCGTGCCGATCTCCACCAACATCGCCACCGCCGAAGTGCTGCTGCGCGGCCTCGACCAGGGCGACCTTGACTACCGTGAGGGCATCCATCCCGACATCGTGGAGCCGCTGCCCGTCCATCGGGCCGTGTGCTGAGCCTGTCTTTATAGCAGTTTGCGTTTTTAATGCACAAGCAACATCCGCAAACTGCATATCGCAAAGATGCCGTTTTGATAGGCACTATTTTTGAAAATTGCGATAAGACTTTTCCGCCATTTGTGGTTTTGTGTATAGAGGGTTTTCGACAAAGAAAGACACCGCAGAAGCTTTCATACTTCTGCGGTGTCTTTTTATCTTATGCGCTCAGATACCACTGAGAGATGACTTATTCCAGACCGCCCATCTGCTTGATGGCCTTGATGGCGAAGGTCAGGGTGCGGCCCATAGCCACGCCTGCCATCAGGCAGGGATAGTTGTTGGCGAAGAAGGAACCGGACATATCGCCGGTGACATACAGGCCGGGCATCGGCTTGTTGTCATTGTCCAGAGCCTGACCCTTGTCGTTGATGGCAATGCCCTGCTCGGTACACAACAGGGAGGCACCCAGCCAGCAGCCGTAGAAGGGAGCGGTGCGGATGGCACTCAGGCGGTAAGCCGGCTTGCCGAAATCCTCGTCGTTCTGCTTGTCGTACAGCTCATTGTAGCGGTCAACCGTAGCAAGGAAGGTGTCCTTGGCCTCACCGGTGAAGCCAAGCTTGTCGGCCAGCTCTTCGATGGTTTCGGCCTTGAAGAAGACGCCCTCCTTCTCTGCATTGTCCATCTGCTTCTGGATATACTCTGCGCCGGCATTGCGGGTCTGGGCAGAGCAGCCGATGGTGTGGAAGCGCTTTGCGTCCTCCAGAATGTTTGCGTCGCAGATCTGTGCGTAGACACGGCCCGGCTGATGAGCAGCAGCGTAGACGATGTCGTTGTAGGGGCTGCTCTCGTTGGCGAAGCGCTCACCGTTGCGGTTGACCTTCAGGAAGGGCTGAGTGCCGGGGTTGTACTGGCGGATGGGGCCGGGGAAGGCCTTGCCGCCGAAAGCGGAGTCGCTTACCACATAACCGCCGTCTACGCCGGGAGCCACGATGCCGCGGTCGAACAGCATGGGAGCAGCTTCCTTGTCGAGGTTTGCACCGGCCCAGACAGCGGCACGGATGCCGTAACCCTTATCGGCCGGAGAGTAGGAGCAGGCAGTGGTGACAGAGGTGCCCAGCGGGTCCAGCTGCTCCATCATGTAGGGGTTGCCGGGGAAGCCGCCGCAGGCCAGCAGAACGCCCTTGTTGGCGTTGTAGCGGATGAAGTGGTCATCCTCGGTGCTCTGGGCGATGATGCCGGTGATGCGGCCAGTTGAGTCCTTCTCCAGCTTTGCCAGAGAGGTCTTGAAGTCCACATCGTAGCCCAGCTCACGGATGTAGTCCAGCAGCAGCTCGTTACGGGGCTTGCCGGAGGCAGACTCGCTGGCCATGTAGTTGTGCTCCTGCACGGGGAAGAGGTAATCGGTGTTGTGCTCGGCGTTCTCGGCAGGCCATGCTGCCTCCGCGCCGGAAGTGAAATCGCAGGTCCAGCCGTACTTATCTTCCAGAATGCTGCGCATGAAATCGTGCATTGCAGCAGACTCATTGATCCAGGTCTTGACAACGCGCTGGTCGCACTTGCCGGAAGCGTAGCGGGAGATCTCACTCAGCAGCTTGGCACGGTCAGCGGGCTTTTCCCCTGCTTCCTTTGCGGCAGCAGAATCGATAGCGCCGTACCAGTGACGGGTATCCTGCACGTTGCCGTTCTGCTCGATGATGCGGAAGTTCAGGCCGTTGGCGGCAGCATAGGCGGCAGCGAACATACCGCCGTTGCCTGCACCCACGATGAGGATGTCGGTGTCCACAGTCTCGGTGATGGCAGCCTCGTCGATGTCAGGCTCCTTGCCCAGCCAATCGGTTTCGTCACCGGTGGGCAGCTGGACGGAGGTCACAGTAGCCTCGCCCTTGGCCTGAGCGTAACAGCTCTTGGCAGCCTTCATGACAGCGTCGGAAGTGATGGTGGAACCGGAAACGCCGTCGATCTCAGCAGAGCCTGCAGCCATCAGCTGCTCACGCAGCTGGTCGGCAGCAGCAGCGCCGTAGGAAGCGGTCTCGCCGGAGGTATCGACCACCACGTCGGTCACAGCGCTGTCGGAGAAGGTCATGGTGACCTTGACAGTAGAAGAGATGCCCTCAGCAGTACCCTCATAGGTGCCGGGGATGTAGGTACCGGCTGCACCGGAAGCAGCAGGTGCGGCGGAGGAAGAGCTGGCAGCATTGCAGGCAGCCAGAGCACCGGCAGTCACACCAGACATGGCAGCTGCGGCAGCGATCTTCAGAAAACCTTTACGGGAGATCTTGTTCATTTTGCGTGGTTCCTTTCTTCGTGTCTTTTTCTTCTTCTCTATTCTTTCTCATAGCTCCGTGCAGCGGCAGACCTTCTTGCACTGCCGCCCACATCGTTCGATAATAATTTAACACAAATTCAAGGGTCTGTCTTTTAAGAATCCTTAAACATCCTGGCCATTTCTTCGTTCAATTCTGGACATTCTCGTTAATTATTTGCTTAACAAGTCCCAAAAGAGCGCCGACCACTTAAGTTTCCTTAAGAAGTCGGCGCTCTCATCAAAACGATTCTTAAACCTTGCCGCCGTCCGGCTGGAAGACATAACCCTTGCCCCAGACATTTTTCAGGTAGACAGGCTTTGCCGGGTCGGGCTCTATCTTGCTGCGGAGGTTGTGGATATGTACTTGCACCGTCCGCACATCGCCGAGGCTTTCCTTGCCCCATATCTTCTGGTAGAGCTCGTTGGCCGTGAAGAAGGTGTTCGGGTAGCGGACGAAGAGGGTGAGGATGCGATATTCCATGTCGGCCAGATGGACGCTGCGGCCATCCTTCTCCACGCTGTGGCTGTTGGCATCCAGCGTGAAGGCCGCGCAGTGGTAGCCGTTGACGCTGGGCTCTGCGCCGTCCATCTGCACCCGGCGGATGTTGGCCATGATGCGGGCCAACAGGATCTTGTTATTATAAGGCTTTGCCAGAAAGTCGTCGCCGCCCATTTCCAGCGCGCGGACGATGGTGTCGGTATCGTCCAGACAGGATGTGAAGATGATAGGGCAGTGGTGCCAGCTGCGCAGACGCTGGCAGAGGTCTACGCCGTTGGTGTCCGGGAGAAGGATGTCCATCAGGATGACATCGAACTTTTCCCGCGCATGGCTCAAAGCGTCGCCGCCCGTCTCTGCACAGACCACCTCAAAATTCTGCTGACTTTTCAGAAAATAGCATGTGGTGTCGCGGATCACGGGGTCATCTTCCACCAACAATACGCGGATCATCCTGTCAGCCCTCCCCTTTTTTCGCACGATTTGTTATACTATAGTATACCTTATTTTTTGCACATCTACAAGGGGAGGCATCGCCATGAAGCAAAAATGGCCCATTCTGATTTTCTCCGCCCTGCTCACGGCCTTCATCGTGCTGGCCGGTATCTGGGGCAACGCACAGTTCGAGCATCTGCACAGCGGCAGCGTGCTGACGGGGGAACACGCCGCCCAGGGCATCGCGCTGGACGGCTGGCGGCAGGAAGCCCCCGGCCAGTGGCACTTTACTTTCACGGTGGGGGAAGACATCCCGTCCCTCACCCTCTGCGTCACCAACACAGCGGTGCCGCTGGCCCATGAGAGCCTCACCAGCCTCGAGCGCTCGGGGGAGCTGTACGCACTGGACGTCACGCCCGGCGAGACGGTGGAGCTGGTGTTCACCTGCGGCCGCAGCCCCCAGACATGGCTGATGACTTCCGCCTTCGCCTCCCGGGCATTCCGCTTCCGCACCATGACTCAGCTCATCGCTCTGACGGCCTTTGTGACCATGGGGATGGTGCTGCTGGCACTCTACCACTATAAGCACCTGCCGGAGCTGGGGTACTTCCTGCTCTACCTCGTCATTATGAGCGCCTGGGCGCTGATGGTCTTCTTCTTCCCGGCCATCCGGAACCGTCTGCTCCAGCGCATCCTCCGCTCCTTCTTCTCCCTCACTGTGCTGGCCTCGGCACTGCTGGCGGCAGGGCTGCTGGGGGTAAAACTGCCCCGCTCCGGGCGGGGGTTCCTTGCGCTTGCCGCTGGGTGCGTCGTCTTCTTTGCGCTGTCCATGAGCAGCTATCCCCCGCTGCGGGTCGGGATGCTGGTAGCGGGCATGTGCCTCTGCCTTTATTACTTAATGGCCGCCGTGAACGCAGACTATGAGGGTGCCGCTCTGATGCTCCTGCCCGGTGCTGTCACCACCGGCTTCCGGGTCTGGGCGCTGATGCCCGGGCTGGACAGCGCGCTTTTTGTGGAGTCTGTCCCCTTCTACCTGCTGCGCTGTTCCCGCCTTTATGATTTGCCCTTCGCCATCGGCTGCATGGTGTTCGTCTGCCGGCGGTTCGCTCTCCTCTTCGACCGCACCGAGCAGCTGGCCCGGGAGCTGGACGCCCGGGTGGCAGAGCGGACAAAAGAGCTGACCGCCGAGACCGAGGCCCGCAAGAGCATGATGCTCAACATTTTTCACGACCTGCGCAGCCCTCTCTTCGCTGTCAGCGGCGGGCTGGAAACACTGGAATCGGCCCCCGAGGCCCTTCCGGCCCTGCTTCCGGCTCTGCGTCAGCGCATTGAATTCCTGCGGCGGCTGACAGAAGACCTCTTCCTCGCGGCAAAGCTCGAGCAGAAGCAGATCCTGCTCAACGAAGACCGCGCCGCCCTCAACGAGGAAGCCGCCGCCGTCTGCGCTGCCTGCCGGAGCGAGGCTGACCAGAAGGGCGTCGAACTCCATGTCAGCGCCGACACGCCTCTGCCCGTCTGGGGCGACAGCGTGCGGTTACAGCAAATTATCCAGAACCTTGTCACCAACGCCATCCACTATACTCCCGCCGGGGGCAGCATCCATGTGGACTGCCGCGCCGAGGACGAAACGGCCTGTGTCAGCGTACAGGACACCGGCTGCGGCATCGCGCCGGAAGACCAGAGCGCTGTCTTTGACCGATACTTCCATACTACCGCCGACAAAAAGCACGACTCCACCGGCCTCGGCCTGACCATCGCGCAGGAGCTGGCCCGCCTCCACCACGGCGAGATCACATTGCAAAGTGAAGTCGGCAAGGGCAGCATTTTCACGCTGTCCAGCAGCGCGTCCAGTAAAAGTTCCAAAATCAAAACAGGGTTCTCCTTTTCTCACAGCCGGCGCATGCCGCGCCGGAAAATCATACCACTCCCGTATTATATGCCCTTCGCCCGGCCTTTACAAGAAGCCCCCGAGGGGCATCCGCCCGGCGCTGGGCAGATGTACCACTATTTTTTTGTGCGGAGCAAAGAACTTTGTCACGGCGCGCACTTGCGCGGCTTTTTTGCACTATGGTATGATATTTTTGTAACAGTCTGTCCACACCTGATTGATAAAGGAGTTTTCACACATGCGTGGTATTTATTCTTCCGTTACCGACATCCGCCGCCAGGTATTCACCGAGGTGGCCCGTATGGCATACGAAGGCGGCGATTACAGCCGCGTCGAGGAGCTGCCGTACAAGATTTTGCCGGGCGAGGTGAGCAAATACCGCGACAGTATCTTTCTGGAGCGCGCCATCGTGGGCGAGCGCCTGCGCCTGTCCATGGGTTTGCCGCTGCGCCCCATCGACGAGCACGCGCCCCTTTCCACCGGTATCGAGGAGGCCGCCCGGCCGGAGAAATACTACGAGCCGCCCCTCATCAATATCATCAAATTCGCCTGCAACGCCTGCCCGGAAAAATCTTTTCACGTGACGGATATGTGCCAGGGCTGCCTGGCACATCCCTGCGTGGAAGTATGTCCCAAGGGCGCGGTGTCCATCGTGCACGGCAAAAGCGTTATCGACCAGAGCAAGTGCGTCAAGTGCGGGCAGTGCGCCAACGTATGCCCCTACGGCGCCATCCATAAGATGGAACGCCCCTGCGCCAAGGCCTGCGGCATGGATGCCATCGGCTCCGACGAGCTGGGCCGCGCGAAGATCGATTACGACAAGTGCGTGTCCTGCGGCATGTGCCTTGTAAACTGTCCTTTCGGCGCCATCGCGGACAAAAGCCAGATCTTCCAGGTCATCCAGTCCATCAACCAGGGCGACCGTGTCATC
>ENA-ORVG01003135-ORVG01003135.1-human-gut-metagenome-genome-assembly--contig:-NODE-3135-length-13708-cov-2.717351_pt1 | contig 13708 bp, 19 predicted proteins | sample MGYA00242091_ERZ509233 | MGnify/ENA primary metagenome ERZ509233 (study PRJEB26280, sample SAMEA2338840) | human gut metagenome | biome: human gut; feature: human-associated habitat; material: faeces... | reverse complement strand
CTTGGTCACGTCGCCCAGGAAGATGGAGGCAACCTGCTCGACGGTCAGGTCGTCCGCCGGGTTCGCGATGTTGACGATCACGGCGATGCCGTCCATCGCGATGGCCTGATGCTCAAGCGCCGCCGCTTCGTCGTCCTTGAGTTCGCGGGATGCCATGCCGATGTCATACGTGCCCTCGATGGCGGAGGTCATGCCCGTGGTGGAATCGGTGGTCTGCAATTCGATATCCGCGTTCGCGTTGACGGCCTTGTACGCCTCGATCAGCTTCTCCATCACCGGAGACACGGAGGAAGAACCGCCGACGACCAGCTTGCCTTCGGCGCCATTGCCCGCGTAAGCCGCCGCGTCGTTGCTGCCGACATAGCCGTGCTCGTTGATGATGGCCTGGCCCTCGGCGCTCATGATGTAGGCGACGAAGTCCTTGGAAAGATCACTCTGGCCGTCCGCCTTATAGGCGATGTTGAACGGGCGCGCGATTTTGTAGCTGCCGTCCGCGACGTTCTCCGCCGTCGCCTCAACGCCTTCCACCTTCACGGCCTTCACGGTGTCGTTCAGCGAACCGAGGGAGACATAGCCGATCGCCTGCTCGTCGCCCGCGACGGTCATCAGCATGGCGGCGGTGTTATTGGTGATCTGCGCGTCATCGGTGGTCATATCGACCTTTTTGCCGTCGATCTTCTGCTCCACGCCCGTCAGCTCGACGAACGCGCCGCGCGTGCCGGAGCCTTCCTCGCGGGAAATCACGGTGATGGACTTATCCGCGTTGAAATCGGCGCAGGCGGTCGAGGCAACGCAGGTCAGGGCAAGCGCGGCCAGCGCCGCGATTTTGGCGATTTTGTTCATGATGTTTTCTCCTCTTTCTACACGTTTTTTCAGTAGTTTCGGAATGTTTCCGTTCTCATCTGAGAACGGGGTTATTGTAATTCCGCCGTGTAAAATCAAAAAGCGCGGGCGTGTAAAAAGAAAGAAAAGATAAAGAAAACTCTTGCCCGCCGCTTTCTGCGAATTGGGCAAAAGTTTTCTTCGTTACAGATATTGGTTTTGGGATGATTTACCGGCTCTGCGCCGCGCGCTGACCAGCAATTCTGCCGCTGTAAAGTCCCCAGAGAATGTTATGACCCGACGAGAAATGCGGCGGATCCATTACCGTTACGCAAGCCATCTCTCCGCCCGCATACAGACCGGGAATCGCTTCGCCCTGCTCGTTCGTCACTTCCATATTCCCGTTGACCACAACGCCGCCGATGGTGTTATACAAATCCGTATAGATCATTTCTTCGTCCATCGCTGCGATATAGGCGTATTCCGTCCGGGCGCCCAGCTTTTCAGCCGCAAAAATGCCCCAGCCCTCGTTGGTTTTCGGCCCAAGATAATCCGACTGTGCGCCGTTGTACCGGGTCGCCATTTCTTTGTTCGCGCCAAAGCCGCCGCATGCCAGAATCACGCTTGAAGCATGGATCACGTATTGAGTCCCGTCCTTAGCTTTCGCCGCAATGCCGGCCGCTGCTCCGTTTTCATCGAGCAGCTCCGTTGCCGTCGTGTTCAGATAAAATGTCACGCCCGCTTCTTTAGCCTTTTTCAGCAGCGAATCGGTAATCCAAAAACCGTATCCGTCTCCGCCTGTCTCATGTGCTTCCTCCTGCATGGTGTAAACCTGCGTATAATCGACGGAAGTTTCATCTTCAGGGTTCAGCGGATAATACCCCGCATCATAATACGGTTGAACCTTGTATCCGTTTTCAGACGCAATCTCGGTGATCCACGTCGTGATTTCCGTACTTTCGTTCAGCATGGCCTCGGACAAAGCGCGATCATGCCATTCCGTTCCGTAAATCTGATATTCCTGCGCGAGCTGTTCGCTCGTCAGCGCGCCGTATTGTGCGGCTTCCTCTTCATTTGCACCGCGAAGAAGCCAGCCGCCGGACATAGCCGTCGCACCGCCCGGATAGGCCTGCGCTTCAACCACGACAACCTTTGCTCCCGCCTGCGCCGCTTCAAGCGCCGCCGAAAGACCTGTTCCGCCCGCGCCGACAATCACCACATCCGTCTGAATTTCGACTGTCTCTTCTTTTTTCGCGGTTTCTTCCATCATCTCGTCAGGGTTGCCGCCAGCTTGAATGACAGCGTCTATCACCGCGTCCAAAACGGCCTGCGAAGTCAGCGTCGCGCCCGTCACACAGTCCACGTTCAGCGACTGCCGCTCAAGAATTTCCTGCGGAATCGTGTTAAATACATTTTCGCAGATTCCCGGCGTTTCTTCATTTTCTCCGATCTGGATGTCCGTGACAGCCGTGTCGCTGAACGTAACGCTTACCGCTACATGCCCATTTTTGCCCTGTCCAACAGCTTCATACGTTCCCGGCGTAAAGCTCTGCTCCGCCGCTGCCGTGCTGCAGATTAACATGCAAAGCGCAAGCAGCATCCAAACAATCCTTTTCACAATGAAATCCTCCTTTTGAGTTTGTGATTATCTTTATTATACATGTAGCTCTTGCTTTTTTGAATTTCATTGTTTTGAATCTGTTTTTAGTCTTTACTAAACGTTTTTCATGTTCTATACTTTTCTCAAGGAGGAACGCATCCATGAACACCAATCAAATTCATGCCTTTCTACTCTGTGCGGAAGAAAAGAGCTTTTCCAAGGCTGCTGCGCGTCTTTTTATCACCCCCTCTGCTCTGTATCAGCAAATCTCCAAATTGGAGGCAGAATTGGGCTTTTCCCTTTTCTCCCGAAATCACTACGGCATTTCATTAACCCAAGCCGGACAGGAGTATTTTTTCGCCGCTCAAAAAGCGGATCTCCTGCTAGCAGAAGCGCAAAAGAACGCGGAAGCGCTTTCCCGCGGCGCTCAAATTCTGCGCATCTCGATGGAAACATCTGAATATGCCTCCGGCCTCAAAGCGTTCGAGCTTGCCTACCCGGATGTGTTAATCCGCCATGTTGAAACCCCTTACGACGATATCCAATTTGTTTATGATCTGCTATGCAATCATCAGCTGGATGTTCATGAGGGCGAATATACGCATGACATTGAAACCCGCGGGCTTGTTTTTCATCCGTTTACGCAAACCTATCTATGCGCCATGACTTCTTTCCGCAATCCGCTTTCCGCTAAACCTTTCGTCAAGCTTTCCGAGCTTTCCAATAAAAGCACCCATTTCTATAAATGTCTTTTCTCTGCAGCCGAGCTGCTCAATTCTCAGCTGCTCCAAAGTTTTACAATTCTAAACACGCGCTATTCTTCAATCGAAGTCATGAATTCCATTGAAGATGGAAACGTCTATATCATGGAGGAATCATATGCCCGCCGTCTCTGCCCGTTTGGCTGTCCGATTCGCATTGTTCCCGAAATTCCCATTTCTTACGGTTTCATCACTCGACCCAATCACGATTTAGCCGCACGTTTTCTGGATTATTTGTAAACGAAAAAACGTTGGGGCAACGCCCCAACGTCTCCTCTTTTACTTCAGCAGCTCGGCCAGACCCGCCATTGCTTCGGCCTCGGCCTGAACCTTTGCGGCCAGTTTCGCTTTTTCGGTTTCAATCGCCTTTTCGTAAATCGCAATCTCTTCGGTAAAGTCGCCGCCCTTGTCGTCGTAACGGACATACAGGCTGCGCGTGGCGGCGTCCACATCGGCCTTGTCAAAGTTGATGTCCGTTCCCCAGTAGAGATTATCCTGATTGTCCGCGCCCCAGTTCATGTCGTCCTGAACGGCGATGACCTCCGGGGAGAAATACATCGCATACCATTCCAACACGTTGTTGACCGTCCACGCGTATTCGTCCACCGCCGTCGCCGGATCGCCGTCCTTCAGGCAGTCGATGATCGCCTCGCACAGGGTAATCGTCTCCTGCGGCGCTTCGTGCGGCACAATCGGGCGCTCATACATCAGCCCCAGCAGGTACTTCTGCGCATAGCGGAACGCTTCCAGGTTCTGGCTCGTCAGCGTCCTGCCCGTCTCGCGCAGCTGCGCCATCGCCGCTTCGTCGCCCGCCTCGCGCGCCGCTTCATACGCGCAGTTCACCTCAACGACCTTCGCGCGCATCGCCGTCGCGGCCTCGTCCAGTTCCGCCAGCGCCGCCTGATAGGCTTCCACGTCCGCGCCCGCCTGCGCCATCACTTCCTTATCCATCGCCGCGGTCAGGCGCGCCGTCTGCGCCGTGAAATCCAAATCCGCCGCGGGCATCTGGTCGATATACATCGCCAGCGCGCCGTAATAGGCGATGTTGAAGCGCATCACCGCTTCGTTGTAGGTATCCGGGGTGTCGTACTGCGTGTGATAATAATCGATGTAGAACGGGAACACCGTCTCCATGTCCTTTTGCAGCAGGAAACCGTTGACCGTGGAAGGCACGCCCGCCGCATAATACGAGAAGTCATCCGAATAGGTGTAGGTCTGATAGCCCTCGGTCAGCACGCCGTCGGCAAAGCAGCCTTCCGGCTCCGGCGAATAGGCGTAATCGTTTGCAAAATAATCCAGCATGGCGAACATTTCCGGCGCGGAATACGTCGTCGTGTACGTATCGAACTCATACGCCGGAAGCTCGAAGTTGATGAACGCCAGCGTTTTGCCGACCCACTCCGGATGCACGTGGTTGATCATCTCCCACGCGCCGACCGTCCAGTCAAACTGCGAATAGGAAGCGCCCCACTCCTCCGCGCCGTGCAGACAGAACACGATGTCGTTTTCAGGCTGATAGCCGGAATCCTTCATCGCCTTGGCCATCGCCAGCACGAGGCCGACGGCGCAGTTGTCATCCTGAAAGCCGAAGAAGTGCATATCGTAATGCCCGCCGACCAGAATCTGATAATCCGAGGATTTGCCGCGGATTTTGCCCATGATGTTGTAGGTCACGCCCGTGCCGATTTCCACCTCGTTATCCACGATCAGTGTGCCGACGACCGGGCCGTTTTCCAGCTTTTCCCGGATTTTCTGCGAATCGGCCACGCCGATGGAACAGGTCGGGATGGCCGTCGGGCCGCAGATATCCTGGCTGTTCAGCGCGTCGTCCGCCACCTGCGCGAAGCCGCCGACGTTCGCCGCCAGAATCGCCGCCGCGCCCTGGTGCTGCGCCTCCAGCATCGGATAGGTGATCCACCAGTCGTCGCGCTGGTTGATATCCACGAGCACAATTTTGCCCGTCACGTCCAGCCCTTCGTAATCCCACATCGTGCCCTGGCCGACGTAGACGATTTCCGCCGTCAGGCCGTCCGCAGGCGTGGCCGCCGTGGCGTAGGTATACACCGGATAATCCTCGCCGTCCACCGTGAAACTCGCGCCGTTGAACTGCCATCTGTCGCAGTCCGCCGCCACCTTTTCCACATCTTCAAGACCAAGAGAGAGCATTTCCTGATAGAGGTATTCCGCCGCGGCGTGCTCCGCGTCGCTGCCCGCCTGACGGCCGCCAAAACGCTCGCTGTTGACATAAGCCGGATTCGTGCTCAATTCGTAGGCAATTTGGTAGCCGTATTCCGGCGACACGGCCTGCATCCAGCGGTCATAGGTTTCCTTCGGCGTTTCGGCCAGCGCGCTCACGCCAAACGTCAGCAGCACAGCCAGCAGGGCCAACACTTTGTTCATTCCTTTTTCCTCCTGTACATGGGCAAAATACAAAAAGCGGCGCGGTCGTTCCGCGTCGCTTCGATATTAACGGTTTCTGCGCCCATGCACTCCAAAAGATCCGCAGGGCTGCGCCCTTCAGCCGCGTTCATCCCAAAGATGTTTCACTACGCTTATTGACCGTTTCACGAAGTCGGTGCGAAAACGACTCAGAGAAATGAGAGCGATGACGCTCAATCAATAAGGCAACAAAGTTGCCACCCCGCACCCGCGGTGCGGTCCCCGGCTCTTCGACGGGTTTTCGGCATCTGACCCGGCCGTCCGTGTAGCCTCAGCCCCCAGCGGGAGCGGTCAACATCTTCAGGGGTTCGCCTGAATGACAGGCGTTAATATACCATAACTTGCCCCGATGTGCAAGCATTTCAATTCATTTTTTCTGCATCAAATGATGCGAACGTTCGCTTTTACGGCGTCAAGCGGTTCGGGCCGCGGAAGATGAACATCGCTTCCTTGATCGTCAGGCCGAGCAGCAGCATGGTCAGGCGGTCGATGCCCAGACCGAAGCCGCCGTGCGGCGGGCAGCCGTACTTGAAGAACTCAAGGTAGAACTTCACATCCTCGTCGAGGCCCTTCTCCTGAGCCTGCGCCTTGAGCACGTCATAGCGATGCTCACGCTGCGCGCCGGTGGTGATTTCCACGCCGCGCCAGATCAGGTCGTAACCCTGCGGCACGCCGTTCTCGTCGCGCATGTGGTAGAACGCGCGCTTCTCGGCGGAATAATCCGTGATGAACAGGAACTCGTGGCCGTACTTCTTCTTGACCCACTCGTAGGAGAGATGCTCCGCCTCGGTGGTCAGATCGCCTTCTTCGCCCGCCGGGCACTTGTAGCCGAATTCCTTTTCCAGCTCGGCATACAGGTCGGCCAGCTTGATCACCGGGAACGGCGTCGTCGGCACGACGACCGGCACGCCGAACACGCGCTCGATGTCCTCGCCGTAAGCTTCCTTGACCTTCGCGAGCGCGTAGGTCAGCAGCTCCTCTTCCATCTTCATCACGTCGCGGAAGGACTCGATGTAGCTGAATTCCAGATCGAAACCGGAGAACTCGGTGGTGTGCTTGCTGGTGAAGGACTTCTCCGCGCGGAACACCGGCCCGACCTCAAAGATGCGCTCAAAGCCGGAGGCCATTGCCATCTGCTTGTAGAACTGCGGGCTCTGCGCCAGATACGCCTTGCGATCGAAATACTTGACCTCGAACACATCCGCGCCGGATTCGCTCGCCGCGCCGATGAGCTTCGGGGTGTGAATCTCCATGAACTTGCGCTCCAGCAGGAACTGACGCATGGCGTTGATCATGACGGTCTGCGCCTTGAACATCAACTGATTCGCGTCGGTGCGCAGGTCAATCCAGCGATAGTCGATGCGCTGATCGATGGAAGAGCGCTCGTGGCCTTTGCGCGCTTCGCGGTCGATCGGCAGCGGCGCGGCCAGAGACTCGATGATGATCTGCTTGGGATAAATCTCAACGCCGCCGAGCTTGACATACTCGCTCTCCACGGCCTTGCCGATAACGGTAATAACGGAATCGAGCGTAATCTGGTTGACAGCGTTATCCAGCGCCTCATCCTCGCCCTTTTCCACGGTGATCTGCACCTTGCCGGTAATATCCTTGAGCACGATGAAAGCCATCTTGCTCTTGTTTCGGATGTTCTCCACGAAGCCGCAGACCTTAATTTCGTCCGCGCCGCGCACCTGAGCCGCATACGTTCTTTCCATAACGATATCCTCCGATTTGTTGGTTCATACGGATTTTATTATACCTGCATTTTCCGGCAAATCAAGCCCCAAATGCGTTTGGCGCGCATTTTTTCGCCCACCGGTTGACATTTTTTCGCTTCGGCGGTATAATACTTTTTACAAATGCACTCGTAGCTCAGTTGGATAGAGCGTCAGACTCCGACTCTGAAGGCCACAGGTTCGACTCCTGCCGGGTGCACCAGTGAAAAAGCCTTGATTTCATTCAAGAAATCGAGGCTCTTTTTTTATGTTTTTGAATTGGTTATAGCGGGCTTTGGGGACTGTTTTGGGGACTACTGCCCTTTTTTCGCATAGAAAAACCGCCGAATGACGGCGGCGGATCACGCTTTTCGGGCTTCCTCCAGCGCGCGGGAAATCGCGTCGGTGGCGCGGCTGTTGGAGTCAATCAGGGCGTGGGCATAGATGTCAAGGGTGGTGCTGGTCTGCGAATGGCCGAGGCGGGCGTGTGCATCGGGTCAACGTGGATCGTCCGCTGGAAGCGAATCTTCTTGCCGTCCGGGGCGTACCCGTCGGAGATCGTCAGCCGCCAGGAGCCGTTGCCGCGGTTTTCGAAAGAGGACATGAAAGCACCTCCTGTTACTTGAGAGCTGACGGAATAGGTGTGCTGGCTGCTGTTAAATAAGGCGTTTTATTCTTTGATGATTCCTTAGTTTCCAATTTGATGCCGTCCATTGCTTTCAAATTGTTTTTATACCAATCATCACATACGCTTTGGGGTAATTGTTTCGTTTGTACCAGCTGTTTCAATCGCATATATACATCGAAAAATTCCGTTATACGCGCATCTTCCAATATAAAACTGATATCCATTTTTCCGGGATGTTGAACCCGTGTTTCCATCTTCCATGTTTTTCCAGAAGCTAAAAGCATGATTTGGCTAGAACGTTCGTTCATGTGTTCTATTCCATATCCGCCGTCCGTAGTAATCAACGCCGACAATGTTCTTATAATATCCCCGTATGTAAAAAAACGGTTATCCTGCACTTCTGCTTTTTTTTCTCCCCCGCACAGGTAATCCAGCGATACCCCGTAATACTGAGCCAGTTTCTTGGCATAGCCGAGGGACGGCTCTTTTTGTCCCTTTTCATAGGACGAAAGAGCCGCTGCGGTAATACCCACCTGTTCGGCCAGTTCACGCAGGGTTAGCCCCTTCTCTTTTCTAAGCGCGGAAAGACGGTCTGATAACTCCATACAATCACTCCCTCTGCCGTCATTATAGCGTAAATCCTACTATGCCGTCAACAACAACGGCGATAATTTTACAGATTTTCATTGGATTACATTTTTTCGCTTGTCATCTGATTAGTTTTTTTATTTGTGTCAGTTGACAACCGCCATCGTTGATGTTATAATTGACAGCGAATGACAGATTAAATATTGAGGAGGGATAAATTGTGAGAACAACAAATGCTGCTATCCGCAACGCTGCACACGAAGCGGGCGTGCATCATTGGCAAATTGCCGAGGCACTCGGTATCAGCGAAGGTTCTTTCTGCTGCCGGATGCGGCATGAGCTGCCGGAAGCCGAGCAAGCGCGCATTTTGGCTATCATTAACGACGTTTCCGCACAAAAGGAGGCGAATTTTCGTGCTAGTTTGCACCAAGAAGGCCGCTGAGCTGACAGGCCTTTCCGAATTGGAACTGCGAAACGGATTCAAACGCGGCCTTTATCCTGCGCTGGAGGTTGGCAGGGGCAGCCGTCGCAAGTCGCTCAGGTGGGATCCTGATATCCTCCAGCAGGCGATCCGCGACGCGATGCACACGCGGCAGGCCGTCAGCGGCAACGACTTCACGTTTACGAGGTGATGGGCGTTGGCAAACAAACGAATGTTCGCGCTGGACGTGATTGACACTGACCGTTTCTGCGAAATGCCCGTTTCGGCGCGGCTGCTTTATTACGAGCTGGGTATGCGCGGGGATGACGAGGGCTTCGTCCAGAACCCCAAGCGCATTATGCTGACCACCGGAACGACGGTTGACGATCTCAAGATTCTGGCTGCAAAGGGCTACGTCATTCTGTTCGATTCCGGTGTTCTGGTTATCACGCACTGGCAGCAGAATAACACGCTCAAAAATGACCGCTTTCGTTCGACACAGTGCATCGAAGAGAAGGCACAAATCCAGACCACAGCTCAAAAAACTTACAGACTTCTATTGTCTGGAACCAGTTTGGAACCAGAGCGGAACCAGTTTGGAACCGAAGTGGAACCCCAACGTAACTTAACTAAGCGTAACAAAGCAGAGAAGAAAACGCGCATGTCTTCGACGCGCCGCTTCACCCCACCCACGGTTGAGGACGTGGAGGCATACTGCCGGGAACGCGGGAACGCCGTGGACGCTCAGCGCTTCGTGGACTTCTACGCCTCGAAGGGCTGGAAGGTGGGCAGCGCGGGGATGAAGGACTGGCGCGCGGCGGTTCGCAACTGGGAACGGCAGGACAACACGAAGAACGGAGGCGAAAAAAACGGTGGAAACTACGACGATATCGCCTGTATCTGAAACAATCAAGGCGGAGCGTGAACTCTGCGCGGCGATTGTAAAAGGCACAGTCAAGGCGGCGGACGTTCAGCTTAGGACGGCGGATTTTTCGGACGGCTTGTGTCGAACCCTCTTCACGGCCTGCTTGTCGCTGGAAGCGGCGGGCAAGGCTTGCGACTTTGTGACGGTCTGCGAAGCTCTGCCGGGGCAGGAAGGCGACGTGACGGACATCTGCCTGGAGGAAGGCTTTAGCCGGGTTCTTGCCCTCCAGCATGCCGATATCATCCGTATTCGCGCTCTGCGGCGGGACGCGCTGTGCTGTCTGACGGATGCAGTCGGGCGGCTCAGCGACCCCTTGAGCGACGTGGACAGCGTTTGCGCCGAGATGCGCGCCCAGCTTGATAAGCGGCTGGCGCTGGGCATTACCACGCCGACGGAGGATTTAGCGACCTCTGCGCGGCGTGTGCTGGAAGAGAAGGCGAACGAACACCCGCCGACGGTGACAAGCGGCATTGAAAAGATCGACAACGCGCTGAACGGCGGATTCAGGCCGGCCGAAATGGTGGTCATCGGCGCACGCCCTTCCGTGGGCAAGTCCTCCCTGCTGCTGTATTCGGCGCTTCATGCGGCGGCTGACGGCAAAAAGGTACTGTATATCTCAGCGGAAATGCCGATTCGTCAAAACGCCGTGCGCGCGCTGGCGGCGGTTTCCGGCGTAGAGATGCGGCAATTCAATCACGCCGAGCTGCTGACGGATGCCCAGCGGAAAGAGGCCTTGCAGGGGCTGGAAGCCTACGGCGCGGGCAACATTCACCAGTACATGGCGACGAGTATTCGTGTGCCGGATATTCGGCGGCTGGCGCTGAACATGCGGCGCTCAGGCGGTCTGGACGCGATCTACATCGACTACTTGGGATTGCTCAAATCCGAACGTGAGAATGAAAACACAAACGCACGCATTGCGGACATCAGCCGGGCAATCAAAGCGCTGGCGTGTGAATTGCAGGTTCCTGTCATCGTCGCCGCTCAGCTCAACCGCAATGCGGCACGGCAGGATGAAGCGCCCATGATTCATGAGCTGCGCGATTCGGGGGCTATCGAACAGGATGCGGACATTGTTCTGCTCCTTCATGCGCTGGACAGCATGAACAGCGACCGCGACGACCGGAAGCTGATGCTCTTTCTGGCCAAACAGCGCAACGGCCCGTTGATCAAAACCAAGCTGCTTTTGCGCTGTTCACAGATGCGCTTTGTGCAGCTCCCGCCGGATGCCTGAGCTTGACCGCGACACGCGGCGCGCTTTCCGCGTGGCTTTTGATTTTCTGGCTGCCCACTCTCCCGCCCGTCCCGATGATGCCTATTGGATTCAGACGGCGGCGGATGTGGGCGCAGCCTGCAAGGCTGTAAATGGCGACCCGCTGGCGGTCGATCTGCTGGCGGCAGTCTATGCACATTTGGAACAAACGGTCACAAAGGAGGGAGATTTATGACAGACGAACACGCAAAAGCCTTGAATTTGATCTTATCCGTCGGCGGCCTGCGCGCTGAGCTGGCGGCCATCGTCAGATATGCCGAGCAATGCGCCGAGGAGGACGAACAAGCGCGCTGGGCAGTCTACGAGAAATACCATGCCGAGGGCAAAAAGGCCGTCGAGCGTGCGGAAAAATCGTGGCGCATCTGGGGCGAGACGTTTTCAGACGACCTGCTGCATGCGCTGAGGCTGCGCTGATGACCTGCACGATGAGGCGGCCAACGCCCGACGAGCGGGACAAGATCACGCGCTGCCGGAAGCAAATCTTCGAGGCGGAGCGGCTGGGACTGCTGATGGAGCAGGCCGAAACCCTGCTGCCTGCCCGGCTGAACGACGGGATGCCGCGCGGGTCGTCCATGCCATACGGGATTGACGACAAGATGATTCGGGCAGAGCGGACGCGGCGCGAGTATGACGAGGCCGTGAAGCTGCTGGAGGTCTACCGGGAGGAGGCACGCAAGGCGATTGACGCGCTGCACCCATCGCCTCCGCAGCGGGGCTTCCTGTTGTCATTCTATGTGGATGGGTACACGATGAAAGAATGCTATATCAGCCTGCGCATCTCTGAACGGGCTGCGATGCGATATAAGGCATGGATTGAAAGGAGTTTTTGAACATGGAAGAAAAACGCAAAGAGCTGATGCAGCTGATTATCAGCATGACGGACGAGGAACACCTTGACAGCCTGCTGGAGGTGGCGCGGTTTGTATCGAGCGTTGAGGACGATTTCCACAACCGGGACGACATGGAAGATTGCCTCGTGGACGAGATTTCGCAGTGTATCGACGCGGACATTCCGCGAATCATGGCATTCGTTAACAACTGCTGCAAGAAATTCTGACAAAGGCAAAAAGCGGGGGCGGCGCGTGTGCGTCGTCCCCTTCGGTTATTCGGTTTGCTGCTTGGCCTTTTCGTCCTCGATTTTCTTTAACGCTCTGGCCGCGCCGAGCAGGAAGTAAATATCTTCTCCATTGGTCAGCGTTCGGAGAATGTCCCGAATCTCCTTGCGCTGCGGCTTATACCATTTCAAACGATCATCTGTCATGATTTGTTCCTCCTTCGCTTATTGCGCTTTCTCCTTCTCAGCTTCCAGCTCAAGCATGCACCTCGCCGTTCCGAGCAGGTAGTAAATCTTTTCGCCGTCGGTCAGCATCTCCGCAATCGCGGCGATCTCCTTGCGTTCATTCTGAAAGGTCATGGTGTGTTCCTCCTTTGACGGGAGACGGCCTTCTGTGGTAGAATGAGCCGTCCCCTTGGTTGTGGTGACGCGGGCGTTGAGGTGTGCGAGACCTCAGCGCCCTTTTCAGACTTCTTTCTTTCCGGCTTCATAGCCCAGCGCATACGCCCAGAGGAAGTCTTCATAGTTCAGTGCGGCGCAATACTCATCCAATGCAGCGTGAATCTTCTTTTTCGCGTTTATGACGTCCAGCCCTGCTGATGGCTGGTTCTCCATCTCTCGTTCATAGATGGCGGTAAGCTGTTCTTTGGTCAACATGTGTCTACACTCCTTTCAAATGCTGGAGGGCTTGCTCAATGTGTCGCTGTCACGCATAGCATCAAGCCCTCTTGACGGTCACAGTACAGCATACTAGCACAAGTATATCCATCGTCGATATATCCGAATATGTCAGTGCAAGATTGGCTGAATTGTATACTAGCACAAGTATGAAATATGCGGTATGATAAGGAGAAAAGGAGGTGAACCTGTGGGCAAAACATCAACAACGGTCAAGAATCGCTGGAATGTAAAAAGCTATGACCGATTGGCAATCAACGTCCCCAAGGGGCGCAAGAACGATATAGAGGCTCACGCGCAAAGCAAAGGCTTGTCTGTCAACGGGCTGGTGGGCGAGCTGCTCCGCGCCGATTTGAACATGACGGAAGAAGAATGGAAGCGCAAGCCTGACGAGGAATAACTCGCGCCATGCGGGACGAAAATAAAAACGACTCCCCTTGACGGAGAATCGAAGCAATGCTATAATCAGAGCATAGCAGCGGGCTTTTAAGGGTGGTTAGCCCTGCTTATCGGAACGACCGTGATTGCCGTCATGGTCGTTCATTTTCTTTTGCAGGTCTTCCAGCGTTTCACGCACCACATAAGCGATGATGCAAGCGCCGGATATCACGAGCAGAAGGTTCGGCATGGCTTTCACCTCCTTCCGGTCAGATTCCGGGGTGGAATGGTGTCAAGCCCGCCGCTACGCAATGGCCGACGGTTTCCCGCCGACAAGGAAGATTAAACCACATTCGACAGCTTGCGTCAAGAATCATGACCACCGGCTTAGCCGGTGGTTTGACTAAGCCCTGTAAGGGCATATTG
>ENA-ORVG01003132-ORVG01003132.1-human-gut-metagenome-genome-assembly--contig:-NODE-3132-length-13713-cov-31.639918_pt1 | contig 13713 bp, 9 predicted proteins | sample MGYA00242091_ERZ509233 | MGnify/ENA primary metagenome ERZ509233 (study PRJEB26280, sample SAMEA2338840) | human gut metagenome | biome: human gut; feature: human-associated habitat; material: faeces... | reverse complement strand
CCAGATACGCAGCATGTACCCATACCACGAGCAACAACGGCAGCGTGTGATGTCATACCGCCACGAACTGTGAGGATACCCTGTGAAGCCTTCATACCTGTGATGTCCTCAGGTGAAGTTTCAAGACGAACGAGAACAACCTTTTCGCCCTTAGCGTTCCAGTTTTCAGCATCTTCGGCTGTGAATACGATCTTACCGCAAGCAGCACCAGGAGAAGCGCCGAGGCCCTTACCGATTGGTGTAGCAGCCTTAAGAGCAGCAGCATCGAACTGTGGGTGAAGAAGTGTGTCAAGGTTACGAGGATCAATCATTGCAACAGCTTCTTCTTCTGTTCTCATGCCCTCGTCAACGAGGTCACAAGCAATTTTAAGAGCAGCCTGAGCTGTTCTCTTACCGTTTCTTGTCTGGAGCATATAGAGCTTCTTGTTTTCAACAGTGAACTCCATGTCCTGCATATCTCTGTAGTGGTTTTCGAGTGTCTGACAAACATTCTGGAACTGCTCGAAAGCTTCCGGGAACTCTTCAGCCATCTTAGCGATTGGCATAGGAGTACGAACACCTGCAACTACGTCTTCGCCCTGTGCGTTGATGAGGAACTCACCCATGAGCTTCTTCTCACCTGTAGCAGGATCTCTTGTAAATGCAACACCTGTACCGCAATCGTCGCCCATGTTACCGAATGCCATTGACTGTACGTTAACGGCAGTACCCCATGAATAAGGGATATCGTTGTCACGACGGTAAACGTTTGCACGAGGGTTGTCCCATGAACGGAATACAGCCTTAACTGCGCCCATGAGCTGTTCCTTAGGATCGTCAGGGAAGTCCTGACCGATTTTCTCTTTGTATTCAGCCTTAAACTGGCCTGCAAGCTCCTTAAGATCGTCAGCTGTAAGCTCTACGTCGTAAGTAACGCCTCTCTCAGCCTTCATCTTGTCGATGAGCTCTTCAAAATATTTCTTACCTACTTCCATAACTACATCGGAATACATCTGAATGAATCTTCTGTAGCAGTCCCAAGCCCAACGAGGGTTGTTTGACTTCTTAGCGATAACTTCAACAACATCTTCGTTAAGACCAAGGTTAAGGATTGTATCCATCATACCCGGCATTGAAGCACGAGCACCTGAACGAACTGAAACGAGGAGGGGGTTCTCCTTGTCGCCGAACTTCTTGCCTGTGATCTCTTCCATCTTCTCGATGTACTCGTTGATCTGACCCTGAATTTCAGCGTTGATTTCTCTGCCGTCCTCATAATACTGAGTACAAGCTTCTGTTGTAATTGTGAAGCCCTGTGGTACAGGAAGTCCAAGACCTGTCATTTCTGCAAGGTTGGCACCCTTACCGCCGAGGAGCTCACGCATGTTAGCATTACCTTCTGTAAAAAGGTAAACCCATTTGTTTGCCATAACTGGTAATCCTCCTAAAAATAAATTAAGATATACGGCTGTGGCAGACTTACCCCTTGGTAAAACCTGCCTGCTTGTATAAGCCTATCGAATATTATAACAAACTTTGGTCAAAATAGCTATATTTTTTTCAAACTTTTTTCTTATAAAAAACAGGTTTTATTTTCGGCAATATTGTATAAATCGTTTAAAATGCCTTTTTTTGCCCGATTTTTGTAATTTTCTCTTGAAATTTGTGATTTTTGTGAGATAATATTATGGTATGAACGAGTGCCTTGTGACAGGACTGTCTGCATCTTTGTTGTTTTGTCACAGATAAAAGGAGAAAAAATGAAGAATTGTGCCGTTATCCTCGCAGGCGGCGAGGGCAAAAGAATGAAATCCGACAAACCGAAAACATTGTCGGAGGTGCTCGGCAGACCGATGCTCTGCTGGGTTATGTCGGCTTTAAGGAAAGCCGGTATTGATGACATCTGTGTTGTCAAGGGCTTTAAAAAAGAGTGTGTCGAAGAGTATCTTTCAACCCTCGATTTTTCCGTTGAAAGCGTGTTTCAGGCTGAAAGACTCGGAACAGGTCACGCTGTGATGATGGCAAAGGATTTCCTTAAAAAGCACAGCGGCAATGTTGTTATTCTCAACGGCGACGCTCCGTTTATGGACAGCAAGACTATTGAGGATTCCCTAAAGGCTCACATCGAAAACGATTGTGTCGCAACGGTTATTTCCGCAAAGGTTGACGATCCGACAGGTTACGGCAGAATTGTCCGTGACGAAAACGGTAATCTGCGTGCAATTGTTGAGCAGAAAGACGCTGATGAGGAAACTCTCAAAATAAATGAAGTAAACTCGGGCGGTTTCTGGTTTGACTGTCAGCTTCTTCTTTCGGTTCTCGACAGAATCAAGTCGGATAACAGTGCAAAGGAATATTATCTTCCCGACGCAATCAAGCTTTTGCTTGAGGACGGAAGAAAGGTCGGAGCATTCACGGCTCAGTGCAGCGACACTGTTTTGGGTGCAAATGATCCGGCTCAGCTTGAACAGCTTAACGAAATTGCAAGAGCAAAGGGTTACAGCTGTTAATTGCTCGGTTAATCATTGGTAAACATATACTACACACATTAAAATTCAAAGGAGTTATTGCAATGAATTTTCACGGTAAGGACATTAAAATTTTCACCGGCAGTTCAAATGTTGATGTAGCTCAGGGAATTGCAGGCTGTCTCGGTCTGCCGCTTGGTAAGAGTGACTGTACACAGTTCTCAGACGGCGAAATCTCTGTTTCTCTTCACGAATCTGTTCGTGGCAGCGACTGCTTTATTGTTCAGTCAACCTGTGCTCCCGTCAACGACAATCTTATGGAAATGCTCATAATGATTGATGCCATGAAGCGTGCATCTGCTGCAAGAATCACAGTTGTTATGCCATACTTCGGCTATGCAAGACAGGACAGAAAAGCTAAGGCAAGAGATCCGATCTCGGCTAAGCTTTGTGCAGACATCATCACCTGTGCAGGTGCTGACCGTGTGCTTACAATGGATCTTCACGCAAATCAGATTCAGGGCTTCTTCAACATTCCTGTTGACCACCTTCAGGGCGCATCACTTCTCGCAAACCATATGAGAGAGAAAATCGGTGGCAACAATGATGATTATATCGTTGTTTCTCCTGACCTCGGTTCTGTAACTCGTTCAAGAAACTTCGCTTCAAAAATCGGCACAGGTCTTGCTATTATCGACAAGAGAAGACCAAAGGCTAATGTTTGTGAGGTTATGAACATCATCGGTGACGCAAAGGGTAAGAAGGTTATCCTTGTTGACGATATGATTGACACAGCAGGTACTCTCTGCAATGCCGCTAACGCTATTGTTGAAAAGGGCGGTGCAACAGAGGTTTACGCTTGCGCTACTCATGCAGTTCTTTCCGGTCCTGCAATCGAGAGAATCCAGAACAGTGCCATCAAGGAAGTTGTTCTTCTTGACACAATTCCTGTTCCGAAGGAAAAGATGATTGACAAGTTCACGATTCTTCCTGTTGCTCCTACATTTGCAGAGGCTATCGCAAGAATCTACAACGACAAGCCGTTCACAGCCGCTTTCGGTTGATAGGCGAACAATTTAATTATGTAATTAAACAGGCGGGTTTTAACTAACCCGCCATTTCGCTGTTTTACTGCAAATTTTTCAGGAATAAAACGGTACAATATGTGAGGGTGATTTAATTTTGTTTGGTATAGTTTACGGCTCCGATTCAGATAACAAAATAATGAACCGCTTTGTCGATGAGTACGAATTGTGGTGCAATGAGGGCAAAAATCCGGATATTGCGTCAATCGACCTCGACTTTGCGCTTGACCTACAGAAGAAAAGACTTGACAAAAAGGGTGTAAAGATTCAGACCGCTTTTACCGATAAGGAAACGGTGAAGAATGAAGTCCCCATAAATGCTTGTACTGCCTACGATATGGGCGAATGTAAGAGTAACATTGCGTCAAAGACATATGAGGTTACGGAGAAATACTTTAAAGACGGAAAGAAAAAGAAAAAAATCAAGGACAGATTTTTCTTTTACACAATGATTACAAGGCTTGAAAACCAAAATTCCGAGGTTGCGTGTTCGTGTCCGAACTGCGGTGCGGTAAGCAATGTAAGAGAGCTTCTCAACGGTTGTAAAAACTGCAAAACTCGCTTTATTATGGACGATTTGTTCCCGAAGGTTACAAACTTCTACTTTGTAAAAACCTATTCGCTTGCGAACAAGTCAACGAAAAAAGTGCTTGCTCCGTACCTTCTCGGCGGAATTGCCGCCGTTGCGGCATTTACGGTATGGGTGGTTGTAAAGGACGGAACTTTTGATCCCGCAACCGCAAATATGGTCTATGAAATCGGCGTAAGAGCAATCCCCGTACTGCTCGGCGGACTTTTGGCGGGGTACCTTGCATGGGCATTAAAAACGCTTTTCGGACTTTTTGTCGGTGCGGCAAAGAGCATTCCTATGATAGGTCCGCACTTCAATTGTCAGAAAAGACTTCCGTGGCTTATGAAAGAGGTTAATCCCAACTTCTCATATGAATACTTTATCGGCAAGGTGCTTGCTTTGCTCAAGATTATGATTTTCAGTGATGATTACACAAACCTCGCAGTCTATGAGGGCAATCCGATGAAAAATCCTTTCGGAGATATTGTTGACATCAAGTACAGAGGAGTGTCAAAGCTTAATTCATTCAATGTCACAAACGGCTGTTGCTATGTTGATATGACCGTTTATGCAACGACCGTGAAAAACAAAAATTCTTCATTTAGGGTTAAAAACGAAAAGTTCAGACTTACCGTTTGCAGAAGTGTGAACGCCATGGATGACGGAGTTTTCACAATGAAAAAAGTAACCTGTAAAAGCTGCGGCGCAAGCTTTGATGCAACAAGAGAACGCAACTGCCCGTATTGCGGAAATCCTTATCATCTCGGCAACGATGACTGGGTTGTTGTAAGCTTCGGAAAAGGTTAATTTGAATTTCAGAATACATATAATATAAATAAGAGGAAAACGGATATGTTCGGAAAAAACAAATCAACGGGTTCAATCGAGTACATTGTAGTGGGACTCGGCAACCCCGACAGAAAATACGAAAACACTCGTCACAACGCCGGCTGGCTTGCAATTGACCGCATTGCCGACAAGCTCGGTTGTGATGTGAACAAAATAAAATACAAAAGCTTTATCGGCACTTGCACTGTAAACGGCGCAAAAGTTATGCTGATGAAACCCACAACATATATGAACAACAGCGGTCAGGCAGTTGTTGAGGCGATGAACTTCTACAAAATCCCACCCGAAAATGTCATTGTAATTTTTGATGACATTTCGCTTGATGTCGGAAAAATGCGTATCCGTTCAAAGGGCAGTGACGGCGGTCAAAGGGGAATGCGCAGTATAATCTATCTCAGCGGAAGCGATAAATTCCCCCGCATCAAGGTTGGCATAGGCGCAAAGCCAAATCCCGACTGGGACCTTGCCGACTGGGTGCTTTCAAAGTTCACTCCCGATGAAATGAAAAAGCTTGATGAAATTTTTGACAATGCCGAAAAAGCAATCGAGCTGATTATTGACGGCAAAACCGACCGTGCTATGAATTTGTTCAACTGAAAAGGGACAAAGAAATGAATAATCTCAACTTTCTTGTTGATGTCCTCAAAGAGTCACCCGTTTTCAAAACACTTGAAAAAAATGTCAAGCCGGGCAGAACGGTCTGTGCTTCGGGACTTTCAACAATCAACAAATCAAATATCATCTATGCGCTGTGCCGCCTCAAGGGCGTCACGGCATTTTGTCTTGCCTCCGATGAAAAAGAGGCGCAAACTTTGTGTAACGACCTTTCGTGCATGGGACTTCGTGCCTATGTTTATCCAGTGCGTGACTTCAACTTTCTTGACTTTCAGAGCCGTTCGCACGAGTACGAGCACGCAAGGCTTAAAGTTTTGCTCAAGCTTCTCAACCACGAATGTGATGTTGCAATTGCGTGTGTTGATGCGGCGGCACAGCTTACCGTTCCGAGAAATGTGCTTGAACAGTCGGTTATTGAATTTGAAGAGGGCAAGGAGCTATCGCTTGAAAAGGCGACAAAGGCACTTACTCTGCTCGGCTACGAACGCTTTGATGCGGTAGAGGGCAGCGGTCAGTTTTCGCTGAGAGGCGGTATTCTCGACTTCTTTATGCCCGACAGCGACTATCCCGTGAGATGTGAATTTTGGGGCGATGAAATTACCGACCTCAGCTATTTTGACATTGAAACACAGAGAAGATTTAAAAAGGCTGACAAAATTACGCTTTCGCCCTCAACCGAAATCGTAATTGAGGACAGAGCCGCCCTTGCAGATAAAATTGAACACAAGGCAAAGCTCCTCCGTTCCAAGAACAGCGCCAAAGCCAAGGAAAAACTTTTTTCAGAGGCAGAGCTTATCCGCAGCGGTGCAATGATTGCCAATGCGGACAAATTTATCAATCAGATTTACGATAAACCCGAGTCGCTTTTTGATTATCTCGACAGAAACACCCTCGTTTTTGCGTCTGAATTTACTGCAATTCAGGAACGGGGAAAGTCAATGGACTTTATCAGCAATGAAACCCTTATGCAAGGCTTTGAGGACGGAACTCTTTGCAGAGGTTTTGACCGCTTTGCGCTCACATTCAACGAATGTACCGAGTTTTTGCAAAGTCACGGAACAATCGTGCTTGAAAACTTTGTTCACGGAAGTATGCCTATCAAGCTGTCGGAAATCATCAGCTTTTCAACAAAACAGATCTCGGCATGGGGCGGTTCGTATAAACAGCTAAAAGAAGATGTTGACGGACTTTTTACCCCCGAAAGCAAGGGTGTTATCTTTGCAGGAACAGAAAGAGCTGCCAAAAATCTTTGTGACACCTTTAACGCAGACGGCATAAACGCTGTTTACAGCGAGGGTGCGGATAAGATTTCAAAGGGCGAATTGCTTGTTATGCAGGGTGCATTGAGTGCGGGCTTTGAGTATCCGTCACAAAAGTTTTTTGCAATAACCTACAGTCAGGTTTCGTACCGTCCCGAAAAGTCCAAAAAGAAGAAAAAAAAGACGGGACAGGAAATTTACAGCCTTTCCGAGCTTGCCCCCGGTGATTATGTTGTACACAATGTTCACGGTATCGGTGTGTTCGGCGGTATAAGAAAAATTGATACTCACGGAGTTATAAAGGACTATATCAAGATTGACTACGCAAAGGGCGATGTGCTTTATGTGCCTGTCACACAGCTTGATATGGTTGCAAAATATATAGGTCCGAAAGAGGATTCAAGGGTTAAGCTTAACCGACTCGGTTCGGGCGACTGGCAAAAGGCAAAGGCAAGGGTTAAAACCTCTGTCAAGGACATTGCCAAGGAGCTTATTGAGCTTTACTCACAGCGTATGAAAGCCAAGGGCTATGCCTTTTCGGCAGATAACGAGTGGCAGAGAGATTTTGAACTCAGCTTTGAATATGACGAAACTCCCGACCAGCTGCGTTGTTGTGAGGAAATCAAGCATGATATGATGCGTTCGTCGCCGATGGACAGACTTCTCTGCGGTGATGTCGGATTCGGCAAAACAGAGGTTGCACTCCGTGCCGCCTTTAAGTGTATTGCAGATTCAAAGCAATGCGCATTGCTCTGCCCCACAACAATTCTCGCATGGCAGCATTATCAGACGGTAATCAAGCGTTTTGAGGGCTATCCCGTTCGTGTGGAACTGCTTTCAAGATTCCGTACCGCAAAACAGCAGAAAGAAATTCTCCAAAAGCTAAAGCGAGGAGAAATTGATATGATTGTCGGAACTCACAGACTTGTGCAGAAGGATGTTGAATTCCGTGACCTCGGACTTGCAATCATAGATGAGGAACAGCGTTTCGGTGTTGCTCAAAAGGAGAGGTTCAAGGAACTGTGCAAAAATGTCGATGTGCTTACGCTCTCGGCTACTCCTATTCCGAGAACCCTCAATATGGCGATGAGCGGTCTGCGTGATATGAGCGTTATCGAAGAAGCTCCGACAAACCGTCAGCCTGTTCAGACATATGTGCTTGAACACGATGATGCGGTTATCAACGAGGCAATCCGCCGTGAGCTCCGCCGTGGCGGTCAGGTGTTCTATCTTCACAACAATGTTGAAACAATTTCTTCATGTGCCGCAAAAATTCAGGAGGCTGTTCCCGAGGCAAAAATCGCAATCGGTCACGGCAAAATGAAAGAGGGCGAACTCAGCGAAGTTTGGCGACAGATGCTTGAACAGGAGATTGATGTGCTTGTCTGCACGACAATTATCGAAACGGGTGTCGATTTGCCGAATGCCAACACCCTTATTATAGAAAATGCCGACTGTATGGGACTTTCGCAGTTGCATCAGCTCAGAGGCCGTGTGGGCAGAAGTTCACGAAGGGCATATGCCTACTTTACCTTCAGACGGAACAAGGTTCTCACGGAGATTCAGCAGAAAAGGCTTGCCGCAATCAGGGAATTTACAGAATTCGGCAGCGGCTTCCGCATTGCAATGCGTGACCTTGAACTGCGAGGTGCGGGCAATATTATGGGAGCACAGCAGCACGGGCATATGGAATCGGTCGGTTACGATATGTACCTCAAGCTTCTTGATGAGGCAGTAAGCGAGGAAAAGGGCGAGCAGAATGTCACAAAAGACCTCGACTGTCTTATTGATATTTCGGTTGACGCTCATATTCCCGAAAGCTATGTTGAAAGTCTTACACTTCGTCTTGATGTTTACCGCAGAATTGCCGATATCCGCAGTAATGAGGACGCAGACGATGTTATTGACGAGCTGCAGGACAGATTCGGCAAGATTCCGAACTCGGTTCTCGGACTTATCGACATTGCCCTTGTGCGTAACAAGGCTTACTCAATGGGTATTTACGAAATCAGACAGAACGGCACAACACTCATGCTCTTTGTAAACGAACTCAAATCCCCTCAGGTTGCCGACTTGCTCATTGCTTTGGGCGGAAAGGCAAAGCTTGTTGCCGGAGCAAAACCGTGCGTTGCGGTTGAGTGCAAAAACAGCTCCGCTCCGCTTGAAATCCTCACCAAAATTTTCGGTGTGCAGTAATTTTACGGCATGAAACCGTAATTTGTTAAGAAAAAACCTCCCGAAACTACAAAAATGCTGTTTTTCGGTGGAAATTCTCAACAAAATTTTATAAAAATGTAGACAATGACGATTTTTTTGTGTATAATCGTAAGGTACATTATCCTGTGAAAGTGTGTTTGCAGGACACTTTGCATTTAATTTTTCAGAAGGACGGTAAAAAACTATGAAGCCTAATATCAAGGTTGGTTCATTTTTACTTGCAATTGTTATGATGTTCTCAGTTTTTGCAATTGCAGGTTGTACACCCACAACTCTTAACAAAGAATGGTCGTATAAGACAAGCGACAACGAGCTTGCCATCGGCGTTTATATCTACTCACTCAATGCAGCTTACAGTCAGGCTGAGTCATATGCTAAAAAGCTTGACGATTATGATTCGACATCTGACAAGTGGCTTGATGAAAAAATCAAGGACGATGACGGCAACGAGCAGGTTGCAAGAGAGTGGATTAAAGATCAGGCTAAGAAAATGTGCCTCAGCTACCTCGTAGTTGACGAACAGCTTAAAAAGGAAAATGTAAACATCGGTCAGGCAACTCTTGACTCCGCAACAAGTCAGGCTGAATCATACTGGAATGTCGGTCCGTATGCGTCACAGGGTTATGTAATGCCGATGAAGAAGCAGTATGAAAAGTACGGTGTTTCACTCGACAGCTTTGCATACTGCACAACTATCTACAACACAAAGTATGAGGCTCTCTTCAAAGCAGTTTACGGCAAGGGCGGTTCAAAGAAAGTTTCCGACGCCGACCTTACAAAGTATTTCAAGGAAAACTATACGGACTACTCATATCTTCCCGTGAACCTTTATACATCAACAAAAGATGAGGCAGGTTCATCAAAGAATGTTGCAATGAGCGACAAGGAAATCAAGAAGGTTGAGGATCAGCTTAACGGCTACAAGAATGACCTTAACAAGGGCGGTTCTTTTGATGATGTTATTGCATCATACAAGAAGTCAAGCGGTTCGGGAACAGATTCTTCTGTTTCAAAGGTAGAAGTTCTCGACAAGAGCTCAATCGGTGACGAGCTTAAAGAGGCTATCGGCAAGCTTAAAACAGGCAAGGCTGAAACTCTCAAGGTCGGCAGCGGCGACAGCGCAATCTACTATCTCGTTTATAAGAAAGACGTCAGCAAGGATGTTGACAGCTATATCGGCAACGAATCAAACAGAGCCGGTGTACTTGCGTCAATGAAGTCAGACGAATTTTCAAAGTACATTGACAGTCTTGCAGAGAAACTCAAGTATGAAGAAAACACTTCGGTTATTGACAAGTATAAGCCCGAACTCTTCTTCGTTGCGGTTGAGCCTACAACATCGGCGTCAACAACATCGGCATCCGATAAAAGCTCAAAATAATTGATATCGGACATACAACAGACGCATTTTCAGATTATTCTGAAGAAAGGGGCTTTTATGAAAAAACATTCAAAGCTTTGCGCAATTTTTCTGACGGCACTTTTGAGCATTTCTGCTGTGAGCTTTTCCGTATCGGCAGTCGGTGAGGAGGTTGATCCCGGCGGAGATTCAAGCGTTATTGTTGATCCCGTAGAGCCGGAGCCTGAGCCCGAACCGGAACCATCACCGGAACCATCACCGGAGCCTGAGCCGGAGCCACAGCCACAGCCCGATCCTGTGTATCCGGACTCGTCGGACAGTTCATCATATGTAGATCCCGGCTATTCGTCAAGTGATTCGTCATATGACAACAACTATAACTATGACAGTAGCTATGACTACAACAATAACAGTTATGACAATAATTACAGCAGCAGTCAGACTTACTACTACTCTGAGCCGTCATATGTAGGCGGCGGTCAGTCCTATGTTGCTCCGTCAAATACTGCTCCGTCAGCGTCGCTCATCAAGTCTGACGATAACATTGACGAAAAAACTCTTTCAAGCAACGACTGGTCGGATATCGCAAAAAATCTTAAAAATACCGACACATCGAGTTCTGACGGTGATGACTTTAACTTCATCAAGAACAATAACAGCAAGGGTGACAACGGTCATTGGATGTTCTATGTTTCACTCGTTTTACTCTCACTCGGTGTTGCAGGCATTGTGTACTTTGTAATTTCAACTGTTCTCAACAGAAAGAAGAGAGTCACAGTCGGCGGCAGAAGTAACGCTCCAAAGAGCAAATCTGTACAGCCACAGCGTTACAGCAGTAACGATGATTATGCCGATGATTACTCGTCTTTAGGCAGAAAGTCAGAAAGACGCAGTAAGTACGATACTGCCGAAATTCAGCTTCCAAAGAACAACCAAAAGGGCGGAAGAAGATACAAGTAATTAGATAACTTTATAAAACAAAAGCAGTTCCAAAATCGGAACTGCTTTTTTGTTTGACTGTGTAATTAAATTTTCGCATGACTTCTGTTTGAATGACAAAATCAGTTTTTGTCATAGGGCTTTTTGTATGCCTCTTTGAACGGTTTTACAGTGCCGTCCTTTTCTTCAACGCTTACATTGTCAAGTGTTGCGTTGAACTGTGTGCGGATTTCACCGAGATAAATTTTGTACAGCTCTTTCTGCTCTTTTTGCTCAGCCTCGGTAAGTCCCTGTTCCTTTTTCTTTTTTGCAAGCTCGTTAATTCTGTCAAGCATCTTTTTATCCATAAGTCAATCCTCCCGACCGTTATTTTGGTTTTGAGAGCAATCTGCTCCAAAGCTATGATATCACACAATCAGCCAAAGTGCAAATTTTCGATTTCTCGGTTGAAAACCAAAATTTTTTGTGCTATCATTCAATTAAAGCCGTTATACGGCAAATTTTTTCGGCGGTGAATTATGGAAAATTTCAGCTTATTGCACCCGACAAATTCACATGCATCATACAGAACTCTCAACAAAGAGGCGCTGAATGATTTGTCGGTTGATTATATATGTGACGCTCTCACAAAAGAGCAGTATGAACGCAACAGCATAAAGCAGCTGCTGATAAATATTACGGATGACGAGGAAGTTATAAAATATCGTTGCAATGTTTTTGAGGATTTTCTCCGTTTTCCGAAACTTCGTGATGATCTATCCGCACTCCTTGTAAAGCTGAACGATTTGCGTGAAATTGAGCGCTTTCAAAAGGATACCGAGGCATCTTCCTTGTGGCAGCTTGTAAACCGACTTCGTGAAATGGACGGCTATGTCGATTGCATTACAAGAATAAAAAACACGCTTGAAACAATTGAAGTAAAGTCACAGGGCTTGCTTGAACTCAAGAAAAATGTTCAGTCAATTTACAATGACAGCGGTTTTCCCGAACTAAAAAAGGATATAATAGATACGCTTGCAAAGGCTCAAAAGCTCAAAAGCATTACACTCGGTGTGAATCTTGACGATTTGCTCCGCCCAAAGAGTGTGGGTGTAATCTCACTCAATGACAAAGAATTTACCGACAGCGGTATTCTCAAAAGATTTATGAAGTTTACAAACCGTGACAGCGAACTGCACCACGGCAACGATGTTTCGGGATTTTTAAGCTTTCATCCGTCCAATCCGTCAACCTCGCAGTTCGGGTTGGGACAGTTTGTTGTGGGCGCTCAGCAGGATGTAAACCACACTATGAAAAGCTCGCTGACCGGCGCAGATCCTATGTCTGACGCACTCAAAAATGTTGTGACCGATATCCTCCGCAGAACCGTAAATGACATAAAATCAATGCTCAACAGATATGTCAATGTCAACGGCTACTCGTTCGTTTCGCTTATGCCCGAAATCATTTTCTATATTCGTTTTGCAGAGCTTTGTGATAAGATGAAAAAGAAAAATCTTCCGCTGTGCAAGGCAGAAGTTTTGCCGAAAGAGGACAGAAACTGCTGTCTTAGAGATGTTTACAACCTCAAACTCGGCATAAAATCGGCAAACGGTGAGAATTTGGATATTGTCACAAACGATATTGATTTTAATGATGACAGGCGAATTTACATTCTGACAGGTCCGAACCGTGGCGGTAAAACCACGATTACTCAGGCGGTCGGACTTGCGTTTCTGCTTGCTCAGAACGGAATATATGTTCCTGCAACGCAGATGAAATTCAGCCCATGCGACAGCATTTTTACGCATTTTCCTGCCGATGAAAACGATACCGTTGACCTCGGCAGACTTGGTGAAGAAAGCAAAAGACTTGCCGAAATTTTCTCCTCGGCAAGCCGTTACAGCCTGCTTTTGCTCAACGAAAGCCTTGCAACAACCAATGTTGCCGAGGGCTTGTACATTGCCCGTGATGTTGTCAAATCAATGCGATATCTCGGCACAAGGGCGATTTTTAATACCCATATGCACGATTTGGCTCGCAATCTTGACGAGGTGAACACAACCGTAAAGGGCGACAGCAAGATTGAAAGTCTGGTAACAGGTGTCGAAAACGGACAGCGTTCGTTCAAGGTTTTCATCGCTCCGCCTCAAGGTGTAAGCTATGCCAAAGACATTGCCGAAAAATACGGTGTAACCTTTGACAAAATCAAAAAACAGATTGATCGGCAGCGTGTCGCTGCACCCGGTTCGGGAAGATAGTATGTAATAATAAAAACATATTATGCCCGAGCGGAAGTTTTAATTAAATGTAAAATTGAAAATTGAAAATGGAAAATTGCGGTCGGGCAGACAGTTTGCAAAATGCAAATCATTGTCGCCCGACTGTTTTT
>ENA-ORVG01003124-ORVG01003124.1-human-gut-metagenome-genome-assembly--contig:-NODE-3124-length-13747-cov-4.356120_pt1 | contig 13747 bp, 11 predicted proteins | sample MGYA00242091_ERZ509233 | MGnify/ENA primary metagenome ERZ509233 (study PRJEB26280, sample SAMEA2338840) | human gut metagenome | biome: human gut; feature: human-associated habitat; material: faeces... | reverse complement strand
CTGCTAAGCTTGAGGCATGTATGGAGCTTGTGCAGCGTGCTGTAAAGGGAAAACATAAGGTATTATTGTTCTCTCAGTTTACATCAATGTTAGATCTGATTCGTGAGCGCTTAGCTGAGCAGAATACAAAGTATTATTGTCTGACAGGAAATACAGATAAGCAGGAGCGTCAGCGCCTTGTTGATGAGTTCCAGAATGACGATACACCTGTATTTTTGATTTCACTAAAAGCCGGCGGCACGGGATTAAACTTAACGGCGGCAGATATTGTAATTCACTACGATCCGTGGTGGAATCTGGCAGTCCAGAACCAGGCGACAGACCGTGCCCACCGGATCGGGCAGAAAAACGTAGTCAATGTCTACAAACTGATCGCAAAAGATACGATCGAAGAAAATATTGTAAAGCTGCAGGAGAAAAAACATGCCCTGGCGGATCAGATACTGAGTGGCGAGGACATGGGAAGCGGCAGTTTTTCCAGAGAAGAGATTCTGGAACTGCTGGGTGGCAAGTAAGAATCTGGGGTAACTGTTCAGAAGCTACTGCGAAGATCCTGAACAGTTACAGGTTGAAAATAAGAACCGGATGCCGAGGGATTGAATTGCTTTTGGATGACGCAAAAGCAGAATGAGAGGAATCATGAAAGACGATAAAATTGTTTTATATATGCATGCGGGAAGCGGCAACCACGGCTGCGAGGCGATTGTCAACAGTCTTTGCCGGATGCTTCCCAAACCGGCGATTCTGATGACGAACCGCCCGAAGGAGGATGAAACCTATTCCCTGAAGGAGCTTTGCAGCAGCTTTGTACAGGAAAAAAGCATCGAAAAGAATGTATTCGTGCATACCTGGTACTATTTGAAGCGAAAGCTTTTACATGACCCGGACTGCTTCATGGAATACCGGTATCAGGACATTTGCGGGAAAAATCTGCACCGTCTGAATATTTCCATCGGCGGGGATAATTATTGCTATGACAACATGCTCGATCGGCTGATTTCCGCAAACCGCATGTTCCACAAGCAGGGTGCTAAAACGGTTTTATATGGCTGCTCTATCGAGCCGGAGTTGTTAAAACGTCCGGAAATCATGGAGGATATGAAGCGCTACGACGCGATCGTCGCGCGGGAAAGCCTGACCTTTGCAGCGCTGCAGGAAGCCGGAATTGACAAAAATATCCATTTATATCCGGACTCTGCTTTTTTACTGGAAACAAAGCTGGCTCCCCTGCCGGAGGGCTGGGTTCCCGGAAAGATGCTGGGCCTGAACATTAGTCCGATGATTGTGGACAATGAAAAGACTCCGGGCATTACGATGCAGAACTATAAAGCGCTGATTTCTCATATTTTAGAAACGACCGATCTGCATATTGCGCTGATTCCCCATGTGGTGTGGGAAAGCAATGATGACAGAAAACCGATCCGGCAGCTTCATGAAGCCTTTGCATCGACCGGACGTGTGATCGAGCTGCCGGATGGGGCCGCTCCGGAATTAAAGGGCTATATCAGCCGCTGCGAGATGTTTATCGGAGCCCGGACCCATGCGACAATCGCGGCGTATTCCTCCTGCGTGCCGACGCTGGTAGTCGGCTATTCGATCAAGGCCCGTGGAATCGCAAAGGATTTATTTGGAACGGACGAGGGCTATGTCCTGCCGGTGCAGGCACTCGCCCAAAAAGAAGACCTCGTCAACGCATTTGACTGGCTGTATCAAAATGCACAGGCACAGAAAGCACACCTGCAGCAGATTATGCCAGACTATTGCAAAAAGGCAAAAGAAGCAGAAAACCTGTTGAGAGAGCTGTGAAAGCGTAAAAAATCAGAAGCAGTTGCGTGAAATACAATGCAGCCGTGCAGGCAGTTCATAAAAAGCAGAGGGAGGGAAAATTGTGAGCCAGATACAGGAAATGATAAAACCGGCAGCAGCGATGCTGGATACTTATCCGGTGGTGATCACCAAACAGAAAATCAAACAGTGGATCAAGACCTGCGTCCCGGGCATGACGCCGGAAAAGGTAGAGCGTTATTCCTGGCCTCAGGCGCTTCTTGCGATGGGGCTGTTGCAGGCATATGAGCAGACAAAGGACAAGACTGCGTTAAGCAGTGTGTTTTCCTATCTCAGACGGTGGAAAAACAGCGGATATCCCATCTCTCATGTGGATCATGTGATGAATGGAAGCGTTGCCCTGTGGACAGAAGAGATTTTGACGAGGGAAAAAAGGGAAGATGCAGAATCTCTGGAAGCGCTCTGGATCTGCCGGGAAGGGGCGGACATTTGCGCAGGCTGGATCAAAGCAGCGAAAAAAACTGCGGACGGCATCCTTGCGTACCGGAGCCAGCATCCGGACTGGCTGTTTGCAGATACCCTTGGGATGCTTTGTCCCTTTGCCTGTCGTTACGGTGTTCAGAAACAGGATAAAGAGCTGTTAAACCTCGGAATCCGTCAGCTGGAGCTCTTTTTCCAAAAGGGGATGGATGAAAAAACCGGTCTGCCCTATCATGGCTATGATGAAAAGACCGGCATGAAATACGGAATAATCGGCTGGGGAAGAGCCTGCGGCTGGATGCTGCTTGGATTGTCGCAAAGCATTTTGTGGATTTCAGAGCAGCCTGCAGGAGCAGAACAGACGAACAAGCTGCAGGCAGAGCAGCCAGCAGTGCAGCCGTCCTCCCAGTCTGTTGCCCGGGAGGGCTGCAATCGTCTGATTTTACTGCAGCAACAGCTCCTTGACAGCGTTTTTGCATGGCAGCGCACAGACGGTGGATTTTCCTGGCAGCTGCAGGCACAGGAGGGACACCGGGATACCTCAGCAGAGGGCATGATCGGATATGGGGCCTGGCTGGCAGCAGAGACTGCAGCTGTACAGCGTTCAGAGCAGTGGAGCTCTGCACTGAGCCGTCTGGCAGCCACCCTGCAGACAAGTATCCAAAAAGGATATGTCACAGACTGCTCCGGGGAATGCAAGGGCTTTGCGGAATATCCGCAGGTATACGGAACCTATCCCTGGGGCAGCGGCAGCGCGCTGGCCTTTCTGGCAGTGCAGCTTTTCAGGGAAGAGAATAACGATAGGGCAGAATGATCCTTATGCCCTATCGCAGGACAAGTTCGATCAAACAGTTTGGCAGGAATATCAGGAGAACAGGACGAAAAAACATGGGAAGAGTCAGATATGCGACCAGAAATATAATATTCGGCTTTTTAGGGAGCGGGGCAACGACGCTGCTCAATTTTATCCTGCGGCAGGTGTTTATCACCCATCTGGGCGATACGCTTCTGGGCGTGCAGGATCTCTACAGCGAAATTCTGACGATGCTTTCCCTTGCGGAGCTTGGCGTCGGAACGGCTTTAAACTACAGCCTGTACGGTCCGGTAGCGCGGGGTGAGCGGGAAAAAATCAAATCCTACATGCAACTGTATAAAAAAACGTACCGCACCATTGCCATCGTGATTGCTGTCATTGGACTTGCACTGGTACCGTTTTTACCCTGGATCGTCAAAAATGCAGATTATCTGACGCTAAGGCAGCTGCGGGTTTACTATCTGCTGTTTTTGTTCAACACGGTGACAACGTATTTTGTTGCATACAAATACAGTCTTGCCAATGCGGAGCAGAAAAACTATATCCAGACGAACGCGGATGCCATCAGCAAAGCGGTTTCCGTGGTGCTGCAGCTTCTGGGACTGCTGGTACTGCCAAACTACCTGTTATACCTGCTGATTCAGGTCGGCGTATCTCTCGGACAGAAGATTTTTATCAGCTGCTATCTGAACCGCAAATATCCGCTTTTGCTGGAAAAAAATGTGGAACCGTTGACAAAAGAAGAAACCGGAGCGGTGGTGGATAAGACAAGGGCGCTGATGCTGCACCGGATCGGGGATATGGCGCGTCTGCAGACGGATGCGATCATTATTTCGTCCTGTCTGGGTGTCGTCTGGGTCGGTCTGATCGGAACCTACAAGATGATCGTCAATTCCGTTTCGGGTTATGTAAACCTGATTTTCAACTCCGTCATTTCCAGCTTTGGAAATCTGATCGCGACGGAGAGCAGGGAAAAGCAGTTTCAGCTGTTTCTGGTGTATCGTTTTTTCGCAATCTGGGTATACGGATTTTCGGCTGTGGGATTTTTCCTGCTCCTGTCTCCTCTCGTGGAGCTGTATGTCGGAGCGGATCGCGTGTTGGCAACTTCGATTATCGCCTGGTATCTGACGGACTATTTCTTCAAGGGGGAGCGCGTCGTGCTTTCAAATTTCAAGACGGCGGCTGGTGTTTTTGAACAGGACAAATATCTGTCCATCCTTCAGGGTATCGTCAATCTGGTGCTGTCGATTGCTCTGGTGTTTAAAATCGGTCTGGCGGGCGTGTTTATCGGAACCGTCGTATCCGGACTGATTGCAAATATCACAAAACCGATCATTATTTATCGGGTTTGCTTTGAAAAAAGTGCGGTTTCCTATTTTCAGGAGTCCATCAAATATCTGCTCGTCATCGGAGCTGCGCTGGCAGTGCTCATTCCGCTGCAGAATCTGCTGATGCCGCAGGTGACGATTGCAAAATTTGCGCTGATGATCGTGATCATTACGGTTGTCTTTAATGGGATTTTTCTGGTCGTATTCGGCAGGACGGAGGAATTTAAGTATTTGTACGGAATGGTAAAAGGGAGGTGGAAACGGTCATGATAATCGTAGAGGTGATGGGCGGACTGGGAAACCAAATGCAGCAGTACGCATTGTACCGGAAGCTGGAGTCTTTGGGAAAAGATGCCAGACTGGATGTTTCCTGGTTTCTCGACAAAGAGCGGCAGACAAAAGTGCTTGCAAGCCGGAAGCTGGAGTTGTCCTGGTTTGAAAATCTTCCTGCAAAATATTGCACACAGGAAGAAAAGCAGGCAATTCTTGGAAAAAATAATTTGGTCGGAAAACTGAAAAAGAAGCTGCTTGGGGGCAGCAACCGGCATTTTACGGAAAGCGACATGTACCATCCGGAAATCTTTGATCTGGAGAACGCTTATTTAAGCGGTTTCTGGGCGTGCGAGGCTTATTATGCGGATATTTTGCCGATGCTGCGCAGCCAGATTCATTTTCCGGATCCGGAAAAGGGCGAAGGCTGGGATTTAGAGGCTGCCGCGAAAAATAAAGAAACGATGGAGCGCATGAAGCAGGAAGCCTCTGTGAGCATCCATATCCGCCGCGGGGATTATCTGGATGCACAGAATGCAGAGATGTTCGGCGGGATCTGCACGGATGCTTATTATGAAGCAGCGATTTCGTATATAAAGGAGCAGACACCGGACGCACATTTCTATGTTTTTTCAGATGACTCTGCATATGTGAAAAATGCCTATCCCGGAAAAGAGTTTACCGTCGTGGATTGGAATACCGGGAAAAACAGCCTGTTTGATATGCAGCTGATGAGCTGCTGCAGCCATAATATCTGTGCAAACTCCACCTTCAGCTTCTGGGGAGCGCGGCTCAATCCGAGCCCGGATAAGGTGATGATCCGTCCGTCAAAGCATAAAAACAGCCAGAATATTGTGCCGGAGGAGATGAAAAAGCTCTGGAACGGCTGGGTGTTGATAGATGGAAAGGGAAGAATTATTTAAGAAAAGTTAAGAAAAGCGGTTCCTCGAATACGGTATAATAATACTGACACACGACAACTGCACATATTTTTTGAGGTAAAATGTGCAGCAGCGAACAAGACGGTACAAACTGGTAATTGGGCGCGTTTGCGCTGTTTTGTAGATTGAGGAGAAATTATAATGAAAAAGAAAATAGTTATATCTGAAAAAGTGACAGCGGTTATGCTTGCAGCAGCGATGGCCATTAGCATGACAGCATGCGGCAGCCCTGCAAAAGATGTGCAGGGAGCAGCAGAAACAGCAGCGGATGAAGAAACAAGTACGGTAGAAACAGCAGCGGATAGAGAAACAAGTGCGGTAGAAACTGTATCAGAGATTGCCGGAAATACAACGGAAAGCACGGAGAATGCAGCGATAGACGCAGAGATTTTGGTTGCAGAAGACCCGGATACAGAAATTACAGCGTCAAATGAGAATACCGACATCAAGGTAACGGTAGAGGATCAGAAGGAAGAAAAGAAAAATGATGCAGGAGAGGTTCTGGTCACAATTAGCGTTCAGAAAGCCACCATCGAAGACAGCGGCTATGATGCACTGCAGAAGGTGCTGGATCAGCAGAGCGCAGATACCTATGAGCTGGCGCAGGAAGCATGGGGAGATATGCAGACCTTCCTGGAGGATAGTGATTGGGAAACAACTGGCTCTTTATATGCCATCGAGGACACCATTTCCATGAAGCGTGGAGATGACAGGATCTTCAGCTACGTAACCACGGATTATTCCTATCTCGGAGGTGCACATCCGAACTTCGTTTATAATGGTTACAATTATGACACAAAGACTGGCAAAAGGCTGACACTGCGGGATGTGACAGAGGATTACGACAGCCTGTATGCACAGGTTCTGGACACTCTGAGGGCTTTTCAGGAAGAACAGGAGGATTTTATGTTCTTTGAAGACTACGAGGATACTGTCAAGGGAATGTTTTACGGATTTTCAGCCGAAGAGGATTTGGAGGACAGCGACATGACAGCTGCAGACAGGGAGGAAACCCCGGATACTGCAGGGACAGCGTCCGATATCGACAATATTCAGTGGTATCTGACAGACGATGAGCTGGTGGTGATCTTTAACCGTTATGATATCGCAGCCTATGTTTTTGGCCCGACTGCGGTAAAGATTCCGTTCGAAACAGGGCTGGTAAAAGAGATTTATTCATGACAATAGAATGCTCGCAGAGCATGCATTCTATTGTTCATGACAATAGAATACTCGCAGAGCGTGTATTCTATTGTTGGAAGTAAATGTGCGAAGCAAGAGGAGCTACGCGTATGAAGAATGTGATTGCAGTGATCTGGGACTGCGATAAGACGCTGATTGACGGATATATGCAGGATCCGATGTTTGCAGAATATGGCGTTGAGACGAAGCAGTTCTGGGCGGATGAAAATAAAATCCTGGATGAATACCAGAAAACCGGCGTGCGGGTCAACCGCGACACCTATTATCTGAATTATTTTATCAAATGTGCCCATGAGGGAATTTTCCCGGGCTTAAATAATGCAAAGCTTCGTTCTTTTGGAAAGCTGCAGAAGCTTTATCCGGGGACGCTGGAATTTTTCCGGAAAACAAAAAACATGTTCCGAAATGATGCGAGTTATTCGGAATATGATATTCAGGTAGAGCATTATATTGTCAGCACCGGGTTTGCAGAGGTAATCCGGGGAATGGAGCTGATGAATTATGTGGATGATGTCTGGGGCTGCGAACTGATGGAAGCGCCGGATGCAGATAATCAGCCGCTCATCAACGAAATCGTTTATACGATCGATAATACGACGAAAACGCGTGCGATTTTTGAAATCAATAAAGGAATCGGAAAGATTGACGGCATCGATGTCAATTCCAAGATTCCCCAGGAGCTGCGGCGTGTGAAATTTGAAAATATGATCTACATAGCAGACGGACCAAGCGATATCCCGGCCTTTTCCCTTGTACATCAAAACGGCGGTTCCACCTTTGCCATTTATCCAAAGGGTGACGTCGCTGCCATGAAGCAGGTAGAACAGATGCGTGCAGACGGAAGAGTTGACATGTATGCCGAGGCGGATTATTCCGAAAATACAACCGCAAACATGTGGATCACAAACCGCATTCAGGAGCTTGCTGACAAAATCCGGGAACGGGAAAAAAATAAAATCGAAAAATATGCCGGCGGTGTGCCCAGGCATCTGGTGTAGGAATGAAGCAAAAAACAACGAACTTAAAACAATATGCGGCGGCTTTTTTCTTTCCGATGGTGATATTGATGGCAGTGTTTGCCTGCATGCACTTTTATCCGTTCGGAGAGAATTCCATTCTGGTATGGGATATGAACTGGCAGTATGTTAGTTACTTTTCCTGGCTATCCCGTGTGCTGAAAGAGACATCTTTGGACAGCTTCTTTTACAGCTTTTCCATGTCGTACGGAGACAGCACAGCAGGACTGCTCGGGTATTATCTGTTAAGCCCTTTTAACATTGTCTTGTTATTTTTTCAAACGGCGGATTTGCCGGTCGGCATTTTTATCGTTACGATTCTGAAACTGAGCAGCTGCGGTCTGACGATGTATTTATATCTGTCGAAGTGGCTGTCAAAAGAAGGAAAGGACCTGCTGCTCTTTTCCACCTGCTATGCGCTGATGGCATATAATATCGCACAGATGTCCAACCTGATGTGGATTGATGCTGTGATTCTGCTTCCGCTGGTTGCGTTGGGCATTTATGAATGGGTAAATAAAAAGAAAATCTTATTGTTTGTGCTTTCTCTGGGAGCGGCGGCTGCGATCAATTTTTACACAGGATATATGCTGTGCGGATTTGCTGCAATTGATTTAATGGCGGAAATCATTCTGAGACAGGATAGATTGCATATTAAAATGATCCTCCAGGAGTATGTGAAAGGATTGGGCTGTATCCTTTTGGCGGTGTTGCTGGCAGGCTTCAGCCTGATTCCTGTATATTACGAAATTTCCGGCAGCAGGATGTCAGCCTCGTCTTTCAAAGAGACACTGACAGCGCTTTTTCATCTGGACAGCAGAATATGGGAGCTGCCGGGAAAATTGTGTCTTGGAACCTACAATGAAACTGAATTAAGAAGCGGACTGCCGAATCTTTATGCCGGATGTCTTGTCAGTTTGTTATTTCTGGATTATTTTGCCGGATTGCATGCAAAAACAGTCAAAAGAGCAGAAAAAACAGTGGATGCGATTGTATGCGGGATTTTTATGCTGTCGATGGTATCGGCAGGATTAAATATGGTGTGGCACGGGTTTGCAGAAGCAAATGGCAGCCCATACCGCTATACGTTTCTGATCTCTTTCTGGATGATCTGTATTGCGGCAAAGCGGTACAAAGAACTGGATGCAATTTTCGAGCAAGAAGGTCAGGCTGCAGAGAAAAAGAAAAGAATCGCACAAAAGCTTATTGCAGGAATCTTCATTACGGCAGTGGTCTGTATTGCTTTTTATCAGTATCAGAAAGATGGATCGGATTATCTGACGAAAAAAAGTGTGGTTTTGACATGCGGAATTCTGGCTTGCTGGTGTATTTTGATCCGGTTGAAAAAATATTCACCCCCAAAATATTCTAAAGCTGTTGTATGCTTTATGTTTCCGATGCTGGCACTGGAACTGGGGATGAATATGAAGCTGGATATCAGCCATTTTTCGTATGCTAATGTCAAGGAATACCGGGCATATGTGGAAGATATGACTCAGTTGGTACAGGAAATTTCGGAACAAGATGAAGAAGTTCTGTATCGGATTGAAAATGATGTGCGTTATGATCAGATCTGTTTTAATGATGCAATGCTGATCGGATATCCGAGCATCACACATTACAGTTCTGTGATGCCGTATCCGGTTTCCTCTTTTGCTGCAAAAGAGGGATTCAGCGCTTGTCCGGGAAGTCTGTCTATTTTGTATAAATGCGATGAGGCAGACTCCAAGACAGCCGGAAAAAGCGGGATTAAGTATTTGATTAGGAAAGAATTGCCGGAAAATATGCAGGGATGGGTTTTAAAACAGGACAGTCCTTATTATGTACTGGAAAATTCTAATTATCAGCCGGTGATTCGCTTTGAATCGGAAGAAGTCGGCAGTGCAGAGATTCAAAGGGCTGAAAAGACAGCGTTTACAGTTGTACTGAAGAATGAACAAAAAGATTCCCAAAAACTGCTTCTGATGATTCCATGGCATTCGGGATGGCAGCTGCAGTTGGATGGTGAAAGTATTGCTCCGGATCGATATCAGGATGCAATGATGGAAGTTTCCATACCCAAAGGAACGCATGTGCTTACGATGGCGTTTCATCCGATATTACTGAAAGAAGGAATTTTCGTCAGTTTTGCAGCTGTGCTGATCCTGGTATTTGCCCTGACACCTTTTCCGTGGTACAATAAAAAATAATTATGGATAGAAACAATAACAGGAGGTCCAGAATGAAAGTATTGGTAACCGGCGTGGCCGGACAGCTTGGACATGATGTGATGAACGAACTTGCCAAACGCGGATATGAAGGTGTTGGCTCGGATCTGGCAGCAGAATACAGCGGTATTGCAGACGGCAGTGCCGTAACAAAGATGCCTTATGTATCGATGGATATCACGGATGCAGCGGCGGTAGAAACTGTTTTACAGGAGGTAAAGCCGGATGCTGTCGTGCACTGCGCGGCATGGACTGCAGTGGATCTGGCAGAGGATGACGATAAAGTGGACAAGGTTCGCAGCATCAATGCCGGCGGTACGAAGAATATCGCAGAGGTATGCAAGAAGCTGGGCTGCAAGATGATCTACCTTTCCACCGACTACGTATTTGACGGACAGGGTACCGAGCCTTGGGATCCGGACTGCAAAACCTACCAGCCGTTAAACGTTTACGGACAGACGAAGCTGGAAGGCGAGCTTGCAGTTTCGGAGACTCTGGACAAGTATTTTATCGTCCGGATTGCATGGGTATTCGGCATCAACGGCAAGAACTTCATCAAGACGATGTTGAATGTCGGCAAGACACATGACACCCTGAAAGTCGTATCCGATCAGGTCGGCACACCGACCTATACCTATGATCTGGCGCGCCTGCTGGTAGATATGATCGAAACCGACAAATACGGTTATTATCATGTGACCAACGAGGGCGGCTACATCAGCTGGTATGATTTTACAAAAGAAATTTTCAGACAGGCAGTGGAACTAGGACATACAGAGTATTCCGAAGACAGACTGACGGTACTGCCGGTGACAACAGCAGAATATGGCCTGTCCAAAGCAAAACGCCCGTTCAATTCCAGACTGGATAAGAGCAAGCTGGTGAAAAACGGCTTTACACCGCTTCCGACCTGGCAGGATGCGCTGCGGAGATATTTGAAAGAAATTGGGATGTAAATTTTAAAATAACGCCTCCTTCTGGGAGGCGTTAATACTTAGGATAGATTTCTGAGATTGTCCTCTTACCTCAAAAGTGGTATACTTCTCGTATAACGGGGAATTCTGCATTTTGGAAGATTTTCCTGTATGGAAAACTAAAACACAAGGAGTGCCGGAGTTTTGGCAGTGACAGATAGAATGGAGTTAAAAACACAGAAAAAGGAAGCTGCATTGACAGTCAATGAGCTTTTATACCTGATTTTCTTCGGTGTGATGCTGTTTTCAAAGGGAATGGGCTGGTACGACGGGATGCGTCCGTATCAGCTCTGTCTGCTGATCGGAATGGGCTGCCTTGGGCTGAAACTGATTCTGACAAAATATACGCCGTGGCAGCTTCTGGTCGCAGCGGTGTTTGGCGTGCTCGGCGTTCTGAGCTGGCGCTGCTCTGCGGAAAAGGGAATGCTGACCTGCGTAATGATGTTGATCGGTATGAAAGATGTGCGGATAAAAAAGGTCTTTCAGGTCGGGGCGGTTGTCTGGAGCAGCGTGTTCCTTTATCGGATTCTGGCGTTTCTGATCGGCTGGGACAAAGGCATTCTGCTGGTACATAAAAAGCTCGGAGCCTTTATCTTCCGGTGGAGTATGGGATATCCGCATCCGAATGTATTCCATATTTCCTATGTAATTTTGCTGGCATTTCTGTTTTATCTGTTGCAGCAAAAAGGCAAAAAGCTGTTTGGCTGGATTGTTGCCGCGCTTGTCGGAAACGTACTGATTTTTATCTATTCAGTCAGCTTTACCGGATTTTTGTTGACCGGAATTTATCTGATGCTGGTGCTGTATTTTGAACTGCGCAGTCAGTTTACAAAGCCGGAAAAAGTGCTGATGCAGTGTGTACTTCCGGTTGGATTGGCATTTTCTCTGTTGGCACCGCTGATTCCGGAAGGAAACCGGTTCTATGAATTTATGAACCGGCTGATGAATACCAGACTGCGTCTTTCCAAATATTTTCTGACGCAGGAAAGGATTACACTGTTCGGACAGCAGTTCCATCTGGCGGATAAAGATCTGAACATGGACAATTCTTATGTGTTTGCATTGATGACCTACGGGGCGGTTATTTTTGTCCTGTTGATGATCGCCTATTTCTTTACCATCCGGAATCTGGTAAAGGAGAACCGGCGGAAAGAACTGGCGATTACGCTGGGATTTCTGATTGCCGGAATATCGGAGCCGTTTTTGTTCAATACTTCTTTTAAAAATGTTTCCTTAATTTTTGTGGGAAGTTATCTGCTAAACGATGCAAATCCGATCCGGCGGCAGAACATCGCATGGATTGGAATCTGTACGCTGGGCGACCGGAGTCTTCCGAAAAATGCTCCGGCAGAGAAACTGGAAGAAAAACTTTTGCTGGGGCTGAAAAGGATAGGGGCTGCAGCAGGAGAAAAGAAATATTTGATTGCTGCGTTGACCTGCGTTTGTGCCGTGATCGGCGGCACTGCTTTTGGGCTGACGGCGCAGATGCCAAAGGAGTATCTTGTACCCAAGTCGATCTGTGATTATTCGCGGCAGGAAGTCTATTACCTGGACGAGGAAGCAGCTGTAAAAGAGCGGACAAATGGTTCGGAAGTATTGTATTATATGGGAGAAGAGACACCGATGTTTCGGTTCTCTGGAGTTACTGTAACAGTGGAATGGATGAGGGGTATGATCGGAGCAGCAATCCTGACCGGAGCAGTCGGAGCACTGCTTGGAACAGGTATTGCGGAAATTTTAGAAAAAGGGCGGAAAAAGAGCGGACAGTATGAATGAAAAACTGAAATTCTGTAAATTGTTGGGAACAAACATCAATGTCATTACGATGAATGAGACGGTTGATTATATGGATCAGCACCTGGATGAGCTGCGTGGAAAATATATCTGTGTTTCCAATGTGCATACGACGGTCATGGCATTTCGTGATGCAGAATACCGGAAAGTGCAAAACGGCAGTGCAATGAATCTTCCGGATGGGAAACCCCTGTCTATTGTATGTCGGATGCGCGGACATCAGGAGGCGGGACGTGTTCCTGGACCGGATTTGATGCCGAGAATTTTCGAGCTTTCCGAGAAAAAGGGATACCGGCACTATTTTTATGGCAGTACGGAAAATACACTGCATGCGCTGGAACAGAGACTGCGTGAAAAGTATCCGAAGCTGAACATTGTCGGGATGTATTCCCCACCGTTTCGACCGCTGACAGAAGAAGAGGACGAGGCAGTTGTAAAACAGATCAATGATACAAAACCGGATTTTATCTGGATTGGATTGGGAGCTCCAAAACAGGAAAAATGGATGGCTGCACATGCCGGAATGCTGCATGGCGTCATGCTGGGCGTAGGGGCAGGCTTTGATTTCCATGCGGGAACGGTAAGACGTGCGCCGGGCTGGATGCAGGAGCTTTGTCTGGAATGGCTGTTTCGGCTGATGCAGGATCCGAAACGTCTGATTCCACGATATATGGATACAAATTTCTCATTTATTCATTATGTCTGGAAAGAAAACAAGCTTTTAAAAAAGAAAAATCAGGAGCTGGTGCATACACCTTCAAGACCGAAGACAGGAATGAAGATCGCAATGATCGGACATAAGCGCATTCCGTCGAGAGAAGGCGGTGTGGAGATCGTCGTGGAAGAGCTGTCTACACGAATGGTTCGTTCCGGAAACCGGGTGGATGCGTATAATCGTTCCGGTTACCATGTATCCGGCAAAGAATTTGATGAAA
>ENA-ORVG01003108-ORVG01003108.1-human-gut-metagenome-genome-assembly--contig:-NODE-3108-length-13850-cov-23.746937_pt1 | contig 13850 bp, 10 predicted proteins | sample MGYA00242091_ERZ509233 | MGnify/ENA primary metagenome ERZ509233 (study PRJEB26280, sample SAMEA2338840) | human gut metagenome | biome: human gut; feature: human-associated habitat; material: faeces... | reverse complement strand
TGACAATGAGAACCAAAACGAGTTTATTGATTCATTCCGCAAATTTGAAGAATTGAATCGGAATGCCATTGCAACGGATAAAGGATTGGATTCCAAAACGTATAATAAGAGTAAGAAAAGCAAGCGTTATTTTTCAGATAATCTATAGAATAATAGTCCGTTAAAAATTCAACATATCGGCTAAGCGGCTTCTGCCACTATGCCAAATAGTTCTTTGACAAGTTTAGTATTAAAAGTTCTGTTCGGTTTCAGACCTGACTTTCTAAAAATTCTTTTAAGCATATAAATATTACTCAGATAGGCCTTTAGCAGTCCGATGGAAAGCGACGGATAGTATCGTTTCCGCATGACCTTTGCGATGTTTACCGATGCCAGTGACGCATTGAAAGCGAAGTCAAGTTTCCTCAAGTCCCTTGCCTGACAATCATTGAGTCCGGTAAACTGCTTGGAATCCCGAAAGCAAAACTCAATCTGGAATCGTGTACGGTAGTATAGATACTTCAAGCTGTCCAAAAACTCATACTCTGTTTATACAATTATGCTATGTGTTCGATAGAGTTCTTGGACAGTTTGAAGTATATTCTATCCGTAACTATTCAGCCAAAGCATAATCCTGCGAAGCCCATCTTAAAAATGAGATAATTTCCTGACATTTATAGGATTTAGTTGTGATTTTATTGTGTTATTTTAATTGAAATTGCTATCTTTGTATCTGTGAAACAGTAGGTTAACGACATATCAAAGGCGTTGGTCTGTCTTCAGACAGAGCTTCAATCGTTGAGAAAAACGGTTGACTCGCTGTATGCGGAAAACCGCACCCTCAACTGTAATGTCGACAGACTGCTGAAAGAAAACCGCGAGTTGAGCAAACGATTGGAGAAGTATGAAAAGCCGCTCAAGGACTCCGGCGACAGCAGCACTCCACCATCCAAAGATCCAATGAAATCGGAGGTTTAGCGGCGAACCAAGTCGTTGCGCCAAAAGTCCGGCAGACCCGTTGGTGGTCAGAAAGGGCACGAGGGTACTACGAAAAAGATGGTCGCCAATCCTGATGAAATAGAGAATGTGCAGTCGCAATATCGCCAATCGTGCGGCCGCGACCTGTCGGACATCGAAGGTGAGCTGGATTATATGACACAGGAAATCGACTTGCCACCCATCAGACCGGTATACCGAGAGCGCAGATTCTACAAAAAGGTCTGTTCTTGCGGCTGCTGCAATCGTGGCTATGAACCGCGCCGCAAAGGAGGATTGCTCTTATCGAACGGCTTATCAGGGAGTCTTCCGTTGTAGGCTTCGATGAGTCGGGTTGCTACTGCAAGGGCAAACTCAACCGGTCATGGATAGCACAGACAGCTTATCTGACACTTGTCTTCCGAGGCAGCGGACGTGGCGCAAAAGTCCTCGAAGACCGTTTCGGCAACTCTCTGAAAAATATGGTCGCTGTGACAGACCGCCACAGCGCATACTTCGCCATCGACTTCTTGAACAACCAGGTATGCCTTGCCCATCTGCTGCGGAATCTTGAATACCTAAACGACATAGATAAGAATCAGAGATGGGCCCAAGAGGTGAAGTCGCTGTTGCGTGAAGCAATACATGAGCGGAACGAGAAACCAGCAGAAATGATATCTGCCAAAAGTTGGTTGGAAAGGCTCGATGGACTGCTGAAGAAAAACCTTGATCACCTGCGCAAGGAGTTCAACGAACTGAAACGCGGTCTGATAAAATGCCGGAATTATATCTTCAACTTTCTCGAAAACCCTGCTATACCATCTGACAACAACGCCTCAGAGCGTGGAATCCGAAAACTCAAGATAAAACAGAAAATATCCGGCTGCTTCCGATCCGACACAGGTGCCGACGCTTTCCACGCAATCCACTCCATAGCCGACACGGCTTGGAAAAATAACCAATCACCCCTTGACGCCATCCTCGCGCTCGTTTAATGATGAGTGCTGATTAGGTATGCCTATCCTTTGGCTGAATAGTTACAGCTCCATATACTTTCAGTGGAAAGAATCAGGAATTGCAAAGTCTGGATGGGACAGAATTATTGTAACCGCATTTAGAAAATTTGTAATGATTTGGCTATTGCATTCCTATCACAATCAATAAGATATACCCCGATATTATTACAAAAATTCCAAAGATTACTCCTACAGTCCAAAATAGCCAACCAGAGTATTTGAATATAATGTCCTTATATCCAATCTTGGTTTTCTTGACATATTTACACCAAAGCCAAACCAAAAACTTACCAGTATGATAATAAATACCGGGAACACTCATTATTTGTTGTTATTTAATGTGTCAGGTAGATTATTCCACCCAAAATCAATTTTTCCAATATCATCAATAAAGGTTTTAGCATCTTCCCTCATTATAAAACGTTGTTTTGCTTGTTGATACATTTTCCCTGCTTCCTTTTGCCATCCATGTCCTGATGGCTTATAAAGATTTTGTTTGTACCTTGACGATTTAATATAAGCATTATAGCCTTGAAGCCCCTTTTCAATTTTACTACAAGGCCCCAATATTCTTAATGCATCACCAAAAAAAGCAGAAGGTGCAAAATCTATAAATGCTTGGGCTCTTTCCTGAGGCGTTTGAGAGAATCCCCCCAGCGTATGCCCTGTAAGCCAAATCACAGGTGCATTAAATCCGTCATAATAAAACTTTATAGCAAGTTTTATTAATCCCATTAAAGTATTAGAAGATGAAGAATTTAATTCCATTTCTAAAGCAGCCAACCCTCTTGGTTTCTTTATTTCTCCTTGATAAGATTCTTTAGGAATGTCAATTATTCTCCGTTGTGTTATATCAATAATTAAAAGTTTTTGACCGATAGATAGAAAATGCTTATTTGATAAATTATTCCACTTTATCAAATTTTCAACTGTTACATCAAACATTTCAGCTATATATGACAATGTATCTCCTTCACAAACTATATAAGTGGCACAACCATTTTTTTGGAAAAGCCCTTTCAGGCTCTTTTTTACCATTTCTATTGAAGTGTCAATACACTGAACTTGTATGATGCCAGGTATATAGAGTTGCCCCCAAGGAATATCACCATTCATATTCACTATATCTCCATTGGAAGACTGTGAATATTCTTGATATTCTACAAAAGCATAACCTTCACCGATAACAAATCCCGTATAAGGAATTCCTTGAGTTCTCAGAATTTCAAAAGTTTCTCTATTTATATAAATATTATTATCCATTAGTATTTATTGAGGTCTTTCTTATACATTAATTACACTATTTGAATTTCAAATTTGTTATAAAACGGTTAAAACTTTTATCTATTAAATAAATATTACCCCAATAATCAGTATGGGCATGATTTTGTTCTTTCTCATGATCCCAAAAATAAATATATCCATAATCTGATTCAGAACAAGAGATACAAATTAAATTTCCACCAGCATCATGGGCTATAGGAACTAAATAGAAAGGAATTCTTTTTTGCTCAAATTTATACATATTTATATATGTATTCAGGTTGTCATATTTTCCTTCATATATTGCTAAAAACCAATCTATGCTAGATTTAGAAATTTTTCCTTCTTCAATGAAAGAGAAAATATTGGGTTTACATCTTCCACCATTATACATTAATAGATGTGTTTTGTACTCTTCAGGAAGACGAAAAGTTAATATTTTTTCTATATTTTCAAAATCAAATTTACTTATTGCTTTTTCTGTGTCATAAAATTTAATTCCCATATTATTCTTTTTTTATTAATGTAAAGAAAAGCCTCCTGTATGCCCTGTTTTGGCATGGATTTCTGTTTCAACAAGTTGCATACGTCCTTTATCTTGGTGATGATGCCAAGTATAGCCTTTAGGGGTTTCTGTATAACCAGCTTTAGCATTGGCTGCCTTAAAATCTAAATCTCTATTTCCTGTTGGAGTAATCATAACATCATTTTTCCCTTTACTGTAAAGATAGTTGGAAAAGTCAGGGAAGCCGTTACTATCGAAAGGTACACCTGTTATGGGGTGTTTATTACCTGCAAGATGTCCGTTACGTACTAATCCATACTCATCTATCCAACTATTGGGGTCATATACATAGTTGTATAATTTTTCTCCTCCATTTAATCCTATTGGATCTTTTGAAATATATCCACCTTTTTGGGGACTATAGTACCTGAACCGATTATAGTACAATTCTGTCTCTTCATCAGCATACTGTCCCTGATAGCGGAACGGACACTCATTCAAAGAACTCCCTTCAAAGTTAGTCACTTTTCCATAAATATCCAAGGTGCAGTCCCAAGTTTTGTTTCCCAATTCATCGTACATTTGTATGGGGGTACCCAAATAATCGGACACAATGGAATATTGCTTACCATCCTGTATCTTCGCTGTAGGTACAAACGTGCCTGCCTCAAACACCCACGTGGTAATATCCTCTGTCGGTTCTTTGGGTGGAGCGCTTTCTTCCTCATCTGGTTGCATATTGGTGACTTTGTAGCCCCATTCATGGATAGGCACGTTTCCATCCCATACCCAACGTGTGACCTTTCCGAAATACAGCTTAGCCGTGCGTCGTCCCAACGCATCGTATCGGAACTCCACCGGTCTTCCGTCCGGGCGTATCACCTTCTTCAGCATTCCGTTGGAACTCCACTCGTAAAGCCATCCCATTCCCGTTGCCAGGCAACGGATGCCCCGTTCTTTCTCCATGCGCTTGCGGTCGAACTTTACGCCCGTTTCCTGCAACTGCTTGAACTCACGGAAAATGAGGTTCCCCTCGTCATCGTAATGATAGAAACAATCCGGGTCTTCCAAAAGTTTTCCCCCGGCACCGTATTTGCGGTCTTTCTTGTCCGGTGTCTCAAAGAGGTTACCCACGAAGTCCGGCATACGGTAAATCACATCCGTTTCCGAACCTTGCATGGTCTCCTGCCGGATAAGGAAGTCGAAACGGTCGTAGTCGTATCGTGTGACGGTACCCGTCAGCTCGTTTTCCTTGGAGAGCAGGTGGTTGGCGATTCCCCATTGGTAGCGGTAAGCCCCTTTCTCTATGCCGCCCGACCGTACCGACTTGCGTACCTCCCTGCCGAAGCAGTCACGTTCCGTCCTGACAGTCACACCGCCGGAAAAGGTGCGCTGCACCTCCAGCCCGGTATTGTCACGTATCCATGACGCCTGCCAGCTTTCGCCCACCTGCATGGTCTGCAAGTTACCTTCACGGTCGTACGTATGACGGATGTCCGCTCCCAGGTTGCTGGTGATGCGGGTACAGTTGCCCTCGCTGTCGTACGTGCGGTTGACGGTATATTCTCCCTGTTTCTCCTCAATAATCTGTCCCGTCTTCCTGTCACGGGTGAACTCCAGCAGGTTCTCGCTGTTTTCCGCCTTGACAAGCATTCCGTCCTTGTCATACGTGTAGAGGGATACCTCACCATCGTACTGTTCTTCCTTCAGTATGTTGTCCAGCCCGTCATACAGGTATTCCGTCCATTTGTTCCCGGGACGGTTTACCCGTGTGACACGTCCGGCACCGTCGCGCTCGTACTCGCGTCGTAGCCCGTCGAAACCGATTTCCGTAACGACTTGTCCCAGCCCGTCCAGCTCGAAGAAATAGTTGTCGCCCGCCTCGTTTCCGATACGCCGGAGCTGCAACTCGCTGTTGTAACCGAATGTAATCCGATGGCGTTCCTGCTCACGGCTTTTCAATACCCCCAATGCCCCATAGGTGAACTTCACCTCACGGATGTTGTCCGTGGCATGTACCATGTTCCCCATGGCATCATACTCGAACCGGTGCACGTTGCCGTCCGGTTCCTCCAGCCGTATCAGGTTGTCCGCACGGTCATAGGCGTACCTGGTGGCATTACCTTTGACATCCACCGCCTGTATGAGCCTGCCCCTGCCGTCGTATTCCCACCTGCGGAACAGGCCGTTAGGAAACCGCAGCAGTTCGAGGTCGTAGCGGTCGTTGAAGGTGAGGGTATAGACGCGTCCCTGTCCGTCGGTAATGGTATGCAATACGCCTCCCTCGTAAGTGTATTTCACAGTCTCTCCGCTGAGCGTGGTGCGGCTGACGACACGGTCCATCTCGTCGTAATCCCAGGAGAGCTGTTTCCCTCCCGGCGTGCAGAGCAGGACGAGGTTACGGTTTCCGTCGTAGCTCAGGAACGTATCCTCGCCGTTCTCGTCCGTTATCCGGACAGGCTGACCAAACTCGTTGTAGGAAGTCTTGCGGGTATAGCCTTCGGGGTTGACCGTGACCTCCAGTTCCTGATATCCGTTGTACTGCTGGCGGGTGATTCCCCCATTGGCATCCACTATCTTGTAGATGAGCTTGTCCTCCCCGTAATGGTATTCGGTTTCGGCACCCTCCCCGTTACGGATATGGGTGTAGCCTTTGCCGTAATGGATAAAGTACTCCATGACACCGCCGTCCCCCCATGTATGCACACAACGGGCGTTCTCACCTTTGCCCTCGTATTCCCAATGGAAGGACATGCCTCCCTGGTTGGTCAGCTGTACCAGCAGATGCCCGTCGGTATAGACAAAATGCTTGCTGACATCCAGCGCGTCGGTGGTCTCCACCATGTCGCCCCGGTCGTCATAACGATAGCGGACAAGCCTGATCTCCTCGCCATCCTGTTTCATGGACACACAGCATACCCGTCCCAATTCATCGGTTTCCACCTTCAAGCGTTCCCCCCGAGAAGATACGATTCCCGCCAGTTTCCCAGCCGAAACGTATTCGAAACGGATGCGGAACCCATCTTTGGTGGATATGCCCGACACCATGCGGTATCCGAAACGGTTCTCCGGTCCGTTGAACCGGTATTGCAGTCCCCGGATGTCGGTCAGCAGATAACCCTGCCCGTCAAGCGTCCAGAGCAATTGTTCCTTGCGGTCAAAATAGGAATCCCCCGGTTCCAGCACGGGCAGGAAGGACTCCCGTCCGTCGGCATGGCGGAAGAGGAAAACCCCTTCTTCGAGCCGCCGGACGCCCAGGTTGTAACTGTGGTGCCAGTTGTAACCCAACGGGCCATCCACAGAGGCATCGCTGTAATAGGTGCGTTCCCACACGATGGGGATGGGGCCGGGCAGCTCGAAATCCACGTTAGTGTGGTACACCCTGCCTGTTGCCGCATCGACCGGCTCGCCGAATGTCTTGCATTTGATGGGCTGAAGAATGTCCGCCAGCCGGTTCTTTCCTTTCTTTCTCAGTTTGTCAATCAGGTCCTGGAACTTGTCGCCCAGTTTCTTCCACATTTTTCCCAGCCCCTTGAGCCCGAACTTCATTGCCAGCGCGAACATGTCGATGGTGGGCGGCCCGCCCACGAGCACCGGCTTGCCTACGGAAGTGATGGTGGAGAGCATGGATGTGGGTGCCAGCAACGCCTTGCTCACTTTCTTGGGCTTTCCCTTGCGGGGAATGGTCGGGATGCCGACCAGGTTGCAGGAGAGCGCCGGATGTGTCAGCGTGGAGCAGGGGGCACCGTCCGCCAGCACGGTTGCGCTGCCCATCCACATCTCCGACTCGGACATGCCGCTGACCAGCGGTGCCGGGTGCAGGACGAATGCAGGCAGGTGCACGATGCCTATGCCCGCCTGCGCAATCCACTGGTTATGCACCTTCACCGTAGGTGCCATCCCCTTGAGAATGCTGCACGCCACTCCCGCCACCCCTTCGGTGACGGGCGGCATGGCGGCGGCGATGCCTGCCATGATGTCCGCCATGAGGTCATATACTTTCCCCACATGCGGCACGGGCATGACGGGTGACGGCGGTGTGACCGTAGGGTGCATGTCTATCCCTATGGCAAGGTCGCCGAACTTGGCTACGGGCATGCCCGGCATGGATGGGAGCAGTCCGCCCAGTCCCGCCTGGAGCTTGTCCAGGGCAGCCTTTGAGTCGGCGAAAAGGTCGGAGAATCCCCGTCTGGTGCTGTTGTTGTCAACGGCATCAGCTATATTTTTCAACACATCTGACATAGTGAGAACGGTTTAGAAAAGTAAAGAAAGGAAACAGCCGGAGAGGTTAACCGGAATTCTCCGGCTGTTTCAGAAAAGGGATTGCTTATGCATCCTGTGCATAATCGCTGTTCCAGTCATTCTCGTCATCCCCCTTGGTGCCTTCCAACTTGATGACAAAACTCTTTGCCGGGAAGTAAGGAGTCAAGTGAATGTCGAGGAAAATGCGGTCTTTCTGTTTCGGGTCACGCTCGAAGCGGAGAATTTTGAATTTTTCAATCAGGCGTCCGGGACCCTGGATACTGTCCAGGAACTTGCTGATCTGTCCGCGCAAATCCCTCTCCGCCTTGCTGTTCCAGTTCTCGAAAGCGCGCCGGTTGAGGAAGTCCATCAATACCTTGGTCACCCAGTCGAACACACGTACCACCGAATAGGTCTGCAAGCCCAGGTTGTCGCCGTTGAACAACGTCTTGGCGGAGAACGCCATCACCTTGCCGTATTCCTTCACCATGGGAATCAGACCAATCTTCTCCAGTTCGGAAATCTCGCTCTTCTTCAGGTTGAAAGCCACTCCGTCCACCTCGCTCATGGAACCGTATTTCTTGCCAGCGGTGACCTGTGCCATCACTGTCTTGTACACGCTGCCCGCCAGTGCCGCGGAAGGCGGAATCAGCAAGTCCTCCGTCTCGCCCAGTTCGGCATAACGTCCACGTCCGACCAGGTAGTTGCAGGCCATACATACGTTGGACTTGTACACATCGCCTCCCGACAGGTTGGAGTCGAAGAACATTTCGATGACATCGTCCGGCTTTTCAAGGTCGGCGAAGTCGGTATAAATCATCACCTTGTTGTCATGCGCTATCTTCGCCCATTTCTCAATCACCTTGTTGGAACCCAGGTAGCCGGGGATGACCAGCAAGGAATAGTTGGTACGCAGGTCCAGACGGTCGTAGTTGGCACGCAGCTCGTCCGCAATGGCATCGATGAAGAAAGAGTTGTCCAGGTCGGTGAGCTGCTCCATGGAAGCATTGACGATGGAAATGTTCTTAATCTTGTCGGAATCCGTATTCTTGTAGAAAAGCATGACCGTACGGTATGACTTCTCCAATTGTTTCACCTCTTCCACCGCCTTCAGCTGGTTCTGGGAAAGCAGGTCGGAGACGGCCGCCGATTTCTTCTGGCACAGTTCGATCATTTCGCTGATGGACTTGTTGCCTTGCAGCATGTCCACCCACATTTCGAGCCGTTTTTCCAGCTCCTTGCGCTCAGGCGCCCGTTCGGGGTCTGTAAGGAAAATGTTACGGCGCGCCTTGCGCTCCGGGTTCAGGTTCTGTATGCCGTCCACAGAGGACTCCAGGACATTGAAACCACCAAACTTAGCCAGGACCTGTAGCTCCGCGTTCAGGTTTCTGGGCTGTGCCGCAGCCTGCTGTTGTTGTACGGCTGCCTCCCTGTGTGTGTTCTGTTCACTCATAGCTGTTGTCATTCATTTGCAGGGTTAGACTTCTCGTTTTTCTTTAAATCGTCCAGCATGGCAGAAAGCGAATTGACGAATGCCTCGCGTGTCGCCGGATTCTCCAATACCCGTTGCAGCACCTTGTTGGAGCGCAACGACTTCTCCATTCTGTCAGCGAACTGCTTTTCCGTATTCAGTCCTGACAGGAAATGACTTTGCTCCGTCATTTTCTTGACAGAAAAGTCCCCCACATTGTGAAAACGGAAGTTTTCCTCCACGGGAGCACCTTCCGCATCGGTGAACTCAATATCTATCTCCGGTAAGAAATGCGCGAAGACCTGGTCGATATTGGTCAGCCCCGTGATCACTTCGGGAGCCACCGGTTCGTCTTTAGTCAACTGCTCCACCAATAATGTCCGGTTTTGTGGAATTTCCGCAATGCCTTCGGAGGCGTCAATCTTCACTTCGTTTCCGCCGATTCCGTAATTTCCAAGATCCATAAATTCGATATTTAAGTTTAAACTATATGTTGATTAAATTCTCTTTCAGTTGAAAATACCTCCTTTTCTTCTGGCTTTTGCTTGCCGCATGGAGGGGTTCTCCACCAGTTCCTTCCAGTCCTCGCCCAGCCATTCGTGAAGCTGGTGTTCCAGTACCTCGATGTCAATCGGCGCACGCACCTGCCTGCCCGTATGGAGCGCCAGGTGTGCCGCGTAGGTGAAGGTGGAACCCCGTCTGATGTCTTCGGAAAGATAGCTTCCTCCCGCCAGTGCCAGCAGGAAATATTCGAACGCCTGTTCCAGCTTCCCTTCCTCGTACCGCAGGAAGCCGCACATCCGGTAGCCCTCCATGACATAATAGGGGTCCTTCCGTTCGACAGCTTTCCCGGCTATCTCCTCGTATAAAGCCACCGCCTCTTCGCGTTTTTTTTCTGCCGTCAGGATTGCCGCCTTCATGGAAACAGCCATCTTCCAGTAGCTGTATCCCGCCGCCTCGCCATCCTTCATCACCTTTTCCGCTTCGCGGATGGTCTTGTCGCTGTATCTCATGCTGCTTTTGTATTCGCGGATAGCATAGCAGGCTTCGGAAGCGATGAAGAGAGCGGATATCCGAATATTCGCATCCTTCAGTTCCCCGGCGATATCCAGGAGCTTCCTTATTTCCTTTTCCAGCAGTTTCAAGTTCTGTTTCTGCGTGCAGTCCATGACTGCCGTCACCTGCTGTTTGAACCGGTTCTCGGGCGCAATCAGGTCGTTGCCGGCATCCGCCCGTGCCATCCGGTTATGCAGTGCCGCCGCCATGTCAAGGCGGGGGCGTATGTGGACCACCTCCGGCGACTCGTCCAAAGCGACACTCCTGTTCTTTTTCAAATCAATGGTTGTCAGACGGATGCCCTGCGGGACACCCTCTTTCAGTACCTGTCCGAACCATTCCGTTCGGGGAAACTCCCCGGATTGTTCCGGAGGAAAATAGATGCAGAAGAAGGCATTCTCCAAACGGGATATGCACTCCTTGAAGCGCAACATCTCCTTCCACAGGTTTGCCGCCGTGGGCTCGGCCGACGTGTCGGGGCGGTACTCCGTCTTGAGCAGCCCATCGTGCCGCAACGCCTTGAGCATGTCATCCTTCTCTTCCGCCTGCTCCTCAAACCATCCGGCATATTCCTGCCAAAGCTGTGCGGCATATTCGTCGTCATCGCCTCTGTAGGGCGTGTCGAAACGGAAAAATATGTCATCGAACTGTCCTACAGGGGAACGCTCTATCTCCAGAAACTTGTCCACCAGGTCCACATCGTTCCTTCCGACAATCCATATCGCCAGTTTCCAGTCTTTCTTTCCGGCTATGTCCGCCCAGTAATCGACCGCCTTGTAGTATTCCTGTATTACAGATGCTGATGCTCCCATATCCAATCCGTTTATGAATTAATTTTTACAATTCCTCCCGTTACGGTCATGTTTGCCGTTCCCTCCACAGTGAGGTTCGTGCCTTTCATGGTTCCGGTCTGTGTATTCAAGTCATATTCCTTGGCCGCCTCTAGCTTGATATTGGTGGCGCTGCCGTTGATGATGTTTTTTTCGCTGCTGAATACCATATTTTCGTTGCCCGAGACCAATGTAATGTTTTTCTTTCCTTCGATGGAAATCGTGTCTGCCTGCATACCGATGGACTTTTCGTCCATTACGATAACGGACTTGTCCTCGTTGGTGATGACTACGCTCTTTTTCGCCATAATCGTAATGGCGTCCTTTCCGTCCAGCAGGATCAGTTGTTTTCCCGTCCGGTCGGTGATGACAATGCTTCCCGTCTCATCATCGAAAACGATGGCGCTTCCGCTGCGTGTGATAATGCTTTTGGTCTTGTTGTCCTTGTCCCCTCCCTTTCCTGAAGCGGAATGGAACATGGCTCCGGTCACATAGGGGCGATCCGGATTGCCGTGTTCGTACCCCACCATGACCTGGTCACCGACTTCGGGAACAAACACCCATCCGCGGTTTTTGGATACGGCGTCGCTTACTCCCGCATTGGGGCTCTGCACCCTGATCCAGTTGGTTGTTTTCCCGTTTTTCTGCCAGTCGAAACTCACTTTCACCCGTCCCTGTTCCTTTTCGTCGTCATTTTTCTTCACCGTCGCAAGCTCGGGCAATGCCAGCGGGAGTTTTGCGTCGGGAACAGGGATGTTTACCGTTCCGTCAGGAATCCCGGCAAACGTGTTGGCATAATGCCCGTCACGGCGCACCTCGTGCGTGATTTCGGTGATGCGGAATTTTCCCAGAGGCGGCAGGTTCATATCACCGGGGAAAGAGACCTCAATGACTTCGCCTATCCGAATCCGGCATGTCTTTCCTATGCCCCTTATGTTCAACAAATTGGCACCGGACTCATTTTTGAGGACCTTCATCTGCCCGTCCAGTCCCGCCTTGTCAGCGATGTGCGGATTGGCGGCGGCAGTCGTCTTGGCCCCATACGCCTTTTCGGAACAGTCATGCGCAATGGACTGGAGGTCATTCATACCATCGGGTTTGGCGGGCGTGTCTGCATTATGTTGTTTGTTCTCCTGCGCTACATAATCGTATCTTGCAGATTTGCCCGGCACCAGATTTGCCACCAGACGTACCTCTTCCAAGTCCACATCGTACATGATCTTTTCCGTGTTGTCCTTGTCGGGTTTGCCGAAATAGACTTTTTTCCCGTCGTAATAGAACCACTCGCCATATTGGGCGGAGAGCCGATTCATAAAGTCGAAGACGCTCTCGTTGTACTGCGCCATGTAAGGAATTTTGGCGGAGTATTTGGGATTGGAAGCCAGCGGGACCTTCCCGTATTCCTGTGTCGCCTCCTTTATGATGGCGGAGAGGGTCTGGTCCATCCACGAGTCAAGCGTCCCGTTGTTCTCATACAATATCGTGGGGCTTGCTCCGTGAATGGCCACTCCGCCCGCCTCACCCATGCTTCCGACCATTTCTACCTGTGTGACAACCCCTTCGAAGTCATAACTTTCGCCCGTCTGCTTGTGAGCGAACGAGATGCTGACAGTCTCCCCGATGTAATTGATGAATTTTTCAGGTGTCTGCTTGAACGTATTGCCGGGCGAGAGGTAATTCACAATTACAGTAAAGGCGTGATGCCGGTTAAACCGCTGATGAAGCCGTAGTGAAACGAACTTCTGTTCCTCTCCTTTCACTGTCACCTTGGTAGTTACCAAATTCAGAAAACTTGCTCCCATACTATCTTTTGCTATGAAAATTAATTAATCAAACCGACCAGTCGGTATGTTTTTTGGTGCCGAAATAACCGGTGCTGTGCAGGGAAATTGCAGTGTGGATGACGTCATCCCACTGATTTTCCGGGACAAAACGGCGGATCATGCCCTCTTCAAATAATACCTGTACGCCGTAAGCAGCATGATCCATGGTAGCAGGTTCAAAACTGTCAAAGCGTTTCAGCTGTTCGAAGCGTCCGATGTCATGGAGCAGGGCAATGATCTTTGCCAGCTCGGTATCTTCGGGGGACAAAGCCATGCGGTGGCAGATTTCTTCCATATCGTGCACCACCCCGTAGGTATGTATGATCTTCAGGCGGACCTTATCATTGTTGCGGTCATAGCCATCCAGATAGTGTTCAAATTCGTTTTTTGCGTCTGTATAGTTCATAGAAAGTCATCCCTTTTTACATTTTTCTATAGTATACGAAAATATAGATTGACTGACAAGGTTCGACATAACTGTAGTACATCATGTGCTATAGTGGGATTGTTACCGCCTCCCACCGGTACGGAAAGGAGGTGTGACTATGGATGACATAATAAGTTTTATACTTACTGTCATGGCTGGTGTAGTGTGTCATTGCATCAACAAATGGCTGGACGGTAATAAATAGTCGGTGACCAGCCTGTGGAATAAGCCACCATAAAAAAACGGAATAGAAAACCCCTCGG
>ENA-ORVG01003104-ORVG01003104.1-human-gut-metagenome-genome-assembly--contig:-NODE-3104-length-13864-cov-5.830183_pt1 | contig 13864 bp, 13 predicted proteins | sample MGYA00242091_ERZ509233 | MGnify/ENA primary metagenome ERZ509233 (study PRJEB26280, sample SAMEA2338840) | human gut metagenome | biome: human gut; feature: human-associated habitat; material: faeces... | reverse complement strand
TACAGAACGTGGTATCAAAGAACCGACTCCGACATTCTCTGCTTGCTTCGGCCAGGCATTCCTGGAGCTGCATCCTACAAAATATGCAGAAGAACTGGTTAAGAAAATGGAGAAGAGCGGTGCAAAAGCATACCTGGTAAATACAGGATGGAACGGAACAGGCAAACGTATCTCCATCAAAGATACTCGTGGTATCATCGATGCTATCCTGAACGGAGATATCAAGAATGCTCCTACAAAGACCATTCCATACTTCAACTTCGAAGTTCCTACAGAACTGCCAGGCGTTGATCCAGCTATCCTGGACCCACGTGACACATACGCTGATGCTTCCGAATGGGAAACAAAAGCAAAAGATCTGGCTGACAGATTCATCAAGAACTTTGCTAAATACGAAGGAAATGCTGCCGGTAAAGCTCTGGTTTCCGCTGGTCCTCAGAAATAAGAATAAGACTGCCGAAATCAAACTTTTCAAAAGCTTATACAAAAGGACACCGCAAAATTGCGGTGTCCTTTTTTTATGCCGAAATGCCTCCGCATGGCAGTCCAGATGGAGCACATTGCACCCATTGCCCTGCGGCGGGGAATTTGTCGTGAGCAGATACATTTTACATTTATCATACCTGAAAATAAGACTATTATAAACACAAAACAGTCGCCGTCACACGTTTTTTGACGCTGCTGCTTCATACGCCTGCTGATAGAAGGTTTCCTGAGCATCCATCGGGTGTTCGATCGTCATCGGGATTCTGTAATTTCCTTCCGAATCCTCATGACGGGCCTTCTGATTATCATTTAACATGATCCGGAACATCTCAAGCAGACGTTCTCTGATTGCCGGATCGCAGACAGGAGCTGCGACTTCCACACGTCTTAAGGTATTTCGCGTCATATAATCGGCTGACGCAATATAAACTTTCTCTCTTCCCTTACTTCCGAAAATATAAATTCTCGAATGTTCCAGAAATCTTCCTACAATGCTGATCACACGAATATTTTCCGTTGCATCTTTTACGCCCGGGATCAGACAGCAGATACCGCGGATGATCAGATCAATCTTTACTCCGGCACAGGAAGCTTCGATCAGCCTGTCTATGATCTTTTTGTCAGTAAGTGCGTTCATTTTCAGCCCAATATAAGCATCTTTTCCGGCAAGTGCAGCTGCAATCTCATCATCGATCATCGCCAGCACTTTATTTTGCAGACAGAGCGGTGCTACCAGCAATTTGTCTGTGTGTTCTACGACTTCTCCCATCGCCAGTGCCTGGAAAACTCTTCTCGCCTCTTTTGCGATCTCTGTATCGGCTGTCATCAGGGAAAGGTCTGTGTAAAGGCACGCTGTTTTTTCGTTATAATTTCCTGTTCCGATCTGCGTGATATACTGCACTTCATCGCCGGCTTTTCTGGTGATCTGGCACAGTTTGGAATGTACTTTAAATCCATCCAGCCCATAGATCACATGACATCCGGCACGCTCCAGCCTTCTTGACCACTCGATGTTATTTTCCTCGTCAAATCTTGCCTTTAATTCTACAAGTGCCAGCACTTCCTTGCCATTTTCCGCTGCCTCGATCAGAGCTTCCACCACTTTACTCTGTTTTGCCACACGGTAGAGCGTCATTTTTACGGAAAGGACATCTTTGTCGTTTGCAGCTTCATGCAGCATCGTAAGAAACGTTTTCATGCTGTCATACGGATAAGATAAAAATTTGTCCCCCTCCAGAATCTGATCCAGAATCGGTCTGCCTTCTTCAAACTGCACAGATTTCTGCGGAATCCGTTTTTGATAGAACAGTTCCGGCACGTAACGCAGTTTATCCTGGATTTCATAGACAAATGACAGATCCAGCGGTCCCTCATTATAGAAAACATAGTCACGGTCAAGATCCAGATAATGACACAGAGTACTGATCACTTCACCATCCATTTCCCGTGACAATTCCAGACGGATCGGAGCCAGTTTTTTCCTCTGTTTGATCACTTCCACCATAAAATCACGATAATCCAGATCTTCGTCATACAGTGCATCTGCGTCAATATCTGCATTTCTGGTGATGCGGATCAGTGATTTTGCTTTTACACGATAACCCTTAAAAATTTCCGGCATATAATGGAGAATCACTTCTTCTGCCAGAATATAAGTGCCGCGTTTGCCGGGAAGTTCTATCAGACGTTTGAACATACCACTGCTGCATGGAATGATACCCAACTTCTCTTTTCCGCTCTTTGTCTCCAGCACTACGACTGCATAGATTTCTTTATTTCGCAGAAATGGAAACGGCTGTCTTTTTGCCACGATCGTCGGGAAAATGATCGGTGCGATTTCACCCTGAAAATAGCGTTTAACGTATTCGCTTTCTTTTTCATTCATCTTCTTGAAATCCGTGATGCAGATATCATATTCTTCCAGTTCTTCCATGATTTCATCATAAACGACGTTTCTGCGACGGTTCAGTTTTCCGACTTCCGCAAGGATCTTTTTGATCTGCTCCCCAGGTGTAAGATTTGTTTTATTATCACGGATATCTTTCTTCAAAAGCATCTGATCTACGAGCGATCCCACACGCACCATAAAAAATTCATCAAGATTGCTCTGATAGATTGCTGCAAAATTCAGTCTTTCACAGAGCGGCACTTTTTTATTTTCCGCCTCTTCCAAAACACGTTCATTAAATTTCAGCCACGACAGTTCCCGGTTCATATATTTTCTCATTTATTATTCTCTCCTCCTCAATAAAATGTGATGCCCTTAACAGCTTTTTCGTTGCGTGCATTTAAGCCAGACACACGTGAGACCTGGGCTAAATCCCATAAAAATAGCATTCTACCTTTAACCATAAATTTATTTTACTGCCACAAGATCAAATCCTCTGCAATGCCATGTAAAATCCATGTAAAGAATCTTACTATTCGAAAATGAAACCCCACTCAGACAAATCTGTTGCCCACCACTTATAAAAGTTTGAATCTTTTCCAATTAACGTAAAAAGGACAACAGATTTTCTCTGCTGTCCTTTGTATATTCTGCATGATTACATGATGTGCGTCTCTGCACTTTTCTGTTTTTAGTATGGATAGAAGTTTCCGTTTGCATCGGTTACGCCATCGTTACCGAATGTATACTGCATTCCGCCGCTGTCTACCCAGTTTCCGTTTGCATCCTGTGTCACGGAAATATAATTGCCCTGGTCATCATAAAAACCGTTGGTGCTGCCGCCGGTATTACCTCCTGTGTTTCCACCGGTATTGCCATTGTTTCCATTGTTGCCATTATTTCCGTTGTTGCCGTTATTATTTCCGTTGTTGCCGTTATTATTTCCGCTGTTGTCATATGGATAATAATTGCCGTAATTATCGGTTACACCATACTGACCAAAGGTGTAAACAATGCCGTTTCCATCTACCCAGTTTCCGTTGCTGTTTTTATAAACTGTGATCAGATTTCCCTGATTGTCATAGAAACTGCTGGTCTGAGTAGCTCCGCCGTTGTTATTGTTGTTATCACCGCCGTTATTGCCATTTCCGCCGTTGTTGTTATTGTCGCTGTTTCCACCCTGCGGATTGTAGGTAAAGCTTGCACCGTTGCTGTTTGTGATACCGTTTGCATTAAAATAATAAATCGCTCCGCTGCTGTCTACCCAGTTTCCGTCGCTGTCCTGATAGATATAAACTGCGTTGCCGTTGCTGTCATAAACATACTGACCGTTCTGGTTGGAATCAGAATTGCCATCGGTAGAAGCTGTGCTTCCGGACTCGGACTGTGTTGTACTGTTCGACTCGGAAGATGTTGTATTATTCTTTTTAGTCTCAGATGTTGTTGTGCTCGATGTTTTCAGCAGTTTCAGACTCTCCACAGAAGTACGGATCGCTTCCATTGCCGTTGCATCATCCTGCATAACCTGACCATTGACCGAATAAATATCCTCATCTCCTACCAGGTTATATGCTACCGAGTACGCATACTTACTATTTGTACTCTTACATTTGATGGTTGTGTGATATGCCTCGTAAGAACCCATGGTATTTTTCTTGTATTCTACAACTGCATAATCGGTTTTGGATTTTCCGGCTTTCTCCAGATTATTCAGTACTTCTTCTTCAGAGGACGGGAAAACAAGTCCGTTCGTCTCATCTCCGGAATAATGTACGATCGTGATCGTTCCCTGGTTCGGTGACTCAAAGGTCCATTCTTTTGTGCCTTCTTTTTTCATTGTCCAGGTGTCATCCGGAAGTTTGATAGAAATACTGCCATCTTTTGATTTAAATGTTGTGGATGTATTTGTAGCTTTCTTTGCTGTTTCGCTCTCTGTCTGTTTCTCTGTAACACGAATCGTTTCGCTGCTCGTCTCAGTTTCCTGTGCTTTCTTTTTACAGCCGGTAGCCAGACAGGAAATGGACAGAGCGAGTACCAGACAAGTTACGATTTTTGATCTCATTTTCATCTATACTCCTCCATTCTGGTTGTTACCTTCTTTGACTTCCATATTCTACGCTTTCGCAGATATAATGTCAATCAAAAACCGGTTTAATATGGATAGAAAACGCCATTCTGATCGGTTACGCCATCATCGCCAAACTGGTAGGTCATACCGCTTTCATCAACCCACTGTCCCTGGCTGTTTTTGTGAACGGTGATCCAGGTTCCGCCATCATCATAGAAGCCATTGCTATCGCCTTCACCATTATCGGCTGCCGGATTATCGATGTTATTCTCGGTATCCGGTGCCTGTGTTTCCGGCTGCTGCACTACCTCTGTTTCCACTCTTGTCTCCAGATCCGGATGTGTTTCCGGTGTCTGCGTATCCTGGCTCTGATTCTGGTCATCCGATGCCTGATTCTGATCCTCTGCGGCTGAAGTCTGGGCAGAATCCTGACCTGCTCCCCGCTGTGTCTGAGCCTGGGTCTGTTTTGTGCTGCTGTTCGTATCCCCACTGTGGCTGCCGCATCCTGTCATCAGAAGAGCCGATGAGAGGACTGCTGCTGCCATAAAATGTAATGCCTTATTTTTCATAATAATATTTACACTCCTTTATATCCTGTTTTACCATTTGCTGAAATTGCCGTCGCTGTCTGTTGCCCCTTTTTCATCGAAAGTGTAGGTTTTTCCATCACTGCCGATCCAGTTTCCGTTTGCATCCTGTGTCGCTGTCTGATAGTTTCCATTGATATCATAGAAACCAATGACCATGCCATTATCTGAAGAATTGCCGGAACCTGTCAAAGAATCCGACTCTGATCCGGAACCTGTTGTTCCCTGAGGCGGATCATAATAATACTGTGTGCCGTTGGAATCTTCTACGCCGTTTTCTAGGAAAATATAAGAAGTTCCGTTATCATCACGCCAGGTGCCGTCCTCAGACGGATAAGCATAGATCGTATTTCCGTTTGCATCAAAGAAATAGCGGTATTCCTCATCGGTCGATGCACCGGAAGAATCACCTGTACTTTCACCGGAAGTATTGTCTGAAGCAGTATCACCTGTATTTTCCGGATCAGAACTGTTACCGGCATTATCCGAAGATGTACTGCCGTCTGCCGAAGATCCGGAGTTTGCACCAGAATCTGTCTTTTTACTGTCATCATTTAAAACTTTGAAGCTGGTAACGGCACTTTTCACTGCCTGCTGCACCGTACTGTCACTGGATGTCAGCTTTGCCGTGATCGTATAACTCTCGGTGTCCGTATTGATCAGATACTTGATCAGATAAATGTAACCAAGATCTGCGTCCTGCGTGGATGCAGCATAATAATAAAGCTCTGTACCATTGGTGCTGTCTTTTTTATATTCTACCTGAGAAAATGCATTCTCCTGGATATCGTTTAAAAGAGCAATCGCATCTTCCTGAGACTGCGGCAGATTCTTCTCCTTGATCTTTGACTTTTTGTGCGTGATCCGGATCGTGCCGACGCCTTCTTTCATAAATGCCCATTTATTCTCAATGCCTTCCTTTGTCGCCACCCATGCAGAATCCGGAAGATCAAAAGAAAATGAATTGCTCTCTGAGGTATATGTTGTGGCTGCTTCGGTCTGTGCAGTACTTTCGCTCTGAGCTGTCGTCTGTTTCGTCGTCTCCGTCTCAGATGCCTTTTTCTGGCAGCCGTTCATCATAAACATTGCGGCCATTCCGATTACCAATAATGTCGCAATTTTCTTTTTATTATACATGAAAAATCCCCCTTTTCTCTCTGATTTTCAGTGTGTTTCAAGTCCACTCCCTTTTTCATTGTACAATGAAGATGCGGTTAATGTCAACTTTTCTTAACACTTCTTAACAAAATCTACATATTTGGCACACCCTGTGCCCTTCTCTGTTTCAACTTTCGGATCACATGACAGTACGCCGGAATCAGGAAACAGTCTGCCATGATCCATGCCAGAGGACTGGCAAAACATACGCTTGCGAATCCCAGATACGGAACCATGATCACGCCGATAATGGCTCTTGCGATCATTTCCATAACACCTGCAAGGATTGCCAAACCGCTGAATCCTGCTCCCTGAATGGTAAAGCGAACCGCATTGACAAAAACAAGTGCAATGTAAAATCCGCTGTTTGCAAGAATAAACAGCACTGCATTATGTATGATCTCCGTTTCGGATGCATTTATGAACAGAAGCATCCAGTATTTTGCAGAAAAAAGCATGACCAGGAAAATCAGGATCGAGTATGTGATACCGATCAGAACGGATGCCTTTAATCCCTGACCGATACGCTCGATCTTGCCTGCCCCGACATTCTGTCCGGTGTAAGTTGCCATGGCCGAACCAATCGCATCAAACGGACACGCCAGGAACATCGAAAGCTTCGATGCCGCCGAAACCGAGGCAACGGCTGCCGAACCAAGTGTATTGATACCGGTCTGAAGCACGACACTGCCGATCGCTGTGATCGAATACTGAAGTCCCATCGGAATACCCATTTTACAGAGGATACCGATGTGTTTGCCATGCAATTTCCATTCTCCCGGCTCCATTTTCAGGATCGGGAACTTTGTCTTTATACACCACAGAGACAGTACCACGGAAAATGCCTGTGCAAGCAGTGTCGCAAAAGCCGGTCCACGAACGCCGAGTTTCAAAACCGTTACTGACAGGATATCAAATCCGATATTTGCCACTGCTGCCATCAGCAGAAAGATCAGCGGCGATTTGGAATCCCCAAGAGAACGGATGATCCCGGTCAGGAGATTGTAGGCAAGTGTGATCGGTATCCCTGCAAAAATGATAAAAATATAATCATATGCAAGATCCAGGATATCTGCCGGTGTCTTCATGGCGATCAGCACGCTGCGGCATAAAATACAGACTGTGATGCTCATGATCGCCGCAAAAAAAACAGTCAGCCAGATGCTGTTTGCCACAAACCTTCTCATATCTTTATAATCTTTTGCCCCGTAACGCTGTGCGACCGGAATGACAAAACCATTGGCAAGTCCCATACAGAATCCGATGATCATAAAATTGATCGCCCCGGTAGAACCAACGCCCGCCAGTGCATCTTTTCCAAGGAACTGGCCTACAACGATCGTATCTACCATGTTATAAAACTGCTGCAGTAAAAACGTAAAAAACAATGGAATCGAAAATCGCATGATAATCTTCCAAGGTGTACCTTCTGTCAGATCTGTTGCTGCGTTTCTCATTTCCTTACTACCTCCATATTTTAAATTCCATTTTTTGCACAGATATCCGCCAGGCAGCATCTGTCACAGTAAGGCTTTGTTCTTGCTGTACAGACCTCTCTGCCATGATAAACGAGTCTGTGGCAGAAATCACTACCTTCTTCCGGTGGAATGATCTTCCAGAGTGCCATTTCGACTTTTTTCGGATCTTTGATCCCATCTACCAGACCGATACGGTTTGTCAGACGAATGCAGTGCGTATCCGTGACGATCGCAGGCTTTTTGAAAACATCGCCCATGATCAGGTTTGCACTCTTTCTTCCCACGCCCGGAAGCTTTAAAATCGCATCAAAATCACACGGCACTTTGCCGTCGTACTCATCACGCAGCATTTTCATGCATGCACTGATATCACGTGCCTTGCTTTTTCCAAGACCGCATGGCCTTACGATCGCCTCGATCTCTTCCGGTGTCGCTTCCGCAAGAGCATCTACATCCGGATATTTCGCATAGAGATCCTGAACCACAACATTTACCCTGGCATCCGTACACTGTGCCGCAAGCCGGACACTGACCAGCAGTTTCCATGCCGCATCATAATCAAGCGTACAGTCTGCCAGAGGATATTCCTTCTTTAAACGCTCAATCACTTCCAGCGCAAGCTGTTTTTTTGTCATATGCTCCTCCTTATATATTTCCAAAAATCTTTTTGTACCCGTTATTTTATCACAAGAATCGCAGTAAGGATATTCCTTTTTTTTCGATTGTGCAACCCCTTTCTTTTATGGTAAGATAATAAGATGCCAGGATCAAAAGATCTAAATCCACATGAGCTTGCTCATAAGTGGATGAAAGACCTTGAAACCCGCCCCGACCGAAGCGGAGCGTAGAAAGAATTGTGAAAGTACGAAGTACGAAACAATTCATATGGCATCTCATAACTTTCATAACTTCACAAAATTTGACAGGAGTAATTATGATCTTAAATGTAAAAAATCTGACGCATGGTTTTGGTGACCGTGCGATTTTCGACAATGTTTCTTTTCGTCTCCTCAAAGGCGAACATATCGGCCTGATCGGTGCAAACGGAGAAGGCAAGTCCACGTTTATGAATATCATCACCGGAAAACTGACACCGGATGAGGGAACGGTCGAATGGGCAAAAAATGTCCGTGTCGGCTATCTGGATCAGCATTCTGTCCTGGAAAAGGGCATGACGATCGGTGATGTCTTGCGTTCTGCTTTTCAGTTTTTATTTGCAATGGAAGCGGAAATGAACCGTATGTATGAACAGATGGGCGATGCCACACCGGAAGAAATGGAACGTCTGCTCGCCGAGACCGGCACATATCAGGAGCTTTTAGAGCAGCACGATTTCTATATGATCGACACAAAAGTAGACGAGATCGCCCGTGCACTCGGTCTGGAAGAGCTTGGGCTTGACCGTGATGTAACCGACCTCTCCGGCGGACAGCGTACCCGTGTACTGATGGCAAAGCTTCTGCTGGAAAAACCAGACATCCTGCTTCTGGACGAGCCGACCAACTATCTGGATGAGCAGCACATTGAATGGCTGAAACGCTATCTCCAGGATTATGAAAATGCCTTTATTCTGATCTCCCATGATATTCCGTTCCTGAACAGCGTCATCAACCTGATCTATCATATGGAAAACTGCAGACTTGACCGCTATCCGGGCGATTACGATAAATTCCAGGAAGTCTACGCCATGAAGAAAGCCCAGCTTGAGGCTGCCTACAACCGCCAGCAGCAGGAGATCAGCGACCTCAAGGATTTCGTTGCCCGCAACAAAGCCCGCGTCGCTACAAGGAATATGGCGATGGCACGCCAGAAAAAACTGGACAAAATGGACATCATCGAACTGGATCGTGAAAAGCCAAAGCCGGAGTTTCACTTTAAAACGGCCCGTACTTCCGGAAAGATGATCTTCGAGACAAACGATCTGGTGATCGGTTACGACGAACCGCTGACAAAACCGTTAAATATCCGCATGGAACGCGGCGAACGCATTGCCCTGACCGGTGCAAACGGTATCGGTAAGACCACGCTTCTGAAAAGCATTCTGCAGCTGATCAAACCGTATTCCGGCGAAGTGCATCTTGGCGATTATCAGCATATCGGTTATTTTGAGCAGGAGTCCGATACGCAGAACACTTCGACCTGTATCGAAGAGATCTGGAGCGAATTTCCGGCAATGACACAGTACGAGATCCGTTCCATGCTGGCAAAATGCGGTCTGACCACCAAACACATCGAGAGTCAGGTGCGTGTACTGAGCGGCGGCGAGCAGGCAAAAGTACGTCTCTGCAAGATTTTGAACCGTGAGAGCAATATTCTGCTGCTGGACGAGCCGACCAACCACCTCGATGTTGACGCAAAAGCAGAACTGAAAAAAGCTCTTCAGGAATATAAGGGAAGTATTCTGCTGATCTGCCATGAGCCGGAATTCTATCATGATATCGTGACAACCGTCTGGAACTGCCAGGAATGGTCCTTAAAGCTGTAGAAAATTTCCAAGGAAAAAGCTGGCGGCAATCCCGGCAAAAACAGAAAGCAGTGCACCTGCCAGCGTATACCGTGTTTTTGTCACTTTTGCTGCCATAAAATAAACGCTCATCGTATAAAATACCGTTTCCGTGCAGCTGAGCATCAGTGATGCTATGATTCCGATCTTGGAATCCGGCCCGAATTCTTTAAAAATATCCAGAAGAAATCCGGTCGCCGCACTGGCGGAAAACAGACGCACCACTGCAAGCGGCACAAGCTGCACCGGAAATCCGATTCCGGCAAAAAGCCTGCCAAGGATATCCGAGAGCCATTTAAGGAAACCCGATGCCCGCAGGATCCCTACGGCTGTCATCAGCCCGACAAGTGTCGGCAGGATCGCAAATGCCGTGTGGATTCCTTCCCCGGCACCACGCACAAAATCACCGTATGCATCTCTCTTTTTCAGAAAGGCATAACCGACAACGTAAAGCAGAACAAACGGTATCATATACATCGACAAAAAGAGCAGAAATGACAGAAAAATCCCTCCATAAGTCCGTCCGTTTACTGTATCTTATGAAGGGATTTTTGTAACTATTCAGGTAAAGCGGACATTCACAATCCGCTTCGCTACTTGCTCAGCTCTGCTGCCAGAAACACAAAAACATGCTTCAGGATTTTTCCACAGCTGCTTCCGCTTCCATGGTTTCAAGCGTTTCTTTGATTTCTCTTTCTTTTTCAGCTTCTGTCACTTCTTCGACCACATCGGTTTCCTCTGTGCCTGTCTGTGTCTCATTTTCCTGTGCAGTCTCCGCTTTTTCTTCCTGTGGTTTCACAACCTCTTTTGTTTCGTTTTCTTTGCGAAGTTCTACTTTTGCTTTTTCTGCGGTTTCCTGTGCAGCTGCAGCTTCTTCCACAACCGTTTCTCTGACCGGCTCCTGCTCCGGATGCTGCATTCTCTGCGGATCACTCCACACACGCTCCCATGGATTTGGCATACGCTCACCGTTCATATGGATCCCCATGCTCTGTGCATACGGATACGGCATTCCACGATAGAATCTTTTTTCTTCATCAGAAGCACTCTTCATCAGTTTGCGGCCTGCCCATAAAACAAATACAGCAACAACAGCAACCGGAATCTTTGCGATCACAGCACCCGGCAGACTGGTCGGCCCGTAGATGATGTCCGCAAAATATTTGACAACACTCCAGATCATGCACGCCGCCACGATATACAGAACCGTTCCCATGGCCTTTTTACCATCCCGTCTGCTGATGCTGTCCTTTAAGCCTTCGCTCCAGTCCATCCAGTCATCGCCCCAGAGATAATGATCCTCCAATTTTTTAAACGCTTCTGCGTCCATCGAATTCTTGTTGGTTGCATCGAAAAAGCTGTACAGCAGAATGATCGGTGCAAAGAAAAGCAGCGGCTTGATATCCAGCCAGATACCCACTGCACATAACGTTGCAAAGATTGTCATTAAAGACAATCCCTGCTTCATAAATCCCATATACATCTGTCCTGCTCCCGGGATCAGAGAAAACAAAAACATCAATATTTTATTCTTTTGTCTCGCCATTTTCTTTTCCTTTCATAATGTTTTCGCATCACCACATCTGCATGCGAAACGGTATTTCCATCGAAAGCATTTTTAAATCTCATTGCAAAATTCAGAAACACTGCTTCAGCAGTTGTAACGCCTCTGAAAACTTCTCCACCGGAACTGCTGCACAGGAAAGAGCAAGACGGATCCCTTGCTCACTTTCATCCGCAGATAAAAAAGAAAAACCTTTTTCTTCTGCTCTGTACAGAACTTCCCGCAGATTTCCTGCTCCGAAAATTTCCAGAAGGCTTACAAATCCGGTCTCCCCGGCCGTAACTTTTGCCTCTTCTACAAAAATCCTTTTCGCTTCACTGCACAAAATTTTTGTTTTCGCCAAATAGTGTTTCCTGGATTTGCGAATCTGACTTTCCAGATGACCATCCCGGATAAACTGACACAATGCGATCTGTTCCGTTTTGGATGCCGTCTGATTATAAAAATCTCTGCGTCTCTGATATTTTTCCAGAAGATCCGGCGGAAGCACCATAAAACTTAAGCGGATCGACGGCAGCAAAAGCCTGGAAAATGTTCCGAGATAAATGACTCCGTTTCCGCCCGCCAGACCCTGAATGGACGGCGATGGATGATGATAATAACAGAATTCACTGTTGTAGTCATCCTCGATCAGCAAAATATTTTTTTCAGATGCTTCACGCAGTATCTTCATCCGCTCTCCGACCGAAAGAACATCGCCCCAGGCAGTCGCCTGCGAAGGTGACACATAGCAGACATCCGGCTGCTCCTGTTTTCGATCGCACAGTTCAAAACCATGATCCTCAAAAACGGCACGCCCCTGCCGAAATCCCGGATTATAAAACGCAATTTTTTTACGTCCCTCAATCAACGGACACAGAATGTGAAGCAGGCTCTGAACACCCGCTCCGATCACAATATGTTCCGGCGTACAAACCACATTTCGGTTGTTTTGCAAATATCTGCACAGAACCTCCCGCAGATCGTATTCTCCCTGCGGTTCTCCATAAGAGAGCAGACGCTCATCCTGCCGCAGTGCACTTTTGATATACCGCCTCCACAGTTCAAACCGGAAGGTTTCTCTGTCAACACTTGCAGACGCAAAATTGTAAAGCACCGGCTTCTTTTCTTTTTGAGCGGCACTTTTCTGAAATTCTGCCGTTTTTCGCGTCCTGCCGATGTCCGTCACATAAAATCCGCTCTGCGGCCTGGAAATAATATAGCCCTCTGCCGCAAGCACCATGTATGCCGTCTCCACCGTTGTCCGGCTCATCTGTAATTCTGCCGCACACCGCCGGATCGACGGCAGCCTGCTTCCAGGTGCAAGCTGTTGCGACAGAATAAGCTGTTTGTAATAATTATATACCCGCATATAGCGGTGAACAGACTGATTGTCAAGTTCCGGTTTCATAGATCACACTCCTGGAATTTCAAAAATGTCAAAGTTAAATGTCTTTTCTTACAAGAAAAAACCGACTTTTGAACCTTTTTACCCTGACATCTTACAAAACGATAAGCAAAAATAACAAATCCAGTGCCCCGTCGATCAGCAGGCAGGCTCCGAAAAATACCATCGTCATCTTCACAGCCCCGAATGGGTTGAAAAGCAAAGCCACACCAACGATCATCAAAAGAATCCCGATCGTCAGAAGCTTGCCCCAGCCGATTGCATCCAACACACGCAGATCCAGTGCTCTCTGGATTTTGCTGATACCGTCCAGCATCAGTACCACGCCAAGCAGAAACGGCAAAAACGATACCACCGTCTGCGGCGTGATCAGACAGAACATGCCAAGTGCAATAAAGATCACACCGAGGATCAGTTCGCCCTTTGCCTTACCTTTCTGGCACTGGAGCACATGCAGAAGTCCGTATGCCGCCGCAATCACGCCGCAGCCATAACAGATCGCCCGCACACTGGTATCAGGCTTCAGCACCAGAAACAGTCCCAGAAGGATATAGCCTGCTGCCTGAAGAATCTGTATTGCTTTTATCTTACTTCTCATAAAAACACTCCTTCCCTTTTTTCATAAAAATCACTACCACGAATGAGATTATTAATCGCTTCTTTTGTAAAGATAGCAAAAAAGGAAATATCAGCTCCTCTTTATCGACTTTTTCACATTATAAAAGAAGAGACTATGTTTTTATAA
>ENA-ORVG01003102-ORVG01003102.1-human-gut-metagenome-genome-assembly--contig:-NODE-3102-length-13883-cov-2.845820_pt1 | contig 13883 bp, 13 predicted proteins | sample MGYA00242091_ERZ509233 | MGnify/ENA primary metagenome ERZ509233 (study PRJEB26280, sample SAMEA2338840) | human gut metagenome | biome: human gut; feature: human-associated habitat; material: faeces... | reverse complement strand
CCCGCTCATCAACGTGAGCGCCGACGAAGCGCTCGGCTGCACGGAGCCCGCCGAGTTCAAGCAGGCCTTCGCGGCCCTCATTGCGAGCATCACCAGCAATTTGCGCAACGATGAGCAGCGGGCCCGGTTCGTTGCCACCGTCGAATCGACGTCGGGGCAGATTCCGGCCATCACCGAGAGCGCCCAGGCCCAGTACGACGAGACCTGCGCCATATTCGCAACTGCGCTGGAGCATGGAAAGGCAATCGGCGCCGTTTCGGCCGATATGGACATCGATGCGGCCAAGCAGTACTTGGGCATCTTCATCTACGGCATCGGCGACATCATGCTCCGCGGCTGCAAGATCAACATGAAAGCCACCCGTGACATGGCCTTGAAAGCCATCTTCGGATAGGGTCCTTCCCTACTCCACGTACCCTTTCTGGAGCTTGCGGGCCAGTTGCAGGCCGCGGGCTACGAAGCCCTGGCCGTATTCCTCGCGGATCTTCCAGGCGTAGCGAGTGTGAGGGTCCTCGAACTTCAGGCGCTGGAAGGCCAGGCATTCGTGGACCGAGGTGCCGAAGTCATCGAAGAACGCTTCCATGGCATCGATGATACGCTTGGCAGCCTTCACCACCGAGCAGGCGGTGCCGTCGGGCATGACGATCTTCACGGTCTTCAAATCGTAGTGGGCGGCGTTCTTGAAGTTTTGCACGGCCTGCACCTGGTCCTTCACCGTGAGGTTCGCCGGCGCTTGGGCGGCGGCCCATACCAAAAACAGCTGGCTGAACAGCACGTCGCGCTCGTCGATGCCGGCGCGCACGAGCGGGTTCAAATCCACCATGCGCAGCTCGATGTGGCTGATGCCCTCTTTTAAGCCCTCCAGGCTGTAGGGGCCGAAGTTTTTCAGCCGGATGGGGTAATAGAGCTCGGAGGGGTAGCGAATCATGCCGCTGTCGATGTAGGACTGGATGGAATCGGCGTAGGCCGCCGCACTCGTATAATCGAGAATGGGCGCGAAGAAGTTCCAGTAACCGAGCTCCGAACAGCGTACGGTGGCCAGGCCCTGGAAGAGGTCGCCGCCGATGCGGCCCTTCTCCACGAAGGAGGAGTCGCACACCGGGCTCGCGGCCATGACCGCGGTGAGAATCCAACTGTAGGCCACGCAGTTCTCGGCCAGGCGCACGTAGAACTGGTCGCGGTAGGCCTCGAAAATGGCGGGGGCGTCGGGACTCTCCGCGCGGGCGAGCTCGTAGTCGGCACGCAGCAGCGCCTCGCCGAAAGAGTAGTTCAGGTGAATGCCGGAAAAGGCCATCTTGTAGCGGCCGTAGCGGTCGGAGAGGTACTCGCGGTATTCCGTCTTGCCGGCATCGTCGCCGAAGTACTGGGCGATGGGGATGTCCTTCTCGTTCAGGATATAGGGCGGGTTCGAGAAGGGCCACAAAAGCTCGCGCTCGGGCAAATTCGCGATGGCCCGCTGCACGAGGCCGTTGTAGTGCTCCAGCGATTGGATCGCCTCGGCCGGCGTGGCGCACACCGGCGTGTTCACTTCCACCTGGTTCTCGGAGAAATCGCGCACGATGTGCACGTCGTCGGCGAAGTCGGCCGGCGTATGGGCGAGAAAGCCGCCGCCGTCGATGCGCAGCGACTCTTTCTCCAGGCCGAAGCCGCCCTCCAGCAGGTGAGCGCGAACTGATTCGTCGTGGGCGTGCAGCATGGTTGCCTCCCGAAATGCGTCGGGCGTCGGCGCGGCGCCCTGAAGCGGCGGCCATGCGGTCCCGCTTTCCCTGATGTTCGCGGTTAAGTTTACCAGTTGCGACTTGCGCGTCGCGAAACACCATGGCATCGCTACTATTCTGCAACCCTGCATCCCGGCACTGTGTCGCACCGACGCGTCGACGCCCCGGCACACCGGCACGTCGACGCTCTGGGCTTCCGATGCCTCCAATTGTGCAAAACACAGTAGTTCTCGTAGTGCGGAACGCACGTTCTTCGAGAATGAAGACACGTTTTCCCAGGTCATACTTTTCACAAACCCCTCATCCAACACCTCCAATTACGAGATCTGCCGTGTTTTGCACAAAAACGGGGATGCCCCGTGGGCCGATTGCTCATTGACCGGAATCGCACGGAGCGGTAGACTATGCGATTGCGTAAAGAAGTGGGCCTTTAGCTCAGTCGGTAGAGCAGGGGACTTTTAATCCCAAGGTCGCGGGTTCGATCCCCGCAGGGCCCACCACTTTTCGTTCGATACGGCACTGGGGTATCGTCCAACGGCAGGACTCTGGTTTTTGGTACCAGCTACCTAGGTTCGAATCCTAGTACCCCAGCCATTTTCCGCACAAGCAAGCCGCTCTCCGGAGCGGCTTTTTCATTGCCTGCTGAGAGACGGAGACGCAACCGCGAGAACCCTCCCCTACCGCGCGCCCTTCTCTGTTTTGGCGACAACGAGGAACAGGGCCAGGGCGAGCGCGCCTACGACGGCCATGCAGAGGTACAGATTCGCGTACCCTATGAGCGGCGCCACGATGCCGAGCAAGATAGGGCCCACACCCACGCCCACGTCGAGCAGCATGTAGAAGGTGGCGTTGGCGACCGACAGGCGCGCATCGCTCGTCACGCGCACGGCCATAGCCAACCCGCACGACTGCACGGTGCCCACGCCGAAGCCGAGCAGGGCCGCAGCCCCCAGGATCATCCAGTCGTTGGCCGCGAAGGCGAGCACCACCATGCCGAGCGCGAAGGACACGAACGCCGGCACCATGACGGGATGAGGCCCCACGCGGTCGAAGGCGCGGCCGGTGAAGGGGCGCGTGACGAACATGGCCAGCGCGTACACGACGAAGAACACGCTGGCGGCCCGGGCCAGGCCGATCTCAGTGGCGTAGGGCGTGAGGAACGTGAGCAGGCTGGAATAGCCGAAGAACAGAAGGCCGCACACCACCGAGATGGGCAGTACGCCGGCTTCCACGAAACGGGCGAGCGGCGAATGCTCCACCTTGGCGGCGACCTTCTCTTCCAAATGAGTGGAGGGCACGCGGGTAGAGGCCGCCAGCGCCTCGTCGCGGTTGGCGGCGGCATCTTCGCGCGCCTCCTCGTCCGGGGCCTCCGCCACCGCACCGGCCACGGCATCGGCGGCCGCTTCCACCTCGGCTGGGTCTCAATCCCCGCAGTCTGGTAAAAAACATTCCCAGCAAAAGTGAGCCGTGGAAAGCGCCCGTGAGCGTGTGGCTGCATGAGATCGAAGCCAAGCACCAGAAAAAAGCGGCGCAGAAGCAGCGCCGCCGGAATGGAAAGAGCCACGAGCACGCTCGCCACAACGAACACCACCGGATAGCCGAAGTTGTTCGCCAGGAAAATGCCCGCAAAGGGCCCGATGGCGCTGCCAAGGGTGATGGACAGCATAAAGTACCCGATGCCCTCGCCCTTGCGCTCGGGCGGCACCACGCTGGTAATGACCGTAGCGATGGTGGTGGAGCACACGCCGTAGGAGAACCCGTGGGCCAGACGCACGCCGATGAGCGCGCCCACCGCCGCGCCGAAGGCATTCGCGCCCACGGCGCCCAAGATGGACACCCACACGTTGTCGAAGTTGAAAGCAATCGCCCAGGCCGCCAGCGCCACACCCGAGGCCACGATGCAGCCGGAGTCGAGGAAGTTGGTGAGTGATACGGCGATGGTGCCTTTTTTCTCTTGGGACAGAGCCATAGTTTTGCAGACCCTTTCTTAGTTGCTTAGTTGTCGGTCGCCGAAGCCGCGGGGGAATCCAGCATGGCCTCGTTGATCTTGACGTTGAACTCGCGGCCGATCTGCCGCAGCCCCTCGTCGGTGATGGTGTTCAGGAATTCGCCCGAGCCGCCGTTCATGGCGCGGGCGCGCCCGTAGATGTCGGCGGCCTTCTCGATGGTGTGCAGAAGCCCGAAGGTACTATCGAAGTCGGCGCCGGAGACGAACAGGCCGTGACTCGCCCACACCACCGCGTCGAAGGTCTTCATCTGCTCGGAGGTGGCCCGGGCGATGTCGGCCCCACCGGGCACCATCCAGGGCACCACGCCGACGCCAGCCGGGAACACGACGACGCACTCGGTCATGGCCTTCCACAACACGCGCGTGAACGTGCGCGCGTCCAGCGGCAACAGGTAGGAAAGCGCGATGATGTTGGTGGGGTGCGCATGGTAGATGACGCGGCAGGTGCCGTCGGTGGCCGCGGCGCGCACGGCGTGGTTCATGACGTGGGTCGGGAACTCGGACGTGGGACGGCCCCCGTCGTCGAGGCCCCACACGATGCGGTAGGCGTCGCCGGCGGCGGACAGTTCCACAATGCCGATGTTGCGAGAGGGATCGGACGCCACATTGCGCATGTAGTTGCCGGTGCCAGTGACGAGGAAGTACACACCGCCCATAGTCGGCGCCTCAACGCCGAGGGGCGTCCAAGGACGCGGCTCCTTGTCGAAGAACTTGCGGGCGGTATCCACATCCTCGGGACGCAGGCGGTAGCTGAGGTTGCCGCCGTTGCGCTCGTGCCAGCCCTGCTCCCAGCCATCGTTGCACAGGCGCACGAACCCGCGCACGAACCCCAGCTGCTCCATGGCCACGCCGGACACCGCCCCGCGCGCCGTGTCGATGCCTTGGGAAAGCATCTCCTGTGCCTGATCGAAAAATGCCATATCGTTGCTCCTTGCTTGAAACTCCTCGGGGGCGAGACCTTGGTTGAGCTACATGCGCTCGGGCAGGACCTTGGCCTCGTAGGCGGCCACGGCCGGGTACAGCTCGCCATCGAGCGGGCAGCCGGCGCGGCGGCAGTACTCGTCCCACACGGCGCCGAAGGGCATCGACTTCGCCTGCTCGGCCAGCATCATCTTCTCGGTGAACTGGTAGGTGTCCTGCAGCTCCTTCAGGCGCTCGCCCGGCTGCAGCAGCGCGTAGAGCAGCGACTTTTCCATGGCGCGCGTGCCCGTGGCCCAGGCGCCCACGCGGTTGATGGAGGCGTCGAAGAAGTCGAGGCCGATGATGACCTTCTCCCAGGCGCCGGGGATGTGGGCGATTTCCATGGCCACTTCCTTGGTGGGATCGTCGAAGAGCACCACGTGGTCGGAGTCCCAACGCACCGGACGCGTCACGTGCAGCGGCACCTTGTCGAAGAACAGCAGCAGCGCCGAGAGCTTGTCGGCCACGTTCTCGGTGGGATGGAAATGACCCAGATCCAGCAGATCGTACACGCCGGGGTGCGTGGCGGCGTAGGCCAGGTAGAACTCGTTGGAGCCCACGGTCATCGACTCCAGACCGATGCCGAACACCTTCGACTCGCAGGAGTCGATGACGCGGTCGTACTTCTCGGCGTAAATCTCGTCGAGCGAATCGCGCAGGCGCTCGCGCAGGCCATAGCGGTCTCCGGGCACGTCCTTCAGGCCGTCGGGGATCCAGATGTTGCAGAGCGTCTGGTCATCGAGCGCCTCGCCGATCTGCTGGGAGATCTTGCGGCAGGCCTTGCAGTGGCGGATCCAGAAGTCGCGCGTCGCCTTATCGGGCGAGGACAGCGACAACTCGTTGTTCATCATGGGATGGCCAAAGATAGTGGGATTGAAATCGATGCCGTAACCGTGCGCGCGCGCCCACGCGACCCACGGCTCGAAGTGCTTGTACTCCAGGACGTCGCGGTCGACCCAGGGGTTCTCGTCGGTGAAGACGGCGTAGGAGGCGTGCAGATTGATGCGCTTGGCGCCGGGCACGAGGGCCATGGCGGCCTCGAAGTCACAGGTCAGCTCCTCGAAGGTGCGAGCGCGGCCAGGGTAGTTGCCCGTGGTCTGGATGCCGCCGGAGAGGCCCCCTTCCTGATCGAAGCCGAGCACGTCGTCGCCCTGCCAGCAGTGCACCGAGATGGGCTTGGCGGCCAGCTTCTCCATCACCGCCTCGGTGTCGATGCCGAGGGCGGCGTACTCCTCGCGGGCCAAATCGTACATGGTAGTCATCGGGTTTCCTTTCTGTTGCTTCTGCTTGTTGGTTCGGTCGATTCGAATGGTTGCTTTCGTTGCCGTATCAAGAAACTACTCGTTCGCGCACAAAAATCGCTAGGGTTCCACCTTCTGCACGTCGAAGGACTCCGCGATGGCGGCGCGGACGGCCTTGAGGTGCGGGAACACCCCGTCGGCGAGCATCTGCACGGCCAGGTTGCCCAGCGCGGTGCCCTCCACGGGGCCGGCGTACACGGGAAGGCCGCACACCTCGGCGGTGCGGCGGTTCAAGTGGCCGTCGCGGCAGCCGCCCCCGACGATGTTGATGGATTTGTAGCCGTGTCCCGCCAGCGAGCTCAAGCCTTCCACGGCGTCGCGGTAGCAGCGCGCCAGGCTCTCGTAGACGCAGAGCATCAGCTCGCCCAAGGTCTGCGGCACCGCCTGACCCGTCTCCTCGCAGGCTTCCAAAATCTCCTCGATCATGGAATCAGGCGAGAGGAACCGATCGTCGTTCACGTTCACAATAGAAGCCTGAACGCCCGCGCATTCCGCCTCGTCAGCGGCGCGGATAAGATCCTCGAAGCCCACTTCCTGACCGAGGCCCTCCACACGCATGTACTGGTGCAGGCGGCCCTTGCGGATGGCCTTCTCGTCCACAACGTAGGTGATGCCGTTCAGTTCGCGGCGAATGGATTGGATCATCCACAGCCCCATGATGTTCTTCAGGAAGCGGTACCGGAAGTGGTAGCCGCCCTCGTTGGTGAAGTTTTCGCCGTAGGCCGCCGCCGTGGTGAGCGGGCTGCGGTTCTCCACGCCGAGCAGGCTCCACGTGCCCGAGGAGAGGAACACCGCGGGCAAATCGCACGCGGGAACCGCCAGAAACGCGCTGCCGGTGTCGTGGGTGGCGGGCAGCACCACGCACGTGTCGTAGCCGATCTTCTCGGCGATAGAGGGCTTCACCGGCCCCAGGCACGCCCCGGCCATGGTGACGTTGCGGAAGAGGCGCCGCGGGATGTTGAAGCGGGCCAGCACCGTTTCGTCCCAAGCGCCGGTCTCGGCGTTCAGAAGGCCGGTCGTAGAGGCGTTGGTGTACTCGAGGGCCTTCTCGCCGGTCAGCAGAAAGCCCAGGTAATCGGGGATCATAAGGAAGGTCTCAGCCGCTTCCAGCTGTTCGGGGTTCTCGCGCTGCAGGGCCAGGAACTGATAGATGGTGTTGAAGGGCTGGCGCTGGATGCCCGTGCGGCGGTAGAGCTCTTCGGGGCTCATGATGGCGTCGGCCACCTCGAACATGCCCTGAGTGCGCTCGTCGCGATAGGCCACGGCGTCGCCCACCAGGTTGTCGTCAGCATCCAGCAGGACGAAATCGACGCCCCAGGTGTCGATGCCGACGGATTTCGGCGCGAACCCCGCCTCCTTGCACAGGGCAAGCCCGCGCACGAGCTCGCCGTAGAGCAGGTCGATGTCCCAGCAATCGTGGCCGCCCCGGCGCACCTGGCGGTTGTCGAATCGGTGCACCTCTTCCAAATGGATGCGGCCGTCTTCCACAAAGCCCACCACCACGCGGCCCGAGGAGGCTCCGATGTCCACCGCCGCATAGCAGTCGCGCCGCAGATCACGGGCAGAATGCGCCATGTCGCCATTCCTATCTTCGCACGCCAGTAGGGGCCCCGTTTTGGGCGAACCCCGCTGACCATGAGCGTATTTCTCAACTTTTACCTGGGAAAACGCACAAGCCATTAATGCGGCGCACAGTGTACCAGCAAAGGGGCCCTCTGCAAGGGCGCGCGCCCAAAGAGGTGGCGGCCTGTAACAAATCAACAACAATGACTTCATGGGTCGTCATTGAAAGGGGCCCGGACGAACCGGGCCCCTCGAGGGAGAACACCTGCTCGGATGCCCTCCCTTGTAGCCAATCGTGCAGCTTCAAACAGCCGCCCCTAGCCTTCCGGCGCGAAGGCGATAAAGGTAGCGGTATCCGGCTCCGGGCTCACCCCGCCACGCTCGTTGACCGAGCGCACGAGCAGGCAGTAGGTTCCCGGCACCTCGGGGGTGTACTCGAACGTCCAGTGAACCCATCGATCGCCCGTGGAGGCGGACACGTCGTAGTCGGTCCAGTTCTCGCCGTCGTCCAACGAGAACTGCACCGTTACAATGGGCACGCCGTAGTCCTCGGCGTAGCCCTCGAAGCGCACCGGGCGCCCCACCTCCACCGACAGCGGCGCTATCATCGCGATCTACTCCTGCGCGCCTGTCAGCACGCCGGCGTTCGGGCTGTTGGGATGCTCGTCGGCCTCGCCGGGCACGGCCGGCGCCTCGTCCTCGGCCGACACCACGATCTCCACCACATCGCGCACGAAGTAGTTCGCGGGCGTGCGGGTCATCCACAGCTGGTTGCTCCCGCCCACCGAGGCGGTGAGTGCCTCCTCGTTGATCTCGTAGCTGAGCACGCCGTGGCGCCCGATCACGTAGCCGAGCGGCAGCATGGTCTCGGTGCCATCGGCCGACACGAACGTCACCGCGTTGGCCCCGGGCTGCACGCCGGCGCGCTCCAGAATGGACTCGATCGGAATGCCCTTCACGTTCGCCGTAACGATGGCGCGGCCGCCCGCAGGGTTGCCGCCGCAGGTGCACGTCATCTTCTGCTGCACCGACTCGTCGCCGGCAAGATCGCCCACCGAGGCGGTGTAGGCGTCATTCACCGCGCCCGACACCGTCAGTTGCCAGTCGAGCGGGTTCTCCGAAGCAAACGCAATACCAGCGCCGCACACCACGCGCACAGCCTTCTGGAACATCGTGCGGATCGTCTCGTTGGGTGTGACGGCCTCCTGGTCGTAGGAGAAGACGCCCTCGGCTCGGGCCACCTTCACCGCACCGGCCACGGCGGCGTTCTCGCCCACCTCCGCTTGCGGGTCGGCGGCTGCATTCCCGTCAGCGCCATCGCCCGGCGCCACCGCCAAGGCCGGCACCGCCGACATGGACGCGATCATCGTCAAACTCGCCAAGGCGCCAGCCGCGGCCCGGCCCTTCGATTTCAAATCTTTCATGGTCTCCCCCTACTCCACCGTGAACATGAACTGGGTATCGTACTGGCTCACGTGATCGGAGCCGTCCGGCGCGATGCTCGTCGTGCGGATATCCATCAGGTACGTCCCGGCCTCGGGCGGCGTGAAGTCCATGCGCCAGTAGGTCCAGTACTTGGAATCGTTATTCGGCGTGTCCAGCGTCGTCCAGGTCGCGCCGTGGTCGAAGGAGAACTCGAGCTTCTTGATGGGCTCGTTCCACGCGTCGGCGAAGCCCTCCAGATGCACCGGTTTGGCCTCGTCGCCCGTGAGCACCACATTGGTGGGGTAGTTCAGCACGCCGCTGTTGGGCTTGGAGTACACTTCGCCCGTGCAGTCGTCGGCGAACTCGCCCAGGTACACCTGACTCATGGCGGCATCCTCAGGCTGAGTCATGAACGTGAGGTTGCTGATGCGCTTCACGAAATTGCCGCCGGAGGTGTCGTACACCCACACCATGCAGGGGTAGCCCTGGGTGTTCGGCAGCGTCTCGCCATCCATCTTTGTGACGAGGATGGCGTTGTTGCCCACCACCCAATCGATGGGCATCTGGGCGTAGTCGTAGCCATCCGAGCCGATGGGGCTCACGATGTTCGCACTGGCCTTGGGCTTCGCGAACTCGATGACCTTCGACAGCGGAATGCCCTCCACCTCGCTCTGCATGATGGTGGCCTGGCCCACGCCGTTGATGGTGCAGTCCATCTTCATGACCTGCTTCACGGTACCGAACTGCTCTTCCATCTCGGGAAGGGTCATGGTCACCGGATTGTCGCAGTCGCCGTCGATGGAGACGGTCCAGTTCTCGTAGATGGACGGATCCACCTGCGTGTCGTCCACGAGCCACTCGGACGGCTCGTCCTTCACCGTCTTGAAGAAGCGGTTCTCGGCCGGAGTGATCGTGGTCTGGTCGTAGCTCGTCGTCACCTGAACCTCTTCGGCGGCCACATCGGTGATGCCGTGGTAGAGGTTGTACTTGTAGTCGTCCCAACGGCCGAGGGTCTGCGTCTCCACGTCGTTGTAGTGGCACGAGAAGCAGGTGCCACCCTGGCTCGTGAACATCGCGTTCGTCATGTGGGTGTTGTGGATGGCCTCGCCCAGGTAGTTCGTTCCCTGGTAGGTCTTGGAATGGCACGCAATGCAGTTCGCGAAGGTCTGCTCGGTGGGATAGCCGAAGAAGATCAGGCGATGGTAGGTGGGCAGACTCATGATGGCGCTCTCAAGCGTGTGGCACGAGGTGCAGCCGCGGTTCTCGGCGTTCAGGTACGTAATGTTGAACGCGCGATCGTCGGAAGGCACCGGCTGCACGGTGAACCCGTTGCGGTCGGTGTAGCGAAGCGGCTCGTTGGCCTCGGCGTTGGCGGCGTTCTTCTCGCTGTTCTTATAGAAACCGGGCAGGGCGGTCACGCCGTCCACGAAGCGGCCCTCCGTGGGGAACCCGCTGATACTGGCCAGCTGATCGCTGTAGCCGTCACTTGTCGCCGGTGCCGGCTCGGTTGTTGTCGTGGAATCGGCCGCCTTGTCGGCCCCATCGCTCGGCGCGGCAGCCGGAGTGCAGCCCCAGGCCAGACATCCCGCTCCCAAGACGCACGCGAGCACCGCCGCGCACGCAATCCCCTTGCGCGAGCGCCGCCCCGTTCTCGTTGCTTGCTCTCTCATAGCTCCTCCTTAGGTTTTGGAAAATAGGTTCCCCTGACGCTTCGCGCCTCCTTTCCGGGCTTTCGAAACTTGATGGAATTGGAATGGGCGCTGCGCCGGCACCCGTGTGCGGCCGCAGCGCTTAATCCCGGGTTGGACTTCGCCGTATCAGGCCGTCGCTGTCGGCGATAGAGGCACGTCGAAAGTCGTAGTGCTCGGTGTACATCTTGTCGAGCAGCGCCTTCTCGTAGAAACCGATGTCGCGGTTGTACAGCGCGGACGCCTCGTCGGTAGCGCGAAATTCCGGACGCAGCCGCCCCTCGTCGTCGTAGTAATGCAGATAGGCTTCGGCGCAATGCTCGCGCAAATAGGCCCGGCACCGCTCGTGCAAGTCGTCGTTGGCGAAGAAGAAGTGCCGCACGCCATCGTCGCTCTGTTGGAGAAAGCCCAGATCCATCAGGCGCCCGAAATCGCTGCGGGCGCTCGGATAGGAAATGGCATAGCGCTTCATATGGATGTCGTAGGTGAATTCCGCGTTGCTATGCAGCACCGCCTCGAGCAGCACTTCCTTCTGGCGGGCGTTCATCGAACCGTCGGCGTCGATGATGGCGCGCAGCCGATCGCGTCGCCGGCTCATGCCCTCGAGTTTGGTCATCACCCAGCGCTGCTCTTCCAAAATAAGCTCGACGGCACGTTCGAACACGAACGTCCAATCGTAGGTGCCGTCGTATTCCACGGCCAGATCCCCCGGCTCGAACGGCAGCGTCGGCGCGTCCGCCTCGGCGGCGTAGCGCCCGCGCTCTTGGGCGCACAGGGCGCTGTCGGTACCGTAGAGCAAGCGCATAACGGGAACATGGGCCGAGAAATGGTAGCCCGAGCGATGAAGGAGCAGCAAGTACAGCAGGTAGGCGAACGGGGCATTGCCCACAGGGAACATACCCGATGCGCTCACGAAGAACAGAGCCGTCAGCGCCACAATAAGGCGATGGTCGCCGCACTGGCCCTTGAGGGGGCCGGTGTCCCCATTGATGAACGAGCAGAGCAGCTCGAGTCCCTCGACTCGAGCGGAAACGTCCTCGGGAACCGCCTCGATGCCGGCCACCAGCCTGGCGTAGAGCATCTCAACGAAAGCGGGGGTGACCGCCTCATCGCGGTACTCCTCTATTGACAGCAGCACCTTGCCGGCATTGGCCGCCAGAAGTTCGATACCGCATTCCGGCTCGCAGGCATGCACGCACACGCGCCGCAGCCGCGCGACATCGATGTCGGGATGCTCGAGGCCGATGGCGTACACCACCTCGTTGGCCGCCATATTCAGCTCCAGATGGCCGCCTTCCGGATCGTAGAAGATGCGCCCGTAATGGGACGCAAGCCCCTCGTTGATCTGGAACGTTTCGAGAAGAGCCTCCAGGTGCCAAGTGGGATCGTACCAACAGCGGGCCGAAGCCGAAAGCGGCGGCAGATCGTGCCCGAGACCGCGGCGCAAGCTGTTGATGGAAAACCAATACAGCGCCGCATCCTCGGGAGTGACACCGAGCGATTCCGCCAAACTGTCGTAGGTTTGCGCCCGCTGGGAGGCGATGCGCAGAGCCCGATCGAGCAGCGGTGCCGAGCGAAATGCCGGTTTGGATTCCACGATTGTCCCCTCCCCTTTGCTCTCCCATTTTTCCTCCGAACGAAGCTATGTTCTCAGAAAGACGCGCCCCACTTCAAGAGGTTGGGCGCGCGCTAGAAAGTTTTTACCACCCCCTCGGCGCCCCCTCGAGAAGCCTTTCCGCCCATCGCGAAAGTATCTGGGCACAAAAAAGCCCGCTGCGGACAGCGGGCTTTCGGTTGCAGTATTGCGGCAGCACCGATAAACGATGCGCGACTCCAAACTTAGCGCTTGGAGAACTGCGGGCGCTTGCGGGCCTTCTTCAGACCGTACTTCTTGCGCTCCACCATACGGGCGTCGCGCGTGAGGTAGCCAGCCTTCTTCAGCTCGGCGCGGTAGTCGCCGGCCTCCAGCAGAGCGCGGGAGATGCCGTGACGCAGGGCGCCAGCCTGACCGGACACGCCGCCGCCGTCGATGCGAGCCTTCACGTCGAAGTGGCCGGTGGTGTCGGTCACCTTGAAGGGGGTCATCGCGTAGTTGAACAGCGCCTCGCGGCCGAAGTACTCCTGGCCGTCGCGACCGTTGATGGTCACCTTGCCAGTGCCGGGAACGAGACGGACGCGCGCCACCGCGTTCTTGCGGCGGCCGGTGCCGTAGTACAAAGCCTCATCTGCCATGATTAACCCTCCAGATCGATCTTGCGGGGCTGCTGAGCGGCATGGGGATGCTCAGCGCCGACGTACACCTTCAGTTTCTTGCCCATCGCACGGCCCAGCGTGTTCTTCGGCAGCATGCCCTTGACGGCATGCTCGATGACGCGCTCGGGGTGCTTGGTCATGGCCTCGGTGAACGTCTCCTGCTTGAGCCCACCCGGGAACCCGCTGTGACGATAGTAGGTCTTGGTGGCAGCCTTGGTACCGGTGACCTTGATCTTGTCAGCATTGATGATGATGACAAAGTCGCCCGTGTCCACATGGGGGGTGTACTGCGGCTTGTGCTTGCCCTTCAGAATCTGAGCAGCCTTGGTGGCCACACGACCGAGAACCTGATCCTCAGCGTCGATGATGACCCACTCGCGCTCAACCTCACCGGGCTTTGCATGATACGTCTTCACTGTTTTCCTCCAATAGATTGCAGGTTCTGTCGGGCGGCTGAAGCCTCCTCCCCTGCGTCGGCGTGGCAGCCGCGATAGCCGGGGTGGAACCGTCCGCCAGAGTGTTTGTTTTCAAAAGTGCACGATCCTTGGAAGTCGGTTTCCTACGCCGACACGCGGTGCTTCGGGCCTGGACAACCCTCGGCGGTTGCGTTTCCTTGAACCCATGCGTTTACGGGGCTTTTGAAAGCGAACTTTTGCATTCTCACCCGCCCGCGCGCGAATGTCAACGAAACCGCTCCGAGAATGCGAAGAATCGCCAAAACTCCACTGCCGAGCGGCAGGCTGGGAGCACTTCACCGCAGAAGGGAACCATGCACAGAAAGACGATCCCTCTGCAGTAGGGAAGGACGGCCGCCACGTTGCGCTCCGTCGACGAATCAGTCGAAAAATGCACGAGATTGACGGTTATGAGCGTCTAAAGGTTGAGCAACGAGGCGCATTCCAGGAAGACGCTTGAAAAACCCCAGGTCAGAGCATCGCGCGTACAGGAGCACCTTCACAGCTGGCAA
>ENA-ORVG01003100-ORVG01003100.1-human-gut-metagenome-genome-assembly--contig:-NODE-3100-length-13898-cov-4.022611_pt1 | contig 13898 bp, 10 predicted proteins | sample MGYA00242091_ERZ509233 | MGnify/ENA primary metagenome ERZ509233 (study PRJEB26280, sample SAMEA2338840) | human gut metagenome | biome: human gut; feature: human-associated habitat; material: faeces... | reverse complement strand
AAACAATTCTAAAAAGACCTTTCGCCCTGAAACAGAGGAAAAAGGCAGAAAAAGAAATTCCCAGAAAAAACAGGCAGCTGCAGCGGGCGTTGCGATGACGGCGATTGCCGTGATTTTACTCGGTGCAGGAATCGGCTATTCCGTGCAGAGGGCGGGAAAGACCGAGAGCATTTCCCTGGAGGAAATGCAGAACAGTGTGAGCAGTGCACTGAAAGGAGAGATGGAATCGGCGGCAACGAGTCTGGAACAGTTAAACCAGAATATTGCCGACAATCAGAAAAAGCTTGACGAGGTCAATGCACAGCTTGCGCAGCGCGAGGAAAGTCTGCTGCAGGTAGAAACGATTCAGCACAGGCTGGAAGAAAATGCGTCCGGGATGACCGGAAAAGTGACCGATCTGGAAAAAACGACCCATACGAAGGTAAATGAAATCCGGACGGATATGGAGAGTATCCATACAGATGTCACAAAGACGTTGGAAGAAATTTCCAAAATCATGCAGGAAATGGATGCCCAGAAAAAACAGGACAATACCGATCACAAAGAATCCATAACGGAGATCAACAGAATCAACGAGTCGGTGCAGTCTGTCAATCAGACCGTGTCCAAGCTGGAGGACCGCCTGAACACTTCTTATGAGAACCTGAAAAATCTGGTGCAGGAAGTCCGCACAACAGAGGAGAAGAACCGGGAACTCTGGACACAGGAACAGACCCAGCTGACCGAGCAGCAAAAGCAGCTGTTAAAAGAGGTTGAGGAAAGCAGACAGGAAACAATCAGAAGTCTGGCTTTAGTTGAGAGCAATTTAAAAAATATGCTGGAATCCGATATGGTGCAGATTACAGCCGCCTTTGGTTCGCTGACAGCAGAGCTGCAGACGAGAGTGCAGGAGCTTTCCGCCCTTCTCGAAAACAGAATGAACCGGGTTGACCAGAATTTAAGCGGACTGGACAAAAACGTGACCGGGCTCGGCAACAATATTTTCGGTTTAAACGAGAATGTGAACGGCCTCGGCAACAATATTTCCGGTTTAAGCGAGAATGTGAACGGCCTGAATGAGAACGTTGACGGCGTTGGCAAAAATGTGGAAAGCTTGTTTACGAGAATCGGTGAGCTGGACAACGGGATGCAGACGAACCTGACGACGCTGCAGCAGACATTTGCCAAGCAGTTCGGAGATCTGAATGTATCTGCCGGACAGAATACGGAAGAGTTGAAATCCTATCTGGAGGAGTTAAACAACGGCCTGAAACAGGATATGAATCAGGTTTTTACATCTGTGAGTAATGGTAAGAAAAAGCTGGCGTCCGCATTGCTCACAAAAGGAGTTTCCACAAACGAGGACGCAACATTTGCCCAGCTGGCGGAAGCAATTTTAAATATTGATCAGAAGCTCGTCATTGGCGTGGAAGAGATTCCGGGTACGATCCGTTATCAGTATCATTATCATGTGGATGCTTCCGGCAACCAGCCGCACACGGAAAAGAGCGATACGGCAGGGGGCTGCTATACCGGGACACATGGCCATGTGCATAGCGTGGAGGATGGCTGTTACAAAGAAGAATCCTACCATGTTCACCGGGATGACTGCTCTGGCTATCCGGTCTGGGTGGACTGGGCTCCTGGCGTGGAACCTTACTGGGGGTTTATTTATACCTGCGGGGAGCCTGCAAATGCGACCAGAAGGGTGCTGATCTGCAGCAAGCAGGCGGGTTCAACCGATTACTATGTACCGTCCTGCGGTTTGGCAGATGGTCAGATCATCGGAGCAGAAATTGTGTACGATCAGGCGCATGCGCAGGTAAAAGCACAGGAGGAACAGCAGTGCAGAGATGAGCTTGTGAGACTTGCGCTTTCGATGCAGCCTGCCCTTGGAAGCAATACATCTGAAACAGAACAGATCGGAACGGACGCAGACAACATTCCGCCAGCACCGGAGCAGATCGCAGCCGAGGCGGAGCGGAAACGTCAGGAGGAAGCTGCGGCAGAAGCAGAGCGGCGCCAGGAAAGCGCGGGCGAAGTAAAGACAGAAGCAGACCGGCGTCAGGAAAGCGAGGGCGAAGCTGCAGCAGATGCAGACCGGCGCCAGGAAGCCGGAGGTGCATCGAAGTCAGACAGCAGCACAGACAATGTGGGCACATCCAAAGGGGCAGACGTAGACCGGCGGGAGGAGAGTGCAGACACACCGAAGTCAGACGGCAGCACAGAAAATGTGAATACAACCGCTACGCCCGCTACAGACAGCCAGAAAATATCTGAGGCATCCGAAAATTGATAAAAGAATTGCATAATGACTCTCTTTCTGCTAAAGTAAAGTTCAAACCAAAGTAAAGTTTAAACCAAAGTAAAGGGAGATCAGAATATCATGGGAAGTAATGGAGTCATGCTGCTGATTATTATTATCTGTGTCATCCTGTCCGGATATTTTTCAGCAACAGAGACGGCTTTTTCAGCAATCAACAGAGTCAGAATCCGCAATCAGGCAGAAAAGGGAAACAAGAGGGCAGCACTGGTGCTGCAGCTCTCTGACAACTACGACAGCCTGTTGTCGACGATTCTGATCGGTAACAATATTGTCAATATCGGATGTTCTTCTCTGGCGACAATTTTATTTGTAAAGCTTCTTGGAGAAGAGATGGGCGCGGGAATTTCCACGCTGGTGATCACCGTTGTGGTATTAATTTTCGGTGAAATTTCGCCAAAGAGCATCGCAAAAGAATCCCCGGAAAAATTCGCTATGTTTTCCGCACCGATGATCAATGGGCTTCGGATCGTTCTGACACCGATCAACTGGATGTTCGGGCAGTGGAAGAAGCTGTTGTCCTGTCTGTTTAAAACGTCCGGCAGTCAGGGTATTACATCGGAAGAACTGTTTACGATCGTAGAGGAAGCGCAGGAAGAGGGAAGCATTGATAAAGAAGAAGGAAGTCTTCTGCGCAGCGCATTGAGCTTTGACGATCTGGAGGCGGGAGATATTCTGACCCCACGGATCGATATGGAAGGAATCCCTGTGGAAAGTACCCAGGAGGAAGCTGCAGAAGTATTTGCAAATACCGGCTATTCCAGACTTCCGGTTTATGAAGAAACATTGGATCATATCGTCGGCATTTTGTACCATAAGGATTTTTATAATCGGGTTTACGGGACGGATACGAGCATCCGGGAAGTGATGCGTCCGGCACTGTTTACGACAGCAAACCAGAAGATCGATGAGCTGATGCAGGAGCTTCAGAAAAAGAAACTGCATATCGCGATCGTTTTGGATGAATTCGGCGGGACGGTTGGCCTGATCACGCTGGAGGATATCCTCGAAGAGCTGGTGGGCGAAATCTGGGACGAACACGACGAGGTCGTTCAGGAGATCGTGCAGATTTCTGAGCGCGAATATAAGTTCAGCGGACGGGCGAGCGTGAAGAAGCTTTTCGACCTGATGGATGAGGAGGATGAATCCGAGGCGGCGACCGTAGGCGGCTGGGTTATGGAACAGTTAAAGAAAATCCCTGCGGTTGGGGATAACTTTGACTATAAAGGTACCCATGTGGAAGTAACTGAGATGGAAGAAAAGCGAGTATTATCCGTGCACGTCATCCTGCCGGAAGAGGAGAAAACGGAGTAAACACGCGCTTCCTACAAAAAGAGACTTCCTGAAGGAGATTTTCTGACAGGGAGCGCTGTGCGCGGCAAAAAGAAGACAACAGGCATCCGGAACGCTGTTTGAAGCAGCGAACTTCCGGATGCCTGTTTTAACTTATAGAAAAACAATGTGCATAGTCCTACACTTTTTTCTTATAACAGTGCTCTGCAAACTGCAGCAGCTGATAAAGCCCCATCGCAATGATACACAAAAGCAGGATGGATGTAATGAGCATATCCAGCTGCAGTACCTGGCTTCCGTAGATGATCAGATAGCCGAGCCCGCGTCTGGCAGCGAGAAATTCGCCGATCACGACGCCGACTAACGAAAGCCCGATATTGACTTTCATATTGCTTAAAATGACCGGAATGGAAGCGGGCAGGACAACCTTGAAAAAGCAGTCCCGTCTGGTGCCGCCGAGCGTTCGGATCAGGAGAAGCTTTTCAGGATCTGCCTGCAAAAATCCGGTATAAAGGTTGATGATTGCACCGAAGATGGCGACGGAAATGCCGGCGGCGATGATCGTATCCATGCCGGTGCCGAGCCAGACGATCAAAAGAGGGGCGAGCGCGGATTTCGGGAGACTGTTTAAAACGACGAGAAACGGCTCCAAAATTTCAGACAGCCGGCGGCTGTACCATAAAAGCGTGGCGGCGGAAAGGCTAACGAGGGCGACGAGAAAAAAACTGATGACCGTTTCAGTCAACGTGATACCGATATGGGTAAACAGGGAACGCTCTAAGACCATGCGGACAAAGCAGGCGACGACACGGGAAGGACTGGAGAAAAAGAAGCTGTCGATGATATGGAAGTCTGCGAACAACTCCCAGACTGTCAGGAAAAGAAGCAGCATAAAAATCCGGGCAAAGTGGACGAAATGATGATGGCGTCTGTGAGCAAGCAGGAAAAGCTGCTGGTCGGACAGTGTTTGGTCAGTTGTTTTCATTGGACAGTTCCTCCCAGATCTGATTAAAAAGCTGTCCGTATTCCGGCGCGCGCCGTGCGGCAAGCGGCGAATGGTCTGCGGCAGTCAGGTGAATGGGAAATTCTGCTTTGACACGGGCGGGGCGGGCAGACAGGATGAGAACGCGATCGGCGAGGCTGATAGCTTCTGCAAGATCGTGAGTGATGAGGATGACGGATTTTTCTGCCTTACGGATCATGGCAGCAATATCGGCGGAAACGGTCAGCCGGGTCTGGTAATCCAGCGCGGAAAACGGCTCATCGAGCAACAGGATATCGGGCTCGAGCGCCATCGTGCGGATGAGGGCAGCCCGTTGGCGCATGCCACCGGAAAGCTGAGACGGCTTTTTATATTGAAATTCCAGAAGCCCGTAGTCGGAGAGCATTCTGCGAACGCGTTCCAGGTTCCTGACGGTATCCTTGTGGGCGATTTCCAGTCCGAGCGTAACATTTTGCCAGACGTTTCGCCATTCAAATAAAAGATCGTGCTGCAGCATGTAGCCGATGCCGGGCTGATGACCATTTTCCCCATAAAACGTGATGCCGCCGCTGCCCGGGGTGAGCAAGCCGGCGATCAGGGACAAAATCGTGGATTTGCCGCAGCCGCTGGGACCGACAATCGCCAGAAATTCTTTGCGGTAAAGGCAGAAGGAAACCCGATCCAGGGCGGGCGTTTCGCCGTTTAGGGTGTGGTAGGAATAGGACAGTTCCTGTGCTTTTAAAAGGACAGAGTCCATAAGCTTTTCCCTTCTTTCTGGCAGGATTGCCCTGAAACTGGGTTCTTTTGCAGGCAAATCCTGACATGATCTGCTTTATCATATGCGGAAGCTGCTGCAATTGCGCATCGATGTTGCATAGCAATGACATATCTGCCCATGGATTCGACAAAATATTTTTACTTTATTGCAATAAAGTAAAAAATATGATACTATCTGATATAAATCTGAAATGGAAACACAATTTCCAATCGGATGAAAGGCAACAGCCATCAACCGGAGCAATCTGGATGAAAACAGGAGAGGAGAATTGAAAAAATGAGTGAGAAGCTGAAAGTTGGCATTCTGGGTGGAACTGGCATGGTAGGTCAGCGGTTTATTTCACTGCTGGAAAACCATCCCTGGTTCGAAGTGGCTGCCATTGCAGCAAGCCCCCGTTCCGCAGGCAAGACCTACGAAGAAGCAGTCGGCGGCAGATGGAAAATGGACACACCCATGCCGGAAGCGGTAAAGAACCTGATCGTATTAAACGTTAACGATGTGGAACATGTAGCATCCCAGGTTGATTTTGTATTCAGCGCTGTCGATATGACAAAGGACGAGATCAAAAAGATCGAGGAAGCCTATGCAAAGACAGAAACACCTGTTGTTTCCAATAACTCCGCACACCGCTGGACACCGGATGTCCCGATGATGGTTCCGGAGATCAATCCGGAGCATGTGGCAGTTATCGAATCTCAGAAAAAAAGACTCGGTACCAAGAGAGGCTTCGTTGCAGTAAAACCGAACTGCTCGATTCAGAGCTATGCGCCTGTCCTGACTGCATGGAAAGAGTTTGAGCCCTATGAAGTGGTTGCTACGACCTATCAGGCGATTTCCGGCGCGGGCAAGACTTTTGCAGACTGGCCGGAGATGGTGGGAAATATCATCCCTTATATCGGCGGTGAGGAAGAGAAGAGCGAAAAGGAGCCGCTGCGTCTTTGGGGTAAAGTGGAGGACGGCGTGATCGTTCCGGCACAGAGCCCGGTTATCACATGCCAGTGTATCCGTGTGCCTGTTTTAAACGGACATACCGCAGCTGTGTTTGTGAAGTTTAAGAAAAAGCCTACCAAGGAAGAGTTAATCGACCGTCTGGTTCATTTTTCCGGTGAGCCGCAGAGACTGGAGCTTCCCAGCGCGCCCAAACAGTTTATTCAGTATCTGGAGGAGGATAACCGCCCTCAGATTGCGCTGGATGTCAACTATGAAAACGGCATGGGAATTTCGGTCGGCCGTCTGAGAGAGGATACGGTTTACGACTGGAAGTTCGTTGGCTTATCCCACAATACGGTCCGCGGAGCAGCGGGCGGCGCAGTGCTTTGTGCAGAGCTGCTCAAAGCACAGGGATATATCACAAAGAAATAAAAGAGAGACATACAGCAGAAAACGACGGGAGGTAGAAGCTACCTCCCTTTCGCTGCTTTACAGGACAGAGGTGTATGGCAAAAAAGTTATTTATCGCAGAGAAACCGAGTGTGGCCCAGGAGTTTGCAAAAGCGCTGAAATATCAGATGAGCCGCAGGGATGGTTATCTGGAATCGGAAGAGGCGATTGTGACCTGGTGCGTTGGTCATCTGGTTACGATGAGCTATCCGGAAGTGTACGATATCAAATATAAAAAGTGGTCGGTCGATACGCTGCCGTTTATCCCGGAAACTTTTAAATATGAAGTGATTTCGAGCGTCAAAAAACAGTTCGATATCGTCAGCTCGCTGTTGAACCGTCCAGACGTCGATACAATTTACGTCTGTACAGACTCCGGGAGAGAGGGAGAGTATATTTACCGGCTTGTGGAGCAGGAAGCGAACATTCACGGAAAAAAGCGCCGCAGGGTCTGGATTGATTCTCAGACGGAGGAAGAGATTCTGCGCGGGGTGCGGGAGGCAAAGGATTTGTCGGAATATGATAATCTGGCGAACGCAGCTTACCTGCGCGCCAAGGAAGATTATCTGATGGGCATCAATTTTTCCCGTGCGTTGACTTTAAAATACGGCAACCATGTCAAAAACTACCTGCGCCGCGACCGTGCGGTGATTTCAGTTGGCCGTGTAATGACCTGTGTATTGGGCATGGTCGTCAACCGGGAACGCGAAATCCGTTCGTTTGTAAAAACGCCTTTTTACCGTGTGACGGGAGCCTTTGGAATTCCGATGGGCGACGGAAAGGAAAAGTCGTTCGAGGGAGAATGGCGCGCAGTAGAGGGAAGTGCCTGGAACCTTTCGCCGCTTTTATATAAAGAAAACGGATTTTCGGAAAAAAAAGATGCCGAGGCATTGATGGAAAAGCTGGGTGCAATTTTGCCGAGCGGCGCGATGTCCTCCGGATTTTCAGGCGCTTTTCTGGAAAAATGTGAAAAAAAGAAAGAACAGAAAAATCCGCCGCTGTTATATAATCTGGCGGAGCTGCAAAATGATTGCTCCCGGATGTTTAAGATCAGTCCGGATGAAACGCTCAAAATCGCGCAGGAGCTTTATGAAAAAAAACTGACGACCTATCCGAGAACGGATGCTCGTGTTTTATCCAGCGCAGTTGCAAAGGAAATCCATAAAAATATCGGCGGACTTCGCAATTTCGCTCCGGTCAGCGCATACGCAGCGCAGATTCTGGAAGAAAATAGTTATCAGAAAATTGTAAAAACCCGTTATGTCAACGACAAACAGATCACGGATCACTATGCGATTATCCCGACCGGACAGGGCTTTTCGGCGCTGCGGAGTCTTTCTCCCGCGTCGGCAAAGGTCTATGAAGTGATTGCAAGACGTTTTCTGAGCATCTTTTATCCGCCGGCGATTTCCCAGAAGGTATCACTGACGGTGCTTGTAAAATCGCAGCAGCTGCCGCAGGGTGAACGCTTTTTTGCTTCGTTTAAGGTGCTGACGCAGGAAGGGTATCTGGGCGTCAGCCGCCCATCCTTTTTCAGCTCTAAAAAAGAAGAAAAAGAGGAGAAAAACGGAGAGGAAGAGGAATTTTCCTGCGATGAGGCATTTTTAAAGGTGTTACAGACTATGAAAAAAGGAGAACAGCTTCCGCTGCATTCTCTTTCTATCAAAGAAGGCGAAACCTCGCCGCCGAAGCGCTATAATTCCGGCTCGCTGATCCTGACAATGGAAAATGCGGGACAGTTTATTGAGGACGAAGAGCTGCGGGCACAGATCAAGGGCAGCGGCATCGGAACCTCTGCGACGCGTGCGGAAATCTTAAAAAAGCTTGTCACGATCGAGTATCTGGCGTTGAATAAAAAGACGCAGACGATCACGCCGACGCTGATGGGCGAAATGATTTACGATGTGGTTTCAGATTCGATCCGACCACTGTTAAATCCCGCGCTGACTGCCAGCTGGGAAAAAGGGCTGACCGGTGTTGCGGAGGGGACGATTACATCCGGAGAATATATGGATAAACTGGATGATTTTGTACGCAGGAGGACGAATATCGTTAAACAGCTGCACAATCAGTCCATCTTATATCAGCAGTTCGATGCGATAGCCGGTTTTTACCAGAAAAAAGAAACCACACCGGCTGTCAAAAAAGCAGGAACAGCAAAAAAAAGGACAGAAAAGAAAGAAAATGCGGAAGGCTAGGGCTTTTCTGCAAAACGTTCGCCGCATTCAGGCGGCAGAAACAGGAGGAAAAAGAAGATGGAAGCAATGAAGATCAGAAACCTGTACAATCTGGAAGAAACAATCGCTGCACCGCTTTTGGAGCAGTATGAGTATCCGTGGGAGGTTCTGCCCTATATCAAGGAATTCATCAAAGCACTCGGGAACGCTCTGCCGGAGGATCGCTTCGAAAAAAGAGGAGAGGATATCTGGGTGGCAAAAAGCGCGACTGTTGCGCCGACTGCCTGCTTAAACGGTCCCTGTATCGTGGATGAGGAAGCGGAAATCAGACATTGCGCGTTTGTCAGAGGCAGCGCAATCATCGGAAAAGGCGCAGTTGTCGGTAATTCTACCGAGTTAAAGAACGTCATTCTGTCCAATAAAGTGCAGGTTCCGCATTATAATTACGTCGGGGACAGCATTTTAGGTTATAAGGCACATATGGGTGCAGGTTCCATCACTTCGAATGTAAAAAGCGACAAGACTCTGGTTGTTGTCAAATCCGCAGAAGAAAACATCGAAACCGGTCTGAAAAAATTCGGCGCGATGCTGGGCGACTGCGTGGAGGTAGGCTGCAACAGCGTGTTAAATCCGGGAACGGTAATCGGAAGACATACGAACGTTTATCCGCTTTCGCGGGTGCGCGGATTTATTCCGGAAAACAGTATTTTCAAAGATCAGGAACATATCGTATTAAAGGAAGACAGGGGCTGACCCCTGCCTTTTCTTTTTTAAATTTAATTGTGCTTTTCTGAAAGTTGATTTCATGCCCGCATGAAAATCGGCTTTCAGGCAAGCAGGAAGGGCGCATGGGAACGATTGTGATAGCAGAATAGAAAAAATACTTGACGAAGCAGTGCCTGCGGTGTATAGTTTACTCAATGGATTAACGCTTGCACGCGTTAAAGCGCAAAAAGCGATTATGAGGAGGAACGGAAAATGAAAAAGTTAGCGGCAATTTCCCTTGTGCTGGCAATGACCGCGGCATCTTTGGCTGGCTGCGGCTCGACAGCAAACACTGCAGCACCGGCAGAAAGTGAAGCGGCAGAAACCCCTGCAGCAACAACAGAGGAGACAACAGATACAGTAGCGGATACGGTAGCAGCAGATGGCAAGGTGTATAACATTGGTATCTGTCAGCTGGTACAGCACGAAGCGCTGGATGCAGCAACCCAGGGCTTTCAGGATGCACTGACAGAACTGCTGGGTGAGGCAAATGTGAAGTTTGACCTGCAGAATGCTTCCGGTGATTCCGCAACCTGTGCAACGATCGTCAACCAGTTTGTATCTTCTGATGTTGACCTGATTCTGGCAAATGCAACGGCCCCTCTGCAGGCAGCAGCGGCAGCTACCAATGAGATCCCGATTCTGGGAACCAGCGTTACAGACTATGCGACAGCACTTTCCATCGATGACTGGACAGGCGTAACCGGCACAAACATTTCCGGTACTTCCGATCTGGCTCCGCTGGATCAGCAGGCGGACATGCTGCATGAGCTGTTTCCGGATGCAAAAAATGTCGGCATCCTGTATTGCTCTGCAGAAGCGAATTCTTCTTATCAGTCCAATACCATTCAGAAATATTTAAAGGATTACGGCTATGAATGCACAGAGTATACCTTTGCAGACTCTAATGATATTGCGTCGGTTGTAAATAACGCAGTTGCAGCAAGTGATGTCCTTTATATTCCTACGGATAACACAGCAGCATCCAATACGGAGATTATTCAGAATATCTGTCAGCCTGCAGGCATTCCGATCATCACCGGCGAGGAAGGCATCTGCTCCGGCTGCGGTGTAGCAACGCTGTCCATCAGCTATTATGACCTTGGCTATAAAACCGGCGAGATGGCATATGAAATTCTGGTAAACGGTGCGGATGTATCTCAGACAGCAGTTGAGTTTGCCCCGAATGTAACCAAGAAATATAATGTAGCAAACTGTGAGGCACTCGGTATTACCGTGCCGGATGATTATGTGGCAATTGAGTAATCGCAAGTCACTGTGAGGGTTTGCAGAGCGTTGAGGAGGGAGAAATTCCTCTTCAGCGCTTTTTGTCGATTTTTTATGGAACGACTAAAAAAGTATCAGCGAGGAAACCAGGACTGCCGATATTTGAAAAATAAAAAAGTGTACTGGAGGAGGAAGCAGTGAATATTGTAGCATTGTTTAACGCGCTGCCGGGGGCGTGCGCACAGGGCCTGATCTGGGGAATTATGGCGATCGGCGTATTTATTACTTATAAGATTTTGGATCTGGCAGATTTAACTGTAGATGGAACGATGTGTACCGGAGGTGCGGTTTGCATTGTAATGATGATCAATGGACATTCTGTTGGATTTTCCCTGTTCTGCGCATTTGTTGCAGGTATGCTGGCTGGTCTGGCAACGGGTATTTTCCATACAGCAATGGGAATCCCGGCAATTCTGGCTGGAATTTTAACTCAGCTCGGTTTATATTCCATCAATTTAAGAATTATGGGCAACAAGTCCAACATAGCGATCAGCACAGATAAATATGGTGTGCTGGTATCCCTGCGTTACATTAAGAATGTTGTGTTTTACAAAAATACGCTGTTTGTTGTAGCAATTGTGATCGTTGTACTGATCGGGGTTTTATACTGGTTTTTCGGTACGGAATTGGGCTGTTCCATCCGCTCCACAGGCTCCAATCAGAACATGTCCCGTGCACAGGGCATCAATACAGATATGACAAAGATCATCGGCCTGATGCTTTCCAATGGCATCGTGGCACTTTCCAGTGGCCTTTTGGCGCAGTACCAGGGCTTTGCGGATATCAACATGGGACGTGGCGCCATCGTTATTGGTCTGGCAGCTGTCATCATCGGAGAAGTTGTATTTGGAAAAATCAGCCGAAATTTTGCATTCAGCCTTTTGACTGTGGCACTGGGCTCCATTATTTATTATCTGGTTATGCAGGTTGTTTTGTGGCTCGGCTTAAACTCCAATGACTTAAAGCTTCTGTCAGCGCTGGTTGTAGCAGTATTTCTGGCGATTCCTTATATGAAGCGAAAATATTTTTCCAAACCTGTTAAAAAGGGAGGTGTCAGACGTGCTTGACTTAAAATCCATTAGTAAAACTTTTAATGCGGGGACAGTAAATGAGAAAACCGCACTGAATAACCTTTGTCTCCATTTAAATGATGGAGATTTCGTAACGGTGATCGGCGGAAACGGCGCCGGAAAATCTACCATGCTGAATGCGGTTGCAGGTGCGTGGCCGGTTGATGAGGGCACGATTGAGATCGGCGGCGTCAACGTCACAAAGCTTCCGGAATATAAGCGTGCAAAGTATTTGGGGCGCGTGTTTCAGGATCCGATGACCGGAACAGCAGCCAGTATGCAGATTGAAGAGAATATGGCGCTTGCGGCGAGAAGAGGGCTGAGCCGTACCTTGAAAAAAGGAATCAGCAGCAAAGAACGGGAATTTTACAGAGAGCGCCTGGCAGAGCTGGGACTGGGGCTGGAGGATCGTATGACCTCCAAAGTTGGTCTGCTTTCTGGTGGTCAGAGACAGGCATTGACACTTCTGATGGCTACCCTGAAAAAACCGCAGCTTCTGCTTTTGGATGAGCATACAGCGGCACTGGATCCCAAAACAGCTGCAAAGGTACTGGAGGCAACAGACCGGATTGTTGGACAGGACAATCTGACGACTCTGATGATCACCCACAACATGAAGGATGCAATTGCACACGGCAATCGCCTGGTTATGATGTATGAAGGACATATTATCTATGACGTGGCAGGGGAAGAAAAGAAAAAGCTGCATGTATCAGATCTTCTGGAGAAGTTTGAACAGGTCAGTGGCGGCAGTTTTGCAAATGACAGAATGATTTTATCCTGATTATTTTTGAATTCAAAGGTTTTACCTCTGTGTTTTGTAAAAAATACTGGATTTTTGACGAAAAGTATGAGAAAATAGCATCAGCGTACAGCTGGTGCTTTTTTCATGGAGATCTGCTTCGGATCTCTTATATGGAAGAAAGCTTTGCGCCTTTTTGGTGTGCCTGCTGACGAAAATTTCATCCATTAGACGAAAGGAGATAACACATGATTTATTCACACGAAGTAGAACAGATGTGTCCGGTAGCACAGGGCGTTAACCATGGCTGTGCTCCCATCCCGGAAGAAGCAAAATGGGTAAAAGCCAAAGAGATCAAGGACATATCCGGTCTGACTCATGGTGTTGGCTGGTGTGCACCTCAGCAGGGTGCCTGCAAACTGACACTGAACGTTAAGGAAGGTATTATTCAGGAAGCACTGGTAGAGACCATCGGATGTTCCGGTATGACTCATTCTGCTGCTATGGCTGCAGAAATTCTTCCTGGCAGAACTATTCTGGAGGCTCTGAACACTGACCTTGTATGTGATGCGATCAATACAGCTATGAGAGAGCTGTTCTTACAGATCGTTTATGGTCGTACACAGTCCGCATTCTCTGAAGAAGGTCTGCCGATCGGCGCAGGTCTGGAGGATCTGGGCAAGGGCTTAAGAAGCCAGGTTGGTACTATGTATGGTACCCTGAAGAAAGGCCCTCGTTACCTTGAAATGGCTGAAGGTTATGTAACCGGTATCGCTTTGGATGCAGACGATCAGATCATCGGCTACAAGTTTGTAAACTTCGGCAAGATGACAGACTTTATGAAGAAGGGCGATGACGCTCAGACAGCATATGAGAAAGCATCCGGTCAGTATGGTCGTGTGGATGATGCTGTAAGAATCATCGATCCCAGACAGGAATAAAAGGAGGAGGTAACGAAGCATGGCATTATTTGAGTCTTATGAAAGAAGAATTGACAAGATTAACGCTGTTTTAAATAGCTACGGAATTGCTTCCATCGAAGAAGCTGAAAAAATCACCAAAGATGCCGGCCTGGATGTTTACAATCAGGTAAAGAAAATCCAGCCCATCTGTTTCGAGAAC
>ENA-ORVG01003087-ORVG01003087.1-human-gut-metagenome-genome-assembly--contig:-NODE-3087-length-13992-cov-2.530243_pt1 | contig 13992 bp, 9 predicted proteins | sample MGYA00242091_ERZ509233 | MGnify/ENA primary metagenome ERZ509233 (study PRJEB26280, sample SAMEA2338840) | human gut metagenome | biome: human gut; feature: human-associated habitat; material: faeces... | reverse complement strand
TCTTCGGGAGTATTGATGATACCGTTGTTACCGAATGTGCCGATACCTTTTTTTACTTGGCGTATAACCTCTTTGTCGTAGCTGTCTCGGGAATGGCTGCAACCGGCCGATTCCAGTACTCTCCGATAGGCTTCGGTAGGGGTGTCTTCTTCTATCGGTTCATACGGGAAAGGGGTGGATACTATGCAGGTGGGCGTCTCTTCTCCTTGCGAAGGGATTGCGTCGGGAGATATGCCCGAGGTTTTCTTGGCATTTTTTGCGGTCGGGGTATAGATTTTTCCGGGGCGGTCGGCAACAGCGTTGAGATTGTTCTGGGTTACGTCATTATCGCCAGCCATTACGTTACCGGCGACATAATAGCGTCCTGTCCCATCATCGGCCACGTCGAGCAGGCGATGGTGTTGTGATGCCGGTCCCGGTTTGTAATAGTTGTTCACGATGTTTATTTCGGCGTGGTGTCCTCCACCGTAAGCGGTTTTGAATCCCCAGTTGTATACGACGTTATTGCGATAATCGACCCATTTTGTCCCGTCGACCGATGCAAAGCGGGGATTACGGCTTGCGTGGTTGGCCAACAGATTGTGATGGAATGTTGCTTTGTATCCACCCCAAATACCGCCGAAACCGTGACTGCCTTTGGTGTGTATGGAGGTATGTAGGCTGTGTGTAATCAGACACCATTGCACGGTAAGGTTTTCGGTCTTGTAGATAGATAGGCATTCATCGATGCTCCAGCTTACGGATATATGGTCGAGTATGACGTTTTTCTGTCCGTAACGTCCGCCTCCCACGCCGTCGCTATCTCTGTTATGTCGGTCGCCTACACGCACTCTTATATAGCGCACGATGACGTTGCTGGCATTTATGGTCAGCGGGTAGTCTTTCAAGCAGATGCCGTCGCCCGGAGCCGATTGCCCGGCGATAGTGATACTGTCATTGTTGATGCGGAGCGGCGATTTCAATTCGATAGTCCCGTCTACGGCGAAGAGCACGGTACGGGCACCTTTTTGTTCGATAGCGTTTCGTAAACTCCCTTCACCGCTGTCGTTCAAGTTTGTAACGATAAGGATTTTTCCGCCGCGTCCTCCTGTCGTGTATTTACCGTACCCTTCGGCTCCCGGAAATGCGACGGTTTGGGATCGGGCGGTAAAAACGATGCATAATGCCGAAATTATGAAAAATATATTTTTCATGGTATAAAAAAGTTAGGTTGCTGTGTGTTTTGGGGAAAGTGGTTAAAGCCAAGAGGGGAAAATAAAAAGTTCCGAAATATGGTTTATGTAAATGTCGACGGTAAATTTCCGTGCTGTATGTTTATCATGTCGGTCCGAGTTGTTGAGTATGACAAAGATAAAAGAAGTTTTCTGCTTGTACAATAAGATCGTGTGTTTTTGTTATAGAGTTATTATTTGTGTTTCTTATATGATTTCGGTGTGGAGAGGTATGGGAGTTTCGGTAACGAATGTTAGTGTTGTACATCGCTGAAAACGGGTTACGATAGAAGTTTTCTCCTCGTTTTTTTCAGTGGGAGAGGAGTACCGAAAATTTTTTTTGCTATCTTTGTACCGATGCTTACGATTACCAGACATATCGAATATTTGTTGACCGAGCACGATTGTGTGTTGATTCCCGGTTTGGGAGGTTTTTTGATGCAAGACCTACCTGCCCGCTTTGTATCCGACGGGAATATGTTTTACCCGCCCTCGCGTTCTATCGTTTTCAATCCGACACTTACTTATAACGATGGTTTGTTGGCGGCCTCGCTTATGCGGGCTCAACAGATAGGTTATGAGCAGGCTTCGCAATTTATCGACCGGGAAATCGATACGTTGCGGGTGCTCTTGAAGAGAGGGGGCGATCGGGTAACATTCGGAAATCTGGGAGTCTTTGTACTCACCGAGGATAATACGTTGTCATTTGAAGCTTCACCCGATTACCTGTTGAATCTCAATCATTTCGGATTGCCGGCTGTAACGTTGTTGCCGGTGAAAGAAATTGCGGGAAGCAGGAGCGAACGATCGGAAAGAAGATCATCTCGTACCGGCTCCGGCGAGCGTGTCATTCACTTCTCCATTCGTCGTCGGGTTCTTAACCGTGCGATGGTTGCCGTTGCTGCTGTCATTGTGTTATTCCTTACATCTGTTCCTCTTGCGAATAGACCGGAAGCCGATCGGGCAGCCCTTACGCTTACGACAATCACCGATGATGTCAATAATAAGGTGGCAGAGGGAGAGTATCTCATTGTCGTATCTACTCTTACCTCTCGGGAAAATGCCCTGTTACAGTTGCAAAAGTTCCATAATAAAGGTGTTGCCGACCCTATATTCCTTTACGAAGACGGCCGCCGGACATACTTGTATACTCGTTCGTTTTCCGATCGTAGAGAAGCCTATGCTTTCTTGAAAGAGCAACAAAACGAGAAAAACGAAATTTTTCCCGGAGCTTGGGTTATGAAAGTAAAAGATACGCCGAAGTAATTATATCGCGGATAAAATAAGAAAAACCCGTTTTAAAACGGGTTTTTCTTATTTTATGGACAGAGTAGGTAACGCATCTGTGAAAGTATGTTTTGTTTCCATTCTTCCAGAAATGCTTTATAACGGGCTGTATCATCGGAAAATACTTTCATCAGCATATTTCGGGTAAGAAAAGGAAATGTCAGTTGGCTGTAAAACGTGCATAAGATAATGATGTGCGGGATGCGTTTTATTTTTCCGGTATCCATTTCTTTATCCAAAATTTCCGATAACTGTTGCAACATGCGTTCTATGCCGAAACGGTGTATCATGAGTATGAGATTATCGGGATTTCTTTGTATTTCGCTCAGTACAAATCTCGGTAAAAAAGGATTTTCCGAAAAAATAATCAGATATTCGTCGAGAATTTTTTCGAGTCTCTCTATGAAAGGAATATCTCCGGCCAGAATCGTTTGTACTTTCGGCATGAAAGTTTCGAAAATGGGAGCCAATACGGCCCGAAACATACGCTCTTTGGTACGGAAATAGTAATGTAAGGTGGGACGATTGATGCCGACTTTTGCTGCAATATCGCTCATACTGGTCATTTCAAAACCGTTCTCCAAGAAAACGTCTTTGGCGACATCTACTATTCTATCTTCTAAATTTTCGTTGTTTTCCATAGTTATCCATTCAATCCGTGAATAAAAAGTAACATTCTGTTTATTACATTGACGTCGCTCACACCGCTGTCGAAATCGAGAGACAGCAGATTCATTTGCGGATATATTGTCTTTATTTTCTTTTCGACACCTTTCGAGACGATATGGTTGGCAATACAGCCGAAAGGTTGCAGGCTGACTACGTGGTCTACCCCGTGGTGCGCCATAGAGACTATTTCGGCCGGTAACAGCCAGCCTTCGCCGAATTGTGCATAAAGAGGTAATATCTCTTTACCGTAACGAGATGTCTCGAAAATATCGGGAAAGGGCTGGAATAGTGGGAAATGCGAAGCGGCACGATTGTATTTTTCGACCTGTCGGCGTACAAGGGCATAAACCCGATGCAAAACAAAATCAGGGATTTTTTTAGCCTCCAGATAATTATCTTGATTGACTTGTTTGTTGACGAACGATTGCAGGAAAAATTCTGTTAATGTGGGCGGGACGACTTCGATATGCTGATCGACAAGCCATGATGAGATATTCTTTTGGGCGAATGCATGGAATTTCAAGAAAATTTCTCCCACAATTCCTACTTTCGGTACTTGCTTGTCGACATCGGTGATCGATGTAAAACGGTCTGCTGCCTCTCTTGTCAAGGCGAGCAGTTCGCTCGGTTTGTTCTGCCTTATCGCTTGACGGGCCTTGTCGAGATAGTAATCTCGCCAGAATGCAGCTGCTCCCTCTTCTTTTTCCCGTGCAACCGCTGTATAATAGAACTTGGCGATACAATCGCTGAAAAGAACCGCTGCCAATGCAATAGGCAGGATTTTGAGCCAGTTGACCCGGAACCCCGGCTGTGGGTTGTCGAATGCATCTCCCCAAGAAACCGAGACAACAGGAACATCGGCATATCCTGCATCGACCAGAGCTTTCTTGATGAGGGCGATATACCCGGTGGCGCGGCATTGACCACCCGTTTGCGTCATCGCTACGGCGGTCTTGGAGGGTTCGTATCGACCTTCTTTGAAAGCTTTGATGATGTCGCCGACGACCAGTGTCGCCGGATAGCATACCTCGTTGTTGGCATATTGTAATCCGTAATCGGCGGCAATTCTGTCGCTCATCGGCAGCACATCGACGTCGTAGTCCACCAGCCGAAATAGGTCGGGAATCAGCGGCGAGATAAACGGCGTAAAAAACGGTACGATGATTTTACGGCGTACATCGTCCGATGTATAAGGGGGTGTTGTTATGAAGGGCAATACTTCTGGTTTGGGGCCGTGTTTCATTTTCAGACTTTCGATAACTGAACGTACCCGCAAACGTATGGATCCAATATTGTTTACGTCATCGATTTTCAGTAACGTGTGGCTTTTCCCGTGTCGATGCAGCAACTCTTTTACTTCATCGACGAGAAATGCGTCGGGGCCGCACCCGAAAGAGGTGAGTTGTATGAACTGCACGTTGTCGTCTTGCTCGGCAGCCCAACGGGCTGCTGCCAAAATGCGGTTGGGATAGGCCCACTGTGAGATAAATCTCGATTCTTGGGGCATTGTATGTTCGCCTCTGACGATGTCGTCGGTGATTACATCTACTCCCATAGAAGCGATCATGTCGGAAATTTTGTGTTGAATGAGCATATCCGAATGATAAGGACGACCGGCCAATAGTACCGTCAGGCGTTTTCCGGAGATATTTTCCCGGAAAATCGATTGCATATAGTCGGTAACAGACTTTTCGTATTCACGTTGTGCCTGTAATGCCGTAGCGAAAGCCTCCTTGATGTTTTTCTCTGTGATTCCCAGCCCTTTTAAATAAGAGCAACATTGTCGGAAAAGAGCTTTTTCGTCTTTGAAAGTTATGACTGGCGTATCGATAGGAATACTCAGCGGCATCACGCTTTTGGCGATTTCGGAATATCCCGAGACGATAGGGCAGTTGTAGCTGTTTACACGGGTCTTGTCGGAGAGACGTTCGTACACGACATACGGGAAGAAAATGCGGTCGACCTGTTGCTCGCAGAGATTTGAAAGATGGCTGTGTACCACTTTGGCCGGGAAACATATATTATCGGACATTACCCATTTGGCTGCACGTTCATAGGCTTTGTAGTCGGATGGCGACGACAAGATTACATTCATGCCCGCTTTGGTAAAGAGTGTATGCCAGAAAGGGTAATTTTCATACATGTTCAGGCATCGGGGTATTCCTATGGTCGGACCGTTCAGATTCCCTGACAGCCGGTCGAAAAGCAACTTGTTTTTCTCCGGATAAGCGTTCGTCCCTTTCTTTGAAGACTCACCTTTGTTTGAAAAAACTTTTTCGCATTTATTCCCGGAATAGTAGGTATTTCCGCCGGTGAAATCATACCGATGTATCAGACATTGGTTGGTACACCCGTGGCAAGACATTTGTCGGGTCGTGTATACGGCTCCTTGTATCAAAGTGTCGGGTGTCATGCCCTTGAATGAGGGATTTCGGCTTTGGGCGTACAGAGCGCAACCGTATGCGCCCATCAGCTCAGGTCGGTCGCTGCGAAATACCGTGTGTCCCGACATTTTCTCGAATGCCCTTACCACAGCATCGTTCCGCATCGTCCCTCCCTGTACGACGATACAATCGCCGAACGACGAGAAATCATTTATCTTCAAAACTTTATGCAGACAATTTTTTACGACGGAGTATGCAAGGCCGGCGGCTATATCGCCGACCGAGGCTCCTTCGCGCAGTACCTGCTTGACTTTGGAATTCATGAATACCGTGCATCGGGTTCCCAGATCGCAAGGACTGTCCGCCAAGCAGGCCAGTCGGGCAAACTCGGAAACTTCGTGCCCTAACGTGCGGGAAAAAGTTTCTATAAAAGAGCCGCAGCCCGACGAGCATGCCTCGTTGAGTTCCATGCGTGTGAGTATGCCTTTGTCGACGAATATCGCTTTCATATCCTGCCCGCCTATGTCGAGGATAAAAGATACCCGCTCGTTCAGCTGGCGGGCGGCCATATAATGGGCGACGGTTTCGATGATACCTTCGTCGAGGCCGAAAGCTGCTTTTATCAACTCTTCTCCGTAACCGGTAACGCAACTGCCTGTAATATGCAGTATGACGGAGTTTGACGCGCATTGATTTTGCAGGGAAATCAACCCTTCTTTGACGGCCAGTATCGGGTTTCCGTTGTTCGATACGTAGTGAGTAAACAATATTTCTTTATCGGAGTTGAGCAGAATTATTTTGGTGGTCGTAGAGCCCGAATCGATACCGAGGTAGGCCTCCTGTATGCCGGGTTCCCACCGGGCATAACGCATGGAAGAAAGTGATTTCTCATTACGCCATTGTGTGTAAGAATCTTCATTCGGAAATAACGGGTCGAGCCTGTGAGTAAGTATGTTGATCTTTTGCGCCTGATTTCCTTTCCATTCCTCCAAGAGTTCTTTTGTCGTAAACGATCTGCCGTCTTCTGCCGATAATGCCGCACCCCATGCAGGTATCAGATGACTTTGCCCGGGAACGACCCAATCACCGTCGGACAACCGCAGATAATCAACAAAAGCTTTTCTTAATGCCGGGATAAAAGTCAACGGCCCGCCGCAAAAGAGTATCGGCAATGATATGTCGCACCCCCGGGAGAGGGTCGTGATGGTCTGTACGGCAACAGCATGGAATACCGATGCAGCCACATCTTCTTTGGAGACGTTCTTTGCCAGAAGATTCTGTACATCGGTTTTGGAGAAAACCCCGCAGCGAGAAGCGATCGGGTAGACTGTTTGGGCGCGTAGGGCCAAATTGCTCATATCATCGACGGAAGTACCGAGTAACACAGCCATCTGATCGATGAATGCGCCGGTTCCTCCCGCACAGTTCCCGTTCATGCGTAAGTCTACCGGGCGATCTTTGTGGAGAAAAACGACTTTGGCGTCTTCTCCGCCTATATCGATTATCGAGCGTATGGAAGGGTATAGTTCCGTTACGAATTTTGTGGCTGCGACAACTTCTTGTACAAACGGCAACCCGCAACGTTCGGCCACTCCCATTCCCACGCTTCCTGTGATGGAAATTGTGCAGGGAGTATCGCCCGTAAGAGCGGATACCTCTTCGAGAAAGGTATATATCAACGGATACACGGCTGCTTGGTGTCGCTCGTATCGGCTGTATATGACATCTCCGTCATGGCTGAGAACAACAATCTTTGCCGTCGTAGACCCTATATCGATTCCGATTTTTTGTGTGTTCATAATTTACACTTTCTATTATGTCTGACATTATTGTCAGACGCAAATGTATAGATGTTTTTTTAGGGAACAAAATGTATCATAATGATTATTATATTATTTAACAAATACAAAATAAAATCCGACAAAAGAAAAAATACTTCTGCCGGATATAATACGAACGAAAGTTCTGTCGAAGTTATTTCCAGAATCGCCAGTTACGATGCAGGCGGTCATTGCGGTCGAGGGCGGTTATGGTGGCACGACGTCCCATCTCGATGATCTCATGCGAATGATAAAATTCGAGCACTCCATATGTGGCGGCCGGAACTTCGATGAGTAAGTCGGGCTTATAAATCTCTACTGATAATTGCGATATCCGCCTTATCATCATGTGCGAAGCCTGCAACAGGGAATTATAATAGTTGTAGTTGGGTTCTTCTTTGAGATTCTTGTCGGGATGTCCAGAGAAGAAAGTCTTTCGCCACCACTCTTTAAAGATAGAGATGCCGTCTGTTGCAGACGGTTCGGGACGTGGAGAGGAAGCAGTTTCTTCCAAAGCCTGCGCGTTCACATCGACAGCAATTACTCTGTCGCCGGGAAAACGTTGTACTCGGTTTATGGGAAGGGGGTTGAGAATTCCTCCGTCCATAAGAACCATATCTTTTTTGTGGACGGGACGAAAGAAAGAGGGTAGGGAAATAGAGGCTCTTATTGCATCGAAGAGACACCCGCTGTCAAATACGATTTCTTTCTCGGCATGTACGTCGGTGGCGATTGCCGAGAACGGTATGGGTAAATCTTCGATAGGAACATCAGGAACCAACTCTTTCAGGGTATTGATAATGCGGGAACCTTTTACCAAGCCGTCGAAACGGAATGTGAAGTCGAGCAGTTGAAACATTTTGAATTTATCGACTCCCTCTATCCAATGTTTGAAATCCTCGAGTTTTCCGGCGGCGTATATGCCTCCGACCAGCGCCCCCATGGACGTACCCGAAACCGATGTGATTTCATATCCTCTGTTCAGCAGTTCTTCTATGATACCGATGTGTGCCAGCCCGCGGGCACCGCCGCTTCCCAATACCAGTGCGACTGTTCTTTTTTTACGACCCATACTGTTTTTCTTTTTTATGCATTAAAAATAGATATTCTATTCTTATTATATAGACCGTTATGTATAGAGATTTGTTTTGATTAACTGTTTTTTTCAAACATTGGCAAGAGACGTCAAACATTTTTGGGAATTTTGCCTCGTAAAAAAATAGGAAATATGACGATAGAAAAACGCAATTCGAGACGATTTATTCTTCTGTTCATGGGTATGTTGTCGGCATTCGGACCTTTTGTTACCGATTTTTATCTTCCTACGTTGCCGCAGCTCACAAATGATTTCGAGACGACTACCTCTTTGGTTCAGCTTACATTGACATTCAGTATGATCGGGCTTGCCGTCGGACAAATGATTATCGGCCCTTTGAGTGATAAATACGGGCGTCGCACACCGCTTATCCTTTCCCTTGCACTTTTTATCGTTTCTACCGTAGCTTGCTTGTATGCCCGGGATATACACTCCTTTCTTATTTGTCGGTTTATACAAGGATTTGCCGGAGCCGGAGGATTGGTTATATCCCGGTCTATTGTAACCGATTTGTATACGGGGAGCTCATTAGCTAAAACTTTCTCGCTTATGGCGGCGATAAACGGTATTGCTCCGGTCGGAGCTCCGATATTGGGCGGTATCATGATGAAGTGGACCGACTGGCACGGAATATTTCTTATCCTGCTGGTAATCGGTGTGGTATTATTGGGTATCGGCTTTGTTCAACATGAGACGTTGGAAAAAGAGAATCGTTTTCAGGGTGGAGTCTTTTCTACATTTACCCGGTTTATTCCGGTCTTGTGTAACCGCCGTTTTACGCAGCATCTTATTATACAGACTTTTGCTATGGGTGTGTTGTTCGGTTACATAGCCGCTTCTCCGTTTATTTTTCAGGAATATTATCATGTTTCTCCTCTTATGTATAGTATTTGTTTTGGAGCCAATGCATTGGGTATCATGATAGGTTCGAGTCTTTTGGTTCCTCGTTTTCGTACGGCGCAAAGAGCATTGCATGTCGGCTCTTCGGGATTTTTTGTCCTCGGACTTTGTGCTGCTGCGGCTCTTATCGCCGATATGCCTTTTGGCCTTGTCGAGAGTTTGCTTTTTCTTCTACTCGTCTCATTGGGTATGGTGCTTCCCACGTCTACGGCTCTCGCCCTTGATATGGAACGAAAAAATGCCGGTAATGCTTCAGCTCTTTTAGGATTTACCCAATTTCTTTTCGGGGGTATTGTATCGCCATTGACAGGTATGGGAAGCATTCTCGTCTCTACGGGTGTCATCATAGCTGTATGTTGTGTTGTCATGTACTTGACGAGCCGTGTTGTTACGGAAAAGTAGGTTGTTTAAAATCCCGTGTCGACCATTGAGTGGTTTATATCTGCATAAGATCGCTTGCACGATAAGTTTGTTTTTGGGGAGGTGGTGGGAGAAAGGGCTTTTTCGTGTTGTCATAGAATAAAAATTTCGTATCCGTAATACGGAGAAGTTTCAATTTATATGTTTGTCGTGTTATATGTGATATAACATTCGTATATTGGTTTGCTTTCCCGATTTCATAATCGGGAAAGTGTTTTTTCTGAAAAATTCTCGAATTTGAAATTTCTTTAAAGTGTGTTCGACGCTTCCATTTGTAAATAAATGTTTGCAGATGTGAGGTAGAAATGGTATATTTGAATTATATAACAACTTTTCTAATTTAAAATTTAATGGTATGGAAACATTTATGACCATCGTGTTCTTGGTATTCGGGATTCTGCAAATAATCTTATTCTTCAAAATATGGGGAATGACAAATAATGTAAAAAAAATCAAGGAAGCATTTTTGGAAAAAGATTTTCCTGCGGAATATCTTTTAGTAAAACCTGATCTTGTAAAAGATGCTTTTTATGCCAATATCCGAAAAATAGATAAATTGATTTATTTGGGAGACAAAGAGGCCGCAAGACGCATGCTGCTCTCGATGAAGTATGACTTAGAAAGCTGTCGCAATAGTGCGGATAAATATGTAGAGAAAAAAGTTTTGAAATTAAGTGAACCCCTTTTCAAAAAAATAGAAGAATTGCTTGCAAAATTATAGATGCTCTATGGTTTGGAAACGGCAGAGAAGATTTTTTTTCTGCCGTTTTTGTGTTTTGTCTGAATAAAATAGATTTCCGATTTGCATCTATGAGGCATATATACTATTTTTGTACATTAATCTTAAATTTGTAATATGAAAAAACTTCTATTTTTTATTGCTTTTACAGTTTTGGTTTTACCCCTTAATGCACAAGTTCAAGATTCAATGAGTAGGGAGGCAAAAATATATACGGAAGAAGCAGATCTTGTGTATGATCACGTAAGTGAAAGCTACATAGGAAAAAAGGCTTATAAAAGGAAGTATGGAAAACGTTTTTTCCATGATGTTAAACGTTTATCGAAAGTCGTACATGATGCGCCCGAGTATACGCAGGAACAATTTCTGAGAGCGGTTGCTTTGTACCAAATCTCTATCGATAAGAATTATGAGACGATACAAAAGTTGAAGCGGAAAAATCTCAAATTCAAACGTGCCGGCGCAACACTTTTTGCGACCTCTCTTGCTGCTGATATTATTTCTTCTGTTGTCATCAGCCGGAAAAAAGAGGTTGAGATGAGTTATGCGATGAAAAATGGAAAACCTGTTTCTGTAACGACCCGGACATTCAATAAAGCGAAAGCGTACCGAATTACTCAATGGACTTGTTGTGCAGGTATGGTTACGGGTATAGCCTTGCTTATCCGTTATGGAAGTAATATACGTCATTATGATCCGGGGTTTTCTTTGGCAAACGAGCTTTATATTCAAGAATGCGGTCTTGGCGTGTCGTTGACAAAGAAGTTTTAAAACCGAATACTATATGAAAATAACGAAAGAAGAACAGCCTTCTTTCGTTATTATTTTTTGCAGGTATAGAAAGTTTTTTGGGAAGGATTTGGTAGACTTTAAGCATTCAGGGAGATAGGAAGAAATGAAAATTTAAGACGAATTATTCGTTTCGTTCGGACGCAAATCAGTCTACAAAAAGGCCGAAAAAAGCGACCGGTCTGCTGATTTTACGATTTCGGGAAGAATCCGAAAGATTGAGAGTGGGTCGTAAATCTTTGATACCCTGTTAAATAGCAAAAGGGTGGGTATCTTTCGATATCCACCCTTTCGGGAAATTGAGGTTCCTAGCAGATTCGAACTGCTGTAAACGGTTTTGCAGACCGGTGCCTAACCACTCGGCCAAGGAACCTTATCTTTTTGCGATGCAAAGATAGGTAAAAATTCCGATCCCGCAAGCACCTTATGCTTTTTTCTTTGAATTTTCTCCCGAAATGCTTTTTTCATCGCAACAGCACGAGGAGGACTTGCACCCTCCGCAACCGCAGTGGCATGCCGATGACTTACCCCGTATTATGCGCATAATGCGATACACGACATAAATGGCGACAGCCACGCCTATGGCGGCGACAATAACCTGTTGTAACATATCAAATAAATATTTTGCCTATATTGAATATCAAGAATGAGACAATCCATGCGAAAGCCGTATTGTAGACCATGGAGAATATACCCCACCACCAACTACCGGTTTCTTTGACGATGGCGGCTACGCTTGCCAAACACGGGAAATAGAGCAATACGAAGACCAAGAAAGAAATGGCGATGAGCGGTGTGAAGTCGGGAGTTCCGGTTTCGGGATTGGCGGCCATAAGCCGTTCGCGCAAGGAAGAATCATCTTCGGTAAGATCGGAATCTCCCGTGTACAATACCCCCATCGTGCTGACGACGATTTCTTTTGCCGCTACACCTGAGAGCAGGGCTATATCGACTTTCCAGTTAAACCCGAGAGGTTCCATAACGGGTTCTACGAATTGTCCCAGTTTCCCTAAATAGGAATTTTTCTGTTGTTCGGCTACAGTTTCTGTTTCTCCCGTAATGGGGTCGACTTGGGGACGAGGGTAGTAACTCAAAAACCACACAACGACAGCGGCTACGAGAATGATACCTCCCATTTTACGCAAATACTGTTCGGCTTTGTCCCACATATGGCGCATGGTCGCTTTCATGGTAGGTATGCGGTAGGGCGGCAGTTCCATAACAAACGGTGTTTCATCTTTTTTGAAATAAAAGCGGCGTAACAATCGTGCTGTTATCACGGCAGCCAATATACCCAAAATATAAAGCCCTAAAAATACGAAACTTGCATAGGCCGAGAAAAATGTGCCGATAATGAGAACATATACGGGTAATCGTGCACTGCACGACATAAAGGGGTTGATGAGTATTGTGATGATGCGGCTACTGCGGCTTTCGATGGTACGGGTTGCCATTATGGCGGGTACGTTGCAGCCGAATCCCATAATCAACGGTATGAATGACTTCCCGTGCAGACCTACTTTATGCATGATTTTATCCATGATAAACGCCGCCCGCGCCATATAACCGGAGTCTTCCATGAAAGAGATGAAAAGATACAGAATAAGGATATTCGGGAGGAATACGATAACGCTTCCCACACCACCTATGACACCGTCTACGAGCAGGTCTTTCAAAGGTCCGGGTTCCATGAATTTCTCGATGAGGCTGCCCAGCCATCCCACACCCGATTCGATCCATTCCATTGGATAAGCTCCGAGTACGAAAGTCGCTTCGAACATAACCCACATCAGGAACAGGAAAATGGGAAATCCGTAGAATTTATGGGTTACCAGAGAGTCGATCAGACGCGTGGTTTTGAATTCATCTCGTTTGCCCGGGACAAGAGTCTCTCGCAATGCACCCGAAATAAATCCGTATTTTTCGTTAGCAATGACGGTTTCTGTGTTTTCACCGAGTGTTTCTTCTATACGTTTATCTTCTGTATTGCGTAATTCGATCCATTTTTCATATTCGGGTTCTTTCGATAAGAGGTGTTCTGTTTCCTTATCCCGTTCGAGCATCTTTATGGCCAGATACCGAGGAGAGAGGTAATAAATCGATTGGGCTTCTTTCTTGATCGCATCTTTTACGACAGTTATACCTGCTTCTACAACCTGCCCGTGATTGATGTGTATATGCCGTACGACAGGTTCTTCCCGCTCATATACCCGTATGATTGTGTCGAAGAGCGAATCGATACCCCAACCTGTGCGTGATATGGTCGGTACCATAGGAATGCCTATCATTTTTCCGAGCATTTCATAATCGAGACGGTCGCCGCTGGCTTCCAACTCGTCATACATATTTAGGGCTATGACCGTACGCAAATCCATATCGATCAGTTCGGTCGTCAGAAACAGATTTCGTTCAAGGTTCGAAGCAACGACGACATTGACGATTACATCGGGTTGCTTGTCGATGATATGGCGACGCACATACAGTTCCTCGGGCGTGTAGGCCGTCAGGGCATAGGTTCCGGGCAGGTCCGTCACCTCGAAACGGTAACCGCGGTAGTTGCGGTAGCCGATCTTGGCGCCGACGGTCACGCCGCCGTAGTTGCCCACGTGCTCGTGGCCGCCCGAGACGGCGTTGAACAGCGACGTCTTGCCGCTGTTGGGATTGCCCACCAGCGCCA